>Ga0181520_10005061_pt1 | contig 21395 bp, 29 predicted proteins | sample PEATcosm2014_Bin_29_FD_132451 | JGI IMG/M metagenome (GOLD analysis project Ga0181520, IMG submission 132451) | Peatland microbial communities from MTU Mesocosm Facility, Houghton, MI, USA - PEATcosm2014_Bin02_30_metaG | ecosystem: Environmental > Terrestrial > Soil > Wetlands > Peat | place... | reverse complement strand
TTCGCCACACCACGCCGAAGATCACCCTCGAGTCCTACGCCCAGGTGGTCTCGGACGACCAGAAGAAGGCTCATCAGAAGGTCGTCCAGATGGTCGTACCGAAGCAGTTGTCGGCGAGGTTGAAGGCAAGAAAAGCCGCCGGCAACAACTAGGCGACGTGCTTTTCTCGTGTCTGGGTGTCTGGGGGTGCCTGAAACTCACTACTCAGATTCGGCGTAAGTCATTTAGAATCATGGTGAGCGCGCTGGGACTCGAATGCGGGGCGCTTGTGATTTCTCAATACTTTACATGACGCGAGAGGCAGTCTCTTGCTTCGGGAAATCGCGAGTTGACGCGCAATCGGACCCTTAATGGACCCTCGGTAAAATTCCTCAACGGCTCGCTTCGGCGGGCCTTTTCATTGCGCGGAAGCATCGGGAGCAGAAGCAGCCGCGCCGCAAAGGAGAACAACTCAAATGGAGATGATTAACCAAGCACCCACCGGGCTGGAAGAGCCTAAGCCGTTCGCTATTGAAGACCAGCCTTGTGATGACTTCAATGCCCTGGTTCGCAAATGGACGGGGTGGGTCACGAGGAGGGTGAATCAGCTACGTATCAAGAACGAGGGTGAGTCTGGCCTGTAGATTGACATTCCCGTTGGCACGTTGCGCGGTGGAGCCGCGGGGATGATCTCATGACGCCAGCGCCGAACCCCGTGACGCGGGGCCTTGTTCTGGCGCCGTGAGATTGCGGGAGGCCGTTGTTGTCGGCGGCAACGGTCTCCAGGTCTTCACAAACCGGATCGAACGCGAGGCATTCGCCCGAGGGAACTGACACAAAATGAGACTGAAATCCAAGATTCGAGAGAAGGCAGCACGCATGCTGGCCGAGGATCGTTATCCGGACGAGAGGATTGCCGAATTGTGCGAAGTGTCCCGTGCGACACTGGCCCGCTGGAAGGCTGACGGAGGCTTCTCTGCGCGAGTCGATGAGATCACCGCGCTCTACTCTGACCGTGCGCTGAAGTTTGGCCTGGCGCGGCGCGAGCGCAGGCTACAGGTTTTGAGTGACGTACATGAGCGAGTCTTGACGCTGATCGATGCGCGCGCGTCCGACGCGAACATGGTCTCTGTCCCTGGCGGCACCACGGGCTTGCTAGTCCGGGATGCGAAGTCTGTAGGTAGTGGAAAAGTCTGCCGGGTTATCAATGTGTACACCGTCGACATACCTCTCCTTCGTGAACTGCGCGCCATCGAAGAGCAGATCGCTAAGGAACTTGGTCAGTGGACGGAGAAACGGGAGTTGACGGGCGCAAATGGCGACCCGCTGATTCCGGCGCCGATGGATCTCTCGAAGCTGTCACTTGAGGAACTGAAACAGTTGCGCAATCTGGCGGCGAAGGCGGCGCCAGATGAAGTCTAAGGAGAAGACAAATGCTTACCTACTCGGTTGACCCGTCGAAAGCAACGGATGCGATTCAGCAGAAGCTGTCACGCGTCACACTGGCCATACGCGACGCCATAAACTCGGCAAATCTCGAACTACAGGCCTACATCGTAAACAACAAATTACATGGCGATCCCTTACAGGAAAGGCACTTGGGGAGAGGCCTTGCGGGAAGCATTCGCATGATTCCCGCTGTGATGGATGGCACTACCGTCACCGGCGAAGTACAGGGCGGCGGCGGGCTGGAGTTTTACGGCAAGTACCACGAGTACGGCGGAACTTTCGATGTGCCTGGCGGGCGCCGTGTTGCGCTTGGCTCAAGACTGGACCGAAAGAAGCTGATGGGTAATTCGGCCCGGTTTGGCTACGACGCGGTTACGCATACGCAGAGCCGGCCTTACACGATCACCTTTCCCGAGCGCAGCTTCATGCGTTCTTCCGCCCAAGAAAACCGCGACCAGATGTACGGACGCCTCCGCGCTGCCCTGATGGGAGTGTTTACCGAATAAGCGCATCGGCGTGTGCAAGTGCGGCGCTCCATTGACCTTCACTATCCTGAGCGGAGATGAGTGATCAAATGAGGAACTGTAATAAACGCGGGGCCGGGGACGGCCCTTTTTCCTTTCCGGGAGACCCACGCATGACTACTAAAACAGTAAAGCTCTCAAATGATCTCGAATTCACCCTCGCCGCGCTGACTGCGGCAGAAGTGCTTCAGGTCAACGCGAAGATCAAGGAAGCCGCCGACGATGTGAGCAAGCAGACCACTGCGTCTGCGTTCGGCGTCGTGATGTCCATCAACAAAGCGGGCGGCGGCGGCACGATGAGCGTGGACGATCTGCTTGGAAGGGTCACTATGGGCGGACTGATGGATCTCGTCAACGTCTTGGGCGAGATGAATAACCTGACGACACAAAAGGTAGTCATGCCCGCCGCACACTGGGTCCACTGATCGCTCGCAATTCCCAAGCTAGCGCAGGAGAATCTGGCCGCGCTACTACCAACAGTTTCGATAGCTCGCCGGATCTAATCAACGACCGGCCCAAGGGACAAAACCAATGTCAACTTCTGCTGATGCGATTCTTTCAGTCCGGACTCAGTACGACGGTTCCAGCCTCAACGCTGGGATGAAAGAGTCCTCTGTGACGGTGCAAACCAGCTCGTCGCAGATGTCAGACGCACTTAGGGGTGTCGTTTCTTCTAACAACGCTCTCGCGGACTCGATCAACAAAGTCGTTTCCATTCGCGCAGCCGAGCGTACCGGCTCAGAGGCGTCGCGCGCGGCGGCGCGAGAGGAAGCGGCGGCAAAGCGGGAACTGGCTGCGCAGACGCGTGAGGCTACTCACGCGGCGCACCTGTTCGGCATGGAGACGGGCGTCGAGATTCCGCGCGCACTGCGCGGCACATTGGCGCAGAGTGCTGTGCTTGGGCCAGCCCTCGCCGGAATGTTCCCGCTGCTGGCCGCTGTCGGATTCGTTAACATTATCGCCAAAGCCGCCAAAGAAGCTTATGAGTGGGGAGAGAAAGGTCGGGAAGCTGCCGAGAAGATCAGTGAAGGATTCGGCGACCTCAGTCGCAAGTCATCTGAGGAGAACGATGCGATCGCGCTGACCAACTCGAAACTACAGGACCAGATCGACAAGCTCGAAAAGAAGCCAAACAATGGCCTGCGCACCGCCATTCTTGAGGCTGTGGTAGCGACTGACAAATTAGCGGATCACATGCGCGCTGCGTTCAAAGAGGCAGACAAGCTTCTGAAAGAGCAGGAGGTCAGCGCAATAAAGGGTGCGGTCCTGAATATCGCTCCCACGAGTCCGGCCGCAAAACTGAACAAAGAAATAGAAGGCAAACATGCCATCGCCGAGGGCCAGAGGACATGGGCAATGTCCGAAGCCTCAACCTTGACTGGACAAGCCCAGCAGGATGCCATCGCAACCGCAAACAGGGCGTTCAATGAGGCTCAGGTCAAGATTCTCCGCGAAGGTATGGAACGTGCCAAAGCTCTTGGCGACCAGGCCGAGCAGAGCCAGCGCGATGGCGAAAATAGAATCGGACAAAGATACCTGAACACGCACGGCTCAAATCCCAGCGCTGGAACAACTGACTATGGAGCATTGCGCGAGTCGGCGCGGGGATTGCAAGGCCTATACGGCTCCGAGATGCTGAATTATCAGGGAACGCAGGAGGAAGGTTCGAAATCTTCCAAAGTGAAGCTTCTGGAGCAGCAGAAGGAGTTGACTGCCGAGGGAAAGAGGACGGCAGAGCAAGTCAAGAAGCAGCGCGAGGAAGCTGAGAAGCTCAAGTACCTCCAGGATAAATTGCGCGAAGCTGGGCTCGGAAATATGGCGGATTCGCTCACCAAGATGCCCTCCGAGACGAACGCAAAAAGGCTTAACGATCTCCGCGAAGGGGTAGTCAGAGCCCATGTGGAGATGAACAAGGAGATTGAAAACAGTTCAAAGAAGGCGAACGAAGCCCAGATCAAGGCTCTGGAAAAAGAAAAGACGAAGCTGGAAGAGGCGGGAAAAGCCCTCGATGAGTATGGCAAGCTGCTCAACGAGAACGACATCATTAAGGCCAAGAACAAAGCTGCGCTGGATGAAGAGCGGGTCAAAACTGACCTAGCCACCGGGCGAACCACGGCCTTCGGCGCGGCAATGTCGATGGCTGGAATCCATGCCCGCGAGTACAAGAGCGAGTTGGATACGCTGAAACAGGAGATGATTGACATCGCCAATAATGGCGACCTGACCAAAGAGCAGAAGGATGCGAAGTCGCAGGGCGTTCAGAACAAGATTGACCAGACCCAAGGTAAGGCCAATGTCACCGGTATGCAGGACAATGCGAAGATTGCTCAAACGCTGGCCGCACCTTACCTGCAGGCAAACCAACTGATAACCTCATCCATGGCGACGGGGGTCAACACCTGGATTGAAGGACACAAAAGGTTTGGCGCGGCCATGAAGCAGAGCGCGCAGCAGATAGCTATGGGTTTCATCACAAGCTTCGAGAAGATCGGAGAGAAGTGGTTACAGCAGCACGTCATGATGCGTGCCGAGCAAGCGATTACACACGCGCTCGGAATGACGCAAACAGCGGCGTCTCTCGCAAACAAAACCACCGCCACAGCAGCGGAAACGACTACTACGGCAACTGCCGCCGCAACGCAGGCAGCGGCTACATCTATGGCCAATGTAGCGGCAGCGGCAAGTTATGCCGCCGTGGCAGCAGCCGCTGCACTGGCATCGACCGCTGCTATTCCTATCGTTGGCCCGTTACTTGCACCTGCTGCAGCATCGGCTATGTTGACAGTGGGGTTAGGATTTGCAGCAATGGCCGCATTTGAAGAGGGCGGCATCGCGGGCGACGGGATGCGGCTCGGAACGGCAGTTCCGATTGTGGCGCACGCCGGCGAACGAATCCTGACCACCTCCCAGACTCAGCAGTTCGACTCGATGGTGAACAACCGCTCATCGTCCTCTGCGATGCACTGGAACCAGACTAATAACTTCCAAGGTTCGAGCGATGATCAGTTCCGTAGCCAGCTGCTGAAGCATTCGAGTACGATCTTCCGGGCGGGGCAGAGGCATTTGCGCCAAATGGGAAAGGGCTGAACTTAACCTTGGGCTTCTGAAGGTAAATTCCAGCAGCAGGGTTGCCATCGCCGAATCGCCCGCAGCCCTGCTGTTTTCTCACTTGAGCTCTGCTTCTCCAGGGGTTATCCTTCAGGCCTCGGAGACTCTGATATGAAACGCATTGCTATGGCTATGCTGATGTGCTTACTGGTCACGTGTGGAATCTGCCTTGGACAACAGCAGCCCGCGCCAACGGACAATGGTGTGTATCTCCAGAACGGGACTGGCTGGGACAAACTCTACGTTGCAAGCATCTCCGGAGTAAAAGCCAGCGGCGCCGCAAAAGTCATGTTCTCGTACGGGATTGCCAGCGCCAGGTCAGTCATGCTCTTCCGAGATGCCACAGCTCCTATCAAGACGGCTTCGATGCGGCCAATCTTTCTCGTGATCGGAAGCAATGGAACAGCTCCGCGCGATATTGTTATCGTGCGCCTGCAACAGAAAAAGGACCATCGCGAGCTTTCGGTTGGGAAAGCGAACGCTTATACAGGCATGAAGATGGAGTATTCACCTGCCGACGTTACGGAAGTTGACGTGAAGGATTCAAAGGAAGGACGGCTTGTCACCCCGAGGGTCGACTTGACGCCGGGTGAATACATCATCTTTGCGGGCTCTCCGAGTCCGTTGCCGAATGGTTACGGGGGCTGCGATTTCAGTGTGGTTCCATCGAAATAGGAGCCAGCCATGTTGTGCGGCTGCGCAGCTGGGCAGATTCATAGGCGATCAGTACAACGGTGTGTTTGGGCTTACAAGCGATGCTCTGCGAGCGTTTAAAAGAAAATGTCTGGGCGTGTAGGTCGTAGCTCCACCTTCCATCTACATCGTCTCTTTAAACACTTCTTATTGGAACAGCGCCGCCTCACCTTTTGAGAGCGCAGATTCAACGACCTAGGAGTGTGTCGGGCATAGATTCGTGACGGAGCCTATAGCGTGAGGCGGGGGTTCTGTTTTAAGTTCGAGCCATGGGCCAGAGCTTCATTCCTGACACGGTCAACCAGACGCTGCTGTTTCCCCCATCGCTTCACGATTGGCTTCCCGAGGGCCACCTTGCCCGCTTTCTTTTGGATGTGGTCTCAGCGTTGGATTTGAGCGCGATCTACAAGTCGTATCAGGAGAAGGATGGCCGCGGGCAGGCGGCCTACGCGCCGGAGATGATGGTTCGCCTGCTGCTGTACGGTTATGCCTGGGGCGTTTACAGTTCGCGCAAGATTCAGACGCGCACCTTCGAGGACATAGCTTTCCGTTATCTCTCCGGCGACCAGCATCCCGACCACGCCACCATCGCCGAGTTTCGCAAGCGTCATCTGGAGGCGCTGGGTGACCTGTTCAAGCAGGCGTTGTTGTTGTGTGCCGAGGCCGGTCTGGTGAAGTTGGGCCATGTGTCCATCGACGGCACCAAGATCAAGGCCAACGCCAGCAAGCACAAGGCGATGAGTTACAAGCACATGAACGAGACCGAGGCGCGTCTGAAGCAGGCGATCGATGCGCTGCTGGCCACTGCGGAAAATACCGATGCCGAAGAGGATGCGCAGTACGGCAAGGATCGGCACGGTGACGAACTGCCCAATGAGTTACAGCGGCGTGAGAGCCGTTTGCAGAAGATCCGCGAGGCCAAGCAGGCCCTTGAGCAGGCAGCCAAAGGGCAGGCCGAACTTCATCGCGCAGAAGTTGCGCAGAAGCTGGCCGAGCGGGAAGAGGAAGAACAGCGCACGGGCAAGAAGAAACGTGGCCGCAAGCCGCAACTTCCCGATCCCGAACATGCCAAGCCGGACGATGCGGCACAGCTCAACTTCACCGATCCGGAGAGCCGGATCATGCCGGACGGCGCGAACAAGGGCAGCTTCGTGCAGGGCTACAACGCGCAGATCGCGGTCGATTCGGCATCGCAGGTGATCGTGGCCGCCGAGATTACGCAAGAGACGAACGACAAAAAGCAGTTATTGCCGATGATCGTGCAGATCGAGAACAATCTGAAACAAAAGCCGGACAAGGTCAGTGCCGACACCGGCTATTTCAGCGAGGCAAATGTAACTGATGCGTCGGTGAAGGATGTTGATCTATACATCGCGACGGGTCGTGACAAGCATGGAGAAATGGTGGAGATGAGCAGCGATCCACCGCCTGCCGATGTGTCGTCGAAAGAGGCGATGCGGGAAAAGCTACGAACCGAGGCCGGCCGCGCCGTGTACAAGATGCGCAAGGCCATCGTCGAGCCGGTCTTCGGACAGATCAAGGAGCAACGCGGTTTTCGCCGCTTCAGCTTGCGTGGCAAAGTGAATGTCAGCCGCGAATGGAAGCTGGTGTGCGCGGTCAGCAACCTGCTGAAGCTGTTCCGGGCCGGCGTAGTTCTGGAAATGGCATAAAAACGAACGAAAAAGGGACCCGTTGAACCGAAAACGGCACAGAAAGCAAGCTACAAGCTACCAACGGGATTACGGCCTGCGCGCCCATATCGAACTACAACCCTGCAAACCGCTGAATCGGCCTTGGCAATCGCTATGCCCGACACACTCCTAGAGAGGTCGCTTCTCTCGGGTTTTTGGAACAGCCGTCGCAGTGAATCCGCGCTTCAGTTCATCATTAGCTTGAGCACGTCAGCCGGCGGCAACTGGATCTCAGACATCACGAGGTGGGTTCCGGTCTGCCGATTGCAGACGGTCAACGTAGTGTCGGGTTTCGCGCTGATCCTGCAGGTTAGGCGGCTGAAGGTCAGGCAGATGAGACTGTTCGTCCCCGGCACCTCGACAGCAAAGCCAGCGCTACTGGCGTTGGCTATCTTCCCACCAAATGAGAACGAGAGAGAGTCCTGCGAAAGGAAACAATGGAGCAGCGTCCGCTGTGTTCGCCACAGGTCGAGTTGTACTTTAGCGCACTTCAATTCCGTTTCCCTAGTTCTGGGAACATAGATCGGAGCTATGCCGAACCGCCCACCGAATCTCTCCTCGACATGAATGGATTCGGACGTCGGAACGGCTTGAACATCGAGATTGGCCCAGCCAAATGGATGAATAGTCGCTGTCACTCCACCGAGCCCTGAGAACTCGAACATCGGCACGCCGTCATCCTCGTCTGTGATGTCGACGAGTACTCCTGGATGGCGAAGCCCGGAACTTGTATCCACGTAATGGACTCCAACATTGTCGTGGGCCCACCGGCGCAGCATGGAAATAGCCTTAAGTCTCCGGGCTTTGCTGATCGTACTGCGAACTTGCTTAGAGCCTTTCTTGTTAGCTCTCTTGGTAGCTGTCGTCATTCTGAGTTCCTGAAATCCTCTGCAGTCTAGCACCAATCGACATTGCGAGCGCTCTTCCCCGAAGGAGTTCAACGCATGCAAACCCTCTTTATCAGCAGCCCTTCCTCCGACCGCCTGTACTGCACGTTGATTCCGTAGTGCCTCGCCAGTTGCACGATCTGCTGCCCAATCTTCCGGCGATCCACGGAATTCCGTTCCTGCTCTACCAGGGGAACAGCCTTCACAAATCCATCGGCTTGTTTGCGTAGAGTCTGGATCAACTCGGCCCACCGGCTTGCCGCGCGCCGCGGGGTTTTCTCAAAGGCCACTGCCGCTGCGGTTCCCATCAATTCGCACCCTTTGCTTTTGCTATGCGTTTCAGGCGCTTGTCTTCCTCCTCCGCTTTTCTGAGCTCCTCCTGAAACCTGCGACCTGGTACCATGTGATTTCTCCGCATCGCTCTCCCCACTGTGCTTTTGACAAATTTTGTATAGTGCTCAAAAGCTTCCTCTGTCAAATCCATCGCGTTCATGACGGCCGCTCTAGGACTGCCCTGCAGAAAGCTCAGTTCAAATAACTGAGTCCCAAGTGGAGAAAGAGAAAGAGCTTCCTTACCCACGATTGCGACGTCGGCAAGATAGTCCACAGGGTTGAACTTCTTCCGCACGTGTACGCCTAACAGCTCTTCCACTGGCCACGCAGACCGCACGGCACCAGTCTTGGACTTGATCATTTGAAATTTGGCAAAGCACAGATCAAACCGATTACGCTGGGTTTCGGTACCTTCCCGCCCTTGCATCCGGTTCGCAATTTGGCGGCGTTGGAGCGCATCCCACTGATCTCTCGCGTCCATCGCTACGCTGTCCTCATTTGATGCCGGTGTATTCCAGTCCATTATTTTGTCGGCGTCCCTTCTTTTCTCCGATCTGCCTCAGCCTGGATGTCCTTTTCGAGTGCGGTGACCTGAGCCCTCAGCATATCGAGATCGTGTTGTGCCTCTCTCAGGTTGGTATGCTCGTCGATGACCATAACTTCCCCTTTCTTTTCTAATCATCGGGCACGTTGTCGAAGTGGTCCGGTTAGGGCGAAGAAGTATTTCCTCCCCCGATACGCCGCAATTGCGAATCCGGAGCATAAACACTTTTGCTTACTTTTCGCTTGACTATATAAACAATAATGCTTATATTTGTACTCATGAAGAGCAGCAAGTTCAAGCGGTGGCTGGCACAGCAAGGAGCGACCTTCAAGGCCGGAAAAGGTTCCCACCTGAGGATTGAACTGAACGGCAAACAGTCTGTGCTGCCCATGCACGCGAAGGAACTCAAGAAGGGCTTGGTTGAAGGCATCAAAAAGCAACTGGGGTTGAAATAGGAGGAGTTATGTTGCGTTATCCCGTAAAACTTGAAGCTGCCGAGGAAGGTGGGTTCGTGGTCACCTTCCCAGACATTCCGGAAGCCATCACCCAGGGGGAAGACAAGGACGACGCGCTACTCCACGCATCCGACGCGCTGGAAAGCGCGCTGGATTTCTACCTGGAAGATGGGCGTCCGGTTCCACTACCCTCTAAGCCGAAGCACAATCAACCCGTGGTGGAACTTCCAACCAGCGTGGCGGCCAAGGTCCTGCTACTCAACGAAATGACGGCGCAGAAGGTGCGCCCGGCCGAGCTGGCGCGGAGACTGCAGATCACTCCGCAAGAGGTGAACCGGCTCATAAACATCCATCACACGTCCAAGATCGATGGAATCTCCGGAGCAATGCGCGCACTGGGCAAGACGCTCGAGGTTCGAGCGGTATAGAAAAGAGCCAGGGGCAGCGTACGTCCGTTCGCGCCACATGCCCACGGCCTCGACTGAACGCACACGCTGCTGCCACATCCCAAACCGGCCCACGAAAAGGGACGAAGCCGAGTGACAGGAAAACAGCTCACGTCGGCAGCAGTCACCGCCGACAACGTGACGCTGCTACGCCTGAACCACTCCAAAGTCCTGACCAACTCGCACATCGCCGAACGGAAGCGAAAGGCCGCAGCAAACCCTTCCAGCAGACCCCACCGAAAATAGCCAAACGACCGGGGCCGAGCTCGCCAGAGCGAGGCCCTTCCTCCACCTCGGAACGCTCCGACCAAAAGCAAAATCCGCTGACTGGAATACCAACCTTCACAGGGATTAGTCACGGCGTAAGTTGCTGATATGCGATGGTTTGCGGGGAGTCTATTTCAGCCCATTCCAGCCGTATTCCATGGGTATTCCATCGATGTGTTTTGGGTGGTTTAGGGCATCGCGGCGAGAACTTCAGCCAGGTGCGATAGAAGCACCACCGGACCCTTCCAGAAGAACAAAGGGCAGTTGATTCCGTGGGTCAGGAGCGCATGCGCAGTGGTAAAAACGACGCATCCGGTCTTCATCTCGTCCATGATGGGCGGGATCATGCTTTGCAGTTCGCAGACGTAGAGCACGAAGGACACCGCCGTCTCCTGGCGGATCAGCTGCCCAATGTCGGAGTACCGGCTCGCGTCATATTTCCGCGTGCGCTCGTATTCGATGGCCACCCGAATCGGCTGCTTCTGCCATTTTGTCCGGGGCAGCCGGCAGACCGAGTCATAGTTCTTCTGGAAGGCGGTTTCATCCTCCAGATTTGCAGCAGCCACTTCAAGATCGGTCATCCACTGCTGAGCGCCTAGCTCTGTTTCCCACCGTCCACGAATCTCCCCCAGCATCAGGGCGTGGGGAATCTGATCGCGCATGGAGAGCGCGTCGGAGTTCACCGTCAGGCTCGCCAGGCGGTTTCCTTGGTCATGGAGAAACTGGAGTCCGCTCTTTGTGATTACATAGACGCTGAACTTCCCGGGATGCTCCTCCGCGACTTCGACAAGTCCGCTATTGATCAGCTTGCCTACCCGCGTGTAGAGCGGTGGCTTGGTTTTGGCAATACCAAGCCTCAAGGCCGCGTCACAGAGATGCGTGCTTTTCACGAATCTGCCGTTCCGGATGCGGATGAGCAGTTCGATGTCCTGCGCGTTCAGGGTGGGTTCGGCGACTTTCTTCTTGGCCATGTCTCTCCTGCCTATCCGAGGATCTTGCGCAGTTCCGCCGGCGTGTATGTGTTTCGGGGCTTCTCTGCCTCGCGCTTCCATGCCTCGCATTGCTTCCGGCATTCCTCGGCAAACAGTCTGGCCTTTGAGACTTCGGCGTCCTTGGCCCGCAGAGATGCCGTCGCCTTCTGATCGTGTTCATCCAAGGCGAGGGCATGCTTCCAGCGCGCTCTGCTCGTAAGCTCGAAATGCGCGAAGATCGCGAGTGCGAATAGCAGAGAGCCATATTTCAGGCCGATGATTTCCCAACGGTGCAGAGAGCCGCCACTGGTTTCCATCGGCGCCGTCACCGCGGCTAATGTAGTTCGCTTTCCGGAATGCTTGTGCGGGGCAGCAAATGCGCAAGTTGAGATGAAGATGACGAGCACGATTCCCAGCACCCACATCGAAAACATTTGATTGCGATTGATGGCTTTCATGCTCTCAATCTACGACGCTTTGAGTTACTCCGCCAGTTACTGCGGTCTCAGCCGCCGGTGGACGCGCAGGACCACGCTCTCTGGCACGCGGAGCACGGTGTAGCGCTTCTTCTTGAGGGTGCCGTCCTGTGTCTCCTTCAAGACGCCCGGCTCGTTGATGAACATGCGCTGACACTTCTTGTAGTCGATATTCCAGAGCTCAGCGATCTCGCCGATCTTGTAGTGGCGCTCGAATGCCACGTCATTGGGCCGTTCAGTCATCTTCTCACCTCTCTACTAGGCTCGCACTGACGGCCGAACGCGCCGGCGCTCGGCCTTGATCGTTTCCATGCTCTCAATTGCTGGCTGCCATCCTATCAATATCAATCTTTGGAAAGTGGCCGACTACGACACCAAGAACTTTCTCTTGGCACGGGTACTGCGCAAATTGGCCATTAAATGTACCTGCCCACCCTGCTCTCACGTGAACCAAATCCCCTGCCTTGGGCGTGCGGTGCGGATCGATGGTCAAAGTATCGCCCACCTTCAATTCTCTGCCCCCTAGTTTAGGAGCGGGCTTCCTCGCATAGAGAATTCCACCCTCTGGTCCTCGTTCGACTGAACCGTCCGGCTGGCGTATGGCTTCCAACTTAAAGACATCGGCGCAACAAACGGTCAACTGATATTCCGTAGAATGCCACACGACGACACCGAAGACTTTTTGCCGGCACGGGTACATCTGAAATCGATTGCCGAATGTGGCTCCGCCAACGTACACGAGGTCTCCCGATTTCGGGCACCTATGAGGATTAATGACCACGGTCTCCCCCTCATGGAGTTTCTCTCCCCACAGTTTCGGAGCAGGGCACCTCGCGTAGAGAATTCCTCCATTGGGCCCTTTCTTGAGCGAACCATTCGGCCCCTGCACGGGATCGCCTATAGTGATGTCATTCCGAGAAACGATTGTCGTGTAGGCCGCGGCTGATACGCGCGGCACCTTGCTCTCTTGGTTCTTCCGGCGTGGAATACCACTTGCAGTCATACTGCCTCCTTTGGAAGATTTGGGCACCTAGTGGTGTGCGCATGGCGTGGCGGCGGCGCACCATTACCGCCATCACCTTGCGGAACCGCCTAAGCGACTTCGGACGGAGCGCCGGAGCCCGCGACAGCCTGTAGCGGGTACTTCTGAGCCGCGCGCACGACCGTGCCAAGCCCAAGCCCCATCTTCTTCGCGACAGAGCGCCAGCCGAGCCCTGAGGCGCGCAGGCGATCAATCTCTGAGAGACTGACACTCACAGGTGGACGGCCCAGTTGCGTTCCCTTGGCGCGTGCATTCCGTAGTCCGGCCCGAACACGCTCTTGAATCAATGAGCGCTCGAACTCGGCCATGGCGCCGATGATCTGAAACATCAGCCGGCCAGAGGGCGTGGACAGGTCCAGGTTATCGCGCAAGCTGACGAACGACACGCCATATGCGGATAGATCGGCCAACGCGTTAACGAGGTGCTTCAGCGAGCGCCCGAAGCGATCGATCTTCCAGACCAGCACGGCGTCGAAGCTTCGGCGATGCGCATCGGCCATCAACCGGTTCAATTGCGGGCGAGACTCCATGCTTCCGGAGATGCCTTCATCGACGTACTCACCGGAGATTGTCCAGCCGCGGCGACTAGCATATTCGCGCAGTTCGCGGAGCTGCATTTCGGGATCCTGTCCGTTGTGCGTGCTGACGCGAGCGTAGAGGGCCACGAGCGAGATGTGTTGCTCTTGAGAAAGAGAAGCGCGATTACTGCTGTGATTGTTGGCCATATTGTCTCCCAAGCTTTTCAGTGAGTGCCGGTCCGGGGGCAACTCGTTTGAGAAAATCGCGAGCTATTGAATCGACAGAGTGCAGAAGACAGTAGGGCGGGGCGCTCGCCGATAGCAGGCGTTGGCCGTGTCTGTGTTCTGGGGAAACGCGGCACTTGAGCCGACAGATTCAGATTCGCTTTGCTTCGTCGGGAGACGATCACAGTCCCGTTCATATCGGGAGATCAGGTTTGGGATGTCAAAAAGTGGGAGATATTCGGGTACAGCGGATGTAGAGTATCGATAGGCCATTGCAAACCTCCAAGTTTGCTTGGTTAGCGTCGTGTGGGTGCTTCCAACACCTGCACGGCGCGTTTCTTTACATGACCTTTTTAGAACGATAGTTCCGGCCTGTCAATCGAAATATTGCACATTGTCCACTTATTTTCGTTGCGCCACCTTGCCGCGTGGTGCATTATTGGAAACATCATGACAGGTAAAGCTACAAACAGGCCGAAACGCTACCAAACGAAAGCCGTAAAGAAGGGTCTTGTCAGCCGCGCCATGAGCGAGCTCGCGAAGGTTGGCGCCAGGGCCCGCAATGAGGCGTTGTCGCCGGAGCGGAGACGAGAGATCGCAGTGAAGGCGTCCCAGGCGGCATCGGCGGCGCGCACGAAGAAAGCGGCCGAGCGGAAGCTCCAGGCAGAGTAGAAGGTGACCATGTCAGGAGTCGCACAATCTTGGGAGGTCCTCAAACAGAGATTCCTTGATCTTCGGGAACGGACTGGCGACGCAATGATTGCTAGTTTCATTGATTCTGTTTGGAGGCTAAACGGACCCGAGGCGAATCGGAACGAGTTCGAAACAATTGCGGCTCATGCTGCAGTGAAGTTGGGATGGCGCGGCGGATACGAGTGGCGTGAGTGGCTCGAAATTATGCGGCTACACTTCCCAGATGTATTCCATTCCCTAGAAGCGACCCGCCAAGACGAAGTTAATCAGGCCGTAGAGGTTATAGGAAACGGCTACATTCAGGACGTGTGTGAGGCCTCTGCTCGCGAATGCGAGAGGTTGCAAAGCGATGCTCTGCGGAGAGCACAACAGGATGCGGCAAACGATCCAAGAGCGGGGCGCTGTAGCAAAAGCGAGTTGAACGAAACGCCAATTGTGGGGCCGGAAGATCGGATGTCACTTGCAGAGCTGAGAGTGTGGGGAGGCAAGGCGGAAGCTTGGTGGAACTTACGCCCGCGGCAGTTTGTCGAGAACCCCAATACTTCATGGGCGGTCGAGAGTGATCTCTCTCTGGGCAAGTACAACCTTATGAACTTCTTACGCTCGGCGATGATGATTTGCCTGCGGATGGAAAACATCCGTAGGCGGCAGGAGACGAAACAGTCTGACCCGTTTCTCGACGAGAGGGAGTTGGGCTGGGTCTACAGTGAACGACACGACATTTCAGAGCACGTTGGATGGCTGAGGGAGGCGCTTAAGTGCCCCGAATTTGCCATTCCACCCGAAAGCTATTTCCGAACAATGCCGGAAGCGCTTTCTGGCAACCTGGCCCGCGGCGAACTGGCGGGTGATGAAGTCGCACGATCAGCGGCACCGGCACTGGCAGATCAGCGCGCAGCCGCGTCGTGCCCACGCTGCTCAGCCGTTTGCGTTACGCGACTATCTCCTAACCTGAACCTGAAGATGACTAGTCTGAGCGAGCCGGAATGGCGCTGTAGCCAGTGTGGCCATCAGTGGGTTGCAGCGCGCCCGGAGGAGATTCCTTTTGTGGATGGGCTATCCAGCGACAAGGCACAATGCGTTCTGGAAGATGTTCGAACAGAACAAAAGGACATGGAAGAACGATGGGACGGTGAGCAGCAGAAGAGTTGCAAGGAGGCCTACAAAGACATAAGCAAAGCCAGCGAGTCTGATCGGATCAAAGTGCTAGACATACACCAACTGAAATGGACTGATCAGCTACGCCTGCTGCAGCGCGAGTTCTTGATTGAACGCTTACTTCCGCTCGCGATACGGTACAGAGTTCCAGCCGGTAACCACGTTAAATGGCTGAACTGCGCATTATCTATTGTCCAGAGAGATATGGCGTCTCAATGCAGTAATTGGCTGAGGCAGTCCGTGTCAGGATCTTCTCCTTCAGAGGAACCACCCTCCTGGCTCGATGTTGACTCCGATATACCCCGTCTGATCGTGTTGGAAGTCGGTCTCGCCGGTAAGAAGGTAATGCGAGAAGCACTTCGCGCGCTCAGAGTGGCAGTGCCTTTGGAAGACAACCCGCCGTCTGGGGTAAAGAGTCAGAGCGCTGCAACCCTCAATGCACAGCAGGTACCATCTGAGAATCCCCAGGTTGAAACAGTGACCATTGATGCCGCGAAGCCCGCGTTTGATTTCGATAAGGACCGTTTGGCTGTCATCGAGTTTCGAATTCAGGAAGCGGCTAATAACGGGATGAAGATCACGAGGACGGATATTTGGAAGCATCTCCTGCATTCTGACGCTAAGACGTTTCAGCGCTATCAGTCGAACAACATCAGACAGACGATCAGTGTTGTGCCCCGATTCAACAGTGTTCTGAGTTCTCCACTTGACCTTGAAATGATCAGGGCTGGGAGAATGAAAACAAAAAAGCGTTCCTGACTTTCATTTCTCCCGCATTCTCCTGCATCTTCCCCCTAAATTCTGATGATTCCCGGATTGACCTCCCGCATACGTGAGACTGCACAATCACATCCGTTGTTGCTGTAATCGGGCAACCTCACGGAGGCGTGATGGAAATCAGGGAACTCAGAAAAGCGGCAAAACTATCGCAGGCAGCGCTCGCGGCGCGAGTTGGAATGGATCGCACGCGCCTGAGCTTCGCCGAGAACGGCTACGTTCAGCTCCGGACGGAAGAGAGCGATGCTATCCGCCGCGTCGTGATCGACGAAATAGATAGCCAGCGGCGCGCACAACAGAAGGTACTCGCTGGCCACGGTTTGGCTGTTTGAGATTGAACGCAACCCTTCCACCAGCCGCGGCGACAGCGTAGGGTGGAAGGCCCGAAAGGGAGGGTTCAAGGCACCCCAAGCCTTCGTCAAAAGTTCGCATAAAGGGAGACCTTTGTCTAAATGTCCATTTGTAATCTGAGTGCGGATGAAGCTCGCAAACTTGAACAAGATGGCACCATGCCAAATTGCAGACACCATAGACACCTCTCGACACAGAAAGCAATGGAAGGCGTCAAGCAGAAAATCTTCGCATGGGTAGGCGAGAAGGGTCGGAGAGTAACACCGACTCGGGTTTGGAAAACCGTGCGCAGCGGCCCCGGTACTGTCATGCAACTTGTGGATCGTTGCTGAATTATGCAACTGAGGCGGGCTTTGTCATGCCTAAAAACAAACGGCGCGTCCTGGCAGGCGCGACCGTTGAGGAAATCCAAAATGTCACAGCAAAGATACCACGCAGTAGAGGAGCCTTCAACTTCAAAGGCCCCTACCAGTCCCGTGGTGCGAGTAATCGCGAGACGTCGCACCAAGCGCGCCGCAATATTCGATGATTTTTCGACCCACGTCGGCCAGCAGTTTTCAAGCTCCGCATGTCACGCCAAGTACGGCTCCGCGTTTCGCTCGAGAGTAAGCGAGATCAATCGCGATCTGGAGACGACGTTGACCATACGCAATGCAGTGTCCATACAGGAAGACGGCACCGAGGAGTCTGTTTACTGGTCGGAGGTGCGCTGATGAGCGCATCAGTTATCACCCCCAGTCGCTTCGAAAGGGCACAGATCTCTGAGAAACTACGCAGGCTCGATCCGGTGCTCCGCGAATACCGTCAACTCATTCAGGTTCAGTTTGCCAAGGCTGCGGAGACCGCGAGCCGGGATGAAATGAACGAGTTTGGTCAGGAGCTGGCCGCGTACGATCGCTGGCGCGCATTTGATATTGGTCGGCAGGTATGTCCGCATGTGGTCGAAAGAGGGCAGCAATGAAGCGTCCATCATTTCAGTTTTACCCGGGAGACTGGCTACACGATGTGGGTTTGCGGGCCTGCTCTCTGGCCGCGCGCGGACTTTGGGTCGACATGCTGTGCTATATGCACCAGGGCGACCCCTATGGTTATCTGACCCTACCCACCCCAAAGGATGGCGGCAAGGATACTCCGAAGGATGTCCTTCACCCTATCCTTCCACCCGTCCTTGCCAGAATGGTAGGAGCACCAGAGCAGGAGATTGAAACGTTACTGGCGGAGTTAGAGGCGGTGGGCGTGTTCAGTCGCACACCTGAGGGCATCATCATCAGTCGGCGCATGGTTCGAGACGAAAACGTACGTCAAACCCGCGCTGCTGGCGGGTCAGAGAGTCAGAACAACCCGAATGTACCAAAGAGGAAGGATGGTCAGAAGGGTATCCTTCCGAAGTCTTCAAAGACATCCTTTGGGGTATCCCCTTCTTCTTCATCTTCTTCTTCATCTTTAGATCAAGAACATAGCTCTGCTCTAGAATCCGACACCCAGGGCAAGTATGCAGGGAGCCCCGAGGATCACGGTGTGGACGTGGCTTTTGCGTTCATGGAGACATTCCAACTTTCCGGGATTGCCATCCGTCAGGCTGTCGCTGAGGCGATAGACCTCCGCATGAAACTGACTAGTATGCCGGCGATTGCATGTTGTGAGCAGATCATCTCTGAGTATCAGGCTTATGTCGACTCGCAGCTGGAGTCGAAGTTTAAGAAGGGCGAGAAGACTTGGCTTGCGGAGTGCAATAAGCCGGCGGCTAAAGCATCATCCGCTCAGAACCCTGGCCCAACTCCGAAGAACGCGCTGAATGCACTGGAGCGCACCCGCGCGGGCCTTTGCTGCGCTGAGGGTTGGGAGAAGAGAGCTCCCGAGGAAGTTCGCGCAGAGCTCGCCGAGAAATGGCCCGAGATGCAACGCAGGGCGAAGGCGGCGCACGTATGAGCGTCCAAGCTGTAGCACTCGACCAGGGGTTGCCAGCAAACGAGAGCGCAGAACGCTCCATTCTCGGCAGTATTTTGGTAGAAAACGGACTAATCACTGAGACACAGTCTCTGACTCCGGATGATTTCTTCACTTCCGGTCATCAGCGGATAGCGGCGGCCATGATGGAGTTGGCAGCGGCAGGAAAGCCAATCGACATAGTTCTACTCACGGATCATTTTCGTGCCAAGAAGCAACTGGAATCGGTAGGCGGTGCGGCGTATCTAAGCGACCTTACGACTGGAGTGCCGAAGCGCTCCTCATTGGAGTACTACATCAAGATCGTGAAGGATTGCGCTGTCGCACGGAACCTGGTTCGCGCGTGCAACGGGATCATCTCAGAGGCGACAGAGGGCTGTGGGTCCAATGTGCAGGAGACCATCGCTCACCTGCAAGAGCACTTGCTCAATATCGAGGCACAGACGCAGTGCGAGCGCGAGTACTCCCTTGAGGAGATCATGCCGGTGGTTATGGAGGATTTACGCAACGAGGCTCAATCCAACACTGGGGTTGTCGGATTCACGACCGGCATTCCAGCGCTGGACGAAATCACGACGGGTATACGCCCTGGAGAGCTTTGGGTTGTGGGCGCCCTCCCGGGACGGGGCAAGACCGGATTAGGAGCACAGATACTTCGCCGCAATGCGCAGGTTGGCATTCCAGGCGTGTTCTTCTCTTTGGAAATGTCCAGGTACCAGCTCGGGTGTCGATTGCTCGCGGCTTCTTCAACCGTATCGGCAAGCCAGATCCGGCGCCCGGGTTACCTTGCGCGGGAGAATTGGAACGCGCTGGAGGATGCAGTTGCAAAGGTGGCGAGGTTGCCCATCTGGGTAAACGATGCTTCACGGTTGAAGCTGGCGCAGATCATGATGCGGTCGAAGTTCCACGCCCGGCGCAACAAGGTGAAGATCATCGTGGTGGATTACTTGATGCTGGTCGACGCCCCGGGTAAAGAGTTGCGTGAGCGTGCGGATGCGGTGGCACGAGGAATGAAGCACGTTGCCAAGTCCGAGCATGTTGCCGTGGTGCTCCTGAGCCAGTTTAAGCGGCCGTCGAACATCAACGATGAACCCAATGAAACCTGGTTCAAGGAGTCAGGCGGCATCGAGGCAGAGGCGGAAGTGGCACTTGCCCTGCATCGCATAGTTGGTGAGGGCAACACATTCACTGGTGAGGACTTCGTGTACATCGTGAAGCAGCGCAACGGTGAGCGGTCGCGAATTCCTAGCTTGTATCACCCCAAGCGGCTGGAGTGGGAAGAGAGGGCGATATGACCTCTCAATCGCAACGTCCGCTGGTCATGTTCCAAAAACCTGCCGGAGACGCCGGTCGTAAAGCGTTGATTCCTCGATGTGGTGGACAGGCTGAAGATGCGTTCGAAAACCATATGATTCCGGAACCTGCGGCCAGTACCCAGCGGCACGTGAGCAGCGGTCCGGATTGCCCGAGGATTGCCATGAAAACAGGAGCCGATATGGTTTGCGAACCAGCCATTACCGCAGTGGAGGCATGCAAGATTCTAGGGTTGAAGAGAGCTGCCACCGTCCTGAAGTGGGCTCGCGAGGGAAAAATCCCATGTATCCGGGAGGGGAATGGTAAGGGGGCGTATGTCCGCTTTCGCGCCTCAGCCCTTGATGCTTGGATGCGCCAGAAGCTAAACTCTTCGGCACTGCCTCTCGCGTCGTCTCCGGAGGCTGTGCAGTGAGACGAACGCGTTATCAATTTGGATCCGTGCAGAGCAAGCCGCGCAAACTCGGACCGGATGTTTGGGTCTATCGCTTTACGGATGATTCCGGGAAGAAGCGATCCATCGAGATTGGCGACTTGGAACGGTACCCGACGAAGGCGCAGGCACTGAAGGCTGCAGAGTGGTTGCGCATGAATGCTAACCCAGATAAGGCCGTCCAGCGCGGCTCCACTTTTGGAGCCCTACTGGACAGATATATTGCAGAAGAGATGTCAGAGCGCTTCTCCACTTCGGACTCCTATGGTGCCTACATACGGGCATATATCCGTCCCAAGTGGCAATCGTACGCATTGAACAAAATCAAACCCTTTGCTGTTGAGCAATGGCTGAAGACGCTAGAGCTCGCGCCGAAGTCTCGGGGGCATATTAAGACGATCATGCTGAACGTTTTTAACTGTGCCATGCGCTGGGAGTTGCTGCCGATAGGCGTCAACCCTATGAAGCTCGTCCGCATTCCGGACGTGTCGAAGCGGTTAACGAAAGCTCGTGTGCTCACCGCAGCTGAAGTGACATTGCTGATCAATCAGATCGCGCAGGAGCCGTTTCGCACCATGGCCTGGCTTTCTATTTGTCTCGGTCTGGAACCCAGCGTGCTTGTCGGCTTACAGTGGGGGGACGTTGACTTCGTTACTGGATGCCTAAAGATTCAGCGTGGGGTGGTTTGCAACCATGTCGATCGTGCCAAGAACGAATATCGAGAGGCTCCATTACCGCTCGACCCGTCTCTTGTCACGATGCTGGAGCGCTGGAGGGAGAAAGCACACTGGAAGGAATCCACTGACTGGATCTTTGCCTCGCCGTATTTCGACGGCGCTAAGCCCTACAGTCCGCGGCATGTAGCTGAAGATCACCTTTGGCCGGCGGCGAAGGCGGCTGGTCTCGGTGAGAAAATTGGCTGGAGAACGTTTCGCAGAACCTACTCCAGTTTATTGCGCGCGTTGGGCGTGGACATCAAGGTTCAGCAGGAGTTGATGCGGCACGCGGACATTCGCACCACGTTGGATGGCTATACGGATAGCTATTCGAATGACATGCGAAACGCGCACGAGAAGGTCGTAAAAGAATTGAGAATCCAGTAATGGACCCTAACGGA
>Ga0181520_10005060_pt1 | contig 21395 bp, 18 predicted proteins | sample PEATcosm2014_Bin_29_FD_132451 | JGI IMG/M metagenome (GOLD analysis project Ga0181520, IMG submission 132451) | Peatland microbial communities from MTU Mesocosm Facility, Houghton, MI, USA - PEATcosm2014_Bin02_30_metaG | ecosystem: Environmental > Terrestrial > Soil > Wetlands > Peat | place... | reverse complement strand
CCTTCGGTGACTTCGCCGCGCAAATTCAGGAAAAGCACATCGTCATAGCCTCGCTCGACGGCGTTCGCATGCTGCAAGCTGTAGAGGAGGCGTTGCGTCGTCTTGTGGTAAAGCGTTGCGTCAGCTGGGTTTGCGCGCACGCTGGAAATGGTTACGCGGCCGATGTGGTTCGATTCGCCGGGCGGGGGAAGCGCTTCGCTCCCGATCTGCACGCTGCCTTCGGTGTCAAACAAAAGGCGTACCTTGCGCGACGTCGGGCCGGCGGACCGCTCATCAGCGAACTGGCGCGCGTGGTCGATGAGCGCGGATTTAACCGCCGCGCGATCGCAGGCAATGCCGAAATATCTGGCTGAGTCCTCAAGCCGGTCAAGGTGCAGTTCAAGTAGCGGATAGCTGCCGTCCCAAAGCATCGTCTCAATCAGGAAAAACTTGTCTGGCTGGCTGATGGTCTGAACGTGCTCGCTGATGGGATTGATTGTGCGATGCGCCGGCCCCGTGAGGAACTCCGCCTTTAGCAGGCACTCGCGAAATTCCTGTGCCGGGTCGGAATCGATGACCACGCCGCTGCCGACGCCCATGGTTCCGCGAGCGCCGTCGAGATCGAGAGTGCGAATGGCAACATTAAAAACTGTCTGCCGCGGGGAGAAGAAACCGATGGCGCCCGTATATACGCCGCGCGGTGCTTCCTCGAGCTCGGCGATGAGCTGCATGGCCCGTACTTTGGGCGCACCCGTGACTGACCCGCAGGGAAACAGCGCACGAAAGATGTCAAAGAAACCGGCCTCAGGCCGGAGCTCCGCGCTAACGGTTGAAGTCATCTGCCAGAGCGTGGGGTAGCGCTCGACGGCAAAGAGCTCTTCAACTCGAACGCTTCCAGTCTGCGCAATCCGACCCAGATCGTTGCGCACAAGGTCGACGATCATCACGTTTTCGCTACGGTTCTTGGGGTCGCCGCGCAGCCATTCGGCAATCTCGCTGTCTTCGCGTGTCGTCCGGCCGCGCCGCGCTGTTCCTTTCATGGGGCGCGTGAGAATGCGTCTTGTTGCACCGTCCTTTTCGACGCGGAAGAATAGCTCCGGCGAGAACGAGAGGATGCGGCGTCCCGGCTGCCAGTGCAGGAACGCACCGTAATCGACCGGCTGCCGCGAGCGCAGCCGCGCGTAGAGCGCCGCGGCGTTGCCAGGCACTTCAAATTGCAGCGGCGCGGTGAAGTTCAGCTGATAAACGTCCCCGGAGCGAATCCACTCGTGAATCCGATCGATGCGCCGGACGTAATCGGCCTCGGCAAGCACAAACTCCGCGGCGATCTCGGGCTCGGAGTGGTCCTTCTCTGTATTCGGTTTCTCGCGGCGGAATCGCTCGAGCTCTGGCGGCTCGCCGTCAACGAAGCTGCCCAACTGGTGGTCGAATGCGTAACTCCGTTCGTAGATCCCAAACCAGGCCAGCGGCTCGCCGGCATTGGCCGCGCGAGTTCCTGCCTTCGGTTCAAAGCAGCTTGCGCAGTCGTAACTGAAAAAGCCAGCCGCAAAATGGCCGGCGGCCACAGCGTTCTCAAGGTCGGCAAACAGCCGAGGAATCTCTGGCGCCGAATACGCTATGCACACGCGCAAGGGAGCTGTGAGCAATTGCGTCCACGGTTTTTCTCTCGTTTCGGAGTCGTTCTGTTTCCCGCCTTCGAAAAGCACCGTGGCCGGCGTCTGCTCCACCAGCGCATAGACCTCCGCGGGAAGGGGATTGCGCCGCGTCATGCAGGCAGTGTAATTAAGAACCGCCGGTTACCGTGAGCACCATCGTGGTGTTATTGGTGATGGCGGTGACGCCGTTGGAGGTTTGCCCAGTGACGGTGACGGTGTATGTGCCGTTGGGGGTCGCAGGGGGATGCGACGGGCCGTGTTGATAATAGTTGTAAAGCGGCTTGCACGAGGTCGTACCCAGCGCGGTGACCAAGCCCACTAATGCCACCAGTGCAAGGCGCTGCAACCAGCGCCTCCTTCGCGCGCCCCAAGCAAGTCCGCCGAGCCCAAGAATGCCGGGCAACAGAATGGCCCAAGTGACGGGGCTGCCTCCGTTTCCGGGAAGTTTGGGCAGCACCACCTTGGTCGTCCCCACCTCCGTCGTTTGAAGGAGCATGGAGCTGACCGGCGGACATGCCGATGCCGGCGAACCGGAAGGACAAGTCGTCAGCGTGGTGGGCAAGATCTCCAACGTCGCCGGACTAAAGGCGCATGACGCTTCGCTGGGAAGGCCCGAACAGGAAAGAGTGACGAACATTGGCGCCGTGAGCGCTGCATTGTCTTCAGGCACCAGGGTGACAGCGATCGTGCCTGCCTGGCCGGCGGTGAGTGTGAGCGGCAGCGTTGAAGGCGCCACGGGCGACAGTGTGAGCGTGAAGTTTGGAGTGGAACTGGTTTGGCCCGTAACATCGCTGGTGATCGAGGCCGAGCTCAGGTGCGATGCATCGCCTGTATAGACGGCGCGCAGGGCATGATCTCCGGCCGCCAACGAAAGCACCGGCGTTGCCTCTCCCGCGCTATTCAAAACCGCTTCGGCCAGTTCGCGGTCCCCGTCATCAATAACGACAGCACCAGATGCGGGCAGGCCGTCTGCGCCGGTAACGGCAACCCTGGCGGTAGCTTGCGTATGCCCGCCCTGCTCGCTGGTCTCCACGGTCAGGTAGGTATGTGTCGCGATCTGTTGCGCCGCCACAGCTGCCGGCAGCACGACCAGCGCCAATGCGAACCCCAGTCCCGCAACCCGCTCGAGCCGCAAACCGCGGCGATTCAAACCTCTCACTTGCACCTGCTCCAAATCTCCAGAAAGATCGCGCTTGCGCACAGCGGCGCTTCGCGTATTGACTCTGCGCAGACCCCTATTGTATCTGGCCGGGGCGCATCCCGGCCAACCTAGCCGCCTTCCCCTTTGGCCTTCTCTTTGACGCGTGACCGGCCGGAATGCCACCCCGCCAGCCGCGCTAGACTTTCAGCGTAGGTGCATTGCCATGACAGAAGCTGTTCCACGCCCCCAGCTCGCTCACCTCACTGCGGTTCTCGACGATCTGCGCGCCAAGGGCACGCACTTCAATCTCCGCGTTCTCGACGACCAGCAGGCACCAGTTTGCCACTACGACGGCCGCGAGGTTATCAACCTGGCCAGCAACAATTATCTGGGCCTGGCCAACCATCCCAAGCTCATTGAGGCAGCCATCGCCGCCACGCGGGCCTTCGGAGTGGGCTCGGGCGCGGTGCGAACGATTGCTGGAACCATGCGCATCCACATGGAACTCGAAGAGAAGATTGCGCGCTTCAAGAATGTCGAGGCCTGCGTGGTCTTCCAGAGCGGTTTCGCAGCCAACGCCGGCACGGTCAGCGCCATCCTCGGCAAAGAGGACTTCATCCTTTCCGACGAGTTGAATCACGCCAGCATCATTGACGGTGCGCGGCTGTCGCGGGCCACGATCAAAGTTTTTCGCCACAAAGACATGGCCCATTGCGAGGAGCTGTTGCTGCAGCTCGCATCTCAATCGGGCAGGAAGTTGGTCATCACCGATGGCGTCTTTTCGATGGATGGCGACATTGGTCCCGTGGATAAGCTGGCCGCACTGGCCGAGAAGTACGGCGCCATCATGATGGTCGACGACGCCCACGCCTCGGGCGTTCTTGGGCGCAACGGGCGTGGATCGGTGGATCACTTCGGCATGCACGGCAAGGTCGACGTGCAGGTGGGCACGCTGTCAAAGGCCATCGGGGCGCTGGGCGGCTACGTCTGCGGATCGAAAGATTTGATCGACTACCTTTATCACCGCGCGCGGCCGTTTCTGTTTTCGACTTCACATCCGCCGTCGGTGGCGGCGACGTGCATCGCTGCCTTCGACATTCTTGAGAATGAGCCGGAGCGGATTCTTCGCCTGTGGTCGAACACGCGCTACTTTCAGGGCGAGCTCAAACGCGCCGGCTTCAACATTGGCGGCTTGAACACGCCGGCCACCGAGACGCCGATCACACCGATCATCGTGGGCGAGGGGCGCGCAGCCATGGACTTCAGCCGCGCGCTCTTCAACGAGGGCGTGATGGCGACTGGAATTGCGTTCCCTACGGTGCCCGAAGGCAAGGCCCGCATCCGCGCAATTTTGACGAGCGAGCATACGCGCGCACAGCTCGACCGCGCGCTGGAGACGCTGGAGCGCGTGGCAAAGCAGATGAATATTCTTTAGCGAAACAGGCTTTGTGACGCGTTCTCCGACCCTTGAGTACTTGTGCCAAATCCTCAGAACGAAACGGCCTTCAAGGGCATTTCCATTGGGAATCGAGCGCGGTGATTACCTGGCAGTATTTGTTCTTATTGGTGGCCGACGTCGCCGAACGCATTACCTCAGTTTGTTGCGCCGGAGTCAGGGACCAGTTCAGCGGATCGGTCCTAACGTCGTTGACGCTGTCTTCGTCGTCGATCACCACATGAAGTACCGATACTTTATTGCTGTAAGCCTGAGTGAAAAGATTGAGGGCATTGCGATTGCGGTCGGTGACGCTGTCGTGGCCGGCGGAGTAAAACGCCTGGAGCGGCGCGAGAAGCTGCGCGGCCAGGTTCCACGGCTCGACGCTGGGGTTAGAGCTCCATGCAGCGCAACAGTTGGTCCTTGCAGGCGAATCGGGGCTGTTGCGGATCTCCACCAGGACGATCTGAACTTGAGGCGCACCCTTCGGCAATCCCTCCAGCGCGGCGCGAAGAAATTCGATCGCTGAAGCCGTTCCGTCATTATCGTAATAACCTCCATCGACAAAATGAACTCCCTGCATCGAGTGCACAGCCGGAAACGTTGCGGCAGACGAGACATATGGAAATGTCGCCGACAGTTGAGCCCCGGTCGCCAGCGGCAGATCGGGAAACCGGGCGCGATCGTTCTGCTCGAATTGCGCTGCGCTGTAGACCTCGAGGAATGACTCCGCGGGCTGAGGAATGAGCGGATTGTAGTTGGGTGCGGTGTAATACGGGAGCTGATAGTTGGCGAGGAGGAAGCGATCGCCTCCTTCCACCGTTGTCGTGTTCATGGTGAAGGCGGGAATGGACGTCTTGATGGGATCGAGGTTGGCAAGCGCCAGCTCGGCCTGGTTCGCCTCGTTTCGCTGTCGCGCATTGACTTCGGCGGATAAAGTGATCCACTTGTGGGGAAGATTGCTCGGCTGGCAGAACGGATCATCGAGATTGCGCGCGAACGCCTTGCGCAATGCCCATGTGCGATCCTTCGCCAGCGGAATGTTTTTCCAGTTGTAAGCCCACGGCGACTGGCTCAGATCGTCGACGCCGTTCGAGCGCGGCCAGATATACGGCGCCAGCGGGACAAAGGCCTTCGGAATGTCGTAGTAGACCAGTCCCCATCCGACCGCCTCGAGACTCGAGCACTCTGCTCGGACATTCATCCGCTCCCAATCGGGACTGCCATTGTTCGTATTCGCATCCAGCTCGCGCAGGTAGTCATACAAGCCGCTGCTGCCGCCGGAGACTGTACTGAGAAGAAGAATGTGCCGGTGGAAAGTCCCGAGCGAGCTTTTCTGGGCGAGCTTTTCCAATTGGCCGAGGACCGCTGTCGTCCACGCGGCGGCATGAATTCCACCTCCTGTCGACGTCACAATGATGAGTGGCTGGCCGGGAAAATCCGCGAGCTTTTTTTCGAGGACATCCGCCGGAGTTGGAAGCTGGGCCGGTGCATCGCGCAGCGAAATGGAAAGGTAATGTTCCTCTCTCCCGCCATATACGTTCACGAGCCGGGGAATGACCATAAACAGCACAATCACGGTGAGAACGGGAACGCGATAGCGATCGGCGAAGAAGGCAATTGCGCCAAGCGTCCAAACGGAGGAGATGATGAGGATGAGGACAAGAGCGAGAATCGGAAAACGCTCCGCATCCGCGAGCCAGTAGAGCAAGGGAATGGATGCTGAAAAGACCACGATGATGCATGCAAGGATCCGCTTCCAAACGCGGAGCCTGTGCGCGTCGTCCGCCTTGCCGGGTTTGGCGAGCGCAATGGCCACAATCAGCCCGACGTTGAGAATCACGTGGAGGATGAGCGCCACTACAGACCAGGAAATGATCGGCACGGGCGCCGTCAGCGGAAACATCACACAATAAAGGAGGAAAAACCCGCCGGTCGCCACGAAGGCAAAGTAGTGGCCCTCGTAAAGGTCACTGCGCGGAGTCTTTCGATAACCCGGAACCGGAAAAAAACGCGAGATCCATCGGAGAACCTTGTGAACCCACGGCATCATCTCGGCATCTTCCAGCGCATCGCCCTGACGGTCGCCTCGCCCGTCCTGGCTCAGCAACATCCATTTGCGGGAAAACAGCATTGTCCGTGCGGCCGAATGACCAAAGCCTCCTTCCGCACCTTCTGCTATCGCTGCGGAGGGATAGCTGAGATAGTAGATGGCGTTCACCACGTACCAGAACACAAACGCGAGCACGCCGCCGGCGGCAACTCCCAGCGCAATGAACTTCCAATCGATGTTCTCGGTGGAACCGTTGACGAAGAAGTAGACGACTACGATGGCGTTGTTTATCTGGGACAAAACGGGGGCGATCCACTCATGGCGCGCCCGATTGTCGGCCAAGAAATGCTTTAAAGAGGTGGGCGCGGGGTCGCCAAAGCGCTCCTCTCCATTGATTACGACGATGCGCGCAAGGATGAGGGCCACAAAACTCGACGAGGACAGAAAGAATTCAACGCAGAGATACTGGCTCCATCGGACCGGCGTGACAATTCCACTGACCAGCGAGCGCGCCCTCGTCGGGCTGTTGAGCCAGATCAGCAGCAACGGAAATGCCCACAAAAGGATGCTGAATCGCATGAAGTAGAGATAGCGAATCCAGCGTACAGTTCTCTTCGCGATCACTTTGGCTTTTCTGCGGAAGGCTCGGAGTTTCGTATTCACGCTGATGCCTCCTTATTCCGTTGCACGGATTGACAGGCCCCGAAAGAGCGGAGCTTGAAATTACAACTCGATGCGATTTGACCGATAAACGATGGAAGACTACAAGAACGATTGCAGCGGTACGCACATGAAGAAACGGCGCGAGGGGAAGAGAAAAAATCGAGTGCCCCAAGCATAGCGCGATCACCGCTCAAGTCAAGTAATCAACTGTATTAACCAGAAAGACACTGACCGCTCCGCGAGCGCCTTCACTTCGCGAGTACTCTGTACTATGGACGAAGGCACTCGTCGACTTCGTCGCTCCAGTGTCGCGAAGGATCGGATCGATGATCGCTCACCTGCGCGGCAAACTCATTCACAAGCAGCCCGGCCAAGCTATCGTTGAGGCCGCGGGCGTGGGCTACGACGTCACCATCTCCGTGCCCACGTTTGCGGCGCTGCCTTCAGTGGGCGCCGAGGCCGCGCTGCACATTCACACCCAGGTAAGCGACGACCAGATTGCGCTCTTCGGTTTTCTCGACCGTGAAGAGAAGCGGCTTTTCGAGCGCCTCATCACTGTGAGCGGAGTCGGACCGAAGCTGGCGATCAAAATCCTCAGCGGGCTAAATTCGGAGCGTGTGATCCAGGCGATTCGCGGCCAGGATCACGCGCAGCTCACGCACATTCCAGGCGTGGGCAAAAAGCTGGCCGAGCGGCTGGTTGTCGAGCTCAAAGACAAGCTCGACGACTTTGCCGTTGCGCCCGCGCAACCGTCGGTGCAAGGCCCGGCTGTCGACGACGTGCTCTCCGCGCTGACCAATCTGGGCTACCAACGACCAGCGGCTGAGAAGGCTATCGAGCAAGCGATCGCGAAGGAGAAATCCCTCGCTGCGGATTTCGACGGACTATTTCGCAGCGCGCTGAAGATCATACGGTAGGGCTTTCGACACGCCGAAAAAAGGCGGTTTGGAGCCGTTCTGGCTCAAGAAAGGGCCGGTTTCGCTCACAAAATCGACCAAATTTGTCCACGATTTTTCGAACGTTTTGTTGATTTAAAAAGAGTTATCGGCGTCATTTCGGGTTTTGTGGGTGTGATTTTTTTTCTTTATTTGTTATCTCCTCCTCTGGATCCAATCGGAGCCCTAAGACCTTTGCCGATTCTGAATTGAGGCTAGCAAAACGCGCGAGTTAATCGGCAAACTTGGCGCATGATATTTGCCCTGTATTTTCATGGGGTTGCGATGAATCGGAGGCGGCAAGGGGCTTGACTTTTTGTGCCGGTACGGACCGGTTACATCCCTGACAGATTGAACCGGGGAGATATCTGTCACTGCGGCGAACGGCGGAGGATTTTTCAGCCGCGCTGCTCCGCTGTTTTGCTAACCTTCCTCCTGTATGCCTCGCTATCCAAAACCAGCGCCCGCACCAAGGCCTCCCGGTACGAACAACGTTCGCAATCAGGGGAGAGAGTGCCCGCAGTGAGACTCCGCTTGCTCGCCTGCTCCATCGCCGTGCCACTCGCACTCCTGCCCGCGGCCTTCGGTGCTGTGACTCCATATCCCGCGTGGCCGGGCGCGGCACCCAGTCTGGCTTACAAGGTCACGGTCGATGGCCAGCCGGTGTTTGTGCATCGCTTCCCAACCTATAACCAATTCCAATGGATGGATCACGCCAGTTTCTCCATGACCGGCAAGGTGCATGTAACCGTCACATCGCTGGTCAACGAGCGCAATGTGGTTACCTGTTTCATCCGTCCGCTGGCTTATGGCATTCATCCCGTCGTCAAAGGAAACACGGTCAGTTTCGATCTCGATCAGCCGCGCTATCTCGTCCTCTTTTTCAACGAGGAGCCGACGTTTCAGAGCCCAGGGCTGCTGCTATTTGCAGAACCTGAAGAGAAGAACCCGCCAAGACCCGGCGACCCCAATGTGGTCAACATTCTCGACTACAAGGTGGACAACACCGGGAGGACCCTGGAAACAGCAACCATCAACCAGGCCATCCACGACGTTTCTGCCCGGCAGGGTGGAGGCGTGCTCTTTTTTCCCGCCGGCGCTTACCTCACGGGAACCGTTCTGATGCAGAGCAACGTGCGGCTCTATCTCGATGCCGGCGCGCTCATTCGCGGCTCGCGAAGAAATGCCGACTACGTTTCGCCGCAGATGCCCCCCGGAGCGAGGCCGCTCCGCGCCCTATTTGTGTTTAACAACGTTGAGAACGCCGGCATCGCGGGCCGCGGCGCAGTCGACATGGAAGGCTATCCCTGGTTGTGGCACGATTTTCAGCCAGACACCGGCGACGGAACATCGCGATCGGAAGAGGGTCTCGTCAACGACCCGCATGGAACCGGCGTCAAGGGCTACATCGTCAACCACTGCAAGAACATCACGTTTGAAGGACTGCTGCTTCTTCGCTCGGCCTACTGGACTGTCACCGTCAGCGATACCGAGAACTTCACGGCGAGAAACATCAAGATCGTCAACCGCAAGCAGCAGTACCACGACGACGCGTTTGACTTCACGGGCAACAGCAAGCACCTTCTCGTGGAGAACAGTTTCGCCATGACAATGGACGACACCTTTGCCTTTTACGGCGGCAAGCGCTCCACCATTGAAGACGTGGTGGTGAGGGATTTTGTGAATTACACCTACACTTCAGCGCTGGCGATCGGCTACGGTGGCGCGCCCAACATCCGTCATCTGCGTTTTGAAGATGTGCACTTCGTCGCGAACCAAAACAAGTTCGCCATCTGGATTCAACTTAGCCCCACGTACTTCACCGGCAAGGGCTACACCTCGGGCGCGCGCTCAAGCGAAGACATTGCTCTGGATGACTTCAGATTTGTGAACACGACATTCGAGAACGACGGCGGCCATATCTACATTGACGGAGGCAAAGCGCCCTTGACGAACTTTGTCTTCGATCACTGCACATTTGGCAAAGCCACCCGCCCCGGCGAGTTCATGGGCGCGAACGTCGCCCCCATTGTGTTCCGAGACGTTACCATGAACGGCGTTTCGATCCACAATGCCAGCCAGCTCAAGCGGGCTGGGTATGAGGTCTATACACCGGTCAAATTTGAGCCCTGAAAGTGCCCGAGCGCTCTTCGGGCGATCCAGTTGGATTTGCGAATCGGTCGTTTGACCAGATTCCCAGGGCATGCCGGAGCGCGAGCCGGATTGATCAACTTCGGTCGGCTCGAGCAGGGATTCACACAGGCTCCCGCGCTACACTCGTTGTTGCCATGACCCCGAGGGAAAAACCCACTCGCGCCGCCGCTCCGCCCTATTTCCGCCCAGAATCTCTCACGTTCCTGCGCAATCTTGCCAAACACAATGACCGCGCGTGGTTCCAGCCGCGCAAGGAGCAGTTCGAGGCTGAGCTGAAGGAGCCGATGCTGGCCATCGTGCGCAGAATTACGAACGCAATGGTGGATTTTGCGCCCAATCACGTGCGGCCGGCGGAGAAGTCTCTGTTCAGGATCTATCGCGACACACGCTTCTCGAATGACAAGCGCCCGTACAAAACCCATGTGGCCGCGTGGTGGACGCACACGGGATTCGAGAAGACTTCAGGCGCGGGCTACTACTTTCATGTAAGCGCGAAGGAAGTGATCATCGCCGCAGGCTCTTACATGCCGGAGAAGGAACAGTTGGCCGCAATCCGCCACTGGCTGCTCGAAAATCACGCCGAATTCAGGAAACTGCTCAAGAGGCCAACGGTGCATAAGCTCTACGACGAATTCGAGGGCAACGCGCTCACTCGCCCACCGAAGGGTTTCCCGTGCGAGCATCCGGGGATGGACCTGATCCGCTGCCGCCAGTGGGGCCTGGCTGCGGAGCTGCCCGCGAAAGCCGCTCTCAAAAAGGACATTGCCGACGTGGTGATTCGCTACTTCAAGGTTGCCGCGCCGGTTGTTGACGCGCTCAACACGCCGATAGCGGCCACTCTGACGCCGAAGAGAAAGGTTCTTTTCGGGCTGAACTGAACGGGACTGGCGCCGCAAAACAAGAAAGCGGATTGGCAAGTTCGCGGGTTGGCAGGTTCGCAGGCTGGCAAGTTGGCGAGGAAGCGATATAAGGCCTGAAGCGGCGGGATGGGTGGTCCAGCCAAAGCGCCAAACCCGCTCCAATCGCGGGTTTCAGAGGCACGATGGCCCAAAATCCGGCGAAAATCGGCATTGCACCCACAAAAACCGAAGAAAATTGTGGAAAAGCCGCATTTTCCCATTGACTTTGCCCACACTCAAGCCGCATGGTAACCATCGGCAGGGTTCTTCGTAGCCGCATGAATACAGGGTTTTCGTACACAAGCAGCCTTGATCGCCCTTTTACCGTGCGGAAAGTATCTGGTAGCGGAAACCCCACCGATCAGGCAGCCCAGAGGGCTCGCCGAGAAGGAGAACATTCAATGGCATCTGGATTGACCAAGACGGCCCTGACACGGCTCCTGGCCGAGAAGCTCGAATTAACGAACAAGCAATCCGCGGCCTTTCTTGACCTGCTGGCGGAGACAGCCATCAAGGAGACCAAGAAGAGCGGCGTCTTCGTAATCCCCGGCATCGGCCGTTTGGTGAAGGCCGAGCGCAAGGCCCGCATGGGCCGCAACCCGCAGACCGGCGAGGCCATCAAGATCAAGGCCAAGACGGTGGTGAAGTTCCGCGTGGCCAAGTCCGCCAAGGACGTGATCGCGCCTCCGAAGAAGTAAATCCTCCCCCAGAGCGAGCGGGAAAAAGGGGAGAGCCTCGCGCTCTCCCCTTTTTCATTTCTCTGGCGATCCGTCTTTCCGCTGGATTTATTCGCACTCTGGCGGCCTGCTGGCTCATCCAATGAGTCATGACAACAGTCTCGACTGTCACTGAACAAATTGCGGCCACTCCGGCGCGCGGCTCATCGATTCACTTCCTTCTGCGTCTTGAGGGATTGGCGGCAGCGACTGCTGCGGTCGTGCTTTATGCGCACACGGGATCGAGCTGGTGGCTGTTCGCGGCGCTGTGGCTTGCGCCTGACTTGTCGATGCTCGGCTATCTTGCCGGTTCCTGCCGAGGCGCGCGCATCTACAATGCATTCCACACGTATGTAGCTCCGGGAGTGCTGGCACTTTGCTCGCTGCTGCCCGGAGCGTACGTCGCGTTGCCTCTTGCATTGATTTGGGCCAACCACATCGGCGTTGACCGGCTGCTGGGCTACGGACTGAAGTACGGTGACGGATTCGGATTCACGCATCTGGGGCGCACGGGAAAGCAGCGCGCCTGATCAAGCGGCGTCGGGTTTGAGCTCTTTTCGCGGCACGAGCGCACGCACGATGAGCCATGCGCCAAAGGCGAAGAGGATCGATCGTGGCCAATTGAGATGGAAGTAGCCCCACGCAGCACCGAATACAGCCGCACTCACCAACGTCGGGATCCACGCTTTCATCAGGCCTCGCGCCAAGAGCGAAGCCAGGAAGCTCCAGAGGATTCCTTCCAACATGAGTTGCTGGTCGTAAAACCAGGCGAGAACGGCCATGGTAAAGAATGCGCCGATGGCCATCACTTCAGTGAAGAACGCAGTGAGCCAGTGCGGTTTATTCCCAGCGGGCGGCAAACTGGAGCGCAAGCGGGGAATGAGGCGCGGCACGGCGCGCAGATACTGCTCATAGGGCTGACCGAGCTTTCCGGCGAGGAAAGCCTCTTCGCCCAAGATCAGACGCAGGTAGAAGACAGTAAGCAGGACGACAGTGAAAAGCGCGCCGCTGGGTGGCATGAGAAGCGACACGGCAATCATCATGAACCAGCCGCCGAGGTAGAGGGGATTGCGCATGAAGCGGTAAGGGCCATCGGCCATCACCGCGCCGGCCTGCATATCGCCGTGGTGAACCGTGCTATACCCCAAGTAGGCCGCGCCCCACACGCGCAACAGCGCACCCGCGAGGGCCGCAAGCGCGCCGAGAACAATGACGATCGGCGTGGCCACGGTGAAACTGACCAGTCCCAGCCTGCTCATTTCAAGCGGAAGCCATTCCAACGTGGAGATTCTGCGCCCAAAGTCCCATCCACCCAGCCATGGCGCCCAGAATCCGAAGAAAACGATGACGATTTGAATCATCATCCGCAGACGAAACTCGATCGCACTGGCGCGCATGTCTTTCTCCAAGGCCGACGTGGGTCATCCGGACATCCTAGATTACTCAACTGGGCGGCGGCGTGTCTGTGCGACATCCCGCAGCCGACCTGCTCTCCTGAAAGGCGCGTAGAATTCATTCAACATTCGAGCCGCGATGCGGGCGGGTGACTCGTCAGCGGGGATCACGGAGGCGTGCATGACGAAACAGCTGTGGGCACTCGCGGTTTCAGGCCTGACGTTCTTCGTCTGCGCCGCTGCTGCGGGCCAAGTTGCCGCAACCGCCAGCCCGGCGACCCTCAGTGTGGACGATCAACTGATCGCCGCCGCGACGAACGGCGACGCGACAGGAGTGGAGCTGCTGCTCGAAAAAGGCGCTCATATTGAGGCCAAGGACAACCTGGGCTGGACCCCGTTGATCTGGGCGGCATACCAAGGCCACACCGAGGTAGTGAATCTGCTGCTCGAGAAAGGCGCCAACCTTGAAGCCAAGGGGAACAAGGGTCAAACGGCGCTGCACGAAGCAGGCTATATGGGGCACACCGATCTGGTCATGCTGTTCCTCGAGAGGGGCGCGAAGATCAGCGAAAGCGACAAGCGGGAGTGGCCGGCTATGCCTGAAGCGGCCAGCCAGGGCAATCTTGGGGCAGTCGAGCTATTGCTCGTGAAGGGCGCGAGCATCGAATCCAAGGACGAAAACGGAGAAACGGCGCTCATTCGCGCGGCCAGCGCCGGCCAGGTGGATGTGTTGAAGCTGTTGCTCGAAAAGAAGGCCGACATCGAGGCCAAAGACAAGGATGGCGCTACCGCGCTGATTGAGGCAGCTTATGAGGGCAAGGCCGATGCGGTGCAAGCACTGCTGGACGCAGGCGCGAACATCGAGGCCAAGGCCAGCGCCTATCCCAACGACGGGGACACAGCGCTGATTGAAGCAGCCGGCCGCGGCAAAACCGACGTTGTCACGCTGCTGCTGGCGAAAGGCGCCAATATCGAGGCCAAAGACAAGAATGGTTGGACGCCGCTCATTCAAGCGGGCGATATGGGCCAGCCCGAGGTCTTGCAGTTGTTGCTGGCCAAGGGCGCCAACATCAATGCCAAAGGCAAGGACGGCAACACGGCGCTCCATTGGGCGATCAACGAGCAGCACCCCGACGCGGCAAAGGTGCTCGAGGATCACGGCGCGAAGTAGAACTTCGGTAGCACCGCTCATGCAGGGTAAGGCCCGGCTATTTCAAATTCCTGATTGTGTCTTCCTTGGGAACCGCCACGTCGAACTGGCTGGAGGGAAGCTCGACATTCTCCTCTACTCGTACCACTGAGAGAGTGATGTCGATGCCCTCCTGCGGGCGCTTGATAACAACTTTCGAAGGGTACCTGCCGGCGCTGAACGTGGCGTAGTTGCTGTAGAAGATCTGCGTTTCCAGCACGCCGTCGCTGCTATAGACATACTGGTCGTAGGGAAGCATGTCGTCGCGGTGGAACGTGATGGTGCGGGCAGGCAGAAGCTCACGGCCGCTTTTATGGTGCATGATGCTGAGGAGGTACTCCGGCTCAGAGTACAAGTGCTTATTCGAGGCGTCCGACACCGTCTCGGTGTCGCTGGCCACCATGTATTCATCGTCCGGGTCCAGGCCCCGCACTGCGATCGCATCAAGGAAAAAGTCGGGGCGAAGATTTTCCAGTGGATTCGCCGACTTCTCGGCGACGGTGTTCGAGCCTTTAATGGCAAGGTTCTTCGATGGGATGACGAGAGTGAACTGACTGCCGTCGCTGGCCATATCGAAGATCTTCACGCCGAAATACGTTCCCAACACGCGGAGCATCTTCGGCCTGCGCATCAAAATGTACCCGCGGCAGGAGGGAAAGTCTTTGGCGAGACCTTCAGAAGATTTCGTCTCCGTGGCATAAACCTCCACGGTGGCCGTCAGGGTCTGGATTGCGTCCCAGTGCTGGTTGAGTTGTTCGACGAGTTGGTCCGGCGTTGCCGTTTGCACGATCGCCGGAGCTTTGGGTACAGGGAGATGACGCTTGGTCGGGATGAAGTAGGAGCATCCGGAAAGCAGGAGCGGAGCAACCAGCCCGGCAGCGCAGGCGATTCGTGCAAGGAGCTTCATCGCTCACCTGCCTTCTTCTGCGCCTTGCGATAGTTGGCCACGTTGCGGTTGTGCTCATCCAAGGTTTCCGCGAAGAGCGAGTGGCCCTGCGCGTTGGTTCCGGCCGCCACAAAATAGAAATAGTTTGTTTTGGGCGGATCCATAGCCGCGCGCAACGACGGGAGGCCCGGGTTACACACGGGTCCCGGCGGCAGCCCCGCGTGGAGATACGTGTTGTACGGTGTGTCGCGCGTCAGATCGCTCTGATAGATAGCGCCGCGCCAACGACCTGCGAGTTCCAACCCATAGATGACCGTGGGATCGGTACTGAGCGGCATGTGCCTGGCCAGCCGGTTCACAATCACGCTGGCTACGAGCGGGCGTTCAGCGTCCACGGCCGTCTCACGCTCAACCAGCGACGCAATCGTCACCACCTGATGCACATTCCCACCCAACCCCAACTGTGTAGCTGCCGACCGAAACCGCTTCACCATGAAGGCGACCATTTGGTCTGCCGTAACGCCCGGCGAAAAGCGGTAGGTATCCGGAAACAAGTAACCCTCCAAACTCTTCGCGCCGGGGTCGAGGTCGGTCACCAGAACCGTCTGGCCTACTGCCGCGCTCAGAAATCCCTGCCGGGTACCGAGCTTTGCCTCTTCCACGCGCGCGGCAATATCGAAGATGTTGGCCCCTTCTGGAACCGTCAAAGCGATGGTAAAAACGTCGCCCCGGGCAATCCGCCCATAAACCTCGGCGACTGGGGCCGGGTGGTCGAAGCGATACATTCCGGCGTGCAGGGTTCCGTGCCGGAACCAACGCACCAAATCGAAGGCGTACCGGCTGCGGACCACGCCTGCCGCTTCAAGTTGGCGCCCAATGCGGGTGGCCGAGGAGCCGGGGACTACATTGACGAACGTCTCGGTTTCAGGCCCGTAGGGAGTAAGAACCAACCATGCCGCGGCCCCCGCCGCAAGCGCCGCAACCAGCAGCAATACCAGCAAGATACCTGCCGCGCCGGAACCCTTCTTTCTGCCGCCACTCCGTCTGCGTCGAGCCATCCTGCCGTTTTGGACCCTTCCCTGAAAAAGAATAGGGACGCGAAAATTGCAGCCTGAGTTCCACCCTCCCCTGATTGTACCGGGGTCAAAGCCCCGCCGCGCCCGCCGCAAGCCGCTCGGGATCGCGCGGTGACTCAAAGACGTAAGCTAAATGTGAGGTGCAGCACAAGTGGAATCTGGCGGTCGATCACGCGATCCGGCCCGCTATCTTGGCCTGGACGTCGGCAGCCGCCGCATCGGTGTGGCCGTGTCGGACGAGTTGGGCCTGACGGCTCAGCCCGTGCTCACCCTCGAGCGGCGCGGCAGCGGGCGACCCAACCAAAGAGAAGACCTGCGCTCGCTGGCGCGGCTCTGCCGGCGGTTTGCCGTGGCCGGGATCGTGGTGGGCAACCCACTGCATCTCTCCGGCGAATCGAGCCCGCGCGCAGCGAAAACCAAGGCCTTTGCCGCCGAGCTGGGCGAACTCACGGGCCTGCCCATTCACTTTTGGGACGAGCGCTTGACCACTCGCGAAGCGCACGAGATCCTCTACAAGGCCGGCCATGAGCGGCAAGAGCATCGGAAGGTCGTCGATCAGGTTGCGGCGACGTTGATTCTGCAATCGTTCTTGGATGAAAAGCAGGGACCTAAGGGCTTAGAGACCTGAAGTCGAACGACGTTTTTCTTCATTCCAACGATCAGAATCATGGCGCCTGGCCGATTTGTCGCGTCTGCGCCGGTACACAATTGCCAAAGCGATCAGCACGCCAACTCCGCAGATCGTCAGCGAGGCGAGCCAAAATGCACGTCCGAGCCTCAGTTCCTTAAGTTCGCCAGCCGCATGCCCGTTCGAAGGATCGAGCAGCATCGCAAATCTGTAGCTGATGATGGCAAAATCCGTCTCGCCATTTACTCGATAAGCTTCGCCCAAACTGTCGAAGGCGTTTGAAGACCAGGGATGTTCGATTGCGTTGAGCTTAAAGATCGCGACTGCGTCACTCACGCGCCGGTCTCCGTAGAGCAACTGGTACCCTAGCGTATTCAACTCGGATTCACCGAGGTCGAAGTCGTGGCTTCTCTTCAAAGCGCGGTATTGCTCGAGAGCGACTCGAATCCCCGATTCGTGAATGGTTCGGTATAGTTTCTCGGCACCCGATTGCTTCGGCAAAACATAGGGTTTATCCGACAGAATGTTTTGGATAGCAGCGTTTATGTCCTGGCGCTTACTGTTTCCCCTGTTCGTCAGCATGATGACGGTGACCTTGTCCGCAAGCCTGCGACCAAAAAACGCTCTGAATCCGGCATTGCTCCCTGTGTGCCAGAGGTACTTGCTGCCGCCATCCTGATCAATATTCCACCCGAAGCCGTAGGTCGACGCGCCCTCCAGCACTTTGCCTGGCGTAAACGCCTCGGCCAATGTGGACTGGCGCACGAGCTTTTCTGTGTATAGGGCCTGGTCCCACTTGAACAAGTCATCGACAGTCGAATAGATGCCGCCATCGCCCGGAATCGCGGTTGGGCCGCCGTCGTCCACTTGCCCAAATTGGCCGTAGCCAATGGCTGCCCGGGCACTTTTCCTTGTCGGGCCGTCATAAACGAAAGTGTCGATCATGCCGAGCGGCCCAAAAATCTCCTGCTCAAGAAGCTCGCCAAACCGCTTGCCCGAGACCCTTTCCGCCACGATCGCCAACAAGGCATATCCTGGATTGCTGTATCGGTATTTGAGCCCAGGCTCTGAGAGTAGATCTTCCTTTTTGAGGAGCGCTGCAATCAGACCATTTTGGTCCAGGCCAGAGTCGTCAATTCCTAAATCGCCATAATCAGGAATGCCGGAAGTGTGGTTTAACAATTGCCTCAAAGTGATCCGGGTGAGATGCGCCGAGCGAGCGACCTCTGGAATGTACTTGGAGACCGGGTCATCGTAGCTGAGTTTCCCGCGCTCAGCCAGCATCATGATGGCCATTGCCGTGAACTGCTTTGTGACAGAACCGATATTGGATGGCGTATCGGGAGTGAAATCGATGCCCGCCGAGAAGTTCGCCTTTCCAAATCCTTTGCGGTAAACCGGGTCTCCCTGGACCGCAACGAGGATGGCGCCATTGAACTGGCCTCGCTGGTATATCGTCGACATCAGCTTGTCGATTTCCGCCGTTTTGTTGGCGGGCGCTCCATGGACCACTGCAGACAAAATCAATAGAGACGAAAGAGCGGTTGTCACCCGCAGCTTTCTTTTCAGCGACATCTGAGCCACACAATTGCGCATCTTGCGAACAAATACGCACACTGAATGTGCGACGTTCCCAAAGCGGCGTGCGCGCCTCTTCTGTCACTGGGTCCCTGGTCCCTGCCTTATAATGGAGGTTCAGGAACGCTGATTTTACGCGGCTGGAGCAGGCCTTCCCGCCGCCACCGGACTACGGATCAGGGATGCCCGAAGCCATTAAAAAGCAGCTCCTCGAGGAGATAAAACAACTCGAGTACGAGCTGACCACAGAGCTGCCCGCCGAGATCAAGAAGGCGCGGGCACTGGGAGACCTGTCGGAAAACGCCGAGTATCACATGGCCAAGCAAAGGCAGGAGTTCGTAAATGCCCGGCTGGGCCAGCTCAAGAAACGCATGGGGGAACTTTCGCTTGTGAATCTCGCGAACATTCCCCGAGACAAAGCCGGATTCGGATCGACAGTCGTGGTCTATGACTCCACCAAGGACGAAGAGCTCATCTACCGCCTTGTGACGAGCGAAGAGGCCGATGTTTCCAAGGGCCTGATTTCAACCACTTCACCCATTGGCCAGGGCATCGTGGGCAAAAGGGTGGGCGACGTGGCCACCATTGTGACGCCCAACGGCAAACGCCAACTGGAAATCCTCAAACTGACGACGATCCACGACGAAGCCGGCGAAGACGAAACAGCCGCCGGCCAAGAAAAGTAGCAGGGAAGCGAGAATGACCTGGACTAGCGCTTTTGGCCGTGCCTGCGGCTGGCTTTTGGACCGCATCGTGCATGGGCTGGCGCTTACCCGCATCTCGCCCAACGTGCTTACCTTCATCGGACTGGTCATCAACATTGTCGCCGCGTTTCTGTTTGGCCACGCCAATGCCACCAACCACGACTGGATGTTTTTCTACGCCGGCCTAGTCATCTTCGGCGCCGGCATCTTCGACATGGTCGACGGCCGCGTGGCGCGCCGCATCAACATGGTCACCGTCTTCGGCTCGTTCTTTGACTCGGTCATCGACCGCTATTCGGACGTGGTGCTGTTCTTCGGTCTTCTGGTCTACTACGGGCGCATCAATCGCTTCCGCTACGTAGTGCTTGTGGCTTTTGTCATGGTCACGTCGCTGATGGTCAGTTACACGCGCGCCCGTGCGGAAGCGCTGATCGGCCAGTGCAAAGTGGGCTTCATGGAGCGGCCGGAGCGCATCGTACTTATCCTGCTTGGCGCGCTGTTCAATCACTGGGGCGTGATGGCCCCGGTGTTGTGGCTCCTGGCCGTGCTCTCGACCATGACCGTGATTCACCGAGTCGTCTACACCTACCAGAACACCAAGCATCTGGCGCCGCTGACGTGAAAAAGAAGCTTTCAGCCTCTAGCTCCTAGCCCCCAGCTCCTTCCTGCCACGATTGAGTTCATTTGCCCGCTGCGGCTGCGTGACGGCGTCAACCAGCTTAGTTGCTGACACGAGGCCTGCGACTTTGGCACAATGAGGCTAGAAGCTAGCGGCTAGAAGCCAGAAGCCTCTCTCGCGCATCTCAAGGTATATGAGCACAGAAAAAGCGACATTTGGGGCGGGTTGTTTTTGGGGCGTGGAAGCGGCCTTTGCGTCGATCCCCGGCGTGACGGCTACGGCCGTTGGCTATGAGGGCGGATCGCTCGACCGGCCAACCTATAAGGACGTATGCACTGACAAGACCGGCCACGCCGAGGTGGTCGAGGTCGACTTCGACCCCGAGAAAGTGACTTACGACCAGTTGCTCGACGCGTTCTTCTCGCTTCACGATCCGACGACGCTCAACCGGCAGGGACCGGACTGGGGCACTCAGTACCGCTCCGCCGTCTTCTTCCATTCCCCGGAGCAAGAGGCCCAGGCGCGCGCCAAGATTGAGCAGCTCAACGCCGATGGCCGCTACAAGCCACGCAAAATTGTGACCAAAGTGGAGCCGGCGCAAACTTTCTGGCGCGCAGAAGATTACCACCAGCGCTACCTGGAAAAGCGCGGCCAGGCAAGCTGCCACATCTGATCAAATTTCGCGATTAAGCCAACTCTCCGCTTGACCTTGACCCTGCGTCAGGCCCGACTATGGTCGGAGAGCGATGAGCAGCTACCGGATTGGCGAATTTGCGAAGTTGGCAGGGGTAACCGTTCGAGCGTTGCACCACTACGATCGAATTGGTTTGCTCAAGCCGCAGCGCGGAGGCTCCGGTACTCGCCTGTATTGCCTGGAAGACCTGGAACGCCTGGAACAGATTGCCGCACTGAAGTTCCTGGGTATTCCGCTCAAAGAGATCAAGCTGCTGCTTAAACACGGACCGCTGACGCTGGTCGACTCCCTGCATGTGCAACGTGAAGCTTTAGGCGAAAAGCGAAGGCTGATCGATCGCGCCTTCGTTGCCATCGAAGCAGCGGAAAAGGTCATTCAATCAGGGCAAACAGCTGACTCGTCCATTCTTCGAAGAATTATCGAGGTGATCGACATGCAGCCACAAGAGAACTCAATGCGGAAGTATTACACCGATCAAGCCTGGCTCGATAAAGAACGCATCACCCGCGAAACGCCTGCCGAAGACCGCCAGAAGAATATGCTGGCTTTGCGGCAAGTCTTCGCCGAGATCGAAGCGGACATCGATCTGGACCCGGCAACCGAAAAGGCGCAGGCCCTCACCAAACGTTGGCTGCAGCTGGCGCAATTCGCCCATGGCGGCAACGAAGCGGTCAGGGCCGGCAATATCCAGGCGTGGAACGACTTCCAAAACTGGCCGCCCGAGGAACAAGACAAGGTTCTGGCTGCCTTCGGTCTCGATCTTGACAAGAGAACCGCCTCCTTGCAGCGTTTCGAAGCCGCCACAAAATTTCTCGGGAGGGCGGTTGGCCACAAAATCCGAACGAATATGCCGAGTGTTCGCACCCTCTACGGGCTCGATCAGCCCTAATTCGGAGTTCCCGGGTTACTGTTCTCCGGCTCTTCCTGTGACTCTTCCACGGCTTCGGGGGCATCGCTCTCGGTAGGCTCAGCTTCCAATTCTCCGGCGGGCTCGGCT
>Ga0181520_10005059_pt1 | contig 21396 bp, 11 predicted proteins | sample PEATcosm2014_Bin_29_FD_132451 | JGI IMG/M metagenome (GOLD analysis project Ga0181520, IMG submission 132451) | Peatland microbial communities from MTU Mesocosm Facility, Houghton, MI, USA - PEATcosm2014_Bin02_30_metaG | ecosystem: Environmental > Terrestrial > Soil > Wetlands > Peat | place... | reverse complement strand
CGCACGTACCCAGTAGGTAGTGCCTGACTGCAGACTGCTGAAGTTGTAGCTTGCCACCAGCAGGCCTGTCTGGAAGGTAGATACCGAAACCGCAAAATTCGGGTCTGTTGATATGTCCACTTCATACGGCGTTGTGCCTCCGGTCACAGTCCAGCTCACCGTAAAGGAACTCAGGAATACATTGCTGAAAGTCAGCGCGGGCGGGGCAGCAGCCCAGGTCGCTGTCGAACCGTCCAGGGAATAGCCGCTGCATCCGCTGTTGCAGGCGTTCACAAAGAGGTAATAGGTGGTGTTCGGATTCAAACCCGAGACTGTGGCAGTTGCGAGTGCCGTTATACTCGTTCCAACAATGTCATAGGCGTAGGCATCATTGCTGCTCGAAACAACCAGCGTATATGCCGTGGCTCCGCTCGAGAGTCCCCAGTTAGCGGTAATTGAATATGTGGAAACAGCGGTAATTGTGCCGGATGAAGGCGCAGGCGGCACTGCGTTAGTTATTGTCACAGTGCTTCCGATGGTCGCATAAGTGCCGGAAGCTATGATGGCATAGGAGTTATTCTTGACACGCACGTAATATACCGTCCCGGAGGAAAGCCCAACCAGCGTAGAACTTGATGCATTTGCGGCGGTGGTAAGAGAACTGGTGAATACAGAGAAGTTCGAAGCGGTTGACGCCCAGACTGAATAAGTTGATCCTGAGGTATCAACCGATCCGCGCCACTGAACCGTTATGCTGGAAGCATAGACATTTACAAACGACCCGCCGTACAAATTCCCATTGACGGTGATCGTAGAGGTCATGTCCCCGTCGCCGAATACATCGGTCCCAGTAATCGTCACTGTGCTGAAATTCTGGAAAAGCAGGCTTCCAGTCTTACTTGCCGTAATACTGCTAAACGTGTAGTTCCCGGCAAGAACCGCCGCAGTCGAAACAGTGATGGCATTATTGTTGTTAATGTAGAGCGTTCCAGTGCTTCCTGATTGCACCGCGTAGAACGTTCCGCCTCCGCCGTATCCATACCCGGAACCGCCATAGGCGTTCACCGTATAGCTGTTGGTGCTGCCATTTGTATAGTAAAGGGCGATTCTGCCTCCGGCGCCGCCTCCGGGCATACCGTCGCCAGTGTTCCCATTCGCGCTGAAACTCCCATTCCCGCTCAAAGTACCTGCCGTAATATTGATCGTTCCACCCGAACCGCCACCGCTGCCTAAAGTTAATGAAGATGCTCCGCTAGCCTTAATGATTCCTTTATTGGTTAATGTCCCTGTAAGATTTATCAGAACGACTCCGCCGCCGGGTGCCCCCGCCGAGTTCCCGCCGCCGCTACCATAATCAGTAGGGTTCAGAACCGACCCATATGCCGCACCGCCACCGCTGCCAGGGCTTTGCCCACCGGTACCACCATATCCACCACCCCCGGCAGCGCTGCCGGCTCCGGGACCACTCGCAGCCATATACCCGGCGCTGCTGACATCGATCTGTCCTCCCGCATCAACCATGACGTCCCCGCCCGCCAGATTCACACTGGACGTATAGGTAGTTCCTGCTATGGCATACGACGTCGCAGCGGTAAGAAGTCCTTTCGTACCCACTTCCATGAAGCTGGATATGGTCAACGTGTAAGGTACCGAAGACGTCAGGACCGACGTCACCGAACCAGTTCCCAGATAGAGGCTGTAGACTGTGATCGTGGAATTGTAAACCGGCTGGGTTGTAATTGCCACGCCTCCGATGCTGACCACGGCGGAAGCGTCCGGCACCGCACCCAGATCCCAGTTCGCAGGATTTTCCCATGCGCTGGAAACCGTTCCCAGCCAGTGATATATCGCTCCGTAATTCAGCGTAACGCCTTGAATCTGCGCATAGGCGCTGCACCCGGAAGCATTACAGTTCTGGGCATACAGGTAGTAGCTTGTTCCCACACTCAAACCCGACACTGTAATACTCGGCGAAACCGTCGTGCTGGAAGCATTGACAATCACCGGAGGGTTAGTGGAATCGGTTGATGCCACCAGGGTATAGCTGGTCGCGCAGCTCAGCAGATCCCAAGATGCTGTCAGCGTGGTAGGCGTCCGGCTGTACAGGATGACGTTCGTCGGAGCATCTGGCGCCACTCCGGCACAGCTGTTGGTCACGGTGCTCCCGATTACGGCGTAGGTCCCGGAAGTCATTCGGTCCCATACATTGTTTTTCACGCGGGCGTAATAAGTCGTACCCCCGGCAAGTCCGCAAAGTGTGATGCTGGAGGCATTTACTGCCGTAGCTGTGGAATTGGAAATCGGGATAAAGTTGCTGCTGGTTGAGGCCTGCACTGTAAACGAAGAACCGGCGTTGTCCGCTGCTCCGCGCCATGTCAACGTCACCTTGCCCTGCCCGATACCGCTGAAGGATCCGCCGTTCAGGCTCCCGTTGACGGTGATCGTAGAGGTCAGGTCCCCGTCTCCAAACACATCGGAACCCGTCACCGTGACCGTACTGAAATTCTGGAAATATAATTTTGAATTCTGATTTACGGTCAGGCTTGTCCAACTGCTGACAGCAGGACCGTAGTAAACCATCGCATTGTTATTAAGTGTCAGATAAAACGGCTGCCCGGATAACTGTTGGATCGGGTTCGGGATCGTCCCGGTGGAATAATTCGCGATGGCCAGCGACGTCGTGTTCAGCGTCAGCGTGCTGCTGGCCGGAATGCTGAAAGTAACGCCGCTGGAGATATAGAGATTGTCCAGGGTTACGGATGTCCCGGTGGACAAAATGGGAGTCATAGCGACGTTCGTATTGCTGTTAAGACCATTGGAGAGCGTCAGAGTGCCATAGGTCTGCAAGATCGTCTGATGCGTATAAATCGTCCCAGCGCCTCCGGAACCCGGGGCGCTTACGCCCCCAATGGCGGACATCGCATAACCATTTGTCCCATTTGCCCAGACCAGCGCGATCCGGCCGCCGCCTCCGCCATACGATAGACCTCCGCCGCTGCCCCCATTGGCGGAAAGAGTTCCGTTCCCGCTGATTGTCGTTGCGTTTATGTTGATCCCGCCGCCGGCGCCTCCGTTCCCCCCCATAGATACCCCATTCCCATTGGCTTTTATCGCACCGCTTGAAATTAGAGTTCCGACGTTGATCGTGATCAACCCGCCGCCCTGGAAATTGCCTCCACCACTGCCCATATTGGCCGGGGACTGAAACGAATCATAGGCGTAAGTTGAGTAACTAATTCCCCCGCCAAGCCCACCGTAAGACCCTCCGTAAACAGAACTGCCTCCGGGTCCCTGGCCTGCCGCGTATCCCATGCTGCTCACATCAATCAATCCGCCAGAATTAATCTGCAATATACCCGTACTGGCAATGTTGACTACATACTGAATGGATGCGGAATTGGCGGCAGAGGTCATCGTTCCAGAACTACCAATCAACATGAAACTTGAAACCTGCAAAGCGTAAGTGGTTGATGATATCAGAACTGCCCGCTTCCCTACACCGATCGACCAGGTTCCCAGATAAATAGCATAAACGGAAACAGTCGAATTATAGACCGGCCAGTTCGGGGCATTAAACGTGCTGATGACAACCGTATCGTTCGGACCCGGGATCCCGTTCGGGCTCCAGTTCGCGCTGACCGTCCAGGTCGAGTTCGTCGCCCCGGTCCAGTAATATATTTCAGAGGCAGTTACGGTCGATCCAAGAGAGGCATAAGTTTGAACATTCCCCCAGTTGATGCCTCCTACGCGAAGAACATAGCTCGTCGACGGGCTCAAACCCGTCACGGTCAGTGTGCTCGGCTGGACACCGCCCAGACTGATCGATGACGCCGCAATCGTCGCAAAGTTGTTTGTGGAAACGTCCAGCTCGTATCCCGCAGCGCTTCCGAGCGCCGCCCAGTTCACCGTGATACTCGTCGCAAATACCTGATAGATCTGCGCATTGGTAATAGGGCTCGTTAATGTGCTTGTGCTGAGCGAAGTCAAAGAATAGTTAGTCGCGCCGTTATAAAGCGCTCCCACACGCAGGTAGTAGGTGGTATTCGGGCTGAGAGCAGTGGTCGACCCTACAAGGAGCGAAGTCAGATTCGTGCTGAGTGTTACGGAGGAAACCCATGTTCCCGAGAAGTCGGCGGCTGTGGAGGCATCGAGTTCATATCCCGAGGTGAGCGATACTGTGGAGAAGTTCACAGTCAGGGTATTGGAGCTTACCGCCGCAATGGTCGGGGTACCGGGCGCGGAACCTGTTGTCGTGTTCGCGGGAATTACAGTCGGGGCCCAGAGAGCAATTGCATAAGACTTATTAATCGACCCACCGGAAAGATTCGTGTATACAGGGTTATTGGGAAGCCCCATAATCTGGGTGACGGAGTTATTCCCGGAGTTGGTTACGTATGCGGTTGAACCGTCAGCGCTGAGAGCAATGCCTCCAGGTGCATTCATCGAACTGGTTGAAAGATTCACATAGACGTAGTTATTGGGCAATCCCGTGATCTGGGTGACGGAATTATTGCCGTCGTTGGCAACGTAAGCGGTGGAGCCGTCAATGCTGAGAGCAACGCCATAAGTCCCAATCATCGAACCACCCGAAAGAGTCGTGTAGGTAATAGACCCATTTGGCAGCCCTTTGATCTGGGTAACGGAGTTGCCACTGGTTACGTATGCGGTTGAACCGTCAGTGCTGAGAGCAATAGCAACAGGATAGTTTATCGAACCACCTGAAAGAGTTGTGTAAGTGGTAGGACCATTGGGAAGACCTTTGATCTGGGTGACAGTGTTCGAGATCCCATTGGTAATGTAAGCGATTGTCCCATCAGCGCTGAGAGCAATGCTGTCAGGCCCATGCATCGAACTGTCTGAAAGAGTTGCATAGGTTATCGGCCCATTGGGCAATCCCTTAATCTGGGTAACGGTACTGTTGCCTCCATTAGCAATGTATGCCGTTGAGCCGTCAGCGCTGAGCGCAATGCCATCAGGTCCAGTTATCGAACCACCCGAAAGAGTCGTGTAGGTAATAGACCCATTTGGCAGCCCTTTGATCTGGGTAACGGAGTTGTTACTGTAATTTGCAATGTAAGCGATCGACCCGTCAGAGCTGAGAGCAATGCTGCCAGTTCCCCCTGACAGACTGCCTGAAAGGTTCGCGTAGACAGGGTTATTGGGAAGCCCCGTAATCTGGGTGACGGAAGTATTTGCGGAGGAGAGGGAGTTGGCCACATATGCGACATCGGCATTTGACATCGAAATATTGATGAAGTTACTTATTCCGTTCCAATTGATTCCTCCCACCCGTAAATAATAATTGATGTTCGGAGACAAACCGGCGATCGTCAACGTACTGGGTTGAACCCCGCCTAATGTGATGGAAGAACCCGCCAGGTTTGTATACCCGCTGTCGGTGAAAGCATCCAGTTCGTATCCCTCAGCGCTGCCAAGCGCGGACCAGCTCACGGTAATGCTTGTCTGGTAAACCTGATAGATCTGCGCATTCGTAATCGGGCTGGTCAGTGTGCTTGTGCTGGGGTAAATCGAAGAATAAGTCGTCGTACCGTTATAGAGATTGCCTGCGCGGATGTAATAAGTCGTGTTCGGGCTGAGGCTGGTCATGCTGTCCACGACCAGCGTCGTTGCGTTTGGATTATTCGTGATCGTCGACGTGAACACGCCGAAATCGGAGTCGGTGGAGGTATCCACTTCGTACCCGCTGGAAGGGGAAGTCGACGCCCAGGTTACCGCTATGCTCGAGGTGTACACAGCTGAAATCTGGGGATTTACAGGTGTATTGTTTTGGGCGAAGACATCGGCGGTTGAAACGAGCAGGAAGGCGCTGAAAAGACAACAATTATAAATATAAACGCGCGCGCGCGTAATAAGAAAACTCCAAAGATTGGAGTCGGTGATCAGCATATAATTTTTTGTCGTCTCCAGAACCGTCTTCCCGGCGAGTCTTAGGCCGGGATCCATCATTAAAACCTGGCCCCCGGATTACTGATTTCCGAGGCGACGCTGCGCGTCGTTTTACATTCCGTTTACATTCATTTTCCTCAGCGTATTTATCAGAGCTGCCCACATCTTTCAATGCTTTTTTTAAAGCTGTTTACATCTCTGTTACTTGCCGCTTACTTCGCCTCTATCAGCAGGATCTTCTCCTGCGACGCAGGATACAACACCTTCGCAGACCGGTCATGCGGATCGTCGCTGATCAACTGCCCCAGATACGACAGCGCTTCGTAATACCGCCCTCTCTGATAGGCTTGCTGCGCCTTCATGCGCAGATCCGCTGTCTCCGCCCCGCCAAACCGGTAAACTATCCCTATCCGCTGTGTGCTCCCCAGGTCGCCATACGGCATCCATGAATAATCTATCTGCAGTCCTCCAAACCTCACCCCCGTACCTATGCTTGCGCCCGGGCCTATGTCTGATCCACTCTGATACCCAGCCCGCAGCGCAAGCATCCCCAGGAACCAGTATTCCCCTCCCAGGTTCACATACGCGCTGTCGTCATTCGGCTTATGTCCTTCCAAGTATAAGTTCAGCGCTTCCAGCAGCGCGTCATACCCTACCCCAGCGCTGACATCCATTGGCAAAGGCGCCTTCTCGTCTATAAACCCGATCTTCGGCCCCAAATTGTCCACTGCCATGCCGAACCGCAGATGCGACAATATCCCTTTCGTCACCTCCGGCCGGTACATTACCCCGAGGTCTATGCTTTCCCCTGTAGCCGCCTCAAAATCAAGCTTCTCGCGCAGATAATGCAGGTTCCCTCCAAACGACAGTCCGGGCAACACTTCCCTCGCATACGATACCGCCAGGGACATGTCCCCGCCGCTTACCGATCCGGTACGGTTGTCATTGGCGTCGTAGCTGTCCATGGAACCATAATCAAGAGTGGTGGCCTGGAAGCCGAATGTTCCCCTGTGCGTAGGAACGGAAAAACCGAGATGTTCGTAGCTGATTCCCTGCAGATACTGGCTGAAGAGAAATCCCGCTTCCGGGCGGTTCACCATGGAAAGCCCCGCGGGATTGCTGTTGGCGGCATTGATGTCATCCGCCAGAGCAACGCTTCCTCCGCCCATACCGGCCTGACGCGCACCCACCTGCAGCTTCAGAAAGTCCAGCGCGGAAGTACCGGGATCACCCGCGTAAGAAAGGGCAAAGGGCAAAAGGCAAAGGGCAAAAGTGAGGAAAACGAATCGTTTAACAAGAATCCGTAATTCCAAACCTTTTCCCTTTAACCTTTTCCCTTTGCCCTGTTTGATCATCGGATCACCATCAACTTGCCGGCTTTTGTCTCATGGGCATCCGACAGCAGATACAGGTAAACACCGCTGGCTACTTCTTCCCCGGAATTATTTCTCGCATCCCAGACCTGCGTCGCCCCATTCGCATCGATACTGCGAACTTCCTTCCCGTCAATATCGAATATGCGGATAGTGGTCTGGGATGAGAGATTGGTGAAAGTCACATCTGTTTGGCCCCGGCTGGGAACAAAAGGCACTGGAAAGGCATGGGCCTGCTCAAGATCACTGGATATGGGACTGCTCGTTACCGGGGAAAGAGAAACCAGCGCCAGAGTCAGCGCCAGAATCCGAAGGAGTACGTCTGCCAGACTGAAGGTTGGTGTTTTCACACTCCAAGCCTAACAGGGGGGTGTAAAGCCGGTATTATGATATTGTAAAGATGTTGTAACTTTTTAGAAGCCCCCCTCAGGAGGATTTGCTGTAAAATGGTGCAAATGACCGCCCGCAGTCTGTTTTTTATCGTTTTTGCAGCATGTCCTGTTTTTGCGGCTTTCCAGCGTTCTCTTGTTGTCGTTCCCGTAGCCGATGTCCGGCGGCATCCCGGCCCTCCAGTTGTAAATTCAGATGAAGAAACTCAGGTCCTGTTTGGCGAAGCTGTGGACGTAATCAAATCCAGCGGGCCGTGGTCGTATGTGAACGTGCCGGATCAACCAAAATATGTTTACGAAAATGCGGAATTCGGAGCGCGGAGTGCGGGAGAAGGAGTTTCTCATCAAAACAACCTGCTTCCGCATTCCGCATTCCGTACTCCGCACTGGCAAGGATACCCAGGCTGGGTATTCTCTAAATCGCTGAGCCCTGAATCCGAGGCGCTGAAACCGAATGCCATCATCACCCGGAAATGGCTGCCGGTTACGAAAGAGATCGGCGGCACGTTGTGGATGCAGCTGCCTCTGGGGGCGCGTGTTTTCGTTTTCAAGACGGACCACGAATGGTCGCTCATTGATCTGGGAAACGGGGCACAGGGATGGGCTTTGACTGCGGGTATGAGGGAACTGACGGCTTTTCCAAAAGCTTCCAGGGTGAGGAAAGATATTATTCAAACAGCGGAATTTCTCACCGGCGATCCTTACCTGTGGGGTGGGCGTTCCCCTTACGATTCATACCATCCGGAGCAGTTATCCGGAGTAGACTGCTCCGGGCTGGTGCATTTAAGCTATATTGTGAACGGCGTCGAAATCCCCAGAGATGCCATGGAACAATACATGAAAGCTGAAAAGATAAAACCCGCTGATCTGCGGCCCGCAGATTTGATTTTTTCCGCGCCGCTGAAGGAACCCGGACGCATAACACATGTATCTCTTTTCGCCGGCAAAGGATGGGTCATCGAAGCCCCCCAGACAGGCCAGACGGTACGCAAGATACGGTTTGAGGAAAAATTCGGCAAGGCTCTCGATTCCGTCCACCCCGGCGATCGCCTGCAGGATCGCGTAATTTATTTTGGAAGGCTGCTAAAAGAATGACTTCTCCGCTGATTCATTCGATAGAAACCCGCCGCGTTTCTTTCCGGATGCTCCGTCCGTTTGTCACCGCTCAGGGACGCAAGACGCAGACCGACAACCTGCAGATCACGGTAAATTTATCGAACAGGATGCGTGGTCTCGCTGAAGCTTCTTCATCCATCGCCATGCCCAATGAGACCCCGGCAGCCATGGAAAGCGTCATAAATGACCTTACCGTGGTTTTGCGTGGAAGAAAAATCAGCGACGTTCGAGACATGATTCTGGAGTGCTGGAATCTGAAACAGTTTCATCCTACGGCGGTAGCCGGGCTTGAATGCGCACTGCTTGATGCTGCGTCCAAGACCGAAGGGCGTGCGCTTTACCTGCTTGCAGGCGGGCGGGAAACTTCGGTAGAAAGCGACTTTACTTTGCCTGTAGGAAGACCCGCCGATTTACAGCGCTGGGCGAGGAAATCAAAGATCCATGGTTTTCGGAAATTGAAAATCAAACTGGCCGGGGACAGCCCGGACAAAGACGCGGAACGCATCGTCGCCGCGGCAAAGGGCGCTCCAAAATCGATTCTTGTAGCCGACGGGAACCAGGGCCTGACGCTTGCCGGGGCGCTGAGGATGCTGCAGTTGCTGGAACGCTGCGGCGTTCGGCTGAAATTTCTGGAACAACCTTTCCCGAAACATGACCTGCCTTCCATGCGGATATTCCGCAAACGCTCAAGCGTTCCCCTGGTCGCCGACGAATCAGTGCGCACGGCAGTGGATGCGGTGCGCCTTTTTGAGACGGAGGCGGTGGACGGTGTGAATGTTAAGATTGCCAAGAGCGGTTTCCTTGAAGCGCTCGAGATCATTCATGCGGCGAAACGATTTAACAAACTTGTTTCCATCGGATGCATGGAGGAATCCAAACTGGGACTGGCCGCCAGCGTGCATCTCGCCTGCGGCGCAGGCGGCCTGGACTGGATTGACCTGGATTCCGTATTCCTGCTGGGAGGAGACAGAATCCGGGGAGGTTTTTCAATCCGTGGAGCAAAACTCTCGATCAATCCGAAAAAACCCGGCATCGGAGTGTGAATCCTTTTCCCCTCTCTATAGTTCTTTTTGGCCTCGTTTCAGTCGTTCTTTATGCCGAAAAACTGCCGTTATTTTCCAAATTATTTCATTATCTTCCCAGCGCTTTCTGGTGCTACTTTCTTCCCATGCTCCTGGCAACTGCAGGGCTGCTTCCGGAAGCATCTCCCGTATATGATTTTCTGACGACTTACGTTCTTTCCGCCTGCCTGATACTCCTGCTGCTCGATATAAATCTCCCCGGGATCATGCGCCTTGGGCCCATGGCTCTGGGCGCAATGGCCGTAGGAGCTGTCGGCATTGCTGCCGGCGCCGTAGTTGCTTATGCCTTTTTCGCCAGATGGCTGCCGCCGGAAACCTGGAAAGGAGTGGGAGCGCTTTCCGCAAGCTGGATCGGCGGAAGCGCGAACATGCTTGCGGTCAAGGAAGGCCTGCATACGCCGGACAATGTCTTTGCCCCAATGGTCATCGTGGATACGGTTATTACCTATTCCTGGATGGGACTGCTCGTCGCTATGGTTTCTCTGCAGGACAAGTGGGATGCCTGGGTAGGGGCGGACCGGAAGACGCTGGACAACGTGGTGCAGCGACTATGCGAAGCAAATGCGGAGTGCGGAAGTCGGAATTTGGAAGAAGGAAGTTCCCACAAGAACAACTTTCTTCCGCATTCCACCTTCCACATTCCGCACTTTTCGTTCCATGCCGTCTGGCTCATGGGCGGAGGCATGATAATTGGCGCGCTCTGTCTGGGGATCGGCAGGCGGCTGCCGCAGGGCGGATCCGTCATGAATCCGGCCGGCTGGGCGTTTCTTCTTGTGACTTTGATTGGCATCGGATTGTCTCTCACTCCGGCGGCAAAGCTGGAACGCTACGGCGCCTCACGGTGGGGTTATCTTTGCCTGTATTTATTACTGGCGGCAATGGGGTCGAAAGCGCGGCTGCAGTACATCCTTCAGGCGCCGCTTCTTATAGTCATGGCTTACCTATGGGTTTTGATCCATGCCGTAATCCTGGCAGTTTACGGCAGGATTTTCCGCGTTCCCATGTTTTTCCTCGTAACCTCAAGCCAGGCCAACATCGGCGGGACCGCATCGACCCCGATCGTGGCCGGAGTCTATCAACCGCATCTTGCGGCTTTGGGTTTATTGCTCGCAATTTCCGGCAACGTGATCGGAACCTACGCCGGTATCGCCATCGCCCAGGCGTGCCATGCTGTGCATTAAGAACTTTAATTCGGAGTGCGGAGTGTGGAAGGAGGAATTCCTTCTTCCGAATTCCGAACTCCGCATTTCGCGTTATGTCTGCATCTCTATCTCGAGAGGCCCTTCCTTCCTGAGGGTGTGAAGTCTGACCTGGCCGTCTTCACGCTGAAGAGCGATGTCGATGCTTGAGTCCCGCACGCGTAGATTACGTATTTCTATTTCCCTGACCCGTTCCGGCAGGACAGGGTTCTGAAAGACAATTTTCCGTTCAACCCCCCGGATTGATATTCCCAGAAACGATTGAACAAGCAGGAAAACCGCTCCGGCGGACCACGCCTGCGGCGAACAGGCTACGGGATAAAGAGTGGGGCCTTCATTAGCCCGGCGTTTGAAGCCGCAGAAAAGCTCCGGCAGACGATGCAGTTCCGCAACGATGCTGGCGTCGTAAAGGCTGTTCGCGATGCGCATTACTTCACCCTTAAATCCATAACGGGCAAGACCCGCAGCGATCAGCGCGTTGTCGTGAGGCCAGACGGATCCGTTATGGTATGACATCGGGTTGTAGCGGGCCTCCCCTGAATGAACGGTCCGTATGCCCCAGCCGGAAAATGATCCTTCATCAAAAAGCCTGTCCGCCATGCGGCGCGCGCGCGCCGGGGAGGCGATGCCGGAATATAGGCATTGCCCGGCATTCGAGGTTCTGACGCGGCAGAGTTTTTTTTCTCCATCAAGCGCCAGAGCGTATGTAGAGAGATCATCGCACCAGAATTCTTCTTCGAACCTGATCCGCAGCGCTTCCGCCTGCTCAAGCAATTTTTTCGCCAATTCCTCCCGTCCCAGGACCAGGGCCATGGCGCCGGCATATCGTTTTGCCGCATAGATATAACCCTGCACCTCGCATAACGCGATCGGCCCGTTTGCAAGGTTTCCATCCGCGTGAAATACGCTGTCTGTGGAATCCTTCCAGCCCTGCTGCGCAAGGCCGCGGGCGGACCGTTGAACATATTCCGTAAATCCGTCATGGTCTACGTCAGAATAATTGTCGATCCATTCGATTGCGGAGGTGATTGAGGGCCAGAGATCTTCGATGAGGCGCCTGTCGCCGGTCCGCTCGTAATATTTTCCCGCAAGAAGGACAAACAGCGGGGTGGCGTCTACGCTGCCGTAATAACATCCAAAGGGAACTTCCTTAAGGGCCGCCATTTCACCGGTCCGCGTCTCGTGCATAATTTTCCCCGGCTCGGCGTCCTGCTCTTCATTGACTTCCCGCGCCTGCGTTGCGGCAAGATATTTCAGCACTCCCCCGGCCATTTCCGGATCGATCCACAACAGCTCAAGCGCGGTAATCACGCCGTCGCGGCCAAAAGCCGTGCTGTACCAGGGTATACCGGCATAGGGAAAAGGCCCGTCACTTGTGCGCGTGGTCAATGAGCGCAGGTCTGCGCGGGACCGCTGCAGCCATTGGTCAAACTGGCCGCTCGAGGTGCGGATCTCCACATCGTCAGCCAGTTTTTTCTGCATGGATTTTTCCGCGGAGTCATAAGCCTCCTGAAAATCCAGGATGGCCGGGCAGGACCGCGCGATATCGCAGGCCACGGCAAAATCAAAAGCGACTTCATTCTGCGGCGGCAGGAGCCTGCCGAACTTCATTCCAGAACTGGAAATTTCAAGCGGTTCTTCCACGCTCTCAATTCGGGTAGTGCGCATCACGCCGTCCAGCCCTTCATATCCGAGAACAACGTGTCGTGCCCCTGTCTCGGGCGCAAGCGTTTTCCCCTTTTTTACCCGCGTCATTCCGCGAACTTCGAAGATATCGGCAAAATCAGCCGCATACTGCACTGTTACCGATATGGGAATGGCGGTAAGGCCGTAATTGGAGATGCGTATACGCTCGTATGCCACGCCTTTCCAGAGATAACGGCCACGGAAAAGGTGCAGAGCGCCGTGCGGAATGACAATGCGGCCCTCTTCGCGCACATCAGGATTCGTCAGGTCCGCAGTCATAAGCAGGTTGTCGTTTTTTACGGTAGAACTGAGAAGAAGCAGCCGGTATCGGCCCAGAGACAGTTCCCAGCGGGACAAAAAGCGCGTACCTTGATGAAAAAGCCCCTGCCTCCCGGGCCATATCGGCTGTATGTCGCCATACCGGTCGCAAACCGAAAAAGTGTCGTCGTGCTTCAGAACGCGGGTGCGGTCATCTACCAGTGAAGAGTTTGTGAGGATGTAATACTGGTTTTTGACCTGGATGATCTCTTCCATTCGTTCGTTCTCCCGATCCAGGAATTGATGCATACTGCGCAATCACGTCGTGGTAAACCCGGATATATTCATCGGCCATGCGTGAGACCGTAAAGCGTTTTTCAAACTGCCTGCGGATTTTTGTCCGGTTCATTATTCCCGCCTTCTTCACAGCCGCCACGGCCTCTTCGACATTGTCTACGATAAAACCGGAAACTCCGTCTTCAATAATTTCCCGCACCGCCCCCTTGCGGAAGGCCACCACCGGCGTACCGCATGCCATGGCTTCTATGACCACCAGACCAAAAGGCTCCGGCCAGTCAATGGGGAACAAAAGCGCCCTTGCTTCTCCGAGGAAATCATTTTTTTCGTTTTCTCCTATCTCCCCTACGAACTCCACAAGCGGATGACGCAACAGGGGTTTAATTTCCCGAAAATAATCCTGATCGCGTGGATCAATCTTGGCTGCAATTCTAAGCCGCATGCCGGAACGTTTCGCAATTTCAACGGCGCGGTCGATACGCTTCTCCGGTGAGAGGCGCCCAAGAAAGGCCAGGTAATTGCCGGGTTTTTCCGCCGGCCGGTACAAATTTTCCGGCAGGGCATGGTGAATGGTTGCCTGCCAGTTCGCCTCCGGCAGCGGTTGTCGTTGGGACCGGGAAATTGCCACCAAAGGCATGTCGGAGAATTCATTGTAAACGTGCCGCAGTTCCGGAATATCGAGCCGCCCGTGCAGGGTCGTTACTACCGGCACCGGCTGCCGCCTGTACATCCCGTAAGGAAGAAAATCCACGTGCGAATGAATGATGTCAAAACGCCCGGGATCTCGTAAAACTTTCTCAAACATAATCAGGTGATAGGCAAAATCCCCGGATACGCCTTTATTCAGACGCAGAGCTCGCGGGCATCCCGATTCCAGCCGCGCGGAAGATTTGGAATCGCCGCTGGCAAACAAAGTTACGTCATGACCACGGCGAACCAGCTCCTCCGTAAGATAATGGATAATGCGTTCCGTCCCTCCATAGAACTTAGGTGGCACGCTTTCATACAAAGGCGCAACCTGCGCGATTCTCATGGATTTTCGATACTTACCAATATCGCTACCGGGAAGTCAGCAAGGATTTCCGCCACAGGCAGTTCCCATCGGCCTTCACGTTCGCGGGATTTCAGCAAATTCCGCGTAAGAACCTGTTTCCATGTCCTGCCGGCAAGCGCCTGCGGCAGGATTACCGCCGTCTCCCCCCATACCTCCCGGCCCAGTGGAAAATTTGTATTCCTTATCATCAACGTAGCCGCCAGACGAGGGACAACCACGATGACATTTTCTCCTCCCATCTGGCGCAGGAAGCTTACAACGTGTCCGGACTGCATATCTTCCACCTCAAGAGGCATGTAGCTGCCTCTTCGAAAGACACCGGCATGATCACGGCGAAAACACAATCCGGCGGCGGTAACAAAAAGTTTGAGGCGCCCGTCCTGCCAGGATGTCATTAACTGACCCAGAACATTCTTGTCCAGCGGCGCTCTCGACGACGGAAATAGTTCTTCGATTTCCTTGAGGACCCGGCGCCGGCGCAGCCAGTCCACGGGCCGCCGGTTATCCGGATCCACGAAGCTGAAATTCCAGAGTTCGCTGCCCTGATAAAAATCAGGGATGCCCGGGCATGTCATTTTAAGCGTAAGCTGCGCCAGTGAATTGATCATCCCGAAGAATGCCACCCGCTGGGCGAAAGGCAGAAATGACGCCAGAAAATTTCTAGACAAAGGTCCCCGCAGGACGTTTGCGATGAAGTCCGCAACGGCTTTCTCATACGTTTCGTTGGGGCGGATCCAGCTGGAATATACTTTCGCCTCGCGTATGGCTTTATTCATATAGTCCTGCAGACGCGGCACAAGCTGGTCAATCGGCTCCCGGGGGGTCCATCCTCCAAGAAGCGCCTGATAAAAAAGGTATTCGTCATTTTTATCCGGCAATATTTCGGATTCTTCCTCGGTGCGCGCTCCTGCATTGATTTCGAACCAGTCGGACACGGCCCGCCGCCAGTCTTCGGTCATTTCCGACAGGACGTCAAGTCGCGCACGGGAATCTTCGCCGCGTTTGGTGTCATGCGTTGACGTCGTGAGCATGGCCAGAGGCCATCGTCCGGCGCGAGACCGGTTTTTCTCATGGAATTCGGCGACGGAGCATCCCGCCCTTTGCGGATTACCGCCGACTTCATTCAGCGAAAGAAGCAGATTGTGACGGTAGAAAGCGGTGTCTTCAACGCCTTTAGCCTGCACCGGTCCGGTGTATTGTTGAAACTTCATCGTGAATTCGAGTCTCCGGCGCAGAATGTCCGGAGGCAGTTCCGCGCCTTCGGGAATAAGCACTTCACGGATGAAGTCGTAGATCGAAGCGTCAATCGCCGGGTTACGGCGTTTGGCCCGGCGAATCGCCTTATCAATTATGATCCGGTCCGCCGTTTCAACTACGGGACTGTGGATGTAGGTGCGGTAAACAGGATAACAGGCCGCCAGTTCTCTCAAGGCGTCCCGCAGATTGTCCAGGGTGAAGTCTCTCGACCGGCGGTTCATTTCCGATATCCGGTTCAATTCATTGGCAAGCATTTTTAATTCACTGGCCATCGTCGTGCTGACGATGACTTTTTTGGCACGATAAGCTATGGTCTCCCAGGAAGGGGTATGACCGACAAAACGTTCATACAGCGTCTGCAGGCGGGGAATATGGTCCGCGTCAATGAATATACCGTTTACTTCATTCAAAAAATCGTAGCCGGTAGTGCCGTGAATCGCCCAGGAACCGGCAAGGCTCTCTCCTTCTGAGAGAATTTTCTCGATCGCCATGTACATCGGCTTCGGGCGCTCGACGCGGACTGCGGCCATTTCTTCTTCCGGAAGCTCTTCGAGCAGAGAGCTGCGCACCGCTTCCTGCAGCCCGGAAAAATAAGCATGCGGATCATATAGCCCATCGGGGTGATCAAGCCGCAGGCCGGTGACCCTTCCCTCCCTGATCAGACGGAGCAGGAGTTCATGGGTATCGCGAAACACGTCCGGATTTTCCATGCGCAGCCCGGCCAGCGAATTGATGTCGAAAAACCGGCGGTAGTTAATCTCATGGGAGGCCGTCCGCCAGGATGCCAGACGGTATGTCTGGGTTTCCAACAACTGGTGCAGCAGATCAAAACTTGCGGGCTCGCCGGGCTTGCCGTTAAGAGTCTCCACCGCCCGTGTTAAATGATCCCGCACAGCGGCGGAACTTTTCACAAGCAGATCCAGCCTTGCCCGCGCCACTTCCTTTTCACGGCGTCGTTCGGCCATGCGCCTGCGGTCCGTTTCCGTATCCATAGGCAGGTTCTTGAGTTCGGTAATAATGCTGAGCAACTCAACGAAATGAGGATGCTCTTCGCCGAGAATTTCCGACAGTCGTTGAAGGCCCGGGCGCAGAATCTGAGGGAACTGCCGTGGATTGAGTGGCAGCCAGTTGTCAAAATAGGTGAGGTAAAAAGCTCCTTCGGCATAATGCAGGCGAAGTTCGCCGCGTTCAAGGACAACACCGTACGGTTCGCCCAGTATGGGCAGGAGGATTTTGTTTTTCAGTTCCGGCTTGACAGGATCCCAGTCGATATCAAAATAACGGGAGTGGGGCGAAGACGGGCCGTTTTCCAGGACGTCTTTCCACCAGGGATTTGTCTTGGGGTCGATCCCCATGTGATTGGGCACGAAATCCATGATCAGCCGCATGCCCAGGCGTTTAAGTTCGTCCGTAAAAGCGTCGAAATCCGCCTCGGTTCCCAGTTCGGGGTTTAATGCGCTGTGATCACAGATGTCATAGCCATGGAGGCTGCCGGGCCTGGCCTTAAGTACCGGAGAACTATAACAGTCCGTAACTCCCAGCTTATGAAGGTACGGCAGCAGTTCGAGCGCAGCCCGGAAGGTAAAATCCTTATGAAACTGCAGGCGGTAAGCCGTGAGCGGCGGCGGACAATGCTCATCGATTTTTCCCAGACATTCGGCCAGACGGGGCCGCTCGAGGATGGTTCCGGCGTCGACGGCGCTCACCCCGCCACCTGACCGGCTGACAAAGTCAGACGCTGCCGGCGTCTGGTCAGATGGAGAGGTCATTCCCGCACCTTCTCCAGCGAAAAAAGCGCCATAGACCGCGCCTGGAGTTCATATTTCACATTCGGGCGCAGGAAACGCCCATGGTGTTCCGGATCCGCAGTGTCGGTCAGCAGCCGCCATTGCTGGTCAGGCCTGGCATCCGGCATAACGAAATGGATCATCTCGTAATGGGCGTTAAGCAAAAGGATCAGCGGATCGGTTGCCGTTCTTGAGCCGGCGCCGTTAGACTCGCCTTCACCCGGCACATGTTCCGCTCCCAGCCGGATCCCCAGGCAGCGAACAAAAGAGGTTTCCCATGCCTCATCCGTCATTTCTGCGCCTGATGGGTCAAAAAACGAAACATCCTTTACGTCCAGACCACGCAGGTTCTGTCCCTGAAAAAATTTCCTACGGTGCAACGCGAGATAATGTTTACGCAGGGAAATAACCCGGCGCGCATAGCGCATAAGATCCTTCTGCTCCGGAGTAAGGGACCAGTCCATCCAGGTTATTTCGTTGTCCTGACAATAAGCATTGTTGTTTCCATGCTGGGTGCGGCTGATCTCGTCGCCGCCGCAGATCATCGGCACTCCCTGGGAGAATAGCAGCGTGGCCAGGAAATTTCTCTTCTGTTTTTCCCTGAGCTCCCTGACGGCGGGATCGTCCGTTGGGCCTTCAGCCCCGCAATTCCAGCTTTCGTTGCGATCTGAACCGTCGTTAGCTCCGTCTCTATTTGCCTCGTTATGCCTGGCGTTGTAGCTGACAAGATCGTGCAGCGTAAAACCGTCATGGCAGGTCAAATAATTTATGCTTGCGTAGGGACGCCTCCCGCTTTGGGCGTAAAGATCGCTCGACCCGCAGACCCGCGTGGCGAATTCCGACACTACGCCACCGTCTCCCTTCCAGAACCGTCGCACGGCGTCACGATATTTATCGTTCCATTCGGTCCAACCCGGAGGGAAGTTGCCGGTCTGATAGCCGCCTTTGGCCAGATCCCACGGCTCCGCGATAAGCTTAACCTGGGAGATAACGGGATCCTGGTGAATAATGTCGAAGAAGGCGCCAAGCCGGTTAACCCCATGCAGCTCGCGCGCCAGCGCGCTGGCCAGATCAAAACGAAATCCGTCCACATGCATTTCCGTTATCCAGAAACGGAGACTGTCCATTATCAACTGGAGCACCCTGGGATGCTTCATATTCAGGGTGTTGCCGCAACCGGTAAAATCCATGTAATAGCGCGGGTTCTTGGTTGAGAGCCAGTAATAGGAGCTGTTGTCAATTCCCTTAAGGGACAATGAAGGTCCCAGGTGATTCCCCTCTGCGGTATGGTTGTATACGACGTCGAGAATGACCTCTATTCCTGCCCGATGGAACGCTTCCACCATGCTTTTGAACTCGTAGGGCGTCCCATAGCGCATTTCAGGGGCGAAATATGCGAGCGTGTTGTATCCCCAGTAATTGCTCAGCCCCTTTTCTATCAGCGACATCTCATCCACATGATGATGAACCGGCATAAGCTCAACTGCCGTAATCCCCAGGTTTTTAAGGTAATCGAGAGATTTTTCATGCGCAAGACCTCTATAGGTCCCGCGAATTTGCCTCGGTATGTAGGGATTAAGCTGGGTAAATCCTTTCACATGGAGCTCATAGATAATCGTGTTGTGCCATGGAGTTTTCGGCCGACGATCATCGCCCCAGGTAAAGGCCGGGTCAACAACAACGGACAGGGGCGCTACAGACGCATTATCGGATGAATCCATAACAAGATCTTCTTTGGGATCGCCGAGAGAATAGGGAAACATCTCCCTGCTCCATTTCATTTCTCTGCCAACCGCTCTGGCATAGGGATCGAAGAGAACTTTCGCGGGGTTGAATCTATCTCCTGCTTCGGGATCGTAGGGCCCGTAAACACGATAGCCATAAAGCTGGCCCGGGCGTATGTCAGGCAAATATCCATGCCAGACCATATCCGTCTGCTCGGGAAGTGTCAGCCGGCAAAATTCCTTCCCGGCAGCGGGCGAATCAAATAAACATAATTCAACCCGGGTGGCGCGCTCGGAAAAAAGAGCAAAATTAACGCCTAAACCATCCCAGGTCGCCCCTAGCGGGTAGGGCTGCCCCGGCTTAAGCTTCATTTCTTGTCTAATTGAGACAAGCTAATTCATTGGCAGGTTACAGATAACAGCTCGTTTTCTTGCATCGTTTTCACTAGCCTATTTCGCAATATGGCTGTAACTTTCATCATTTATGCTTGCGATGATGGATTGCCATGTTTGCAAGGCCTGGAGGGGCCTAAGCATGATTTAATCTATTGCACATTACTGGAAATAATTTCTAGTATTGTGCATATGAAGAACCCGCGCAAAAGCACCTTTCGAAAACTACATAAAATTGCTGAAAGGCAACAGGGGTTTTTCACTACGAAACAAGCCCTACGTGCTGGTTTCAGTGCAAGGAGTCAGCTCTACCATGTCCAGATCGGTGACTGGATTAGAGAATATCGGGGTATTTACCGTCTTGCCCAATTTCCCCCCGCAGATAGACCCGACCTTATGCGTTGGTATCTTTGGTCGAGAAATAACCGGGAAATCCCCGAAGGGGTCTACAGCCATGAAACGGCTCTCAGTCTGTATGATCTGTCGGACACCATGCCCGCCAGGCTGCATATGAGTGTGGCGAAGAGATTTAGACGAAACAGCCAGATTCCAAAGGCGCTCATTCTGCACCGGGTGGATCTTCCCCCCGGCGATGTGGATACCATTCAGGGAATCCGCGTGGCCAAACCACTGCGCGCGATCACCGACCTGCTGGCGGAGGGGCGTATTTCCAAGGATATCCTGATCCAGACGCTGCGGGAAGGGCTGCGCCGCGGTCTCATCACCGTGGCCGCTCTAAATAAAGTCTCCCTGCCGGAACACCAGGTTCAGGAACTGCAAAATCTCATCAAAAGAGCCAGGTAATTGATGGTTGCCAAGAAATACGCATCGGCCACGGCGTTCCGTCGGGCATTGGAAGACCGCCTTCAAACGATGGCGCGTAAGCAGGGGATCGATTTGCAACGCCTTCGGCGTCAGGTGGCCTTCGACCGATTGCTGGCGCGATTTTTCAGCGATGATCCAGCGCCCTGGGTTCTGAAAGGCGGTTACGCGATGGAACTGCGCTTCTTGACCGCTCGCACGACTCGCGACATGGATCTCACCCTGCGCAGCCGCCCTTCACTCACCTCGCAGGATTCAAAGAAGCGCAATGACGCCATTCTTCAGTTGCTCCAGGAGTACGCCGCCTTCGACCTCAACGATTATTTCGTTTATGCGGTAGGCCAACCCATGATGGAGCTGGATGCTCCGCTCTATGGAGGCGCCCGCTTTCCCGTTGAAGGGCGCGTGGACGGACGTCTATTTGCCAGCTTTCACGTGGATGTGGCCGTGGGAGATGTTTTGCTGGAACCGCTGGAGCGCATGGAAGGTAAGGATTGGCTGGGCTTCGCAGATATACCGCCAAATTCGCTTCGGGCCATATGCGCTGAACAACAATTTGCCGAGAAGCTTCACGCGTATACCCAGCCTCGCCAAAATCAGAATACGCGGGTCAGGGATCTGGTCGATATGGTTCTGCTGATTGACTCCGGAAAGCTATCGAACGTCAAGGTTGGAAAAGCAATCCACGCTACCTTTGATAGACGACACTCCCATCCACTTCCGAAAGAACTCTTCCCGCCACCCCCAGACTGGACAAAACCCTTCGCCGCCATGGCCAAAGAATGCGGGATCAAAGAAGATATCGCGTCCGCCTTTGCCACCCTCCAATCCTTCATCGTCAACATTTAGCGCTCCGACGAACGGATAGAAGTACCGATAGATATTCACAACTATAGGTAATTGTATCGGGACTATTTACGGCTATCTGCTGTCAGCACCCAGCCAAACACCAATCCGGCAATTACAACGCTTTAGGCGCACTTTCAGCACTTTCAGCACATACGGCTATGCTGAATCGGCGCATTTCAGCGCACTTTCAGCACTTTCAGCACTACGGCTATTCTGAATCGTCG
>Ga0181520_10005058_pt1 | contig 21398 bp, 20 predicted proteins | sample PEATcosm2014_Bin_29_FD_132451 | JGI IMG/M metagenome (GOLD analysis project Ga0181520, IMG submission 132451) | Peatland microbial communities from MTU Mesocosm Facility, Houghton, MI, USA - PEATcosm2014_Bin02_30_metaG | ecosystem: Environmental > Terrestrial > Soil > Wetlands > Peat | place... | reverse complement strand
GTCAGAGAGGCCTGGATGGTCAGGTCCCCCAACAAGGAAGACTCCGACTGGGGAGACAGGATGCTCCGCGGCCCAATCTGGGAGATCCTCACCGGATTTACCCTGGCCATGGCCGGCGTCGACATCTTCATGATGATGCACCCCACAGCCGTTGCTTACGTCCACGAGATTACCCAGTCCCTCATGGGCCTGGTAGATGCTAAGACCCCAGACACAGCCAGCTGGCTCAAGATGGAGGTCTGAGAACCATGAAGGAAACCAGCCCTCTTAACCTTTACAAGCAGCTCCCCCAGACCAACTGTAAGGACTGCGGTGAGCAGACCTGCATGGCATTTGCCGCAGGACTCATTGCCAGGACCAGGAAAGTAGAAGAATGCAAGCCCCTGGTCTCTGAGAAGAAGTACGCTAAGAAGCTAGAAGCCTTGAAGAGCACGGTTGCCCCAGAGCTCAGGATGGTAATGGTTGGCCCGGCCGACAAGCAGGTCAAGATCGGAGGCGAGGACGTCATGTACCGCCACCAGATGACCTTCTTCAACAAGCCGCCCTTCGCCTATGACGTCACCGATGCCATGGATGAGGCCAAGCTCACTGAGCGCGTCAACAAGATTGCCAACTGGAAGAAGTTCTACATCGGCAACTGGGAGCGCGTTGAGATGATAGCGGTCAGGTCCGTCACCGATGACCCGGCCAAGTTCGCCGCTTGCGTCGGAAAGATACAGTCCCTGACCAACTATCCCCTGATCCTTTGCTCCTTCAACCCGAAGGTCCTCAAGGCCGGCCTGGATGTAGCAGCCAAGAACAGGCCCCTCATCTACGCCGCCAACAAGGATAACTGGAAGGAGGTCGCACAACTGGCCCACGACTACAATGTACCCGTGGTCCTGAGCGTTCCCTTCGACCTGGATGGCCTGAAGTCCATGGCCGCCACCTTCGCCGGCATGGGACTCAACGACCTGGTCCTGGATCCAGGCACCGCACCCAACGGCAAGATGCTCCAGCAGTCTCTCTTGAACTTCATCAACCTCAGGAGGGCCGCTGTAGAGGAGGGTCAGAGGGACATATGCTACCCAGTCATGGCTCTTCCCATCAACGCCTGGCTCACCACCAAGGATCCAGTCAGGGCAGCCTACTGGGAGTCCGTGCTTACTGCCACCTTCGTCGTCCGCGGCGGAGCCTTGATGGTTAAGCACTCCATAGAGTCCCACAGCGTCATGCCCGACATGCACCTGAGGTTCAACATCTACACTGACCCCAGAAAGCCCGTCCAGGTAAAGCCAGGAATACACACCGTGGGCAGCCCCAAGCCCGAGTCCCCGGTCTTCCTGACCACCAACTTCGCCCTGACTTACTACACAGTCGAGTCTGACCTGGGATCCAACGGCATAGATGCCTACCTCATGTCCCTGAACACCGACGGCATAGGCGTCCAGGCCTCTGTCGCTGGTGGACAGATGACCCCCCAGAAGATCGCCGATGCCTTCAATGAGTCCGACTTCAAGTTCGAGAGCCAGAAGTATCCTGCCCTGGTACTGCCAGGCATGGCTGCCAAGTTCTCGGGCGAGTTGGAGGACCTCTTCGGAGGAAAGGTCAAGATCATGGTCGGACCAGAGGATTCCGGCCGTCTTGGCGAGTGGATGAAGACCCAGTGGCCACCAAAGTAAGGCCAGAAGTGCCCCTCTTGGGGCACGCATCCCTTATTTTATTTTAAGATAACATTTTGATAAAAATAGCGTACTCTATCTATCTGGTGCGTGATTATTATGGCCTATGGGATGCTCTTTGAGGTCCTCTCCCTGATGATGATACTGATCCTTCTTGCTACCATCTGCTCTGCTCGGGCCCCAATGCCTGTAACCTCGGCCATGAACACGGGCGGATTCCAGCTCTCGGGGTTCTTGGGGCCACTATGTCCGTGCCTTACTTTATAGGCTCGGCATCTTCCAAGGATATATTTCCACCTGCGGCCGTATCAAATACCAATAATACGTCGATAAATGGGACATATAATCAAACGTCTGCTGTAAATGAATCCTCTATCAGCATGGTTTCTATCGGCGAGTCCAAGGTAATTGCCTCATGGCCGAAGATGCTGGACATCTCCAGGTACGCTAGCGACCTGCACAATAACAACCTTACAGGCTTTACCAATATCATGTATCCCTTCGCCGAGTCTATAGGGACCACGGCCAGTGCCAGCTCCGGTGGCGGAGTGTGTGGCTGCGGAGGTTAAATCCTATAGCCACTTCAAATTTATTTATTCAGCTGTGATTTATTGAATTGTAATTGTTCTTGCTTATGACCATGCCGTAGTTTCCGAGTTTTTCATCTGGCCGTTATCTTATTATCTCCATTTCATTCTTTTCTTAAATCTATTAGTAAACACTCTCTATCTATATTATTTATATATAATCAAGCAATATTATCTCTGCCTAATATCCCTATTACGTAGCAAAAACCAAGAACTTGGAAACTACAGTTAGTTATTCAGTTTTTCTATTTTTTTATTCCGCTTTATCATGCGGTTTAGTTTTGTTTCACTTTATCCTGCTCTTCTATTCTACTCTCCCTCATCCTCCGCCCTCTCGCTGGGCGTAAGCATGAGTTCCTGGAAGAGGAGAATCTCGATGACCTGGGCTACGTACCTTCTCTGCTGATACCTCTGTATGTCCTGGTGCATCTTAAGATCGGCATCTATCTGCACCCTTATCAGGGCCAGCCTGAACTCCTCCATCTCCGATCCTTGGAAGCAGAGGGTACAGAAATGCTTTATCATCCTTGGAAGCTTCAAGGGATTCTCCAATACCTTGGCTAGCAGGAGAATAGACCCCAAGGGCTCCCCTCCTTCTCCTCCGGTGATGAGATCTATGTCCGATGCCGAGTACTTCTCCCCGCCGATGGTCATCTTATCATTATTCAAGCGATATCACCTAATATGGATTCACACAGCTTGAGGTCTTCAGCCGTGTTCACGTTCACTGCCAGCTCTATCCTCTCTAGGATGAGGTGGTAATCCTCTTGCTCCTCCTCTATTTTGGACCCATTAAGGACATTAACCCCCGATGGAACTATGAGCTGTCCCTGGTAGTTGAAGAGGGAGTCGGGCCTGCGCCCTAGCTTGGAGTGGAGGCTCAAGGGCGTGTGGGTCGAGAGGGCAGGCTTTTGCCTTTCCCTGTAAATCTCCATGATATAATCTATCAGCTCCGGGTTTATAAGGGGGAGATCTGCCATGATCACCATGACAGGGCCATTCATAACGGCCTTCTGCACGGCCTCGACCATATCCGCCACAAATCCCTTGCCTGAGGTGTCTAAAACCTCCAAGCCCCTGGCTTTTGCCCACTGCCTCGTCGCGGGAACGCTGTCGGTCACGGCCACGGCGATCCTTTCTATGGAGGAGTCCTCTAGGGCTAGAACAACTCTTTCTATCAGGTGTCTGCCCAGGATCATCACCATGGGCTTCTCACCCCTCTTAAGCCTGGTCCCTTTGCCACCGGCCATCACCATGGCGTCCAAGGCAGGACACCTCCCAGGGCTAGGGCTATGGCCAGGGCCGCGATTCTACAGACCTCGTTGGAGGCGCCTATCCCGTCTCCAGTGGCTCCCCCGAAGTTCCTTTTAGCAACAGAACTCATGTAGATGGCGGCGATCTGAGACGCCGCAAGGCATGCCAGGCCCAGGAGACCAAGGGTGGCGTAGCAGAAGATGATGGAGATTATCAAACCTATTGTGAAGTGCTTGGGTCCTGTCCTTTCTATCATCATCTGCCCAAATCCCTTCTGCAGGGACGTAGAAAAGGCGGCAAAGCAGATCATGGCCCCCTTGGCAGAGACCTCTGCGACGATGAGCGCCAGAGGTAGGGTCTGGGTCGGCATGGATGCTAGGATGGCGTACAGGGCCAGTAGAGCCAGGGATATGAAAACAACCCCACCCGTGCCTATATGGACGTCCTTCATGGCCTGGATCTTCTTCTCCACAGTGCCGTGGGCTATGACACCGTCACCGAAGTCAGCTAAACCGTCTATGTGGTTTATGCCACAGAGCTTGTAGATCAGGGCGATAATTACGATCGCAGTCAGGCTCATGGGCAGAAATCTCTCCAAGGCGAAGGCGAAGATGCCTAGGATGGCACCCAGGGCCAGCCCAATTAAGGGAAAGACGTAGACGTGCTTCATCAGGGCTTCTATGCCCTCCATGGATATGCCCACGGGCAGAGTGGAGAGCCACCCAAAGCCCGATCTTAGGGCAAAGAAAAAATCCTTCAGTTGAACCCCGCTCCCGCCCTGGTATACATATTAGCTGATACGCCTCCTATCAGGCCTCCTACGACGTCATCCATGAAGGGTCCTAGCCTTCCCAGGATGCCGGGCTTGGCCTTGTCATATCTAACGTAGTCGAAGACGCCCTTGTACCCGCCTATGTACTTGGCTATGCTCATGCCCAGGACCTCGTCTGCTATCAGACAGGTCAAGTCATTGTCGTAGTCTGACTGATTGATGTTTGGCAGGTTCTGCTTCTGGCCTTCCTCTTCCAGCAGGGCCCCTGCGTAGATAAGGAGGGCGAGGTTCGGGTCGCTCAAGGCTAGGTCCAGTTCCCTTCTGAAGATCGCTTCGGCCTTCTCGCGGGTCTCCACCCCAGGGTGGGGAAAGTAAAGCACGAAGGCTGCGGATACGATTTCATCTATAGTGATCCCCGTGCTCTTTAGAACATCCCTAACGTCTCTCTTGGCCATGGTGGCGAGACTTGGGGCGGAAGGATAAAAGAATATCTTGCGAACTTATTTAAGGCTCCAACCCATAAAGGGCTTTAGGGATCTCTATGAACACCATGGTCAAGATCTTCGTGGATCACGAGCAGGGCATGGCGCCTAAATCCTGGAAGAACTTTCGCTTGAGCGAGGACCCTAAGCTGACCCTGGAGACCATAAGAAACCATTCTGAGCCAGGGGTTATGATCAACACCGTTGTTAGCTCCGACAAATGCGATAAACTCATTAAGCAGCTCGAGGAAGCTTTAAAAGGGATCAGGTACACCGTTATGGGGCACAAGGTTACATCTATAAAGGTGAAAGGGGACTAGTCGTTCTATGCAAGACCTCAATAAGGATATTGAAGCCGCCCTGGAGCGGATAAGAAGTGCCCTCCGCGTAGAGGGTGGGGATGTCAAGCTCATGGGCATTGATGATGGCGTGGTCAAAGTCAAGCTGCAAGGGAGCTGTGCCGGCTGTCCCTTCTCTCAGATGACCCTCAAGAACTTCATAGAGAAGGAGCTTAAAAAGGACGTCCCCGGAGTCAAGGGCGTACAGGCGGTTTAATCTGACTATCCCCTTTTACAGATTTCAAAAGAACTTACGATAATCTCCCTTTAACATAGGAGGCGTTTACGGTGTTTCCAACCAAGAAGGTTCAGCAGCTTATAGGCACCAAGATTCAGGTAGAGATGAAAGGCTCCCCAAGGTATGTCCTGGAGGGCATACTGAACAGCGTTGACGAGTATCTAAACCTCCACCTCCTCGAGACCGTGGAGCTGGTGGGCGGGGAGAAGACCAGGTCTTTAGGCTCAGTGATCCTCCGCGGCAACAATATAATCCTCATAAGCCCCGTGGAGTAAGGTGAAGAGATGTCTGCCGAGGACGAGGCCCTGGATTACATAAAGTCCCACCCAGATGGGGTTCTCCAAAGCGATTTATGGAAGGTCCTCCAAATAGACTCGCGCAAGGCCTCGCGGATAGTGGCCAAGCTTCTCAAAGATCGCCAGATAACCCGCGACGTGGAGTCCATAGACGGCATAAGGACTTATAGGCTCAAGTCCACTGCCGAGAAGCCCCAAGGCAGACGCTTCAGATCCCTCATGCCTGTGGAGATCTTCGAGCCCTGTGCAGGGTGCATTGAGGAGTGTCAGCCCGAGCACTGCGCCAAGCTCAGCGAATGGATCTTTTCCATAGTTATGAGCGAGGAAGGGACTGAAGGGAGAGGTCGGCCGGAGGATCCGGCAGGCAGATTCAGAGGCATGTATAGAGATATCAACGGGGATAGGGAAGGAGACGCCTGATCTCTCCTATCTCACCATTAATCCAAATCAACTTCTAATAGATCTTACCTTGAAGAATCGTATCCTAATCTAGATACGCTAACTTTGATGAAAAGAGTTCAGCGGATAGGTCCCCGCCGAGAAGCTTTGTGATCGAATTAAGTAGTTATCTGTTCGGGGCCAAAGCCTCTTTTTACAAGAATATCCTTGATCCTCTGTATGTGATTGCCCTGGAGCTCAATGAGGCTCTCCTTGACAGTCCCACCGCAGGCGAGCTTGGACTTGAGGTACGTGCACAGCTCCTGGAGATCGATCTCCCTTGGGTCTATACCCTGGATAACCGTAACCTCTTTTCCATACCTGCGCTTTTGAACCTTGATCACTATCCGCTGCTGCTCCTTTGCGACCTCCTCGCAGATGCAAAGCTCCCCAGGAAGGCCGCAGACCGAACACATTTCAGAACTCATTGGGTGACAGTTACCTCCGCAGAATATGAGACCTTCTAAGCAGATGTGCTATTAAAATCTGGTGGTAAGCCCTCATCCCTGGGCCCCCCTCCTTCTGATCTCTTGGAGCCTTCTCATTATAACTTCTCCAAGAAAGATGGCCAAGGCCGCCAGTAAAAGAGCGTTTCTTCTAGAAACCCTATCCTGGACGGTCCTCACGCTCATCCTCCTGGCCTCTTCCACCAGGTTTTCACTGGCCTCGGCCTCAGTGAAGATCCTTCCGCCGTTGGCCATGAGGAGGTTGCTCAGACCGGGATTGAATCCCAGGTTCAGATATTCCAGGGGATAGTTCACAGTTATGCCATAGTTCCCCAGGTAGTAAATCCCTTTAGCATTCGGCGTAAAGGTCACAGTATACCTGTTCTCTCCTATCTTCTCCACCGTTCCCTGGTCGAAGGCGGGTCTGGCTGAGCTTAAGACCGTTATCATCTGGGGAGTGCCTGCCCATCCATCCTCGGCCTCGATTCTGTTGTTCTCGGGCCTTGGATCCCCAACCGCCCAGTTGACCGTCGATGAGATCAGAGCCGAGTTGGAAGCCGAGTAAAGCTCCGAGGCCCATTGGGTGCCATCATCGGTGCTGAGGGAGGCTGCCCTTCCCAGGCCGTACCTCCAGACGGTGAGGGCTGGCTTTCCGTCGGCCATGGCTACCAGCTTCTGGGAGCCCGGCTTTGGGGTGATATCGTTGAATCCCGTGGTGGTGGCGTTGACCTCCAGGTCAGAGGTGATGTAGTGATTGGTGTTTACCACGACCAGGGGATAGCCGGTAATGGTGGCTAACTTCTCCGGTTTTACCTCCGGAACCTGCTGGAGCTTGGTGGTGACGGAGTCCGGATAGACGAAGTTGGCAAAATCCGCTCCCGTATCCGAGGCTAAGTTGGAGAGCTCCCCTCCCGCTCCGGGGAAGGCCTGGACCTGTATCAGCCTAGTGGTAGCGTTCATCTGTCTGATGAGCTGGATAGAATGGCTGTAGACATCAGGGTAGTTGTAGAGCTTGCCGTCGGAGAGGATGATGAGGTCACCCTTACCCTCGCTGGTGTTGAGCATCTCCCAGGCCAGCTGTACGCCCGTATCCAGGTAGGTGTTCTGGGTTCCTGTGGGCGAGAGGCCGGCTATCCTCTCCTCCAAGATGCTCCGTCCCCTGGCTGTGGGTATGGGGTCCTGGACGGCGTAGGCCTTGGTGCCGAAGACCACCACACCGACCTTGTAGTCCTGGAAGTCAGGAGACTTGAGGAGCTCTACTGCCAGGGCTTTCTCGTAGTCCAGGAGGGGTGTTCCATCCTTGGTCCTGGTGCTCTGGAGGCTGAAGGATATATCCAGCACCAGGACCACGGTCTTTCCGCCCTCAAAGGTGCTAGGCTGGGATCTGGTGGGCATGGTCTCCTCCAGGCCAGTGCCGTAGTAGCCTCCCAGCTCGTAGGAGTAAGGGCCTCCGACGACAACGAGACCTCCGCCGTTTCTGACGTAATCCTTGAGGGCGTTCAGAGATGACGAGTACATCTGGTCGTCCAGGACCACGGCCTTGTAATTGCTCAGATCGGAAGGGAGATTCGGGACCTGGGTGAGCTTGTAGAGGCTGGACAGGACCGTGGCCAGGGGCGTGGAGGCAGCATTGGAGACCAGGAGGACGTTGGGCTTGGGCACGACGTAGATTGCCTTTTGATACTCGTTATTGATGGGATGGATGTCGGAGATGGCCGCCTTTAGTGAATGAGTTCCTTGGGAGGTAAAGGTATGGGAGATCTTAACTGAGGTGGTACCATTCGCGACGATATCCTCAGAGTAGATGGCTTTGTTATCATCGGCGTAAACTGTGAGAGGGCCCTGATAGACTCCTGAGGACCTGACCACCACCTTGAAGGGATAGTCCCCTCCCAGCACGGCGGTGTTGGTCCCGGAGATCGCGACGCTGGCGTCCTCCTCATTAGGGGCCATCTGGATGGCAAAGACGGTGACATTGGAGTCCCTGGCCAGCGTCAGGGCATCCTTAAGAGGCCTTCCTTTGTTGCTGTATCCGTCAGAGACCAGGACCAGGGTGGACCCGACGATGGCATTTTGCACTATCTCGTCGCCCAGGGGTGTTGCATCCTCCGAGAAGGATCTGGCCTGGGAGTTCGGCAGAGCCAGGTTGAGCCTGGCAGCCACGCCCTGGTCGAAGATGCTCATGGAGCTGGTCTTGTCGTCCAGGATGGTGATGCTCGGGTTGGAGGGCTCCGTGGTGTGGTTGGCGACCACGTAGGGGTTGGAGGCTGCAACTATCACTAGGGAGAAGACTGCCACTCTGCTCAACACCAGAAGCCTGTTCTTGGATCTATAGGCGTAGGCCAGCCCCACCGGAAGGAGAAGTGGCAGGAGCCACAGGAGCTGCGGCATGGCGAAGTAGATGTCCGGCATTAAGCCTCCCTCCTCCACCATACGAGAGCCATCTCGCCGATGATCAGGACCGCGCCCAGGAGGATGACCCATAGGGAGAGGTCATTTTGGGTCTGGACCTCCCTTGCCGAGGCCAGGCTGAACTGGCCGGAAGGATAGCTGGTACCGCTGCCGATCAGGTTGGATTCCTGTGGGTTGTACATGCTAGCGGCTAGGATTGTGTCCCTGTACCTGTAGATACCCACATCATCCAGAAGGAGATTGGAGGTGGTCTCACCGCCCGATGGGGTGTCCACGGTCAGGGTCTCACCCAGGGGCACTATGTCTCCGGTCTTCTTGTTGGAATCTGAGATGTCCGGAACCCCCAGGAGCCAGTTAAGGGTCTCGTACCAGAAGATCGGGTACTCGGGCCTGACGTAGAAATCGGAGTCATATTCTAGTCCGTTATAAACGACCGTCCCCTTGCCCAGCCTCCAGTAGGCCAGGACAGGGGCGCTGTTGGCCTCCACCAGGGTCTGGGACTGCCTCCTGAGAGCCGCATCCAGGTAGTTCTGAACTCCTATCTCATCGAAGTGGAGATCTCCGGCAAACTCCTGGGATCTCTGCCACAAGCTCACGGGGCCTGCCGCTCTTCCGTTTATCTTCACAGGCAGATAGTCAGGGCTTTCGTTGCTGTTGTAGGCCACATAAACAATCTTTCCACCGCCGTCCACGTACCTGTTGAGGGCGCCATCGGTGGAGGAGTTCTTGGAGGCTACCACAACATCGAAGTTCGATGGGTCGCCCGATTTCTCCACCTTAACGCTAGGGAGGGACTGCAGGGCTATCAGGGATGGCTCATCCTCTCCCAAGTAAAGGACATTGGTCTGCCTCTGACCTGGCACGTAGATGTAAGCCCTGTTGTCGGAGCTTACGGCATCATTTACCCCCAGGCTGACTATGTTGATGCCCGGGACTGCGTTGAAGGAGAAGTAGTAGTCCTGACCCTTGGCCAGGCTCACAGTCCTTGTCGAGGACCCGCCGGGGCCGCTCACTGTTATGGGCACCTGTCTTGCAGACCCATAGTTGTGCACCTGGGCCGTGTGGTTGACGTAGCCGCTTCCCGAGGGAACGCTCCATCCGCCCACTATGGCCACGTTGTCTCCTCCGGTGCTGGCCTTGGCAAAGACCACACTTATCCCCGGGTTGGACCCCAATATTTTTCGAGCATCTTCGGGATCGTCACCGAGCCAGCTCCTGAAATCTGATACCACCAGGATGTTTCCCCCTTCAGTTCCCAGGAGCCCTCTGGCCAGGTTCATGGCCCCGGATAGGTCTGCCGCGACCGCCTTTGGGGTGATCTTGGCCAGAGTGTCCCTGGCTTCGGTCGGGCTTCCAGCCTGGAGTGCCACGGCGGGGATGTTCTCGGCTAGGACTATGCTCACCTTGCTGTAGCTGTCCAGGTAGGGCTCGGGAGTGTTTAAAGCCTGCTGAAAGCCGCCATCCATGCTGGCTGAGACGTCCATAACTATTGCTAGGTGGGTGCTGGGAGTGCCATCGGATAATGTGTAGGGCCCAGCCGCGGCCGTGGAGAGGGTGATCAGTATCATGGCCTGGATCCAGAAGAGTGGATCCGTTATGAGACGGCTCAAGACCGCTGAGCGCTCAGCTTCGCCCTCCGGCAAAAATAGGCTTGAGGAGAAGAGGATCTCCTTTGGCCTGGGCCGAATGAGGTAGATGATGATCAGGGGCACGAGGCTTAAAAGCCCCAGGAGCGCCAGCGGGTTACTGAAGGGCATCGGGTCCCAGTGAGTAGTTTATATATGAAAAGGTTTGCGCAGGCAGAGGGCTCTGCATCGAGCTAAGGCGCGCCGGATAAGACGGATTGTGATAAATGTAATCGTTATGTAAAGGGCGTGGTGGGATATTGAAAGAATTTCTGATGAGGGATAAAAGAACTGATCTATCCATCAGCTCTAAGTTAAAATACATTGCAGAGATCGCTGTAAGGCTTCATCACTATAGTCCTCCGCAAAAAAAGGTAGTGATCACATGTATCTCAAGGGACTCCTGACTTAGATCGCGATATCCCTAAATCTGCCCTGAAAGTTCCAGGATATGGATGAGCAAGGATTGTGCTGCCATGCTGCAGTCGGGCAACAATCTTTTTAACGAACGATCACCTAGATTCACCAAGGTCCCAATCAGGTGTCAGATTATGGTCAGCGCCATGGAGATTTACCAGTTACTGCCAAAGACTAACTGCAAGAAGTGCGGCATACCTACGTGCATGGCCTTCGCGGTGGGCTTGCTGCGAAAGGAAAAGAAGCTGGAGGACTGCCCAATCCTCTTTGAGCCCAAGTACGAGGCAAAGCTGAAGAAGCTGCGGGAGATACTGGCCCCCCTGGAGAGTTCCTCGGAGACGGGCCTGGTCATCCACGACGAGAAGTGCTTCGGCTGCGGCAACTGCGTGGTGGCCTGCCCCGTCAACGTGGCCAACGACCCAACAGGCTGTGCCTTGGGCCATGGGCCTACAAGCGATAAGGTTATCCTAAATGTGGAGAACGGCGTAGTGAAGTGCTTGAACCCCAAGGAGTGCCGGAGGTTTGGGCCCAATAAGATACTATGCAACGCCTGTACGGTTACCTGCCCGAGCAAGGCCATAGAGTTCGTGTAGGTGAAGGTGGATTATGGTAAAAGCAGTCTGCACCGGATGTTCTCTTCTATGTGAGGACATTGACCTGACTTTGAAGGCGGGAGGGGTTGGTGAGGCCAATAACCTCTGTCGCAAGGGCTTTGGCCACTTCAGCGCTCTCTTCAACGAGAGAACTATACCCAGGGTGGATAACCAAGAGGCCTCCCTGGACCAGGCCATATCTGAAGCCGCAAAGATTCTGAAAAATGCCAAAAAACCCTTGCTGTACGGCTGGTCCAGCTCCAGCCAGGAGGCCCAGAAGGTGGGCGTAGACCTGGCCAGGAAGCTTGGGGCGGTCATAGATGATACCACCTCCTTTTGCCAGGACGTGCTCATGGATCTTGTATTGAAAGGCAAGATCCCAACCTGCACCCTGGACGACGTCAGGAATTTCGCGGACGTAATGATCTTCTGGGGCTCGGATCCCACCAACAGCCATCCCAGGCACCTCTCACGGTTCTCCTACTATCCCAGGGGCGAGAAGAGGCAGAAGGGGTACGAGGAGGAAAGGGATTCCATCGCCGTGGATGTCAGGAAATCCTCCACAGCAAAGCTATGCAAGTACTACTTCAAGGTCGCCCCTGGTGGCGACGCCGATTTCATAAACTCTGTGATATCGGTCTTGGATGGGAAGATCCCCAGGGTCGGGGACAAGAAGAAGATGATCGAGCTTGGAACCGTTCTTAGAAAGGCTGAATTCGGAGTAATCTTCCCAGGGCTGGGCCTGGTCTCTGCCCTACAGGATCAGATGGGCCTGCTGGAAACTCTTCTTGCCAAGCTCAACAGCATCAAGCCCTACAAGGTGATACCTACATCTGAGCACTTCAACACCAGGGGTTTCAATCAGCTCCTGATGTCCGAGACAGGTTTCATAAACAGGGTCTCATTCAAAGGAGGAGTGAGCAGCAACCCTGATTTAGGTATAGAGGGGGCGTCCAGGAGCTGCGACGCCGCCCTGATAATAGGATCGGACCCTCTGTCTGAACTTCCCTTCGGCGTTGCCAGGCGCCTGGCCAAGATGCCCCTCATAGCAATTGATCCTCGTAGGTCCCTCACCACCGATGCAGCTAGAGTGGTCATTCCTTCGGCCATGTACGGGCTGGAGTCGGGAGGAAGCGCCATAAGAACAGATGGCGTGAAGGTATCGTTCTCGCCGGCCTATCCGGCTGAGAAGCCCAACGACGAGGAGATTTTGAAGAGGATTATGGAGGCAGTTTGATGGATCTGGCGGTCACTATCATCACCTACCGGGAGATCTTCCAGTACGAGGCTGAGAAGAAGAAGGGTAGATCTTCGGAGGATTACAAGAAGCTGAGCGCAAGCGTAGCCCTGGATAAAGGGGACATGGCCAACGCCGGCATCAAGGCCGGTCAGAACGTATCCATGAGCAACGATGTAGGCCAGATCGTGGTGGCGGCCAGACTTTCAGAGGAGGATGAGCCCCATCCGGGGATTGCCTTCATGATCACCAGCCCATGGTCCAACCAGCTGGTCAGGGAGGATGTCTGCAAAATAAGCGTTCCTGGATACAAGAGAGTTTCAGCCAAGGCATCCCCTTCCACGGAAACTGCGACCGATATCTCCGATCTCTTTAAGCGGATTACCGCTTAGGTGTGTTTCCATGAATTTCCTATCCATCGCCGATCTATCCAGGGATCAGATCATCCCGCTTCTGAACAGGGCAGATGCCTTCAAGGGCGAGCGCGGAAAGCCCTCGGATATCCTGGCAGGTAAGAACCTGGCCATGATCTTTGAAAAACCCTCCACCAGGACCAGGATTTCCCTGGAGGTGGCGGCCAGCGAGCTTGGGTGTCATCCCCTCTACCTGAGCGCTGGAGAGCTGCAGCTTGGTAGGGGTGAGACCGTGACAGACACCTCCAGGGTCCTTTCCAGGTTCGTTCAGGGCATCACAGCCAGGGTGTTCTCACACAGCACCGTGGTTCAGTTGGCGGCCAACTCCAGGGTGCCAGTGATAAATGCCCTCTCGGATTGGGAGCATCCCCTCCAGATCCTGGCTGACCTTCAGACCATGAGACAGCACCTCGGGCGCTTGGAGGGGCTCAAGGTCGCTTGGATCGGAGATGGAAACAACGTCTGCAACTCTCTGATACTGGCCTCGGCCCTCATGGGCATGTCCCTGACAGTGGCCTCTCCTGCGGGCTATGAGCCGAAGCCTGCTATCCTGGGTGAAGCCAAGGCACTGGGCGGAGATGTGATCGTGGTGACGGACCCTGCCGTAGCTGTCAGGGGCGCCGATGTGGTGGAGACTGATACCTGGATTTCTATGGGCGATGAGAAGGAAGAGACGGAGAGGCTCAGGGTCTTTAGCAAATACCAGGTCAATGAGGGCATCATGAGGCTGGCCGGGAAAGAGGCCATCGCCTTGCACTGCCTGCCTGCCCACAGGGGCCAGGAGATCACTGATGCGGTCATGGACGGGCCTCAGTCGGCCATCTTCGACGAAGCAGAGAACCGGCTTCACACCAGCAAGGCAGTCCTGGAATGGCTTATGGGATGAGCCTCCCCGATATATGGCACTGGCTATGGGGTAAAAGCTAAGGCATTGAGTGTCAGCTCAATAGCGATAAGGGGGTTTAGCAAAGATGTCGAACCTCCTTTCGATAGCCTTATACACCCCGCCGATGTTCCCCTTTTGTGAGGGCTAGAGAGATCCTTAGAGATCCAAAAAATAGGAATCTATTCTCGGTTCTGCTTTACGTGGCCCTAATGCTGGCCATCTTCCTGGTAACCCATGCCATCTTCTCCTACTTCGGCTTTCTTCACACCGATGTGGATACCGCCAGAATATTGCTCAATACTCTAGTGAACAGCGAGGCCGGTATTTTTGCCATAGTAGTCACTCTGAGCCTCATCGCAGTGCAGCTGGCTGCCTCCTCTTACTCCGCCAGGGTGATAGACCTTTTCATGAGAACCCCCGATCCCTGGGTTCTCATGGTGATATACATAGCAGCCATGGTTTACGGCCTTTGGACCCTCAAGCTAGTGGACAGGGAGAGCATAACAGGCATGGAGCTCCACATATCCCTATGCTTTTACATGGGCACCTTTGCCTTCCTGGCTCTAATCCTCTTCATATGGAACACCTTCGGCCTGCTCCAGCCCTTTGCTATCATAGACAGGCTCTCAGAGAGGATCACCGGACAGCACATCCTACTGCTCCTGAACAGGGATAACCCTTTCAATATCGACCCCGTCCAGCCGATCATAGACATAGTGCTCGGCTCCTGGGGGAGGTACGACTACGGGACTCTGGGGTACGGTCTGAGGGCAGTAAGCAGCCGGGCATCGGCTCTGATGACGGTGGAGCTAGAGCGGCCTCAAGATAGGGCCCTGGTCGCAGATCACATCCTAGCCCACTTCTACAGGATGGGAAGCCTGGCCCTGAACAGGAAGGACGAGGACTTCGCCTGGAATGTCCTGGCCAACCTCAATTTCATAGGGGTGGTGGCGACGGAGCAGAGATTGGAGAGCACCGTCCTTTCCATCCTCAAGTTTCTGGGAAACCTGGGCATCATGGCCTCGGAGGCAAAGCTGCAGAGGATCGCCCTTGAGGCTGCCAGATACCTGAGGCAGGTGGGTGAGGGGGCAGCCGAATCCCAGCTCAAAGACGCCTCCAAGACCTCGGCCTACTACCTGGCGGAGGTGGGAATAGTGGCCGCAGAGCACGGCCTGGAGGACCCCGCGGCCTTTGCCGCCACCGGCCTGGAAGAGCTGAGGGCCAAGGCTACCGGGCAGAGGCTCTATGCCATGGCCCAACAGTGCGAGCTATCTTTAAATGATGTAAGGGCGGCCTTGAGGAATGAGCGCATTGCCGTGGATGTATCCCAACGGCAGCAAAAGGGGCGTTAGATGTGAGCATGGTGCTCTTATGTATTTTACTGACATATTTCCGCTATTTCAGTAAAATAAATCTGGCTCTATGTGGCTTGGTGAATTGGCCGTGCTGAACTAGGTAACTGAGAGTTAAACCCTCTGGGCAAAAAGGCACGAAGATGTGGGGATTTAACCAGTTTTTGGATTAACCCCCATCTCCATAGCTCCTTTATACGAATTTTTCGCCCGTCACCGTAGCGTAGATCCTGGTTCCAAAGCTGTTGCTCCTCTCAATTAGAAGCTGGCTTTGCCCTGAGCCGTAGCAATCGGTCTTGTAAACTGCCAGGTGGAGCGTAGAATACAGCGAGTTTTTCTGGGCGTTAACATAAATCGGGGTGCCTAAGGCGACGCTTATGGGCTTTATGGTGCCCACGAAGGATGAGTCGCTTCTCGCATAGATGGCTCGTTGATTACCCATGGGAGAAGGACCGAAGCTCTCAGAGACCTGTCTGCCGTTGAGGCCCGTATATTGGACTGTGGCCTGCCAAGCCTCCCTAGCGGTGTTCTCCTTTACAACTATCAGATAGCAGCTCATCTGGGAGTAATCGGACGGATATGTCTTGGGGTACGTTTGGGCGTATGGCTGAGGATATAGATCATAAGGCCAGTATGGACCCTTTTGCCTGCTCTGCTGGTACTTCTTGAGATCATCCCCAGTTAAGTACTGCTCCGGGTGGTGCTGGGACTCTATCCAGGGGCTGCCGAAGCCCATGTTGAAGAAGATCTCGGCCTGCCGCTCTCCTGGCTCGTATTCCACCTGAGCCAGGGCGGTTTGAAGGAGGCAGGGGCCCAGGAAGAAGAGAAGGATCACGGCTACGAACTTTGCTTTTATTTTCATCTCTCACAACTCTCCATTTGGTAGATTTCTTTGGCTTCTTTTAAGCTTTTGGGATAAATGGCAGAACCAAAGGACGTATGCTCCAGCTCAAGATTGCACGTCGCTTTCCAACATTGGTTAGTCTCGTCCCATTTAAGCCACGCGCAATCTGGTACTCAGCCCATTCCCAGCATCGTTAAGGTCCAGAGTTGAGGTAAATAAATTAGCCATCCAATCCTGGCGTGGTTTCCGAAGATGGGGTGAGAGGTGGAATAGGGAAGATCTGCCAGGACTCCTAGGAAGACGATATCTATCGCCTCGCCAATTGATAATATATTTTAATGGTATTTCCACCTGGCGCTATTCCAGTAAAATCCTTTAAGCTCTGCGGTCTTGGCCTGGATCATCTCTTCAACGTCCAAGTGGCTGGAAAGCTAAGAGCCGAGACCAATGGGCACGAAAGTACTCAAGGAAGCTAGACCCCATAGCATATGATGCGCAAAAGCTCAGCTTAACATGAGCTAGCGCTCATCGATGAACTAAAATACCAAAAAATCACGGGACAAGCCTACTAACCCCACCCCGCACGAGCTAGTTCTGGCAGACTTAATAGAAAAATGAAAGAAAATTTAGAAGCAGTAAAAAGAGGAAGAGCTGATCGAATCCACTCTTTTCCGACTCTCTCAGAGTGGCATCGATGCCGATTACCTGGCTGAGCTCTTCGCCTGAATAAGAAACAGATAACCCTAAAGGGAAATTAAACTCCCTTTATTTTTAAACGGATACTCCGCAGCTTACTGCGTGGTGCACTTATTCATTCCAAAAGGTGCTTTTATCTCCCTTCAAGGCTAGCACAAAAGAAGGGCTCAACTATTCTCATCATTCTATCTTTGGCTTCGCTAACACTTTCGCTTTCTTCTTTTGTAGCCTTGCCTTTTTGGTCATTGCTTTTTTACTTTTGCCTTGGGCTCGATTTTTTTCAGCCATATCGTTATATTATGGCTGCCTTCTTAAAAAGGATCGGTCTCATTCAAGGATTCCCGCTTCTCTCTGATCTATGAGATTCCTATCAGAACATCATATAACAGGCCACAAGGAGGGGGGGCCGATGCCCTCGGGATCCCGAAGGCGCCGTGGTGGTCCTAGGAGCTCCACCACAGGGCACAATCCGCAAGCCTCTGTGGAGAATCGCCAGGGACTCAATTGGGAAATTTGGGCGGTTGGGACTTTCTCGGTCCCTCTTCTAGGTTTTCCAGCAAAGGGAAAACGTGTAATCTCTTTGAAGGATACCGTCAGATTGCTATTTTTGAACCGTTTTTCCATGCTAACTACAAGTAACGATATTATGATACAGCGCATCTTCCAGGCATCCAAGCTTACCCTGGCTTGAGGACGGTGGTGTTCTTGTCTCAAGATGAATTAATTGCGTGCGATCTCAGGCTAGGTTAAAGCGTTTCTGGCGATAGGCTCTTCCTTCCCTAAAAGATTGCCCTTGGATTCGTAACCTCTATGTTCCCAGCTGTTACAAGAGACACATTAACCTATTAGCTGTAAACTAATTATATTACCGAAAGCTTTAAGTAAATTACATTTTACTTAAGTAAAGTGCACTAGGCTTATTTGCCAGTGCGTCCATCAGCAAATCTAATGGCAAGGGGCTTGTCCTGACAAGGCTCTTGCCATGATCTCCCCTCGGTGTTGAAGCAATTAGTTATTTATAACACGATAATAGGAAGACTTATTACTTAGTAAGATACTATTAGATAAAATAGCGAGTTGCAGATGGCCTATTAAACTGCAGGAGATTCCAATGAGTACGTGCTCTTTGTGCCTAAATGAGACTAAACCTACACTAATTGGATAATAGGGTTGTAGGGATTATTTGATCCAAGGGTAAGATTATAGCAAACAACTGTAGAAGACCTGAGCATAAGTGCTGCCATTAAGGGATAAATTACATCTATAAAGATAGGACCCCTTCAAAGTCTACCCCAGAGGTATTGGGGATTGTACCGAGAATATTTGGGGGCAAGCCTTCTATGTTTTTAGAGATGGACGGGCAAAGCTATCTTGAGAAAGGGGATATCATCGATTCCTACAAAATAAAGCATAAGCTGGCGATGCCATAAAAAGAAGCATGTTTCATGGAAGCAGAATCGATACTAGTTATCAAGGAGGTACGTTCATAGGCGATAGGGTGATTTTCAACCATCTGGATGAAATTTTGGCTTAGGAAATATGAAAGATGGCGCAAATAGTTGGTGGATGAGATTGCTTTTGAGTGGACGTAAAGGTTGCCTCTTCTCCTGCTTTTTACGCCGTTACGAAGCGACCCAAGCTGAAATCCGCACTGGATTCTGCCTTATTTTTTGTGTAAAATAAGCGGTTTGAAGAATCGTCTAATTTGCGATATCGAAATGTATTTAGATCACCTGGCTGCTTGTGTTGACGATACTATGATTGGGGTCTTAGGGTTAGAAGACGGCACAAGGATGGAGGGCCGCGGTTTTGGGGCGCCCGGCACGGTCTCGGGGGAGCTGGTTTTTACGACCATCATGTCAGGCTACGAGGAGGCCTTGACAGACCCTTCATACCATGGACAGTTCCTCATGTTCACTTATCCCCTCATCGGCAACTACGGGGTAAGCGGCGAGAACTTCCAGTCGGATCACATGTGGCCCGGTGCCATGGTCTGCAGGGAGGTCTGGGAGTACCCTACCCACCACCGTTCGATCAGAACGATAGCCAAATTCCTGGAGGACGAGGGGAAGTCGGGGCTTTGCGGCGTGGATACCAGGATGCTCACCACCAAGGTCAGGAACTACGGGTGCATGAAGGCGACCATCGCGGTAGGAGAAGCTAAGGATCTAAAAGACATTGATGTTGTAGAAGATGCCAGGACCCATCCGTCCATATCAGCCCAGGACCTTCTGATGGATGTCACCTGCAAGAAACCTTATCGCATTCCGGGCAAGGGACCCAGGATCTCCATGATAGACCTGGGCGTCAAGAGGAACATCCTTCACAGCCTCTCTGCCAGGGGCTTTGACGTCCACGTGCTGCCGGCCAATGCCACCGTATCCCAGATAGGGGCTACAGAGCCTGATGCCATCTTCCTATCCAACGGCCCGGGAGACCCCGAGTGCGCCACGAATGCCATAGCTGCCGTGAAGCACTTTGCTGGAACCGTCCCTGTCTTTGGCATATGCCTTGGCCATCAGATCATCTCCCTGGCCATGGGAGCCAGGACTTTTAAGTTAAAATTCGGTCATCATGGCGGAAACCAACCTGTCAAGGATCTGGCCAATGGGATCGTCTACATCACCTCCCAGAACCACAACTTTGCAGTAGTTCCGGGCTCAGAGGAAGGTACTGGCCTGGAAATTACCCAGATGAACGCCAACGATAACACTGTCGAGGGAATAAAGAGCGACAGCTTGGATATCCTGGCGGTCCAATACCACCCGGAGGCCCACCCAGGACCTCTATGCGCCGAGGACCCCTTCTTCTCCCAGGTCAAAAAGATGCTCAACAAGGCCAAGGTCCCGGCCTGTGGCAGGTGATTTGAAGATGCCAAAGCGCCAAGACATAAAGAAAGTGCTTCTCATAGGTTCAGGCCCCATTCAGATAGGCCAGGCAGCGGAGTTCGACTTCTCGGGATCTCAGGCCTGTAAGTCCCTAAGGGAGGAAGGCATAGAAGTGGTACTGGTCAACTCCAATCCGGCCACCATCATGACCGATCCCGACATGGCCGACAGGATTTACATTGAGCCCCTTGTCCCTGAGATCGTGGCCAAGATCATAGAGAAGGAGAGGCCCGATGGGATCGTAGCAGGCATAGGAGGTCAGACCGGCCTCAACATCACCAGCGAGCTTGCCGAGATGGGGGTCCTTGAGAAATTCAAAGTGGAGGTTCTGGGTACATCGATCCTATCGATTAAGGAGGCCGAGGACAGGGATCTCTTCAAGCAGGCCATGATCAGGGTAGGAGAGCCAGTGCCGAGGAGCAAGGCCGTCAACACCATGGAAGAGGCCATGCAGGCCATGAACGAGCTTGGCTTGCCCCTAGTCGTCCGCCCGGCTTACACCTTAGGTGGCAGCGGAGGAGGCATAGCCCACACCGAGGAGGAGCTGGTCAGGATCTGCGATATTGGCCTCAAGAGATCCAGGATCAGCCAGGTTCTCCTGGAGGAGAGCGTGGAGGGCTGGACTGAGCTCGAGTACGAGGTTATGAGGGATTCGAGGGATACCTGCATCACCATATGCAACATGGAGAACATGGACCCCATGGGCATTCATACTGGTGAATCCATAGTCGTCACTCCCATCCAGACCTTGCCCGATCAGCAGATCCAGAAGCTTCGGTCCGCGGCCATAAACATCATCAGAGCTCTTCGGATCGAGGGCGGCTGCAACATCCAGTTCGCTGTCAGAGGAGAAGAGTACAGGGTCATAGAGGTCAACCCCAGGGTTTCCAGGTCCTCGGCCCTGGCCTCCAAGGCCACCGGCTACCCCATAGCCAGGGTGACGGCCAAGATAGCCATAGGCATGACCCTGGACGAGATCAGAAACGACGTCACCAAGGAGACCCCCGCCTCCTTCGAGCCCACCGTAGATTACGTAGTTATAAAGATCCCAAGGTGGCCCTTCGATAAGTTCACTAGAGCGGATAAAGTTCTGACCACCGCCATGAAGTCCACGGGCGAGGTCATGGCCATAGGCAGGTCCTACGAGGAGGCCTTGATGAAGGCCATCCGCTCCCTGGACATCGATAAGGAGTTCGGGTACAACGGCAAGTATACCGCCTGGACCGATGAGGAGATAGTGAACCTCCTCAAGGTGCCCACCGATGAGCGGCTCTTTGCCATATACCAGGCCCTCCGGCGCGGCTTGACCGTGGAGAAGATCTCAGAGCTTGCATCAATCGACCCCTACTTCATAAGAAGGATAGAGAACATAGTCAAGATGGAGGGCGATGTCAAGGCCAATCTCAATTCTGATACCTTGAGGCGTGCCAAGCGCATGGGCTTCACCGATGAGAGGATCGCAGATCTGGTGGGAAAGACCAAGGAGGAGATTACCGATTATAGGTTATCCCTCGGGCTGATAC
>Ga0181520_10005057_pt1 | contig 21401 bp, 12 predicted proteins | sample PEATcosm2014_Bin_29_FD_132451 | JGI IMG/M metagenome (GOLD analysis project Ga0181520, IMG submission 132451) | Peatland microbial communities from MTU Mesocosm Facility, Houghton, MI, USA - PEATcosm2014_Bin02_30_metaG | ecosystem: Environmental > Terrestrial > Soil > Wetlands > Peat | place... | reverse complement strand
GTTTTCATGCCAAGGACTATCGGGCTGGCGGGCCAGGGGCTAACTGTCAGGACTGTCACGGAGGGGCACACGAAGTGCTGGCTGCCACCGATGCTAAGTCACCGATAAATCATGCCAACATTCCGAATACTTGCGGCCGGTGTCACGGGCAGACCTTTCTAATGGAGTCGAAAGGAGAGAGTGCGCAGCCCTTTGTGTCTTACCAAGCGAGCGTGCACGGTCATGCTACGGCGAATGGATCGACGAAGGCCGCCGTCTGTACCGATTGCCATGGCGCGCATGAGATACTCTCTGCGAACGACGATAAGTCGCCTATTTATAAGTTCAATGTTCCGGCGACCTGCGGCAAATGCCACACGGAAGTCTCAAAGATATTCATGGAGAGTATTCACGGGCAGGCGATCATGCGAGGCAATGGGCAGGCGCCGGTCTGCACGGATTGCCACGGAATCCACTCGATCAAGGCGCACATTGATCCAAACTCATCAGTTTCAGAACAGAATGTCGCGCGCACAACGTGCGCGCGGTGCCATGAAGGAGTGCGACTCTCCCAGGAGTTTGGCGTCGCTGGAAATCGCGTGACGAGTTATCTGGACAGTTATCACGGATTAGCCTCAAAGGGCGGCTCAGCAGTGGTGGCCAACTGCGCAAGCTGCCACGGCGTGCATAACATACTGCCTTCCAGCGATCCGCGCTCGACGATTAACCGCGCAAACCTCGATACGACTTGCGGCAAGTGCCACCAAGGAGTTACGCAGAAGTTTACCCTGGCCAAGGTTCACACGGATGCTGTTGGTGCAAAGGATGTCGGCTCGGTGGCGGTGCGCTGGATAAGATGGTTCTATCTGACTTTGATCTTCTCTGTAGTCGGCACGATGTTCCTGCATAACGCAATTATCTGGCGAAGCAAGGCCGTCGCCCGGCGCTCGTTGCAGAATCCGATGATGACGCGCATGAGCGCTAATCAGCGGTGGCAGCATCTGATTCTGCTTACCAGTTTTATCGTTCTGGTGATTACGGGATTTGCCCTCAAGTTTCCGGACTCATGGCTGGCCGAGGCGTTGGCCATGGGCGAAAAGCTGCGCAGCATCACTCATCGAGTGGCAGGAGTTATCTTGATTGGCGCGGGAATCTATCACGTCTTCTATCTGGCGATCACGAGAGATGGACGGCGTTTGATCTGCGACTTTGCTCCTCGGCCGAAAGATGCCTTCGATGCATGGGGCACGATGTGCTTCTACCTTGGAGTTAGCAAGGAAAAGCCAAAGTTCGGCCGCTTTAGTTATGCAGAGAAGGCTGAATACTGGGCGCTGGTGTGGGGCACCGCACTGATGGCTGTAACCGGAGTGATGATGTGGGCTAAGGTCTGGGTTGGCGATTTGCTCGCTCGCTGGTGGGTCGATGTAGCTACTGCCATACACTTCTACGAGGCGATTCTGGCAACGTTGGCCATCATTGTCTGGCATTTTTATCAGGTGCTGTTTGACCCCGACGTCTATCCGATGAATTGGGCCTGGTGGGATGGCAAGATGCCGGTTGAGCACTATCGGCATGAGCACGCGTTGGACGCCGATGCGATGGCAAAGGCTGAGGCGACAGATAAATCACGCAACGATGCCAGGAATTCTTCGCATGACAAGGACGCAATGTAAGAGTGGTGAAACTTCTGATCGAGAAGTCGTGCTGATCGACAACGAATTTTCGGCGTACGTTGGCATTCATTGACAGCGCAGGGACAGCGTTCTAAGATTCATGCTCTGGTGGAATTGCTCCTTCGCAACTCATGAAAGGCAAGAGGGGTATGGCTCAGGCGGGGTGGTTTCGCGTGTTTGGATTGGTTGCGATGGGTCTGATGTTCAGTCTTACTGTGGCGGCTCAGGCAGGCGATCCGAAGGCAATCGAGCAGAAGCTCCTTGCAGAGTTCAAGCCGACCATAATTGCGGCCGACCGCTCGGATATTGTTACGGCCGGAGAGAAAGTCGTTATCCAAAAGCCTGGATTGACGATGTATGCCGTGGCCTCACCAATGCCGCCCCTGTATACCTACAAGAATGGGAAGATCGGGCATGGCTTGCTGGGTCTAGGCAAGGATGTGGAGATCTCGTTGAAGACGCCGGGCGGGACCGCAGCAGATTATCCCCATCGCTTGTTCTCCCCTGGAGAGAAATGCTGGGTTACTGGGGTTCAGGTCCAACAAGATGGGGTGGTTCTTCAGCTCTACAGCGATCGATACGATGAAATCCGCTATTACGCGAATCTGAAGGTCGTCTTCCCCAACAAGAAAGAAGTTCCGCTGGTGGAGGCCGCTCTGCAACTGGTGGCAGAGGTGTTGACGGTGGCGCCCTTGGATGTTCACGTTGACAAGCCTGCTATGGAGGCGCGTGTTGTTCCAGTTGTGAACCCGGTGCCAAGAAACCAACCACCCAATCTTTCAGGGAAGTACAACTTCGATGAGGGGGACTCGCAACTCTACTTTGTTTCTAGCACAGGGTGCATTATGCTCGGCCCAGGCGGCGGACAAAGCGCCGGCAAATACAGAGTGAACGGAGATCTGTTGACGATGGATTGCACTGTGACCGGAAGCACCTTCAACCTGAAGATACACGGAGACAAACTGGTCGCCGAGGATGGGCACATATGGCTTCAGGATGCCGGTGCGCCACCGCTCCCGCCGAGTATCACGGTCGGCGAGACGAAGGCTCAGGTAACCGCCTCTTTGGGACAGCCAGCGAATGTTTCCAGGCAGGGGGTCAAGGAGATCTTTTATTACAAGGATATGAAGGTGACTTTCTCAAACGGAAAAGTCGCCAGCGTTGAATAGAACATTCGTCCTTTGAAATATGCGTAAGGCCATAGGGACCGGGGAGTCATCGGCTGTTGAAGATAAATCCTGAAACGAGCGGAAAACCCCGCTAAAGGCTGTGTGGGCAATGATTGACAACTGCCGAAGCGCGGGTCTCAGGCTCTTCTTGACAGCCTCATGGCCGTGATGTACGTTTTAAAGGTTTGTTGCATTATTCCCCAAACAACCACGAAACGGAAGAGGTATATGGCTCAAATGCAGTGGTTTCGCGCATTCGGTTCGGTTGCATTTGCGGCAGCATTCAGCGTCGGGTTGGGAGCCCAGGTGGGCGACCCGGGCACACTCATCCAAGAAAAGCTGGCCACTCAGATCAAGCTGACAAAGGCAGCGGCCGACCACTCGGATATTGTCACGGCCGGTGACGTGGTGGTGCTGCATAAGGATGGGCTGATGATGTGCAGCTCCGCGTCGCCCTATGCGTTTTCAAACAGTTATAGCAATGGGGTTCTCGCCGCGAATAATAATAATCGCGCCAAGGATGCGGCGAAGTCATTTCTGAAGGGCCGTCTTCCCTTTGGCGGCGGGGGCAGCGCAACCGACGCAGCGAACAACGGCTGCGCATCGCGCAAGTTCGTTGCGGGTGAGAAGTTCTGGGTAACCGGAGTTGCACTCCAGAAGGACGGGATTCTGCTCAGCACCTTCAGCGATCCCTACCCAGACCCCTCGGGAAATCAGGTTCGCTACTACGGGGAGATCAAGTTTCCATTCGCAAAAAATTCGGTGCCTCCGGTGGACGCCTTCGTGAAGACTGTTTCCGAGGTCATCACGGTCCAGCCCGCGGACGATCAGGGTGGGCAAGGCGGTCAGGTTGCTCAGACGCCAGCGGCTCCGGCAGCCGCGCCGGCTCCTACTCCAATGCAGGAGATTGTTCCGCCTCCCCCGCCGGTCGATGCTCCACCTCCCACGATCTCCCTTGGTCAGACGAAGGATCAGGTAACCGCCGGCTTCGGACAACCGTTGAGAGTTGCCAAGCTGGGAGCGAAGGAGATCTTTTATTACAAGGACATGAAGGTGACCTTCACCAACGGAAAAGTCAGTGATGTGCAATAGAGCGCTGACGCTCCAATGACAGAACGCGCGCGACACCAGGGAATGAGGATCCGATGAAAAAGCAACTTCTTCGCAAAGTGATGAGAAGTTTCTCAACAGCAGCGATTCTTGCCGGGTTGCTGGGTATGTGCAGCATTGCCAACTTCGCCGAGGATAAGAAGCCCGCCCCTGCAAAATCGGCTCCGGCCCCCAAGCCAGCCTCGAAGCCTGCAGCAAGCGCTGGCGGCGGCACTGCGCATGGACCGACCACAGGTGGATCTGCCACGCATGGGCCGACGACCGGCGGCGCCACCACTAGCCACGGACCAACAACGGGTGGCACGGGCGCTCACACGACGACTACGACCGGCTCCCATACCACAACAACCACTTCGGGCGGAACGCACACCACAACCAGCGCCGGAGCGCACACCACAACCACCACCGGGACACACACCACGACGACCAACGGTGCGCACACTGTGACCGGCCCCGGAGAGCATACCGGCGGTGCAATGGGAGCGGGAGCACACAACACTGCTGGCGGAGCCAATCACTCTGCCTTTAACCATCCCGCGCCGAGGGGCAGCAACGAACATGTGACCCGAAGCGGCAGCGCGGTGCGTACCCGCCCCAACGGCAGAGTGAGCGACGTGCACGATGCCCGCAGGGGAATGGATGTGCATCATGGCCTGGCTGGCGGACGAAGAGTCTCAATGGAGCGCCACGATGGCAGCCGCCTGGTTGCCGAGCGGGGCCGGCGCGGATATGTAGAACGCGGCTATCAATACCACGGCCATGATTTTGGCCGGCGTGCTTACTTCTACCATGGCCATGAATACAACCGCTTCTATCGCGGCTACGGGTATCGCGGGATGTATTTGAACGTCTACGCACCTGGCTACTACTATGGCCCGGCCTTTTATGGATGGGCGTATAACCCCTGGGCGGCGCCGATTGCTTTTGGATGGGGATGGGCAGGCAATCCTTGGTTTGGCTTCTATGGCGGCTATTTCCAGCCCTATCCTGTGTATCCCTCAGCGGCATTCTGGCTGACCGACTATATCATCTCGCAAGATCTGCAGGCCGCTTACGCGGCCCGTCAGGAAGCCGCAGAGGCTGCTGCCGTGCCGGCCGCCTCTGACGGGCAGCCAGTGCTTACTCCCGAAGTGAAGCAGATGATCGCCGACGAGGTGAAGGCCCAGTTGGCGCTGGAAAATCAAGAGGCACAACAGAACGCCGCGAACCAGGACGTCGATCCTGGTTCGAGCGGAATTGCGCGCCTGTTGGCCGACGGACGGCCGCACGTCTTCGTGGCCGGGGGCAATTTGGATGTGACCGATGTGAACGGACAGGAGTGCGCTATCAGCGACGGTGATGCGCTGCAACTGCGCGAACCGCCTCCACCGGATGCGACATCTGCGAATCTCGTCGTTCTCTCAAGTAAGAGCAACTCGGAGTGCCGGATATCGGCCACGGTCCAGGTGCAGTTGACTGACTTGCAGGAGATGCAGAACCATATGCGGGAGACCATTGACCAGGGTCTGAAGGATCTGCAGGATAAGCAGGGCAAGGGCGGATTGCCGGCGGCTCCGCAATCCGCGCAGGCACCGCCGGTTGCAGCTCAGTACGCCGCCGTGGCTCCTCCTCCTGAGGTGAACTTGGCCGCAGATATTCAACAGGCCGACCAACAGGGCGATCAAGCGGAAAAGGATGTAACAGCAGAGGCGTCGCAGGACAGCGGCGCTCCTGGTGTCGCAGCCCCGGCCGCACAGGCGGCTCCTGTAACGGTTGATTTGGGCCAAACCATCGATCAGGTGCAGGCGGCTCTTGGCGCGCCGTCACGCATTGCGAATTTGGGACCTAAGGTCATCTACTACTACAGCGGCGGGATGAAGGTCACCTTTAAAGATGGCAAGGTGGCCGACGTGCAGTGATCTGAGCGGAGTGGCGCGGGAGAGAACAGACAACTCTCTCCCGCACCAAGCCAACAGATACGAGGGTAAGACACTACCTCAGCCAACTGTGCTGACGCCAGCGGACGGGGTAGACGTTCAAATGAATTAACTTTCAGGACTTAGGCGTAGTCGATGGGATGCTTGCTGAGCCACTTCTCATCGCGCACTCTGCCAATCTTCTTCATTGCATTGCCGGCGACGCTGGCGCTCAGTTCCCGGCTCTCCCACGCAAGGCCGGCGCCAAGTCCGATTGCGCAACCCAGCAGACCATATGCAAAGATCGCGGTCTTAGATTTCTGGCGGCAGAGCGGGTAGCTGATCATGACGCCCAGAGCCGCTCCGATAGCGGCGGGCACGATAGCGCCTTTGGCTACTTCCTCAAGAAAGGGAGTCACGGGTTTTCCGTCGAAAAACTCTTCTTGGCCGTCACGCGCGCCCTCTATCCCGGAGTCCACCAGCCGCCGGCCATAATCGACATTGGTCTTCACCCACTCACCCAAGCTCATGGAACCTCCTCGCCTTCCTGGAAAGACGATTCAAGTCTATCAGATCGCAAACTTCGCAGGAAGGCCGCGTCTTCGGTATTCCTCAATGTGGACGAAGTGGTATGGAAGAGATGGCCGATTTCAATCGGAAGACTGCCAGAGCCCAGCCGCGTGCGTTATCATCGTCCCATTTGTGCTCGCCTGGAATGGTTGCGGTCGCAGAGCCGTGAGTGTGTTCGATGAAGATTGTGTACGTGCTCACCTCGCTCGGCGTGGGCGGAGCAGAACGGCAGGTGGTAGCGTTGGCTGAGCGCATGGCGGCGCGTGGTCATGCGGTCTCGCTGCTTGTGCTGCGGCCTCAACTTTCCGAGGAGTGGCCGACGACAGTTGATTGCCTCTACCTCGATATGCGCAAGACGCCGGTTAGCCTCATTGTGGGTCTCGCGCGGGGCCACCGCTTCCTGCGCGGCTTTAATCCGGAGATCGTCCACAGCCACGTCTTCCCGGCCAACATGGCGGCCCGGCTGCTGCGTCTCTGTGGAGCTACACCCCCGCTCATCTCCACCGTTCACAATGTCTATGAAGGGTCGTCGTTGCGGATGTGGGCCTATCGGCTTACCGATCCGCTCTGTCGATGGACCACCGCTGTCAGCCAGGCCGCGGCGGATCGCTACATGCGCCTCAAGGCTGTGCCGGCTCACAAGTGCTCGGTGCTTACCAATGGAATCGATACGACGGAGTTTGCGCCCAACATCGAGCGCCGCGTTCACATGAGAGAAGAGCTGGGCGCAGGCGACGCATTCATGTGGCTCACTGCCGGGCGCCTCGTTGCTGCCAAGGACTATCCGAACCTGCTTCATGCCTTTGCACAGGTGCGGGCCGTGGCTCCGGAAGTGCAGCTTTGGATTGCCGGAGAAGCAGCCGGCCCAGATTCGGTAACTGTTCAGGGTTTGGCCGCTGAGTTGAAACTGGAAGGGTCGGTTCTCTGGCTTGGCTTGCGACGCGACATGCCCGCGCTACTCGACGCAGCCGACGGCTTTGTGCTCGGCTCAGCATGGGAGGGAATGCCTCTGGTTGTGGGCGAGGCGATGGCCATGGAAAAGCCTGTGGTGGCTACCGATGTAGGTGGCGTGCGCGAGTTGGTGGGCGATGCAGGAACGATTGTTCCGCACAAAAAACCGGATGTCCTTGCGCAGGCAATGCTCGATACGATGCATAACACTCCAGAGGCTCGCCGCTCGCTTGGCCGCTCGGCGCGCGAACGCATCGAAAGCCAGTTCAGCATGGGCGCGAAAGCCGATGAGTGGGAGACGCTTTACCAGCATGTGCTGGAGAACAACCAATGAACTCAAGTACTGGTTCAGACAGAAATGGCGCGTGGTGGACTTCGCGACTTGCAGTGCCTGTTGTTACAGCAGCGGCAGCGCTCCGAATGGCCTTGCTGGTCACAACCCTCGTCCGCACTGGGACCAGCGTCATCACTAGCGGCGATACCGCCAGTTATCTCGAACCAGGACGCAATCTGCTGTTTCATGGCCGTTTCTTCACGGGACTTCTTCCCGAAATCGATCGCACTCCGGGCTATCCGCTATCTCTCGCCGTCGCCAGCTTGCCTGGAGTCGCTATAGCTGCACTGATGCAAGTCATCTTGTCCGCATTCACGGTGGTGCTGATTTGGCGGCTGGCCCGCGCCGTCTTTGAAGATGATCGCATCGCCCTCACGGCGGCCTGGCTCTTCGTCTTCGAGCCGGTTTCCATCATTTATTCCGTCCGCTTGCTGCCGGAGACGCTGTTCGTCGCGCTCCTTCTGCTCAGCCTTGAGCGGATGGTGGTTTTCCTTCGCTACGGTCGTCTGCGCATTCTGGTCGCGGCGGGTTTGTGGCTGACGGCGGCGACTTTTGTGCGCCCGGTCAGTTACTATCTGCCAGTTGCGCTGGCGCTGGGTCTATTCGTGGCGCTGGCGCGAGTCCCGGGGCTTCGTTGGAAAGCGCCAGCGGTGCTGTTGCTCTGCGTACTTCCGTTGCTGGCGGCGTGGCAGGCTCGGAATTTTCTGGAGACCGGATTCGGGGGATTTTCCAGTATTGTTGTAAGGAATCTCTACTTCTATCAGGCTGCCGAGGTCGCCGCTCGCATCGAGCATCGGTCCTTCGCTGAGGAGCAGAGCGCCTTCGGTTATCCGGACGAGCAGACTTATCTCGCACGGCATCCGGAGCAGACGGGATGGAGCCAGTCGCGTCGTGTCGCCTTCATGGGCTCCGAGGCGCGCCGCGTGCTGGGCGCGCATCCGGGTACCTATTTGAAGATGCATCTGGAAGGTTCGATGGTTGTGGCGTTCACGCCCTGTGCCGCCGATCTGCTGCGTCTGGTGGGCGCCTATCCGGAGGACGGGCCAAAGCGCGTGGTGAATGAAGGGCCGTGGCGCTCCGCCATAAGGCTCGCGCAAGCGCATCCCTGGACATCGGCTCTAATGGCCGCGCTTGAGTTAGTGCTGTTGGGCTATTATCTGCTGGCGGCGCGTGGAATGCTTTCGGGTTGCGCCCGCAGCGAAGTGTTATGGCTGCTGCTTGGAGTCTTTCTTTACTTCCTTGCCGTCTCCGGAGGAGCACAGGCCGTGGGGCGTTACCGGCTGCCCGTGATGCCTGCCGTCTTGGTGCTGGCGGCAGCGGGTTTGCGGAGTAGATCTACGCCAGAACGCCGGACTACATCATGCGATGAGAGACGCTGCTCTCAATCGCGAACCCCGAAAGAAGATCGCATGATAACTCTGTCGGCGAATGGATTGAGTCTTGTAGATGGTTGGATCAAGAAGAGGGGAGGCATCATATGCGAACAGCGATTGCCGGTCATTTGATGTGCTGGGTTCTACTGGGTGCAGCGGTTGGCATGGGGGGTGACAGGTCTGAAGCGCAAACAAAGGCTCAGAATGCGGTGTTAGCGCTCGATCACGGCTGGCAGTTCAGGCAAGTTATCGCTGGTGCGCAGGACGAGAATGGCTGGCTCCCTGCGACAGTCCCCGGCGATGTGCACCTGGATTTGCTGGCCAATAAGAAGATCCCCGACCCCTTCTTTCGCGACAACGAGAGCAAGCTGCAGTGGATCGAAAAAGAGAGCTGGGAGTACCGGTTGAATTTCACGGTCACTCCAGCGATGATGGCACGCTCCCATGTTGACCTGGTCTTCGATGGGCTCGACGCGGCCGCTGATGTTTATTTGAATGGCGATAAGGTGCTCTCGACCGACAATAGTTTTCGTATCTGGCGCGTGGATTCGAAGAGCCACTTGCGTGCCGGTAAGAACCAACTGCGCGTCGTCTTCCCATCGCCGATCAAGGCTGCCACCGAGGCTGCAGCAAGCGACTTCTTCCGGGTTCACTCGAAGACCGAAGAGAAGACCTATATTCGCAAACCAGCTTATGAATATGGCTGGGACTGGGGTCCACGGTTTGTGACCAGCGGCATCTGGAAGCCTGTGCGCATCGAGGCCTGGGACAAGCTGCGCGTCGCTGACTTTGCCATTCGCCAGCGCGACGTGAGCAGGGAAGTGGCGCATCTTGACGCCGAGGTGGAAGTTGAGGCTGCGAGTGCTTGTTTGGCTAAGGTTAACGTGCAATTCTCTGACTCTGGCAAGTCCGCGATATTGAGCAGGACGGTCAATGTTCACGCGGGCCGTAATGTCATCGATCTGCCTATCGAGATTCTGAACCCCAAGCTCTGGTTTCCAGTTGGTTATGGCGAGCAGCCGATTTACGAATTCAAAGCGCAGGCAGGCACGGGCGGCCTGGTTAGCGAACAACGCAAGATCAAAACCGGCTTGCGTTCGATCGTGCTCGACCGCCATCTCGACAAATGGGGCCGGAGCTTTCAACTCGTCGTGAACGGCATCCCCGTCTTCGCCAAGGGTGCTGATGTGATTCCATTCGACAGCTTTCCTAATCGGGTGACGACTGTCAACTACCGCCGTATCCTCGAGTCGGCGCGCGACGCCAACATGAACATGATTCGTCATTGGGGCGGCGGCTATTACGAGAGCGACGAGTTTTATGCGATCTGTGATGAACTGGGCATCATGGTCTGGCAGGACTTCATGTTTGGCAACGACTGGCAACCAGGCACCTATGCATTCAAACTCAACATCGAGGCCGAGGCCGAGGATCAGATCAGGCGTCTGCGCAACCATCCCAGCATTGTCATCTGGTGCGGCAACAACGAAACCGAAACCGCCCTCAATTGGGGTGGGCGTCAGACTCTGCCGCCGGATATTAGATTCTTCATGTGGCAGGATTATCTGACCGAGTTCAGCGGGATCCTTCCTAGGGTTGTCGCGCGGCTCGACGCAGAGACGCCTTACTGGCCCAGTTCTCCGAGCGCTGACTATGAAGCCGTCTCTCCGGTCTTTCACTCCGGCGACGACCACATCTGGGACGTATGGCATGGACGCGTGCCATTTTCGACATACGAATCGGATTACGCGCGCTTTGTTACGGAGTTTGGCTTTCAATCGTTTCCGGAGATGAAAACGGTTGAAGCCTTCACGCAGCCCGAGGATCGTGCGAATATCTTTACCCCGGTGATGCTGACCCACCAGAAAAACAATGAAGGCAACTCCATCATCCACGATTATCTGCTCCGGGACTACGCAGAGCCGAAGGACTTCGCCAGTTTCCTTTATGTGAGCCAGGTTTTACAGGCCGAGGGTATCAAGATCGGCGCGGAGCACTGGCGCCGCTCGCGGCCTGAGACCATGGGCACGATCTTCTGGCAATTGAACGACTGCTGGCCGGTGGCGTCATGGTCGTCGATCGACTACTACGGACGCTGGAAGGCACTGCAGTATTATGCGCGCCGCTTCTATGCACCGGTCCTGGTTTCGCCGCACATTGAGGATGGTGCGCTGAAGGTCTACATCGTCAGTGACAAGATGAAGCCTGTACCGGCTACACTGCATGTGCGCCTGGAGGACTTCGACGGCAAGGTGCTGATGGAGGAGACAAGCGCTGTGAGTGTCAGTCCGCTCGCAAGCAAGGTCTATCTCGATTGGCCACTCAAAAAGCTCACCGATGCAGGCGTCGCCGACACATCGCGCGTCTTTGTCGTCGCCGAGTTGATGACAGGCGATGCGCAGCTCTCACGCAATCTGATCTATCTGGCTCCGGTTAAAGAGATTCACCTCAAGCCTGCTCAGTTGCGGGTCGAGACGAGCGGTGCAAACGGGAGTTATCGGGTTCGTACAACTTCGCCTGTGCTGGCACGCAGCGTCTATCTATCATTTGGCAATTTAGACGCGCAGGTCTCTGATAACTACTTCGACTTGCTGCCGGGTGAGACGGCGGAGATTGAAGTTAATAGCGGGGCCGCGCTCGATGCGCTAAAGGCGCAGTTGAAAGTTGTCTCGCTTACTGATGCCTTCGTGAGCGACAGGCAGGGAGCAACAATAGGCGCGTCACGTTGACACCAAACAATGAGGCCGGAGCAGTTAGCCCCGGCTCCCTTGCCTGGTTCGTTGTCGATCAGAACGAGAACGTGGCTTGGAAAAAGATGCGCCGCGCTGCTGCGCCCGAGGAGAAAATGCCTCCGGCAAGACTGGTTGACTGGCCAAAGAGACTGCCAGGATTCGAGGGATCGCTAGGTGGGGGAGCAATGGTTCCCACCGGCGTGCCGCGGTCGATGTCGTTGAACAGGTTGAGCGCCTGAGCGTTGAATGTCAGGGTGTACTTGCGACCGGTATTGGTGGGACCAAACATTCCTCCAGGACCTCCGCGACCGCCTCCTCCTCCCCCGCCAAATGGTCCTCCGAATCCACCGCCACGGCCGCCGCCGCCACCATGGCCGCCATCGGGCCCTCCCCCAGGAGGTGGAGGAGTGGCTGCATTGGCCGATTCCAGCTTCGGCCCAAGTCCGAAGGCTCGACTAACGCGCAGATTCACGGCTACCGCGGCTGGTCCATTGCCGAGGTTAGCTGGGAGCAGCGTCTCTCCTGATTTTGGATCCATGTCGAGAGCGCCAAAGTTGGTTTGGACTACCTCGGCCGGGTTGGACGCGGTCGTCGCATAGGACGGACGATGGTTGAAGAAGCCATCCTCACTCAAGTCTTGGTTGGTGACAATGTTGAAGGGCTTGCCAGACTGAGCAATTAGGAATGGATTGAAACGAATGTCCCATGGTCCTTGGTAGTTGGCCATCATAAAGACCATGTTGCGCGAGGCCCAACTTGAGCGTCCGTAATCCTGGCTCAGGTTTGCAGAGTTGGAGGCTATTCCGCCAATGCTGTCGGTATTGGCCGCGGTTAGATTATAGAAACCCATCAGGCTCAACTTTTGACTCAGGTGCGCATTGACATTCACTATCATCTGGTTCTGTTTGAAGACCGCCTCAGGATCGTATTGATTCACGTTGCCCAGGGAGGAGTTGTAGCTGGTAAGATAAGGCGCGTTTGCGTTTCGCGTCACCATTTGATGCACGCCGAAGGAGTGCAAATAGGTGACAGTGAGCGTAGTGGCCTTGTTCAATTGCCGTTCAAGACTGGTGCCCAACTGTCCGGTGTAGGGCGAATGGTAGCCAGGGGCGATCTGATCAATAGTGCTTTTTGCCATGGGCGTGCCATTTTGGTTTGTGCCCTTTGTACACGTTTGCGGTAGGTTGCCAGGCAGGCTGGTCGCGCTGAAGCATGTTGGATTGTAGATAACCGTTTGTTGTTGCGGTGCGCCCGCGCCGCCGAACCGCGTCACCGCGAGCAGATCGCTCAATGGCAGGCGATCATAGAAGAAGCCGTAGCCGCCACGCAAAACTGTCTTGGCCTGTTTCTTATCCTTGTGGCCGTCGAGGGCATAAGCAAAGGCGGCGCGGGGAGCCCAATCGCTATGGTCTGCAATATGATTTTGCGACTCCCAGCGCAGTCCGCCCGATAATGTCAGAAATGGATTGAACTTCCAGTCGTCCTGCACGAAGAGTGCTGCGTCGAAGGTGTTTGCCAACGCACCCGTGCAGTTTACCGTGGTGGCCGACGTGCAAGCAGTGTAGTTCAACTGGATGGGCAGCGCTCCAGCTTGATAACCCGCTTCCGTGGCGAAGGTAAAGGTGCCGTTGAAATTTGCGTCCGTGGAATTAGCGTCGCGATTGTCGCGCAGTCGCATTCCAAATTTGATGGCGTGGGAGCCCACCGACATGGTCGTCAGATTCTGCAGTTCCAAATGATCCTGATGATCGTTGATCTGACCCGCCGAGGCGCCGCCGCCGGTGAAGTAACCCAGGACCGAAGTCTGGGGCGAAGTACTCGCCGCCGTTGCCTTGGAAACATCGCGAAGGTATTGAATGCGAGTCTCATTGACCATGTGGTCGTTGATGACGAACGAGTCACTCAACTGGAGAGTGTTTTCAATGGAGTTCGAACTTTGAGCTTGAGAACTCGATTGCTGGGCTGCATTGAGTTCGCCACTCTCGCTGTCGCGATAGAACTGATAGCGCAGGGTCAGCGTGTTCTTCGCTCCCAATTGCAAATCGATTCGCGGAGCGATATTGGTTCGTGTATGCGGGTTCAGAAGTCCGCTCGCTGCGGTGCCGCTCGGTCCGTAGGCAAGGCTTACGTTCTGTATATTGCGCTGCTCCGCGCTGATAAAGAATGAGGCGGTTTTTGAAAGCGATCCATTCAGTGTTCCGTTGAATTGAATCGTGTGATAGGTAGGCAAATGCGCAATGAATGGGTTGCCGGTATTGAAGGCATCGTCGTTGCCTTGCGCAAAAAATTGCCCGTGCAGCTTGTCGGTTCCCGGTTTGGTCAGAATTTCAATTCGCCCGTAGCCTAGTTTGTCGAATTCGGCAGAAAAGGGATTCTGGTTAATTCGAATTTCACGGATTGCCGACTTAGGCGGCAATTGCCCGCCGGTAAATCCGTCGATGTAGATCTGGCCGCCGTTGGGTCCGGCCGAGGGTCCGGCCAGAGCGGTCAGTTCACTGGACAACTCGTCTGGGTCGTCCGACAATGCATCGAGATCTTTGCCCTTGATGACGATGGCATTGGCATTGCCACTCGCCTCTACGTTGACTGCGGGCGACTCATCGGTGACCACTACGCTCTGCTGCTCCACTTCCACAGCCATGGAGATGTCAACGCGTTTGACTTGGCCCGCGGCGAGTTGAATGGCTGGAATCGCGAAAGGGGCGAAGCCAGCGTAGGAGGCATTTACGATGTAGTTTCCCGGCGCGAGTCCATTCACATGATAAGCGCCGCTCGCGTCCGCGGTCGTTGTGGCGACGGTCTTGCCTGTCGATGTGCTTACGGTTACGGTTGCACCGGGAATCAGCGCGCCCGTGGGGTCGGCAATATGTCCATGCATGCTGGCCGTGGCTACAGTTGGCGCAGTTGGTGCGACGGTGACAGTCGCAGCTGGAGGTGGCGCTTCGGGAGTTTGCATCTGCGCCGCAGCGACGCTTGCTATGCCCAACGAAATGGCAATCATAAAAAGAGTAAAGCAATGCAATTTTGGATACACGTATTCCTCGCTTGTTATTTCTGGCTATCTCTCGAGCTACTGAGTTACATCAGGCGTGCCGGTGTTCATGCTCCAGTTGGCGAGCAGGTCACGGCTGGCCGCTGGAGCCTCAAGCAGCGGTTCGACGCCTGCCAACAACGTGATCGCCGTGACCTCGGTTTCGCCCTGGGTGGAAACAAGCATCACTGCGTTGCCCTTTTGCAGGTCGTTGAGTTGAATGGCAGGTGCGCGATTGAGCATCTGTTGCGGGTCACCTCCACCGCTGCCCTGGCCACCGTTCTGTCCAGCCCATTGGCCACTGCCGCCTTGACTACTCGCGCCCGCTGTTCCTTTCAGCCGCGCCGCAAGCATTGTTGCCATGCGATCAGGCAAACGTCGCATCTGCGCATCAGCGGTGACGTGAATGGTGACCGCTCTCTTTGTCGCCAAATCCTTGACTGTCAGCGTCGAGGCTGCCGGATCGAGCGATGTAATCGTTCCAGAGATGTTGCGAAAGCTGCCTGAGATGACCTCTTCTGTGGCAATCTCCGTACCGTCAGCGTTCTTTGTGCCGCGCGCGCGCAACTGGTCGCCTGCGTGAATTGCTTCGATCGGTGCCGGAACTGCAGCGTCAAAGCGCACCGAGGCCGGCGCGTAGCGTTTGAGCATCGTCGTCTTGGTTGTGTGAACAGTGATCGTCTTGGCAGTCGCTCCGGCACCGCTGCCAATCAGAATCGTTCCGGTAGAGGCATCCACGCTCTTGACCAGTCCGCCTACGCCGCGCCGCTGCCAATCGTCCCGATCCTTCTGTTGTTTTAGTGCGAGGTCCGCCTGTTTCACGGCGATAATCTGCAGCGCCTCCGTTGTGCCGGCAGGGGCATCGGGGTTGAGCTTCACCAGTGCGCGGTCGCCAACTGCCAAGTCGCCGAACTGGATTGTCTCTGCGGTGCTCAGGTCTTTCTGGCCAGGCGCAATGCGCTTGAGCGTCGCGGTCGTTGGAACCGCGACTTGGCGCTCACCGTCAGCATCGCTCTTGATTGTGAGTGTGTTGCTGCTGATCGCAGTAATGGTGCCCACAAATCGGGAAGCCGCCTGTGCGAAAGCAAGGCTCCCTGTCAACATAAACACAATCATCAGCGCTGAAGCGACGCATATGCGATTCATCATCTTGCTCTTCATAAACGAATTCTCCACTGCCAATACTCCTCGGCGTAAAAGGACGGGAAAATGACCACTGCTTCGGTAGACGAATCAACCCGGAAAAAGGTTGAGTAGCGTCTTCCGCTATCGGGAGAATTGCTCAAAATCTACCGAAAACCAATGAGTTTGGACGTAAAAGCGGGTCTCTCTGAATATCATAGCGGTCGAATCTAAAGAGAAGCTGAAGACTGGCGCTGCTTACTTGACCAACTCCGCCGTCTCCAGAAAGGCATAGCTCCCCGACGGCGTGGGAACGACGTGCGTCAACCGCCGATTGTGCACCACAACCGTATCCCGGTACCAGAGATTGATTGCGGGTAAATCGCGTGCCAGAATCTGTTGGGTCTCAACGTAATCGGCGCGCCGCAGGGCTGCGTCGGTGCTCTGGCGCGCTTCATCCAGCAGTTGATCGAGCCGTGGATTCGAGTAGTGGCTGCGGTTGGTTCCCTTGGGAGAGAAATTCTCCGTAGCATAAACACCGAAGATGTCAGGCTGCTCGTTGCCTATCCAACGAAGCGAATAAATCTGGAATGCGCCGCGATTTACGTCGGAGTAGAACGTGGCAAACTCGTAGCTGCGCAGATCCAGCACAATGCCCACGGCGCCGAGTTGCTGCTGCAGGACCGCAGCCAGCAGCCGCGTTCCTTCATCGGTCGAGGTCTTCATTGCAAGGTGAAAACGCATGCCGTTCGCATCGGCTCTATAGCCTGCTTCGTCAAGCAGCCGCTCAGCCCGCACCGGATCGTAGTCATAGCGGGCGACGTCCCCGGTCCACGCCCAGTGGCTAGCTGGCAGCAAGCTCTCGGCTAGTTGAGCACGGCCGAGCAGCAAGGTCTGGATAATGAGCTTGCGGTCGATGGCGCAGGCGATGCCTTGCCGCACCCGCGCATCATTGAGCAAGGGGTCGCGCAGATTGAAGTTGAGGTACTGAATCTGCGTTCCGGGCACGTCTTCGATGGCCAGGTTTGGCTTCGCGGCCAACGGTGCCAAAGCATCGAGGGGCAGGGAATTGACGGCCACATCGCCTGAGCCTTTTGCGAGTTCGAGTGACTCGGTTGTCGCATCCGGCACCAAGGCAAAGCGCACTCGCTCGATCTTCGGTGCGACCGACCAACTCAGCAGATTCCGCTCCAGCAATACATTTTGATCGATCTGTTGACTCACGAAGCGAAAGGGCCCAGTGCCTACAGGATGCCGCCAAAACTCGCGTCCGCTGCCCTCAGGCACAATGCCGATGGCGCCTGTCGACAAATTTGTCAGCAGGAAATTATCGGTGCGCTTCAAGTGGAAGACAACGGTCCGCGCATCTTGGGCTTCGATGGTGTCCACCGAAGCGTATGCGGCGGTCTTGGGTGAGATCACCTGGCCCGAACGGATTGAGTTCACTGTCCACGCCACATCGCGCGCCGTCAGCAAGCGACCGTCGTGGAAACGCACGCCCTCTCGCAGATGAAAGACTAGCGTCAGCGGGTCGGGCTGCTCCCAGCTCTCGGCCAGCGCTGGCGTGAAATGAAAGCTCGCATCGCGAGCTACAAGCCCGTCGAAGATTAACTCGTCGATGTGTTCCGATTGTCCGTCTGTGCCGATGCGTGGATCGAGGTTCGCCGGGCTGCTCTCGATCAGAAAGACGACCGTTCGCGGGTCGCGCGGTGTGGAGTGGCAGCCCGCGAGCGCCGCGAGGATGGCCACTGCAAGCACTCTACGCATAGGTCACCTGCCCCAGAATCGCAGGCCGCGCCGCGCCGGTTGCCCTCGGCACATTCCCTGGCAGATGATGCCAGGTCTGCCAGGCCAGTAGCGCAAAAGCCGCGGCCTCTTTGGCTTCGACGGGTAGGCCGAACTCCTCGCTCCCGGCCAGTTCGCAACCAAGCGGTGTGAGCCGCTGCGCAAGCATCGCCATCAGCGTGGCATTGCGCGCCCCGCCGCCGGAGACAATGTAGTCGACTCCATGGCCCTTCAGCGCGCGATGAACAAATGCTTTGTAGCTCCGCACAATTGTTTCGGCTGTCAGTGCGGTTGCCGTTGCCAGCGCGTCCTCAGGCTTGTTGCTTTTCAGCCGACATGCCGCGAGGAACTGCTCCGCATACTCCCGACCAAACTGCTCGCGTCCAGCCGTGCGCGGCGGTCTCAGCTTGAAATAAGGATTGCGCATCGCACCGGCCAGCACGGTTTGCAGCACCGTGCCGATCGCGGCGATGTCGCCGTTGCGGTCGAATCTCTTGTTGAACAACTGTTGTGCCAGCGAGTCGATTACCATGTTACCCGGTCCGCTGTCGAAAGCGATCACCTTGTCTGCCGCTGCTCCTGCGGGGATGGCGGTGAGGTTGGCGATGCCGCCGATGTTTTGCAGCACGCGCCCGCGCTTCGGGTCGGCGAACATTACATAGTCGAGCAATGGAACTAACGGCGCCCCTTGCCCCCCGGCGAGCATATCGGCTGGGCGGAAGTTCGAAACCACCGGGACTCCAATCGCCGCCGCAATCGCCACCGCCTCGCCGAGTTGCCACGTGCAGGCAAAACGCTTTCCGGCATAACTCTCGGCGCGCGGCTGATGATAGAGAGTCTGCCCATGGCAGCCGATCAGATCGAGCGTTACCTTGTGCCGCTTGAGTGTTGCGCTCACCGCCTCTGCATAGGCCAGGCCCAGCCGCCAATTCAGACGTGCTAACTCTGCCGTTGAAGTCGAAGTCGCATTCATTGCTGTCAAAACTCCACGGCGAAGTGGGGCCGGAAATGAGAAGCCTTCGTGCGCGAGCAATGAAAGGCTGGGGCGCAGCCTGCCCGGCGCGATGCGCGCTACGGCTACGTCGATGCCATCGGCCGAAGTGCCGCTCATGATTCCGGCCACTATCATAGTCTTCGCGCTCATGCGGATTGCACCTCCAGAGCCTTTTCGATTGTCGCGCTGAAGCGCAGAATCCGCCCTCGCAGCGCGTCAAATTGCTTGACGGTCGGCGCCGCTGAAGGCCTACCTGCAAATAGCTTCGTTTGCTGCCGCTTCAACCGATCCGAACGAACGATTAGGAGTTTAGAAAACGCCGTGGAGCGTTCACCCTCGGCAATCAACGTTTCATAGGCGCGCAGAATCAGTTCCGGGCTGTGGCAGATCTCAAGCAGGTCCATTCCAGCGCGAATAGCCTCGACTGCGGCATCTTCGATGGACATAAACTTCAGAATCCCGCCCATCTCCATATCGTCGGAGAAGATGATGCCGCGATAACCGATGCGCTTGCGCAGGACTGTCGTTATCCAATAGCGCGAAACGCTCGCCGGAATCTCCTTGCTTGGCGTATCGGGGTAGGCCGCGTGGTTGACCATAATCATCGGCAGTTCATGGCATAGTTCGCGATAGGGAACTAAGTCATCACACCACAGTTCGCTCATGCCGTGATGAATCGCCGGTGTCTCAAGATGCGAGTCGCACATGCCGCTGCCGAGGCCGGGAAAGTGTTTACCGCAGCCTGCCACGCCGTGTTTCGCAAGGCCAGCCAGGAAGTCGCGCGCATAATTAACGACGCTTGCCGCATCGGGAGCGGCCGCGCGCGTGCCCATCACTTCGGCCGATTCGGGCTTTGCCAGATCCAACACCGGGGCCAGCGTCGTGTTGAAGCCGAAGGCCTTCACGCCCTGGGCTATCAACTCACCGTGCTCCCGAATCAATCGGTTCTGGCCTGTCTGCCGAGCCGCCTGCGCGACTGCTTGTGCTGAAGGCATCGGCGCAAGCGCGTCTCGCAGCCGATCCACGGTTCCGCCTTCCACATCCACGCAGCGAAAACTGTTTGGCGCGCACAAGGCCGTGGCATCGGCTAGCACTGCGCGCGTTTGGTGGCGGTCCGCGATGTTGCGCTTGAAGAGAATCACTCCTGCGGGCCGAACCAGTTTAAGCCAAGCTCGCTCCAAACCGGACAACTCCGTGCCGGAGAGACCAACAACCAGCAGACTACCCGCTGCCTGGCGCAGAGTTGTCTTCATCCCTTCTCCTTCAACTCTTGCTGTAATTCCTCCAGCAAGTTGAGTGCCTGAAGAGGCGTTAGCTGATTCACGTCTGTCTCGGCGATGCGGTCAACAATGCGCTGCGAGAGCGGCGTAAAGATCGTCAATTGCACCGGCTCCGCAGCCGTTTCCACCTGCACGCTCTGGCGCTCCTGCTTTTCATGCTGCCGCAGAACATGCTTTGCCCGGTCGATGACAGCCGCTGGCAACCCCGCAAGCCGAGCTACTTCGATGCCATAACTCTTGCTTGCAGCTCCGGGCTCGATGTTATGCAGGAAGACAATTCCGCCGGCCGCCTCTTTCACGCCGACGCGTAGATTCCTAACTCGCGGCAGTTTTTCGGCGAGCATCGTCAACTCATGATAGTGCGTGGCAAAAAGCGTCCGCGCGCCGGTCTCCGCGTGAAGAAACTCGACCGTTGCCCAAGCCAGCGAGAGACCGTCGAAGGTCGCAGTTCCCCGTCCCATCTCGTCCAGCAAGATCAGCGACTTGTTTGTCGCCGTATTCAAGATCGTCGCCGTTTCGGTCATTTCAACCATAAACGTTGACCGGCCTCGCGCCACGTTGTCGCTTGCTCCAATGCGCGTATAGATGCGGTCGACCAGACCGAAGCGCAGACTTTCGGCGGGAACAAAGCTGCCCATTTGAGCCATCAGCACTAGCATCGCAGCCTGGCGAAGATAGGTGCTCTTGCCGCCCATGTTAGGGCCAGTTATTAGAAGCAAGCTCGGTCCGTCTTCCCCAGAGTTTAAATAAATATCGTTGGGAATGAACCTGCCTTCGCGCGTCTCCTCCATCCACTGTTCGATCACTGGATGGCGGCCCGCGATCACCTCGACGATAGGCTCGTCTACAAGTTTTGGCCGCACATACCGCCGACCCGCCGCCAGATGCGCGAAATTGGCCAGTAGATCAGCTTCCGCCACGGATGCAGAGCTTCGCTTGATGCGTCCGGCGGCCTCCAGCACAGCGCGGCGCAGCTCGGCAAAGATTCGCTTCTCGATCTCGATCGACCGCTCGTGCGCCGTGAGAATCTTGCGTTCGTATTCCTTTAACTCGGGTGTCGTAAACCGCTCTGCGTTGACCAGAGTCTGCTTGCGCTCATAGTCGGCTGGAGCCAGTGCCATGTTAGCCTTGGTTATTTCGATGTAATACCCGAAAACCGAGTTATATCTCACTTTCAGCGAGCCTATTCCCGTTCGTTCCCGCTCTCGCTCTTCGATTGCTGCAATCTGCTGGCGGCCGGTGGTCGAGATCGTTCGCAGGTCGTCGAGTTCTGTGTCCACTCCGGAGGCAATCGCGCCGCCATCGACCAGCGTTAGTGGAGGCTCCTCGACCAGCGTCGTCGCTATCCTCGCCGTTACGTCTTCCAGTGTGTCAAGCCGGCCAGAAATCACACGCCAGCGTTC
>Ga0181520_10005056_pt1 | contig 21401 bp, 9 predicted proteins | sample PEATcosm2014_Bin_29_FD_132451 | JGI IMG/M metagenome (GOLD analysis project Ga0181520, IMG submission 132451) | Peatland microbial communities from MTU Mesocosm Facility, Houghton, MI, USA - PEATcosm2014_Bin02_30_metaG | ecosystem: Environmental > Terrestrial > Soil > Wetlands > Peat | place... | reverse complement strand
CAGTTGGGGGTGTCAAAGGCCAGCGTAGGCAACAGCGCACCATTGAATTTCAGCGGATCGTCGAGCCGCGTCATCAAAGCCGCAATGCGCGCCGGGTCCCGCTCGAAGTAGAGGAAGTAATAGGCGTCCAGGTTTTCACCCTGGGTCCAAAGCTTTCCCGTCTTGGTGTCCAAATCCCAATAGCGCTGCGTGGCCGGGTCCCACAGTTTGCTCCGCACCGCTGCCAGGGCCGCGTCGAACTCCTGTTTCCAGGGAGCCGGGTCTTCGCCCTGAAGACGCGAGAGATACATCATCTCTTGGAGGCTCCAGAGATTGTAGACCTGCTCGTTGATCGAACTGGTGGGATCTTTGTTCAAATCGATGAACGGCGAGTGCTTGTCGTCCCAGCCTGTTTCATAGGTATTCAACCAGTCGATGAGGTGATCGTGGTTAGGATCGCGGACCTGGGCCAGACTGTGCTGGTAAGCAAGCAGCGCCTGCCACACGGTGCGATCGCCGGCCTTGCCTCCAACCTTTTCATTGAGGATGCCGACATCTCCGGTCAGACGAATATACTCGCCCACCAGAGAGGCCTGCACCGGAACGCCCTGCGTTTTGCGTTCGGGACCATTGGCCGCAAAGGTGTTCTTGCCCGACGGAAAGATGGTCCATGCCAAGGTGCCATCGCCTTCCGCATTCACCGCGTAGCGAAACCATTTCAAGATGGAAGAGCGCGCCAGATCCGTGCGGCTGGTTCCGGCCATGGCCTGCGCTTCGGCAATGCCATCGTTGCTCCACATGCCAAAGAAGACATTCCAGTCGGCGATCACGATAGGCGTAGCCCGCAGGTAGTGGGCCTGGCAGGTGGTATTCAGGAGTCCGCGCCAGTGCCACAGTTCGCTGCGCACCAGATCCTCCGGAGTTATGCTCTCCTGTTGCCCTGTGGTTCCAACGGTGAAAGGAACAGGATGGGCGGGAGCTACCAGCGGAACTGCCGCCAGATACTCATTCCAGGCACGATGCGTCTCCGCGTCGAACAGGTCGGGGGAGGCGCTTAACTCCTGCAGTGAGGAAGCGGCGTCCGCGTCCGTCCCCCCCAATGCGATGATCAGCGCAGCCTGGCTGCCGGCGCCTAGATCCCATTGAAAGTCTCCGTCCCGGATGGCGGCTTGGGGACGGGCGGCCAATAACAATCGATACGTCCAACTCGAGGAACCATAAGTCAGAACTTCTGGATCGCGGCTCTGGAGTTTCTGGAAGCCGTCCTCCTTGCTGCGCATCCGCACTTGCAGCGATCCCTGCGCGTGGACAATCTGGATGCGAACCACCGCCGTGGATTTTCCGTAAACAGGATAGACCGTCAGCACCACCTCGGGACCGTTTTCAAAGGCGGCCCGGTACACGGTCCGGTCGGCAAAGTACGTCATGCTGCGCTTTGCCGGACTGTCGTTGAACCGGTAGGTTTTCTGCGCCGCGTCGACAAAGACCGGCGCGTCGATGGCCATCGCGATCAAGCGATCGCTGCTGTTCGTGGGAACGCCGCTGCCGGAGACGGGAACAATGATCTTCTGGCCGCCGAAGCCCATCTCCTGCAGGGCCATGAAGCCGTTCGATTGATAGGTAACAGGTTTGGGCGGAGTGACCGCATCGAAGCGGGTGAAGGCGGCAAAGTCAAAGCCGTCTCTGAGATAAGAAGGGAATGGTGACGGCGGAGCAGATGTTTGCGCGCCAACAGCAGCGGCGGCAACAAAGATCGATAGAGTTACAATCCGAGAGACTTTCACAACACACCTCGTTGAACCGGTTGTTTTGTAGTCGTTTCCGAGCTCAGCAACTTACAATCCCGCCAGGATGGGGAATGACAGAAAGCGCTTCCATTGGACCGCGTCCCCAAGATTTGCACGTTGTTGACCGGATCGTCCTTATGATTGAAATGTTTGTTTTCCACCCCGCGCCCAAGGCAGGCGGAAGGATGGGGCAGGAAGGAGATAGTGAATCAAGCGGCGAAATCCAGCACTTCGGCCGCCTGGGTCTATCGTCTCTCTGGTCTCTGAAGCGAGACCCAAGAAAATGAAATGTGTGCTGCTGAGGACTGACCGCGTGCGGACAAAGGCGCACGGCAGCACGACACGATAACGACAACCGCGGCGACCGCTAGCGGCGTGTTCCAAGAAGAAGTCCAACTCTTGTTGACTGGCTTCGTCTTCTCTTGAACCAGGCGCCAGCGGAAAGATCCCGCTGAGAAGAGAATCGTTTTCATTGCAACCTAGAGAGAACGCGACGCCGGGATTTTGTGAGACTGCGCTTGGGATGCTTTCAACGCACCCCTCCGAATGCGGTTTGGATGGAGCCATCAGAATACTCCGGTTGCGCCTATGGGCTCAAGCTTGGAGTGACTGAGGGTTGACACAGAGGATAGCTGTTGAGGCTTCCTCCCCATTGCTGTTCTTTGAGCCTTTCTCGACAACGAACCAAGCAGAGAGACGAAATGACCAATGGATGCATGAGACGCAAGACGAAGTCATTCGGCACGCACATGGAAATCTCCTCAGACGAGCGCATCGCGGCGTTGGCCTCCAGCGTGGTCGCATCGATGGCGATGCGTTTGCCCTGCAACAAGCCGCGATCGGCCAGCAAACCCAGGACCCAGGAAAACACTTCCTGATGCGTCTCCACATCGATCAGCCTCCACGTGCGGGAGGTCGTCGAATGATCGGGAGTGTCTTCATCCAGCGCAATGCCCAGAAAGCGCCGCAGGCTGAAGGAGTCCCGCAAGCGCCAGGCAATCCGCGCTCCGCCTCAATGCCTTCGAAGTAGCCGATCCTCAACGAGCGAAAACAGATTCCCGGCGTCAGATCCGGACGGCCCAGATTCTCGGCATAGAACCGGGCGCATTGCTTGTCCACAAAGGCGTCGAAGCGCAGCATATTCCATATCGATCTGGAGCGCGACCCCAAGTTCTGGAGCCCCAGGAAACATAGCTGAACATCCCCGTCCTGAACCCGCTCATCGCGGCGCATGGGTCATTCGCTGACGCAGCACGGCAAAAGATTCCTCGGTTGTGAGAACCTATCGATACGGGTTAATATATGTCTCACTATGTATAATGCTTCTCGCAGCGGTGATTGCTGGTTCCCGCAAGACGCGTCAGAGCGACAGACTCTTCAAGATGAACTGCGCAAGATCATAGCTAGTCCTCATTTCTGCAATAGCAAACGCTATCCTGCGTTGCTGCGGTACATCGTCGAGAAGAAGCTGGAGGGCGATCAGGACGCGCTGAAAGAACGAACGATCGGAATAGAGGTCTTCGGCCGGACCGCGACCTACGACACGAATTCCGAAACCATTGTGCGCGTCGCCGCCGGCGAGGTCCGCAAACGGCTCCAGTTGTACTACTCCGAACAGGGTAAGAATGCGCACATACGAATTGCGCTTCCGCCTGGCGCCTACACTGCGGAATTCTCACTGATGCAGGAAGCGCCCACCGAGAATGCGCACCTGGCTGCCGCCGAGCTCGCAGATGGGGAGCAGGACTCTGGGTTGATGGTGAATGCAGCCCCGAATGGGCATGGGGAGACGAGCCACTTTGCTCAACAGCGGGTGGCGATCCTGCCTCCTCTCAAGTGGAAACGACCGGCCATAGCCGCAGCATCCGCTGTTTTGCTTCTGGTCGCAGCCGCAGGCATTTTCTACTGGTCATTGCAGCAGTCGCACGGCCAGGCAGCCCTACGCGAATTCTGGGGCCCGGCACTGCAGAACCGGAACAACGCGGTGCTGTGCAGCGGCAGCATAACCTTCCGCGAAGGCAGTCTTTCGGGTGTAACAACGGCGCACAAGAATACCGACTATCCGTTCGTCTCCATGCAGAATGTCGTCTCCATCGCCAAAATCCAGGACACGCTCACCCATCTCGGAATCAAAACGGATCTGGCCTTTTCCGTCAACACGTCGGTAACCGAATTGCGCGAACATCCCGTTGTACTACTGGGCGGCTTCAACAACGACTTGACCGTCCGGCTGGTAGCGCCGTTGCGCTACCGTTTTATCGTCTCCTCCCAGGAGCACATCGTGGATAGCCAGCATCCAGATACGATCTACGCTCGCGATCCGTCGCTTCCCTATTCAAGCGCCGACGATTATGCGATGGTGGCCCGCTTCCGCGATTCGACGATCGATGGCTGGGTGTTTGTTTTGGCGGGCATTGGACGAAACGGTACGGAAGCTGCGGCGCAGTTTGTCACTACGCCGCACTATCTGGATCAGTTGCGTGCAGCGTGTGGAGGCTCCCTCGCAAACAAGAACCTGCAGGTCATCTTGAAGGTTAACGTCATTGACGGGAAGACCGGCGCTCCAGCGATCGTTGCCGTGCATTCATGGAAATAGACGGAGCCCCCCAGCAAGCTGCGGAGCTCCGTCAGCACGAGCACTTTGTGAAACCGAGTCGGATGGAGTGCCGAAGGTTCATTGCATCCCTGAAATAGGTATTGCGTTAAGCCTGAGGCACTCCACGGAGTTAGCTTGGCTATCCGGCACACTGTCCGGTCAAGCGAATCTTAGAAGACGAGCTTGCCGGAGAACTGCAAAGTACGTGAGGAAGATGAAGTTCCGCTGATAACGCCGAAGGAGGAAGCCGTCGTAACGGTTGCTCCAGGGGTGCTGAGCACGGGGTGGTTGAAGGTGTTGAAGGCATCGAGCTTCACGTTGAATGACTTGCCTTCGTGCAACGGGAACTTGCGCGAGAGCGAAGTGTCCGCATTCCAGTAGTCTTGAGCGTGAAGTACGTTACGGCCATAGGTGCCATAGGTGCCGGTTGGCGGCGCCACGAAGGAGCAAGGATTGAACCATGCGTTCCGGTTGCGAACCGAAGATGGCGCCGCGCAGCTAGGATTGGCGGCAACCGAGCCAGCCGAATAGGGATCGCCCACCAAGACGGCGCGTTCGTAGGTGCCAGCGTTGCCTGTTTCGGCGATGTCACCGCCCGCAAGTACGTTGAAGTACTGGCCGGAGCGCGCCATCATCATGCCGGTAGCCTGCCAACTGCCGATGGCATAGTCGATGAAGCGATTGTGCGTGGAGAATTTCTTTCCGGTACCGACGGGCAATTCGTACACTGCATGGGCAGTCAGAATCTGCGGAACGCTGAAGCCTGCAGGTCCACGGCTTCCCTTGGGGTTGTAGGGATCCATCGGTACGCCACCTTCGGCACCGAAGAAACCGTCGCTGCCTTCGTCCAAGGTCTTGCTCCAGGTGTAGGAGACAGAGTAGCCAAGACCCGAACGGTAGGAGTGTTGCAGCGACACTTGCAATGAGTTATACGAAGCGTTCGCAGAGGCATGATCCCACGACTTCTGCGGGACGGCATAAGGTACGGGCTGACCAGCTACGCCTGCCGTCACGCGGGCGGCGAAAGAAGCGTAGGCGCAACCTGCGCCGCACGGAGTGCCTGTGTTGTAGTAACCCCCAACGTCCATTCGGTGAGTTGCGGCGCCCACGTAGTTGAGGCCGAGAATGTTGCCACCCCACAGTTGCTTCTCGATGCCGAAGTTGTACTGTTCGGAGTAGGGGTTCTTCCAGTTGGGGCTGACCATATAGTTCACGTTCGACGAGGTGAAGGGCGTGGCAGCAGGGAGTGCGGAGCTGTTGGAGCCAAAAGGATTCTGAGCCGAGGTGTACACCGTGCCCGGGGTGTTGGTGTTGTTGATCTGCAGGGTGCCGGTGTCCGGCCAGGACCCCTGGTAGTTCTGCGCCATTTGGATCAGCGTCGACCAGTTGTCCCAGAAGATGCCGAAGCCCCCGCGAACCGACAGGCCTTCGTTGACCCGATAGGCAAAGCTAAAGCGCGGCGAAATGTTCAACTTGTTGCCGTGCAGAATTTTTTCGCCTTGCGCTACGACGACGTTGGCAGGCAGGATCGGGCTGGGCAGACAGGGTGCGTGATGACGGTCGCTGCAAAGCGGCGGCAGCTTCTGAACGATGTAGTTACCCGTACCAAAGTCCATGTCGCCGGTTTCGATGCTGCCTTGCAGGCCGATCGAGGCATCGGTACCATAGGCCGGAATCACGCTGCGATCATAGCGGAAACCGTAGTTGAGCATCAGCTTCTGATTCACCTTCCAGGCATCCTGCACATAGATGCTGCCGATACCGCCGGGGCGCTCCGTGATCATAACATTGCGAAGGTTTTCGGCGTTCGGGTAATCCAACAGGAAGTCGAGCAAGCCCGAACCGGATTGTGCGCTGACCTGTGTTGTGGTGATGCCAGAGGGAGAATTCAGGTTGCCCTTGAAGTTGCCCGTCGAGGCACCGGAATACGTCACCGAACCTTGACGCATCAGCGAAGTGTAGTTGTCCTGGTCCCAGCCGCCGCCAGCCTGGAGCTGATGGTTACCGAGGATCTTGAAGATTGCTCCGCTCCATTCGTGAATGCTGGAATAGCTTGCTGCGGGGCTACTTGATTCGCCGCCGCTGAAGCCGCCGGTCACCGATTGCGAAATCAGGAGCGCCGCTCCGCCCACAAAGGAGTTACAGTACGACGCGTCGCAGCCGAAGTCTTTCCACATTTGATCGTGCTTGGTAAAGAGCGTGCCGCCGGGGCCAGCAACGTGCGAACGGGCGTATTGCACCTGTACGCTCATCGTAGGCGAGAAGATGTGCGTCCAGCTCGCACCGTATTGCTGAGAAGGGATGCCCGAGATGCTGAAGAGTTGCGGAAGCGTACTAGGCGCAACCGTCCGCGATTGGTAATCCGAAAAACGGGCGAAGATGAAATCCGTGGTACGGATATGCTGATCGAGACGGATCGAGTAGTTGTAGGTGGTCTGTTTGGTGGGATCGGTGATTTGGTAGTTGTATTGGGTCGGCTTATAGCCAGCAACGCCGTTCGGGTTCGGGCCGTTCGTTGAGAAGATATCGGAAAGGAACTTCAACTGATACTGGCCGAATTCACTGGTAGGAATCTGATTGCCTGTATAGGCCGGACGATAAGCGCCTGTGGAGAGTTGATTGCCATTTGTGGTCGGATCCCAGAGCTGGCATGAGAGCAGCAGATTGGTTGTGCCACCGCCTGACAGGCACGAACTGGTGCTGAAATCGGCATACTGATTGACCACGGGACCACCAAAAGTGGCCTCGCCCAACTGTGCCGCGGTCGGAATCAGGATGTTGGTCGCACCAGACTTGGTATAGTGCGTTGCTTCGTAGCCGATTTCAAAGAAAGTCTTATCTTTGCCGTTGTAAAGATGCGGGACCCGAATCGGGCCACCGAGAACGAAGCCGTACATATTCAGGTGATAGGAGGGCGGAGCAACCGATGCCAGATAGGGCTTGGCGTCGAAACTATTGCTGCGGGCAAATTCCCATCCAGCGCCGTGGAAATCATTGGTGCCGGCCTTGGTGGCCATGTTGACCACGCCGCCAACCACGGTACCGTATTGTGCTTCGCTGTGTGAGTTGATCTTGAACTCCTGAATCAGGTCCACGATCACCGGCACGGCGTACGTGTTGTACCAACCGTTATTGTTGTTCATGCCATCGGCCAGGTAGAGCGTCGACCGGTTGTAGGAGCCGTTGATCGACGGGAATTCCACCGTCGAACCAGAGACGTTGGAGGTGTTGCTGGCGCTGGAGTTCTGGCCGGTACTGATCGGCGAGATGCCAGGAGTCAGATTTAACAACTGCGTGAAGTTGCGGCCGTTGAGAGGAAGCTCGTTGACGGCCTTGGTACCGATCGTGTTGCCCAGCTGAGCGCTGGCACTCTCCACTTCAATGTTCTCGGCGGTAACCGTCACCGTCTCTTCGGCGTTACCAACCTTGAGCGACGCATTCACGGTAGCAGCTTGCGCCACATTTACGGCAAACGGCGCGATCACTTCACGCTCGAAACTCTTCGCGGAGACGATGAGCGTATAGCGAGCCGGAGGCACGTTGGTAAAGAAGTAGTTGCCGCTGGCGTTGGATACGGTTTTGCGCTCGGCGTTGGTATCGGCGTTCTTCAGAATCACGGTTGCATCGGGGATGATTGCGCCAGCAGGATCAGTGACGATTCCAATGACGCTGGACGATGAGCTTTGCGCGTTTGCGAAACGAGCTGGTTGCCCCAGTCCGATTGCTAGCGCGACAAGAGAGGCTAATCCCGCGCATTTGGCTATAGCACGTTGAAAACATTTATAGTGCATTCACTTCCTCCATGAATAGGTGGGTTTCCACCGATTGGTTTGTTTGTTGTCCTGAGCCGTTGAGGATCCTTTTTGCACGCCCTCTTCTTGCTTTGGAGCTGGATGATCTGCGCCAAGTCGCCGTTCTCTATCCGAATTGGACGACCATTTCTCGTTTCCTGCAGTCCACGACGGATTACAGCCATTCTCTCTGGGAGTTGCCACGCAAAATGACGCCTGCTCCCAGAACGCGCTAACTGTAGCGTTAAGGCTGCTTGACCTGCAAGTAACAAACCGTTTCGTACTTAGTTTCCGCCGCTAATTTGTGACGTTCAGAAACCTATGAAAAACTCTTTGAGCTTGATGGAGATTGGGTGGGGTGTTTTTGAAGCTGGAGGACGGATGCGTCCGATGATTTTGGCCCCGCAGGCTCGGTTTCAACCGTTCGCTCGCAGTGTAGTGTCTCAGTCATAGCGTCTGTTATCCGCGCCCCACAATGAGCCAAACGGGGTGGTCAGCATTCCCTCGGGGGCTAAAGCCCTCTTGATTTTGCAGGCATTACGTACGGGCTGAAGCCCGTACCCTTCAAAGCTGATAAACGATCATCTGCTTGAGACACTCCACTAGGACTCGGCGGGAGCAGTTTTTGGAGGAGATGGATGCCGTGATGCCTTGGGCGGAGCTATTGACGCCGGCTGCGCCGCATTATCCAAAGGGCGAGAAGGGCCGCAAGCCGATCCGTCTTGAGATCATGTTGCGGGTCTGCTTCTTGCAGCAGTGATTGGCGCTGTCTGATCCAGGCGCTGAAGACGCGCTGGACGAGTCGCCCGTGCTCAGGAGTTTTGCGGGTTTCGACCTGTGAGGTGGTCCCGGTAGCTTGGAGAGATCATAGAGCCTGTTTTGCGAAATCGAACGACTCACGCGGTGTAAATTTGCGTATAAAAATGTAACTTTGCTGCAGCGGAATCGAACCCGGTGACAGCCGTTTTTGTGAGGCGAATTTCTGACTTATTCATTCGGCCCTTAAATAGGGTGCAGGTATCCCATCCATTTCCGCAAAAACGCGGAAATGGATGGGGCACGGAAGCGTTCTGCGCGAAGCAGGCTGGCCGCACCGCAGGTGCCTTATTGATCCGGCCCATAAATACTGAAATTTTGCGGGCCCACCCATTCCGAGTTTTGTGCGGAATGGGTGGGAGAGCGCGCCACTATTGGAGGGCCGGATCGATGGATGAGTTATGGAATGCGCACTGGGCCTACCACCGCGGCCTTTCCTTCTCCGGCGTTGCTCACAGCGGAGACGCTGAATGTGTACTCCGTCCCCGATTGCAGATCATCCACCACGTTGAAGCTCACATGCTTGCCTTCCAGCACCACGATGTTGCGGCCGGTAAAGAGCACTTTGCGCGCGCCGGGGTTGATGGTGACAGCATAAGCCAGAATTGGGCTTGCGGCCCCTTTGCTGCCGCTATCCGGCTCCTCGGTTCCATCCTTGCGCTCCACTCCGGCGGGCAACTGGAAGTGGATGCTGACGGCCCCTTTGCCGGGTTGTACCGTGACGTTTTCCGGCGCCGCAATGGGAGCAAGAAGCACATCCCCTGGCGTGACAGGATGCGAGGGCAGCGAAGCCACACCCTCACCCTGCTGGTTCACGGCCGACACGGTAAAGGTCAGCGGCTGGCCGTTGGGCAACCCGCTGAACTTCACATAGGCATTGGTCCAGAAGTCCTTGTTGGAGATGCGCATCTCGGCTCCGTTCGAAGCACGCACGATATAGGCTTCGACCGGCGAGCCGCCTTCGGCAACAGAAGGGTTCCAGGTGACATCCACAAGACCATTGCCGCCCCATGCGGCCACGCGGCTGGGAGGCTCAGGCGCAACAGCAGGCGCGAAACGGCGCGAGAGAATCTGCCGGAAGGCCGGCTCAATGCCCGCGTTGGCGAGAATCTCCTCAGGCGCCTGATCGAGTGCATTGATCAGATGATTTCCCGCGACCGTGACGGCTTCCTTGTCCGAGTCCTGATCGCCCTGTTGCCAGTAGTTGCCGATGATGCGGAGCGGGTCGTTGATTCTGCCTGCATTGCCGTCGTACCAGTTGCGATGGCGGCTGCCCCAGTTGTCGTGATTGGTGTGGAACATCACGTTACCGCGAATGGTGATCATCGACGAGCCGTTATCGGTGTAGATAGCGTGGCCGGTGCCGTACTGGTTGTAGATCACGTTGCCGCTCACCAACTCGCCGTCTTCCAGGGTCTTGCCGGTGCGGCCCTGCGTGTAGATACCGCCGCCATCGGAGAGCACGAGCATCTCATGATGGATCAGGTTGTCGGAGATGACGTTTTGCGCGGAGTTGTTGGCCTGACCGGCCTGCTGAATTTTGTCGGGCCATCCGCCCCAGCCAATGGAGATGGAAGCATACGGAATCTGGTCGATCTGGTTGTGGCTCACCAGGGTCTGGCGCGCGTAGCCGATCACGATGCCGATGCCGCCACGATACTCCGCGCCGACATTCTCAAAGAGGTTGTTCACGATGCGATTGCCGATGGCGAACTGAGCCTCGGGAACAAGCGGCTCGTCTACGCTGGCCAGTTCCAGGCCGTTGCCGGAGATGTCGTTAAAGACCGATCCCTCCACCAGGTCGTTCTGCGCACCAGGCCCAAGGTCCAGTCCCGTTGCGCCCAGATGCACAAAGGCATCGCGGGAGAAATGGATGTTGTGGGCATAGCTCAGGCTGATATTGCCGGGCTCTTTGGTCCACGCGCCGAAGGGGCAGAAGCCGTTCGGCACCAGATCGCAGAGTCCTTGCTTCGACCAGCCCTCCGGACCCGTCACCTGATAACCAGCCTGAATCTCCGAGAAACCGTCGAGTCCGTTAGGCCCAAGCCAAGTGGCGTAAGAGAACTGCAAGCCGTCGAAGACGATGTTGTGGACCGGATTGGCGGCCGTTCCCGGCATTTCAACCAGCGTTTCCAGCCCAGCCAGCTCAACGTCGGCCTTGGCTAAATCCTCGCCTTTGCGGGGAACGTAATAGACGGTAGCGCTGGGACGATCGATATAGAATTGGCCCGGCGTTCCCAGCAGCTCAAAAGCATTCTCGATATACGCGGGCTCCTTGCCCACGCTCATCGGCCCCACCAGATTCGCGGTGCGGATACCGCTGGGCAGCATGATGCGCTTGGTGGAGTTCACCCAGCAGGGCTGTGCCATCGTAATCGCCGTGCCTTGGATCTTTGCAACCGGGCAACGCGGCTCGGTCCACGATCCATTGCCCTCGTTCTTTTCCGACCAAACGGCATTTCCGCCCGTGTAGACGAACTCGATTTGCGAGGCATTCTTCCAGCCTGCCAAGGTTGCGTCCGCGGCGGTATAGCCGACATCGGTCATCTTCAGCGCCACCGGTGCGCGGCCTCTGGTACGGCTGGCCCGCACGCCGTCAATATAGAGCTGGCGCGAGGCTGTGAACTTCTTGGGCACAGTTGCCGTCCAGATGTTCTTTGCCTGGTCGTAGAGCTTCCAACCGGTGATCTGTGCGCCGCCGCTGACGACCGGCTGCTGGCCTGGCTCGGCACTCATCACGAGGTAGTGACCGTTGGCACCGGAGTCGTCCGGCGTAAGAATCAACGGTCGCTCCAGATGGTAAACACCGCCAGCAAGAGCGATCGTGGTGTCGCCCGTAGCCTTCAGTTTTGCGGCGCGAGCCAGAACGACAGCCTTTTCCAGGGTGCGAATTGGCCTGGTTGCGGTGCCCGGATTCATGTCGTTGCCGGAGGGTGATACGTGAATCTGCGCCATGCATGGAACAGCAAGCAAACCGAGGCTACCGAGGAGAGCAAATTTTCGAAGTATCGCAACAGTCATAGTTTTCCTGAGTAAAACGGGTTGAATTGCATTGAGGTTTGGTTCCAACTTGCGGGACGGCTCTTCAATCCAAATAACTTTACTACAACGCTACAGTTGCCGACTACAACGCTAAAGTCAAGGTGCTTGGGAGCCGGTTTTCCAAACAGCCCGGTTTGAGCGTTTGCGTGTCTTAGAGGGGTTTCGCCTAGTTCCCTAAACTCTGCAAAAACAGGACGCTGCGAGGAAGCACGCAGAAAGCTCATCCCTCCGCGCGTCGGCGAAGCCAGGGACGGTTTCCACGATCCGAGCGATTTCAACCTGCAAATCGAAGAGGCTCAAGAGTGGGCACCGGCTTCCATCCAAGGGATGCATGTCCCCAAACAAGCACAGGTCCCGGAAAGAGCCAGGGCCTGTGCTTGTATTGAAAAAGGGGGGTTCCCGGTTGAAGGTTAGAAGGTGAACCGGCCGCCAACCTGAATCACCCTCATGCCACTGGCGCCAGTGATCTGGTTGGTCGTCCCAGAAATGTTGGTGGCGCCGTTGGGGTTGTTGAGGTTCACAAGGTTAAGGACGTTGGTGGACTCGCCGCGAAGCTGGAAGACGTACTTGTCGTGGAAACGGAAATCCCTGAGCAGCGCCAGATCCATGTTCTTGTAGCGGGGGCCGTAATAGCCGTTGCGACGCGCCGTACCGTCGGAACCGCCGGGGCCGACACCCTGGCAGGCCGTGGGAGTCGTAACCGAATAGCTGCAGAAGGCCGCAGGATCGAACCAGCGCTTGTACTGGCTTGCCCGGGTGCTATGGTCGATCGCGGAGTCATACGGATTCCCAATCGGGTTGGGGCGATCGGAGCTGATTCCGTCCAGGTTGTTATCTGTACCCGTGGTCACCGTAAACGGCGAGCCGCCCGTGATCTTGATGATGGGAGATACGGTCCAGCCGTTCATGGCTTGGTCCACGTACTTGTTCAAGTGGAAGTAGTTCGGCTTCCACGTAATGGAAGTGACGAACTGATTCCGTATGTCGTTATTGGAGACGCCCTTTTCCAGCGAGAGGAGGTTCGAGTCTTCAAGGCTGGGGGTGGCTGAGTCAAGACCCTCGCTCGACATGGTTTTCGACCAGATGTAGTGGCCGTGGAAAGCGACGCTCCTGCTCATGCGCCTGGAGAAGGTGACTTGCATGGCGTCGTAGTTGGAAGTGGAGCGCGCGATTCCGGTTTGGGAGTCTCCATACTCGCTGATGACGGCCATCGTTGGGATCGGGCGGCGGGCATTGATGTTCGAGTTGGTGTTGGAGGCGGGGCTTGCCGCGTTGAAGACCGGATAGTTGATATCCGGGCTCAAAACCAGGGCGCGCGACAACGATCCGACAAAACCGATGGTGATGACTGTAGAGGGAGTGAGCTGCTGCTCGATTGAGGCAGACAGCTGATAGGTGAAGGGCCAGCGGAAGTCCTTGCCAACGCCGAAGAGCGCCGTGCCCGCGGGCGCAGCGGCAACCTTACCGGGTGTATAGCTGAATGGGAAGGGCGAAGGCGAGTTCACATACGGATTCTGGAGGCTGCCGGAAATCGGGAAGGTGTAACGCAGATCGAAGGGATAGTAGTTCGAGCTGGAATTCCATTCGTTTCCGGAGACGCCGCCCCAGAAGATGCCCGCGCCGCCGCGAACCGAGGTCTTGCCATTACCGTAGACATCCCAGGCAAAGCCAACGCGAGGCGAGAAGTGCATGTAGGGGGTCTTCGAAATGCCTCGCGTAACTCCCGAGTCACCGGGGAACAACTGCCCTGCGGGCACCGTCGGGTTAATGATCGAGGTCTTACCGGCGATGAAGGTCGAGATCTTGTTCTGCGGATCGGTAGGCGGCGTTTGCACGTCCCAACGCAGTCCGGCGTTGATGGTCAGGCGCGGATTGAAGCGCCAGTCGTCCTGTGCAAAGGCCGAATAGAAGAACGAGTTGTCAATAGCCGTGACCGGCGCGTCCTGGGTCATCTTGTTGGACTTTCCCACCAGGAAGTCCGCAAGTGAGTTGCCGGTATTTGCCGAAGTGCTCCCCGTAAAGGTCCAGACGCCGTAGTTGTTCAACAGAGTCGGTTGAACGTCTTTGTTCAGGGAAACCTCGCCGCCCATCTGCAAGGTGTGCTTGCCAAGCGTCCAGATGTAGAGGTCGCGGAACGAGTAGAAGTTGGTTCCGGCATTGATGCCGGCGATGGTGTTCGACAGGGTGAAATAGTTGGAGACCGTGATCTGGGGAAGGCTGGGCACTCCCTGGATTGCAAAAGCAGAGCCAAAGTCGGTCAGCGACTTGCCGGGCGAGTTGATGCGCGAACCGAAGCTGCGGGTATAGGTTGCCCACACCTGGTTCACCTTGTTGCCGCCGAGCGTCATCGTGTCGCTGACATTGATCACATGCAGGGAGAAGTCCTGCTTCTGTTGGCTCCAGGGCATGTTGCCGCCAGGCGTAATGATGTTCTCGCCTTTGAGATAGAAGTACGATCCCGCGAGGTGCTGGTTTGAGGTCAGTTGATGATCGAGCTTGCCCATCAGTTCGGTGTAGTGGCTGGGCTTGCCGACTGTGCCGTAATAGGAGGGCGCCAAAGGAGTGCCAGAATTCGCTGCGGGCAGAGACTTGACAATATTCACCGCGACCGGATCGATCGGATCGGTGATCTTATTACCCGCGTAGGGTTGGCGCGTGAAGGGACTGCAAACAATGTAGTTACCGGCCCCCTTGTCGGCTGTGGAGATTGTCTGGCCACAGCTAGTGATCGTGCCGCTGGTGGTGGGCAGATAGGCGCTGAAATCGCCAGTCAACTCCGTGGATGTGGGAAGAATCGAGGCGGAATAGATAGTGGGCGCGATATCCTTGTACCCCGAATAGTCGAAGAAGAAGAAGGTGCGATCCCGCTTGATGGGGCCGCCCACGACTCCGCCGAAGAAGTTCCTGTGTACGGGAGAGCGCGTAGCTGGTGCAGCCGCGACCCCGTTGGAGAACGCTGGACGCCAACCGTTCGAGTTGAAGTTGGTCTCGCGATGGAACTCATAGGCGGCGCCGTGGAACTGGTTCGTGCCGGACTTGGTGATGGCACTAACCACGCCGCTGGACATACGTCCATAGGTTGCGCTGTAGTTGCTGGTCTGCACGTTGAACTGCTCGATCGCTTCGGGGTTCGGCAACTGGTTGCCGGTCATACGGAGGGCCGTCATGTCCAGTCCGCCGTCCAGGTAATAGCTCACCGAGCCTGTATTCGACTCCGTGGTACTGCCATTGATCTGCACAACCTGCTGCGGATATCCCAGCGTATTGCCGTTGGTGTTGCTCTGCACGCCGGGTACGAGATTCAGAAATGAATAGGTGTTGCGGTCGACCAAAGGAAGACTATGGTTCGGCCAACCGTTGGATTTTCCAGGTTGATTTGGGGAGGCTCCTCGGTGACCGTAATCGTCTCCGTGGAGTTGCCAAGTTCCAGAACCGTAACAAGGTACACGTCCTGGTTCGCATTGACGGTGATGTTCGACTGCACATGCTTCTTGAAGCCACTGGCATCCACGCTCATCGTGTAGGTGCCAACCTGCAGCAGGTCGACGCGGTAGTCGCCCGTACCGTCGGTGACGGCCTTGTGCGTGCTGTTGGTAGCGACATCGACCAATGTGACGGTGGCGCCGCCGACCACAGCTCCCGAAGGATCGGTGACCCGGCCTTCGATTGTACCGGTGATCAGCTGCGCGAATGCCGCCTGGCAGCTGAAAACCATGACACCAAGCAGAGCCAAAAGGCAAAGCAGGTGTGTTTTCGGTCTCATTTGTTCTTGATTTTTGCTCATAGTGCGATGGCACTCCTCTTCAAGGATGGAAAATGCATTATTTTGCAGAAACAGGTGCGAGTTGTTTCTTGGTGAATGGGAACAGGAACCTTGCAGTCTGCGCTGGGGAGTAGGTTCGAGAAGAAATCGTTGCTGCTGGAGTTTGATACCGTGTCGCGCTCGACGCTCGTCTCCACGCGCTTCAGGATCGCGGTCACATCGGGAGCCATTGCACTTACTGGATTGCCGACGGAGCCGTTGACGCCGGATGAGGAACTTTGTACCTTCAATGTTTCAATCGAGAAATGTAATCTGCAAGTGCATCCAAGGCGTTGCACTGCGCGCAGGATCATTCCAATAACCAATTGAATACATTCACGTTGCATTCATTTCCCCCAAAGAACTGGCAGGCTTCTGCCCATTGCTCTGGTTGTTGTTTTAGGCAGATCAGGATGAATCCAGCGCGCCCTCAAATTGCTCTGTCGCTCGATGAAGTGCAGCCAAGTCGCCGGTGTGCCTCCTGGTTGGTCAACCATCGCCGTTCAGTTCAGCTCCCCTCGGCCACGGATTCCAGCAAGATCCGTCCGCGGTCGCCGCTGAAAGAGCCTTGATCCAGAAGTCGCTAACTGTAGCGGTAACGCAACTCCATTCACAAGTTACAAACCGTTTAATACACGATTGCGCACAATGCAAGGTGAACAAAGCAAACGAGGATGACTAACGGTGTCCCGTCCCAACTCTGGGGCTCAAACAGAGATGCACCGAGGGTGGGCACCGAGAGTTTCATCCCCGTGAGTCTGCAATGCCGGTACTTCCCTTCGCCGCGTAATGCCCCCTTGCCGTGCGCACAAGGTTGCATACGCTTTGCGCCACTCCCTTTGCCAGTCGGCTGTTCAAAGAGCAGACAATGCCGCTTCTTCGCCAAAAGGGAAAACTGGATTTGGCTATGCGAGAAAGAGACCATCACCGCGGCCTCGACGCCGTCCCAGCCCGAACTCTTCTGTCGAATCGTGGCTGCCCAAGCACGACTCCATGGCGGTCCTGCCGGAACCTTCGCTGTGGATAGCCGCAAACTCTAGCGGTGTTCTTGTAACCCAGCGCAGAGTGCGGTCTGGGCATTCGGAGACAGGCGACGATGCCGTAAGCGGAAGGGGTATTGTGTCCAGGGACAGGATAGGGCGATCCGCGAGGCCTACGCCGCAAAACAGCCGGAATAAATTACTCGCTGCTGCCGCATCTCGTCAACCATGCAGTCCCCGGAACGTATACGAAAGACGCCCTCCAAAGAACGGTCAGGCAAATCGCATCCGGTATCTCTTTCCTGCCTCCAGGAGCAGTGCAATGCTCCCATCCTGTTGGGGATCCAGAGCTACCGCTTTGTCTGAACGGCAACTGAGAATCTTCTGTCCTTTGGGCGCTCGCACTCGTATGATCCCTGCATAATCCGGCGAAAGTACGGCGGAGACGACTTTTCCGTCCTTCCAACTGAGCCCCACTTCAACGGAACCACGCGCGCGCAATCCCTTTACCTCGCCTTCGTTCCAGGCCGCCGGCAAAGCTGGCAGAAGAACGACAACGCCGGTGTGGCTCTGCACGAGCATCTCTGCAATCGCCGCGGTGGCACCGAAGTTGCCGTCGATTTGGAAGATCTGTGTCTTGCCTGCCGGATGCGTATCGAAGAGATTGCGGTTGGTGCTGTGGCGCATCAGCATGACGAGGGACTCCCATGCCTTTTCACCATCGCCAAGCCTGGCCCAGAAGGTGATCGCCCACGCACGGCTCCAACCCGTATATGCGCCGCCGTTGGCCAGGCGACGCTCGAGCGACGTGCGCGCCGCCTTGGCGAGATCCGGCGTCCCCAACGGTGTAATCTCTGCGCCAGGATAGAGCGGATAGAGGTGCGACATGTGGCGCTGACCCGGCGTTTGCTCTTCAAAATCGACGGACCACTCCTGTAACTGTCCATAGCGGCCGATCTGATAGGGAACGAGCCGTGCACGCGCGGCAGCCAGCTTCTTGCCGAATTCTTCGTCGATCCCCAGAAGTTGGGACGATGCAATGCAGTTGCCGAACAATTCCCTGATCAGCGCCATATCCATTGTGCATCCCGCGCTGGTCATTGCGGAACGTCCATCGGGCGCTTTGAAATTATTCTCCGTCGACTCGGAAGGACAAGTCGTCAGGTGGCCATGCCCATCCTCAATCAACCATGCCAGGCAGAATTCGGCTGCGCCCTTCATCACCGGATAGGCCCGCTTGCGCAGGAATTCCTTGTCCTGTGTAAACAGAAAATGTTCATAGAGGTGTGCGCAGAGCCACGGTCCGCTCATGGCCCAATTGGCCCATGTGGGCTGGCCGACACCCGCTCCTACGGGGTTTGCCGAACGCCATAAATCGACGTTATGGTGCGAGACCCAGCCAGGCAATCCGTAGGTCTCGCGCGCAGCACGCGCGCCAGTGTGGCTAAGCTCCTCGACAAACTGCAATAGCGGCTCGGCACAGTCGCTCAAATTGCACGTTTCCACCGGCCAGTAGTTCATCTGGATGTTGATGTTGGTTGTCCAGTTGCAACTCCACGGCGGCTGAACCTGGAAGTTCCAGATGCCCTGCAGATTGGCCGGTTGCGAGCCCGGACGAGAACTTGAAATCAGCAAGTAGCGCCCGTATTGGAAGTAGAGCGCCATCAACGCAAGATCGGGATTGGCTTCGTAACTCTTCAAGCGCTCTTCGGTAGATACATTCTCCGCAGCTTCGGGACCAAGCCTCAGTGAAACACGGTCAAAGTACTTTCGATATTCGGCGACGTGCTGTTTTCTGAGCTCGGCATAGGTCTGCGCGAACGCTGCGTCAAGTTGATGAGCGGCCTTCGCACTTACCAGATCCAACGGCGTGTCCGGCATCTGGTCATATCCACGAAAGCCGGTGGCCATCGTGAGCACAATCGTGCACGAGGTTGCGTCCTCGATCATGAGCTTGTTGCCACGGGCGATGATGCGTCCGCCCCGCGCATCGGCCTGCAAAACCGCCGCGAAGAACATTCCTTCACCAGGCGCAGCCGAGAGCACGACCGGCGTTTCACTTCCCGGATGTCCAGCGCCGGCAATATGCAGCGGCGCTTTCCCACCGATCGAGATCCGGTTTGTTCCCCGAACCTCGATGCTCTTGACCAGCGAACCATCCAGCCAGATCGCGCCGTTCAGAGCACCGGCCTTGCTAGCCTCCAAACGCAACACAATTGCATGGGCAGGAGCGGAAGCAAAAGCCGTGCGAACATAGTCCACACCCTCGGCGGAGTAGCGTGTTTCAGCTACCGCATTGGCCAGATCCAGTTCACGGCTATAACCGGTGACCTCGCCGTGTACCAGATCTACGTGGAGATTGCCCACCGGCTGATAAGCCTCGGCAAACAGGCCTTGCATTTCGCGGCAAAAGCTGTCGGCCTTATGGTAGTCCCCTTCGACAAGCACTGCGCGGCGCACATCGGCCAGATGGTTCTTTGCGTCGGGATTGTTGCCGTCCTTGGGGAAACCGGACCAGAGCGTATCCTCATTCAACTGCAAGGTCTCGCGCGCCGGATCGGTTGGCACCGCTTGGTCGACAGGATCGACATGGGGGGCGTCGAGATGCACAGGCGTAATGGCTCCGCCGCCGTAGACCATCGCCCCCAACCGGCCATTACCGATCGGCAGCGCATCCACCCATTGCTGCGCGGGTTGAAAATAGCGGAGCTTCAGTCCATCCGCCAGAGGAGACATAATCTGCGAAAACCCGAGCCGATCAGCAAGCGGAAGTACACTGGCAACCGCAGAAGCCGAGGCAATAAAATGACGGCGTGTTGTGCATCCCATAAGCATTCCTTACAATCGTTGTCTTTGAACTGTGATGGCAAACCGCTCAGACCCCAAGGCTGTGGTCAACTTCAGCCTGTAGGTCGGCTGCGCTGACGATGTGCCTGATTGGCCCACCTGATCGCTACCATCATTGTACCGGTAGCTCAGGCCATAGGCCGGTCATCAGGTCGCGGTCTGCTGCGGTATGCCTCTCGCAAATCATTTCCATAACTAGAAGATTCCAGTCTATGAATCCCTTGTGGCTCAGGGCTGCCCCTGTATCTGGATGGTAGTACTCGTTCAGTGAGCCGTTGGTATCTAGGTCAATACCGCGCCAACGAGGGCGGCAAGGGACAGTAGATCTGAATCGCTCGGAGGTCATCCCGCACATGGGGCGCACACCCCGACCAACTTGAAGCGAGCCGGGGCGCATGGCCCTATTGCTGTCTGCTGCGGCCCAGTCAGTCTACCGCAAACAGAGTTGGCAGGTTCATAGTGGCCGTGCGCGTTCCTTGGGCAGCAGAGCTATAGCGTTTTCCGGAAGGGTGTAGAGCCGAAGTTCATGGGTGCCCCATCCATTCCGCAAAAAACGCGGAAATGGTTGGGCACGGAAGTCTAGAACAAAATCGAAAATGCTTTAGCGTGCCAGCAAGCGGTTCAGGTAATGAGCGCTCTTCACGGCAAGGTCCTCTGGGCTGACATCCGGGGCTGCCCACAGAAATCCTGGGGCGTTCTTCTCATGCGGCGCATAGCCAAAGCCTTCGATCATCCAATATCCGTCATACCCGATTCTGCCTGCCGCGGCGGCAATCGCGGCAAAGTCGATGTGGCCTTCGCCGAGAATGCCCCTATCGTTTTCGCTGGCATGGATGTGCTTGAGCAAGGGTCCCAGCAGAGAGACAGCTTCCTCGATCTTTTTTTCTTCTATATTTGCATGGAAGGTGTCGATGGTGACGCCAACGCGCGGATGGCCAACCGCCAGGCAAAGCGCACGAGCCTCTTTTGCCGTGCGCAAGAAGAAGGTTTCCGCACGGTTCACAGGCTCAATGGAGAGCGTCATCTGGTGCGCATCCAGCACCGGACCAAGCGCCTGAAAAGCCTCCACCGCCCATTGCCACTCATCGGGTGTGGGGCGATGCTCCGGCAGGTAGCCGATGGGCGCAAACAGCGGCCCACCCAGCAACTTGGCACCACATGCAGCAGCCGTTTCCACACAGGCCGTCAAATGGCGCAGGGAGCACGCGCGCACCGCGGCATCGGGACTGATGGGATTGATTCCAGCGGGCAGAATGGCGCACACCGTACACTCCAAATCCGCGGCGGCAAAGGCGCGGCGAATCTGGGTAGCAGCCAACTGCGCGGGCTCGAAGAGAGCAATCTCCAATGCCTCCAACCCCATCGCACGCACCACCGGCACCAGGTCCAGATGCTCGGCTTCAAACTGCGCTGTCCAGGCAAATGCGCTTACTCCAAGCTTCATTCCGTGCTCCTTGCCCCGGCCGGGCGTCATTTCATTGGGCCTATTGATCCGGCCTTCAAGTAGTGGTGGGGTTCCCACCCATTGCGCGATAACGCCTGCGCAATGGATGGGGTACGGTGCTTCAATTTACGGGCCGGATTGATAGACCCGTGACCGCATGGATTCTTTCTTTCCCAGGTCTCAGAATCGAGACCTGGGGCACGGCGGATTCAAGCTCCAAGTGCAACAGGTGTGATTTTAGCCGACCAGTGTTGGACGAAGTCGAAAGCGCCTTCGGGTAGGAACAGTTCTGCGGGCGCTTTCCATCCCAGAGATTT
>Ga0181520_10005055_pt1 | contig 21401 bp, 18 predicted proteins | sample PEATcosm2014_Bin_29_FD_132451 | JGI IMG/M metagenome (GOLD analysis project Ga0181520, IMG submission 132451) | Peatland microbial communities from MTU Mesocosm Facility, Houghton, MI, USA - PEATcosm2014_Bin02_30_metaG | ecosystem: Environmental > Terrestrial > Soil > Wetlands > Peat | place... | reverse complement strand
CCGGACATTTTTCCGACTTCATCACCGGCGCATCCCCAGACCAGAAGTCGGATAAATGTAAATTCAACCCCGCACCGGCCATGTTCTCCTCGGTTTACTAATATGATTAGGGCCAAACTCCAGGGGCAGGCGTCTCGCCTGCCCCAGCCCCAAATTCAAGCCCAGTCCGGGTAAATCAAGGTGAATCAAACCCAATCAAGGTCAAAAAATAAAAAAACCTCGTTTTTTGGAGCGCGAGTAGTCCCAACTCGCTGCGGCATCGCCCAGAACAGGGTGCAAATCCCAACGACGTCCTCAACAAACTTGGAGCCACTGTGGCTTTACCAATTGTAGCGTCGAGCCTGTGGCTCGACTTCTCGGCGCACAGCGCCGACGCTACAACTTGTTTGCCCGCAGCCATTGGCGGGTTTCTCGACTGATGAACCGTGCAGATTGCAAAAACGACATTTAGATTTTCGCAGTTTGCAGTTTTTCGACAAAACGGTGCATCACCGTGCGCCGATGAATCGAGCCACAGGCTCGACACACAAACACTACACATGGAAAAGCCACGGCGGCACCAAGCTTGCTGAAAGACGGGCAAAAACCTCATCCGCCAGCCCAATGCCGCAAAGTCATTCCATTTCATACCCGCCGGTTGAGACTAAAATCGTCTCCGACTCAAAAACCGCGGTCATCCGCTGGCTGTGTGAGGGCCGGGAAATTTTTCCAAGCATGTTGGAGGCGATTGCAGCGGCCCGAAAATCCATCCGGCTGGAAATCTATATTTACTCCGACGGCAAGGTCGGGCGGCAATTTCTGGAAGCCTTAACCGCGGCGGCGCATCGGGGCGTACAAGTGCAGGTGCTGGTGGATGCCATCGGCTCATGGTTGCTGCCGGGCGATTTTTTCAATCCGCTCATCGCCCAAGGCGGCGAGGCGCGCCGGTTTAACCCCCTTCATCCCCTGCGATTTGGCGTGCGGGACCATCGCAAGCTGCTCATCTGCGACGGCGCGGTCGTTTTCATCGGCGGATTCAATATGGCCGATGAATACGCCGGCGACGGCGTGACCTGCGGCTGGTGCGATTTGGGGATACGAATTAGAAACCGTGAGCTGGCGTCCAAACTGGGCCGCTCCTTTGCGGAAATATTTGCGCTGTCGGGTTTTCAGCACAAGCCGTGGCGGCAGTTCCGCGCGTTCCGGCGCCGCCGCCAAACCCAGGAAGGCTCCATCAAAGAATTGCTGCTGGCCCAGCCCGGCCGGGGAGCCAGCCAGTTTCAAACTGCGCTCTACCGCGATTTGCGCCGCGCGCACACCGTGCAAATTACCAGTCCCTATTTCCTGCCGACCCACCGTTTGCGCCGGGATTTGATGCGGGTGGCGCGCCATGGCGGGCGGGTGCAACTGATCCTCGCCGGCAAAACCGACGTGCTGGTTTCCCAACTGGCGGCCCGCAGCCTGTATCGCCGCCTGTTGAAGGCGGGCGTGGAAATTTACGAGTATCAACCGCAGATCCTGCACTCCAAACTGGTTTACATTGACGGCGTGGTCTATGTCGGCTCCTCCAATTTCGACATTCGGAGCCTCAACTTGAATTATGAATTGATGCTGCGGCTGGGACAGAAGCCCGTGGTCGCCCAGGCGCACGCGATTTTCACGCGGTTGCTGGGACAATCCAAAAAGATCGAATTGAAGCCTTGGCTGAAAACCCAGACTTTATGGCAGCGCTGGAGAAACCACTGGGCGCATTTTCTCCTCACCCGCATAGACCCCTTTGTGGCCCTCCAACAATTCCGGACCCTGAAAAGAAAGTCGCAGGGCAAAAAATAGGCCGGGGCAGGCTGAAAACTTTTAACGCAAAGGCGCAAAAGCGCAACGACTGTGAGCCAAATTCATGACTCCCCTGCCCGCTTTGCAGTGCTATCTCCCACCATTGTTGCCTCATGCTAAAATTTTGGATTGCGGTGGCAGCGCAGCGGCGACATCGCTTTCGCCCGCTCGAGACGTGAACGAACCTATGAGAACTTTCGTCCGCACCAAAGCGGCGTGGCGCTTCCCGCCGCAATCCATGTCATTTGGTTGCGCCTTGGCCCCTTTGCGTCTTTGCGTTAAAATTTTGCCGCCCCATTCCGGCTGATTAATTTCTACTTTCAACATTTTCCAGTTTAACTGGCTCGTCCACCTTGGGAACCAGCGACTTGATAAAGGCATTGCGCAGCAGCGTGGCGACGGTGGGCCAGATATGTACATCGGTCTTTCCAAAGGCGCCCGAGATGGGAATTTTTGTGGCCAACTGGTTGTGGGGTTGATTTTTGAAGGCGGTGGCGAGCGTGCCCACAATGGCTTTCCAGAAGATTTCCAAGGCGTCCTTTTTTTTGTCCTTGTCCCAGCTGAAAACCTTCAGGTTCTTGAAGAAAACTTTGCAGTAGCCATCGTAGTTTCCATCTTTTGCGGCAAAGGAGGTAAACAGCGCAAAGTCCCCGCGCGCGACATCGAATTTGCCATAGGCGCGCAGAAAGCTGTTCAGCGTGACCAAGTCCACGTTCGTTAGTTGGCCGGTAAGTTCAAAAGCCGGGGTTTTGGCCAGGGGATTGACGTGAATTACAAAATCCAGCCCGCCTTTGCCCAGGGCCTTGCCGTGCGCCGTGATGCCAGCCGGCAGGGCTTCGGCCAGCTTTCGCGAATTCGTGAAATTGGTGGCCAGAATGGACACGTCATTGAGATAGATGTCCACAGGCGGCGTGGAATAAAGATTTTGAAAGTGAACCTGCCCGTTGGTGACCTCAAGCCGGTTGATGCTGAAAGGCGCCAGGCTTTCCAGGGTTTTGCCCCAGTCGTTTTCATCCCCATTTTGGGTCTGCTCCTGGGTTGGGCCGGAAATAAAATTGAGGCTGGGCTGCCGCATGGCGATCTTGGTGACCAGGGCGCCGTGGAACAATTCGCTCCATTCCAAAGACAAATCCAGAATTTGAGTCGAAAAGAACGGCACCGGAATCTTGCCGCCTGTCTTGTAGAGATGGATGTCGTGGATTTGATAGGCGCCCCGCCAGAGGTGGACCGATACGTCGCCGATTTTGCCGCTGTAATCGGTGGACTTGTTCAACTGACGATTGACGAAGGTCTTAAGCCCAAATGGCAGCGCGAGCCGCACGACCACAAGAACAAGCACGATACCCGCCAGCCAGTAGATGAAACGAGGCGGCCGGGGCCCGTGCGCGGGACTGGAAGTTTTGCTCAAGTTTTCTTTTTCTTTTTAATTTTTTCGTCCTGAAAGAAGATGCTGAACAAAAGCCAGAGCCCGCCAGCGGCGGCTCCCAGGAAACACAGAATGGCCAGGCCGGGGTATCCCATAAGCTGAAAGGTGGTCTGGATGCGCATCAGCAGAGCCGCGCCGAGAATCAGGGAGGCCAGAATAATTCCCGCCGTAATGCGGTTGGCCACTTTCTGAAAACCTTCCACGACCGTTTTGGCATCGGTGGATCTGACTTTCACTTCAATCTCGGAATTGGTGATTCCATCCAGCATGCGGTTCAAGCGGCTGGGCAGACCGGTGAGGAATTCCTTCATTTCGAGCAGGGACGTGAAAACGTTGCCCTGCGAAAAATTCATTTTCAGACGCCGGGTCAGGATTTCAGCCGCATTCTGGCGGATGGCCGCATAGGGATCGAAGTCCGGTGCCAGGATTTTTCCCAGTTCATCCATTTGCAACAGGGTCTTGCCCAATAACGTCAGTTCGCTGGGCACCTGCAAACCGCTGTTGATGGCGCTGCGGCTGACTTCCATCAGGGCCTTGCCGGTGTTCAGTTTTTCGAGGCTTTGATTTTGTTGCAACGCCATGATCTGCCCGATGTGCCGGCGAAATTCGGCCGGATCAAACTCGTCCGTGGTCTTGCTGATGCGAATCACCACGTCCGCCGCCGTCTCGTAATTTCCTTCGCCGACGGCGATCAGAAGTTTCAGCAGGTTTTCCTGCATGGTGGGGGCGATGCGGCCGACCATTCCCAAATCCAACAGGGCAATGCGGCCGTCGCCGGTGAGAAAAACATTTCCGGGGTGCGGATCGGCGTGAAACAGCCCGTCGAGGAGAATTTGCTTCAAGTAGGCCTTGAACAATTCTTCCGCCAGGACTTCGCCATTTAGACCCAGGCGCGCCACCGGACTTAGGGAAGTGATTTTGTGGCCTTGAACATAATCCATCGTCAAAACGCAGCGCGTGCTGTAATCACGAATGGGCTGCGGCACCTGGAGGTGCGGGAATTCCCTGAGATTCTCTCCCAGCGTGATGAGATTCTGGGCTTCCCGCTCATAGTTTAGCTCCTGCTGGATCGTGACCCTAAATTCTTCCAGTACCACCTGAAACCGGTAGCGCCGTCCGATTTCGGTGTGGGTATCGAGAAAGTCGGCGATCTGGCCAAGCACCTCAAAATCTTCCGCAATTTGTTTGCGGATGTTGGGCCGCTGCACCTTGACGATGACCTCGCGGCCGTCACGTAAGGCCGCGGAGTGAACCTGACCAAGCGACGCGGCGGCGATGGGCTTGGCATCAAAGCGCGAAAAGGCCTTGGAAATTCGGATGCCCAGTTCCGCCAGGACAATCTGTTCCACTTCCTCATAGGAGAAGGGCTTGACCCGGTCCTGCAGCCGGGTGAGCGCCTTCAAATACGGTTCCGGCAGCAGGTCAGAACGGCAGGACAGCAACTGACCAAGTTTCACATAGGTGGCGCCCATGGCTTCCAAATCGTCCGCCAATTGCGCGGGATCGGTTCTGCCATCCAGAACTTCCCGATCGCGCGATTCAGTGCTGTCGTCCAGGAAATCCATCTGTCGCACCCAGTCTGAGCGTCCGTATTTCCATAACAGCGCAACAATTTCCTTGTAGCGTTTGAGATTGGTGGCGGAAACCTTCATTTATTGTTCTGTATTAATTGCTGCGTACCGGCCTGACTCCGAGCAATAGGAATGCCACGGACCGGCGTAACGCTCAGATGCGTCTTAGCCGCCCGTTGGAAAAAACGCCTTTGGGACAGCAGCCGACGTGCGAAGGTGCCAACTCTAATCGTTTTCCTGAAAAGCTTAAGCCTCCTTACGTGGGCTGCCACAGCTTTAAAGAAAAGGCCTCAAAATCATGGCGTGAAAATGCGATCTGCAATTCATGGCGGACGTGAAACAATGCAAAATGCAACAGCGCGAACCCACGTATTGCATTGCGCCGAAGACGGAGAGACACGCGCGCTCCTCCAGCCAGCCGTTGCCCTGCTCAAAACCGGCATATTGGCATTTTTTATGCAAGCCAGTCGGTACATGAAGGCATTGCTCGCCTGCAAAACCTGCGGGTTGGTTCAGCATTTGGAACATCTGCCCCGCGGATACAAGGCCGAATGCGCCCGCTGTGGTGAAGTCCTGTTGTGTGATCACACCTATAGCCGCGCTTTGACGGCGGCGTTTTCCCTGGCGGCGCTTTTTCTGTATGTGCCGGCAAACATTTATCCGGTGATGATGATGCATTATCTGGGTCGGGAAACCGAAAACACTGTATGGGGCGGGGTGCAGGCGCTGTGGAGCGACGGGATGTGGGGCGTGGCGATCATTGTTTTTCTGGCCAGCCTGCTGATTCCGCTGTTGAAATTGCTTGGCCTTTTTTTTCTGGTGTCGGTTCGCACGCCGCGCTGGCAGAGATTACGCACGCGCATTTTTAAAATTATCGAAAAAATCGGGCCTTGGGCCATGCTCGATGTTTTTCTGCTGGCCATCATGGTGGCGGTGATCCGCTTCGGCAAATTTGCCACGGTCGTTCCGGGGCCAGGCATCGTGGCGTTTACCGCGGTGGTCGTCCTCACATTGCTGGCGTCCGGGAGCTTCGAGCCGCAACTGATTTGGAAAGGCGAAAATTTTGAACGCGATGCCAAAACCGCCGCCTGATTTTCCGCACGCAAAACTGGCCCGGCGGACCGCTTTGTCCTTCATCTGGTCTGTGCCGGTGATTGCCGCCGTCGTGGCCGGCATCTTAGTCTTTGAAAATCTTCAGAAATTTGGGCCGGTCATCACGATTCAATTTGAAAATGCCAATGGCCTGGATGCCAACCAAACCGTCGTTCGCTACCGGGGTGTGCGCGTGGGCAACGTGCTGTCCATTGAGCTGACGCGGGACCTGCAACACGTGGAAGTGCGGGCGCGGCTCCAGCGGTTCGCCGCCGGCCTGGCGCGGGAGGGGTCCATCTTTTGGATCGTCCGGCCGGAAGTCGGCGCGGCTGGAGTACACGCGCTGGAGACGATTGTTTCCGGCCCCTACATTGAAGCACTTCCGGGCGATGACCGGGGCAGGAAACAAAACCATTTTATCGGCGCCAGCGAGGCCCCGGTCATGAAGCAGTCAGGCAGCGGGAAGGAATTCGTTCTGCACGCGGCCCAAGTAAGATCGCTCGGCGCGGACTCGCCGGTTTATTATCGCGGCATTCAAGCGGGCAAGGTCCAGTATCTTGATTTGAGCCCGGATTCCACCACCGTCAATATTCATGTCGTTATCAAGCCGAATTTTTCGCCCCTGATACGTTCCAATACCGTTTGGTGGAATGCCGGGGGCATAGACATAAACTGGCATCTGCTGTCTGGTCTCAACATGTCGGCCGAGAACTTGCGGGCGGTCGTCACCGGCGGCATCTCTTTTGCCACACCCAATGACCCCGCCAGGGCGGCAGCGGCAGGGAGCGAATTTACCCTATATCAAAGGCCCGAAGTAAAATGGCTGGATTGGTCGCCGCTATTGGAAATCACCAACACTGCGGTTTCCGCTCCGGGAAATGCCGCCCCCATTGAACTGGAAAGTGTCAGCCAGCCGCCGAAACAGCAATGAAGCCAAAGGCAAATTGCACGGCGTGGGATCATGATTTGCAACTTGCATGGCTTCCAAGCCGGAGTTCACTTCCCGCTTGCCTGAATTTCTCCAGCGAATTGGAAATCTTGCAATTGGCACGACTTGAGCTTGAGGGTCGTCGGCACAACTGAGCCAATCAGGTGATAAACCAAACAACAGCGGTGAGGCGCGCATTGAACGGCTTCTTTTATCTGGCATTAAGCATAATCAGCTTCATGACGGCCTTTCATTGCGCGGCACAAATTGACCCGGAACAGCGCGACCTGCTGGAGCTGGGATATGATCAGCCGTTGGAGGGACAGGGGCCTCAGGGTGAATATGCCTATTTTTATTATAACAACCCGGATTTTTTCCGTACCAATGTGGCACTGCGGGCGGCCATTGCTCCGGTTTACCTCGACAGCGAAATCGGTTTTAAACAATTGATCTCGCCGTACACGGATGTGGGCATTGGCATCAATGGCGGCGGATATGGTGATGACTACTATGAGGTGCGGCAGGGAACCTATATCAAGAGCGAAAGTTTTGACGGAGATGGCGCGGGCGCTTCCGCCTCCATCTACCAGTTGTTAAATCCCGGCATGTTGATTCCCCTGAACCTGGTTGCCCGGGGCGGACTTCACTATTCGACCTACCACACCGCCGACCAGACAGCAGGCACGTTTGTAATGCCACAAGATCAGGTTGATTTGTTTACGCGGGTCGGCCTGCGGCTGGCCGGCAAGGAACCGGTGCTCTATCCCGACTTGGGCATGGAATTATCGCTCTGGTATGAACAGCAATGGCGCCTGGAGGATCAGACCTATGGTTTTAACAATGACCGGCGCATCAATCCTGACGCAGGCCTTTACTGGCTTTATGCGGGATTGAATTATACCTTTACCAACAGCGGTCAGAAAATTTTGTTCGGCGTGACCGCCGGAGGTTCCACCGACGCCGACCGTTTCAGCGCCTGGCGGCTGGGCGGTGAACTTCCTTTGATTTCTGAATTTCCCCTGGTATTGCCCGGTTATTATTATGAAGAACTGACGGCGGAGCGGTTTGTGCATCTGTATGGCGCCTATGAATTCCCCCTGGTGCAGTCGCAAGTTTTAAAATTCCGGCTGGAAGCCGCCACGGCCAATTTGGAATATCTGCCCGGCCTTGAACAACGCGGCCCCTGGCAGACCGGTGCGGGCTGTGCGCTGACCTTCGCGCCCAGGAAAAAGAATTTTCAAATCGTCCTGCGTTACGGCTATGGCTTCAACGCCATTCGCGATGGCCAGGAGGGCGCCCAAAGTATCGGGCTGTTGTTTCAATATGATTTTGAGGCGCGGAGAAAAACCACTGATTGAATTTTGCAGTTAATAAGACTTATGAAATGTTTCCATTGCAGCCAGTGCGGAATGATGATTTTTTTTGAGAATGACCGCTGCGTGAAATGCGGCCACCTGCTGGGATTTTTGCCCGACGCGCTGGATTTTAGCACCTTGGAAAAAGCGACAGATGCCCATTGGCAACCTGCGGACAAGACCATCGGCGGCAAGACTTACAAGGCATGTGCCAACGGCAAACAGCATGGTGTCTGCAACTGGCTGGTGCCTGCGGATGACACCAATGCCTGGTGTCAGGCCTGCCGCCTGAACGAGATCATTCCCGACCTTGCGGATCCCAGGAATTTGACCCGCTGGGCGAAATTGGAGCTGGCCAAGCGCCGGTGCATATACACTTTCCTCCGGCTTGGGTTGCCACTCCAAAATGTTCCGGGCGGGAAGCAGCCGTCCCTCCGTTTTAGGTTTCTGCAAGATAAAGACAATGAACCCGTGAAAACCGGCCACGAAAATGGCATTATCACCATCAATGTGGCCGAGGCGGATGAGGACGAACGCGAGCGTCGCCGGCTAAATTTGCATGAGCCTTATCGCACGCTCGTGGGGCATTTTCGGCATGAATCAGGCCATTTTTATTGGGACCGGCTCATTGCCAATTCCCCGGATTTGCAGCGTTTCCGTGAACTTTTTGGAGATGAAACAGCGGCTTACAATGGGGCGTTGAAAAACTACTATCAGCAGGGTCCCCCTGCCGATTGGGCCACAAAAGCGGTCACCCCGTACGCCTGCTCTCATCCGTGGGAAGATTGGGCGGAGACTTGGGCGCATTATTTGCACATCGTGGATACGCTGGAGTCAGCCGCAGGTTTCGGCCTGGGGATGAAAGAAAATGCCGCTGCCAGGCCTGGATCACTTCCCATCAAATACCGTGAAGACATGGATTTCGACGACCTGCTGGCCGAATGGACGCCTCTGACTTGCGCTTTGAATGCCATCAATCGCGGGATGGGTTTGTCCGACCTGTACCCATTTGTCATCCCCCTGCCGGCAATTGAGAAACTCCGATTTATTCACGGTATCATTCTCAAGTTCAAACGCGCCAGCCAGGGTCGTTGAGAAATGCCATGAATACGTGTCGGTCGGTGGCGGTGGCCGCATCGCTACCATGCCGCAAGAGCGGGTGGAGTCGGCGGTAAACGCGAGGAACAGCTATTCGGAAAACGCAGAGATCGGCCCAAGGTGCCGGTCATGGATGGCACTCATTTGGCTGTGGATCAATTGTTTCTGGGTAAGCATATACTCCGCGCAAAGCCAGTTCTCGCGATCGTGCCCCTCTTCGCAATTGCTATCCTGGTAGAATTTCAAGGCAAGCGTTGCTATTTCACCCTCGGTCGGGCAATGGCCTTGGGAACGGTCGTAGGCAGTCAGAAATTTCATTTGGCGGTCTGACAAGCTGGAATCATGCCGCGCCTAAATGCAGGCAAATTGAACTTCTGGGGTTTTTGGCCCGTGCAATTCGCAAAGCAACATTTGCGATTTGCAAGGCGCAAACCTAGCTTTCAGAATGCGAAAGCCGTTCGTCCAGATGCCAGGCGGCGCTGATGAGGGCGAGGTGCGATAATGCCTGAGGAAAGTTTCCGAGATGTTCGCCGCAGGGACCGAGTTGTTCGGCATAAAGCCCCAGATGATTTGCATAGCCTAGTGCTTTTTCCAAAATGAACCGCGCCTGCTTCAAATCGCCGGCGCGGGCAAGGCATTCAACGTACCAGAATGAACACATGGAAAAAGTGCCTTCCCTGCCGCGCAAACCATCGGGAGCGGCTTTTGAGGGCAGATAGCGGTAAACCAGCGAATCTTCCACGAGATTGTTTTCAATGGCTTGGAGCGTGGATTTCCAGCGCGGATCGGTGGGGCTGATGAATTTGACCAGGGGCAGCAGCAAGGATGCGGCATCTACGGTTTTTGCCCCACGGAACTGGACAAACGAATTCAATCTGGAGTCCCAGAAAGTCCTGTAAATGTTGTTGTAGATTTCATCGCGAATCCGATGCCAGCGAACCAGCGGAGCGGGGAATGAGCGTCGCCGGGCAATGTCCATGGCGCGTTCGATGGCCAGCCAGCACATTGCGCGCGAATACAAGAATGGCCGCCGGCCGCCGCGAACCTCCCAAATGCCGTCGTCGGGCTGCTTCCAATGTTTGCAGACCCATTCGACAAGGGTGGTGATGCTGGTCCAGAAATCATATGAAATCGGTTCGCCATGCCGGTCATAAATGGAAACGGAGTCAAGCAGTTCACCGTAAATATCCAGTTGCAACTGGTGGGACGCGGCGTTGCCGATCCTTACTGGCCGGGATTTTTTATACCCCTCGAAGTTGGTTAAAAGTTTTTCCGGCAGGTCGCGCCGGCCATCGAGGCCGTACATCACTTGCAGCGGACGCCCTGGTTCCAGTTCTCGGCAACGCTGTTCCATCCAGCGCATGAACGCCTGGGCCTCTTCCGTGTAACCAAGGCGCATGAGCGCATACAGGGTGAATGAGGCATCGCGAATCCAGGTGTAGCGATAGTCCCAATTTCGCTCGCCGCCGATTCTTTCCGGCAGACCGAAAGTCGGCGCCGCGACGATGGATCCGTGCGCCTGCGACGTCAGCAGTTTCAGAATTAATGCCGAACGGTTGACCATTTCGCGCCAGCGTCCGCGATATTTGGACCGCGCCATCCAGCCAATCCAAAAATTCATGGTCTCTTTGAAGACCTCAGGGACATAATCTTTGCCCAGGGAAGCTGAGTCTGCTTCGCCGGGTCTGGCTTCTTCCAAAATGAATGACGCGGTCTGATTCGGACGCAAGGTAAATTCCGCGACCGCCGCTCCGTCATGCGCTCTGAGCGGAACACTGCTGCGAATCAGCAGGGCGGGGAGACGCTGTTTATCGGGAACGAACAGCCATTTGTCCGTCTGCCTTTCAATCGAATGACCGGTGCGCCCGTAATCAAATCTAGGCGCGAAAACCATCTTCAATTTTATTTCCCCGCGCACCACTTTCACCCGGCGAACCAGATTGTGCCGGTGGCCCAGGTGTTCAATGGCCATGAAATCAGATATTTCCGCAATGCCCTGCCCGCCCAGGAAACGCGAAAGCAAAATATTGGTATCCGGCAGATAACGCTGGCGATGTTGGAATTCGCCGGCCTGCGGGGCAATGCGGAAATATCCGCCCCTTTCCCGATCCAGCAACGCGGCAAAAATAGTCGGTGAATCGAAATGCGGAAAGCACATGAAATCAATTGAACCGTCCATGCTGACCAGCGCCGTGGTCGTCAAGTCGCCAATCAAACCGTAATTTTCAATGGGCTGATAGTTCATATATGTGAACCCGGACAAAATCAAACCGCGTCTGAAATCCTATCAGGTATCATGCCAAAGGAGCCAAAGCGGTTTGCAATGCACGCCGGAGAGAGCCTTGCATTTTGCAGCAGCTTATGGGCCTTCAACCGGCAACCATCAAATTTTGCCCCTTTTCCGGCCTGATTTCATGTGGCACGGCTTCTGCAATCGAACAAGTTAAGAAGCACTTAAAAAAGAAAGGAATCATATGTTAGGCTGGACCTTAATGTTTTTAATCATTGCGCTGGTGGCCGGGCTGCTGGGTTTTACCGGCATCGCCGGGGCCGCTGCCAGCATCGCCCAAATACTTTTTGTGGTGTTTCTGGTTTTATTTCTGGCTTCCCTGGTGAGCCATCTGTTGCGTTCGCGGTGAATGCAGGAAACATATTTACAAAATTGCCATTTAGAAAAATCTCATGAAAACAATAACTTGGCTGGTTACTTTGACTGCGGCAGCGGGCATCACGGCGGGTTGCAACCGGCAATCGGATGAATCAAACAGCGGGGCCAGTTCGCCCGCAACCAACGACACTACAACGACTGCCAGCAACACCTGGGAAAACACCAAAGCAAGCGGCAGCAATGTTTGGAATGCAGTCAAAACGGGGGCGACTAACGCCTGGGATGGCACCAAGGAAACCGGCAGCAACCTCTGGGCGAAAACTAAAGATGCTTTTGGCGCCGGCAGTTCGACCAACACGATTTCAACCAACTACTTTGGATACGATTATTCAATGAAAGACGCATTCGTTTCGGAGGCCAAAACAAGTTTGGATGACCTGGATCAACAAGCCTCAAGTTTGTCGAACCGTCTGGCCAGCGCCACCGACAACACCCGGACAAACCTTCAGGAAAACTTGCAGGCCATCAATGATAAACGGGCGGAGCTTGGCAAAAAATACGACGACATAAAAAATGCCACGCAGGCTGACTGGAATGACGCCAAGGCAGCCTTTGCAAAGTCTTTGTATGACGTGCAGGCCGATCTGAAGGCCGGGTGGGATTCAGTCACGGGCAAAATGTAATGCCCCGCAAACATACGAACAAAACCTCAACCGAATAAAATTATGAATACATTGCAATTAAAAGGAAACTGGAACATCGCCAAAGGCAAACTGAAACAGAAATACGCACAACTTACCGACGAAGACCTCAGGTTTGCGGAAGGTGAGCAAGACGAATTAATTGGCCGCATTCAAAAACGCACCGGCGACACCAAGGAAATGATCGAACAGGTGTTGAACGAATGCTTCGCCAGTGACCCCAGTCCGGCTGACATGCGGGCATCAGGGAACAAAGCATTTCAACAGAAAAACTGAAAGATAAATTATGAACCGCGGAATAGGAATCGCCTTGTTGATCGTAGGCATCGTGCTCGTGGTCTATGGCCTGAACGCCTCAGATTCTGTGAGCTCCAACATATCCCGCACCTTCACCGGCGCGCCGACAAACAAAACGCTCTGGCTTCTCCTGGGCGGGGCCGCGAGCGCAATTACCGGCGCCGTAATGACCTTCCGTCGCGCCTAGGAGAAATTAATACCAGAAACTTTATGAAAACTTCAGTTATAACCTCAATGGTCTTGCTTGCCTTGGGCGCAACTGTGGTGGCTCAAACCAGCGCCGCCCCCCCAGCGCCGCCCAGACCACCCGCGGTCAACTCGCAGCCGCCCGCAAACAATACCCAACCGCCCACGGTCAATTCAGCGCCACCGGCTGCTAATACTCCTCCGCCGGTGGCCAACACGCCGCCACCCGCTGCCAACACGCCACCGCCGGTGGCCAACACCCCGCCGCCGATGGTCAATACCCCGCCCCCCGGAACCACCTACCCGACGGTCCAGAATCCGCCGCCCGTGGGGAATCAAAACATCCAACCCGGATATGGCCAAGTGGTTCAGCCTAGGCAAAACCAAAATGTGCAGCCCGGACTCAATCAAAGTGTGCAGCCGGCCTTTGGCGGCGGGTATAACCAGGGCACCATGCCCACCAATGGATATGGCAGTTACGGAGGAGGCACGAACCCGTCCATGCCCACCAATGGCTTCGGCCGTTATCCGGGGCTGAATCCAAACCTGCCCGGGGGAGGACCCATTGCTCCCGGCAATCTGCCTTTAAATACGAACATGTCCACCGGCAGGTAACCAGCGGAACGCCGCGCGACGCCCTGTAAATTCGTCTGGAAAGCAAAACCAGACAATTTACGGGCACCACAACCTGATTTTCTCCGCGGATTCTCTTCTCTCTACGAATCTTCTCTCCGCGAAATAATTCGGCCCGGCAAACCGGGTTGTGCCTGTGACCAGACACAGTGAACCTGTATAATCCGTCAGCTTTCGGGTTTGTTGCCGCCAGCTTTGGCTTCCGCTGACACCGGGGCGCGCACGGGCAGCGGTTCTTCCGTCAGGTTAATGATGGCCTGCAACGGCGCGCGGACATTGTCGGATCGAGCACGCAGTTCGCGGCCCAGTTCGTCCACCACCTCATGGAGCACATAGGCCAGCAACAAGGTACGCAGCTTGTCTTCATCGGCTGGCAGGAGGGGCGACTGGCGCGTCCGCTCGCAATAGGCCTGCAAAAAAGCCCGGCTCACGGCGCGATTCCAGTGCCGGACCCAGGGCTCGAACTTGGGGAGATTTTCACGGGCAATGGAGCCCAACTCCACTTGCTGGTGGAATCCGGCATACGCCGCGTGATGGAATGAACGCACCAGCCGTGCGACGTCGCTCAGCGGCGACCGTTTGAGGCGGCGCTCGCTGATGGACAAAGTTACGTCGCCTTCAAAATCCACGAAAACAAAATCGCGTCCCGTCCAAAGAATCTGGTCAAGCTGGCAGCAGCCGAGGGTGCGAATGCGGGCGGCTTCAAAGGATTGTTCGATCAGCGGGCGGTAGTGTTTGAGAATGGCCGGTTCCAATCCGGCCACCCGCTCCGCCACCGGCGCGAGGTCTGACGGCAGGGCCTTAATTTGACGCCGGAGGAGCTGTAAATTTTGGGCCGCCAGAAAACGCATGGTTTGGAAGACTCCGCGCAGATAATGCGGCGTGATGGGTTCCAAATTGAATTCCCCGTCGTCACTGCCGGCCGCCAGCGCCAGGTGCAATTCGGCTGTGCGCACGCCGAGCAACCGCGCGGATTCAAGGTAGCTGCCCACATGGTCGGGCATTTCGGGCTGCGTCACATGCTGCAAAAGCTTGAGCGGGCCGAAGGCCGGTGGCGCGTCCGGCGTCTGGCCTTGCGCCGCGGAAGCAAACACCCGCTCGTAATAGCGCGCGACGGATTCGAGCGTGAATTGCCAGGCGTTCTTGGCATAGGGCACGAAGGACCTGGCCACTGCCAACGTCATGTCCGAGCCGTCGTTGCCGCGGTATTCCAAAGCGCCGAGGATGTGGGGACTGTTCGCGAAATTTTTTGCCGCCAGATGGCGCCCGATTTCGAGTTCGGGATTCGTACCCGGGCACACATGACGGTAGAATTTCAGGACCATACGATCTGCGAAGATCATCCTGGTATTGCCTTCCTTCCGGTGTTGAATTGCCGGGTTGGGCATTGGTCCCGCGTCCAACACCCGCCGGAGAGCTGCCGTGCGCAACGGTTCGATCTCGCCGGAATTGCTGCGGAGCCGGTCCCGCTCGTGGATAAGTGCGAGAACCGTGGTGGCGAAAGCAGGCTCCGCCATTACCTCGCCAAGCACGCCCAGCGCCGCGCCGTCACGCCGGCTGATCGTGGCCAGCCGTGTCTCCGCCGGTCCCGCCGCCTCTTCGGTGCCAGCCAGTCCCAAGGACAACACGTAAATGTCCAGCGGGGCATCCACATATTCCACTTGTAGAAACGCGAGCGCAACCAACCGGCCGCCAGCCAGCGGCATGACGAAATACTCCTTCAGCGTGACCAGCTTGATGGTGTTTTCGCCGCCGGCAAACCACGGCTGTCGTTTGAGATATTCGGGCAAAACGGCTTCCAGTTGCGCCCGGGGTCGGCCGGAGAGTATCTCCTGCCAGTCTTCCAGCACCAGGATGGCTGCCAACGGCGCGGAGGCGCCGGTTTCCGTCCCGGCCGGCGACGTTTGCGGTCCGGCTTCCAGCGAGAACCAAAAAAAATTGTGCGGCCCCAGCGTCATAAAGTATGGCGCCTCCGTGATGGCGGGGAATTTCATCCGGCCAAAAAGCTCGATGGGAATCATCTGCTTGAACGCCGACAGGTCCAGTTCGACCGGTTGCGTGAAACGTGAAAGGTTGGCCACCACCAGGATGATTTCTTTTTCGTGGCGCAGGATATAACTCAAAATCTTGTGGTTGTCGGGCTGGAGAAATTCGCATTTGCCCTCGCCCAGCGCGCGCCAGCGTTTGCGGAAGCCCAATACCCGGCGCATCCACCAAAGCAGCGAATGCGGATTGGACAGTTGCGCTTCGACGTTGCAGGCTTCGTAGTGATAGGCGGGGTCGAGAATGATGGGCAGATAAAGGCTCTGGGGGTTGGCGCGCGAAAAGCCGGCGTTTTTATCCGAACTCCACTGCATCGGCGTGCGCACGCCGTTGCGGTCGCCCAGATAAATGTTTTCGCCCAGGCCAATTTCATCGCCGTAATAGAGCACCGGTGTGCCGGGCAGGGAGAAGAGCAAGGCGTTGAGCAGTTCGATGCTCTTGCGGTCGTTGTTGAGCAGCGGCGCCAGCCGGCGGCGGATGCCAAGGTTCAGCCGGGCCTGATGCACGTGGGCGTATGTGCGATACATGTAGTCGCGCTCCTCGTCGGTGACCATTTCCAGGGTTAATTCATCGTGGTTGCGAAGGAACAATGCCCATTGGCCGGTTTCGGGAATCGGGGGCGTCTGCTCCAGTATATCCACAATGGGCAGGCGATCTTCCATGCGCAACGCCATGAAGAGGCGCGGCATGAGCGGAAAATGAAACGCCATGTGGCACTCGTCGCCGCGGCCCTGGCCAAAATACGCCACCGCGTCCTCTGGCCACTGGTTCGCCTCGGCAAGCTGCATCCGGTCGGTGTAATTGGCATCCACGTAGGCGCGAAGCTTTTTGAGGAAGGCGTGGGTTTCGGGCAGATTCTCGCAGGCAGTGCCTTCGCGCTCGTAGAGATAGGGCACCGCGTCCAGCCGGAGGCCGTCCACGCCGAGGCCGAGCCAGAAGTCCATCACCTCTATGACTTTTTCATGCACCTCCGGGTTGTCAAAATTGAGGTCGGGTTGATGCGAGAAAAAGCGGTGCCAGAAATACGCCTTGGCCACATGGTCCCACGTCCAGTTCGAAATCTCCACGTCCTTGAAAATAATCCGGGTGCCCTTGTATTTGGCCGGGCTGTCGCTCCAGACGTAAAAATTGCGCCAGCGACTGCCGGGTGCGGCGCGGCGGGCGCGTTGAAACCATGGATGCTGGTCCGACGTGTGATTCAACACCAGTTCGGTAATCACGCGAAGCCCGCGCTTGTGCGCCGCGCGAAGAAAAACCTTGAAATCGCCCAGCGTGCCAAACATCGGATGGACATTGCAATAATCGGCGATGTCATAGCCGTCATCCTTAAGCGGCGAGGGATAAAAGGGGAGCAGCCAGATGGCGGTCACGCCGAGGTCCTTGATGTAATCCAGCTTGGCCGTCAGGCCGCGGAAATCGCCGGTGCCGTCGCCGTTGGCGTCGAAAAAGGCGCGGACGTGGACTTCGTAGAAAACTCCGCTCTTGTACCAATCCGGCTCGCGGCCAAGGCCTTCGCGATTTAATTGGGGCTTGGGCATAAATTAAAGGCACGTCCCGAACTGAAGAAACCCAGACGATCCAGGACGTGCCTGCGAACGGCCGGACATTAGCGCCGGCCAGGGCATTTTAGTATGTCGGCGACGGGTACGGATAAGTGGTGGTGAGCGACGAATCCCTTTGCTGTGGCGCCGGGGCAATCCGGTTCACCACATTGACGCCATTGATGGTGTTATAGTCGAACACAAGTTTTTCGTCCGGTCGCAGTTCATCCAATTTGCCGTTTGGCTGGCCGTTGATCACGATCGCGCAATTGTCGGCCAGATTAAATTTCATGGTGTGGTCGAACGTGTCCTGCGCCTTCACCGTCTTTTCGCTGAGGTCAATGGCCGTCAGGTCGCCGGTAAACGCGAGGCTGGTTTGCGAGATTTGACGTGCCGTCAACATGTCGTTCGGCGTATCACAGGTAATCGTCACCTGATCGCCGGTCTGGATGCTGGCCAGCGTGCCGGATTTGTTGTCCCGCAGGGTGATGACACAGTCGCTGGCTATCTGCATGGGCTGGTCTAATCCCCGTTGGTGCAGCGTCAGCATATGCTTGTTTGCGTCAATGGCCGCGACCATTCCCTCCAACCGCCTGGCCCGTTCCGCGACGCGGTCCGCGATCAAGACGCCATGCGAATCCTGGTAATAGACCGTAACCTTGTCGCCGGGTTGGAGACTGGCCGCCGTGGCGTTGTTCCTCCCCGCCAGCGTATAAGTGCAATGGGCGCCGAGGTTGAACTGCCGATTTGCGAACAGCCAGGATTTCACGCGCAGGATGTTTTCCTGCGGATTAACGGAAACGACCTGACCGGAGTAACATTTGTCGGATGGTGCCACAGACACGGTCGGCTGATCCGCCAGCGCTTTGCCGGCAGACGCGGCCAAAACCGTCGCCAGAATCATCGTTATCTGCTTTGTCGGTTTGCTTGTTTTCATAATTCAATGTGTGTTGTGTGGATTAATTCCACGTTTATGTTTTGGCTTCCTTAACCAGCGAACATCATGCCACAACGTTGCGGGGCAGGTTGCGGCCCTTTCCATCGAAGTTAGGTGCAAGATGCAACGGTTTGGCAGACGCAATCGTGCGGATTGCAACGCGGACGTGTGATTCCACAGGTCAAACTGCATGGGTTGCCTGATCTGGATGAAGCTGATTGGAATGAACCGTGCCCTGGTTGCGAGATTGCATCACCGGCTGCGGCAGCCGTTCGAGGTAATTTTGGAAGGTTTCCCGCCACCACTCATGCCACTGTGCAACCGGACTGCCCCACAACCTGCGATGCATGCTCAACATGGCGTCGGCATCCCAGAGCAAAGTCCTCTTTTCCCGGAGCGACAAGGCGGACGGGCCGTTGCGCAATAACTGGTCACACAGCGTGGTCAACTGTTCATGCGCGCGGAGGCTGACTTGCTGCCGTTCATGCAACAGGGAAACATGGAGGGAATTGAGCTGCGGATCGAGCACCGTTTGGCCCAGACCGAAATCTTCCCCGGCTTCCCCGTTGACCACGCGGGCGCCTGTTGAAGGCGCAAATGGCTCCTGTAGTTGCTGGAGTTCCCAAGGCGGCTGCGTCTCTTCGGGTATCATAAACCATCCGTGCCGCCGGCTGGCCAGCCCCAGGCGGTTGGAAGCAAGGAAATACGAAAACGGTATGGACACAATCGGACCAAAAAGGACCAATAACAGCCAGGGTAGCATCATCGGCGCCCGCCACCCCACCACCACGGCAGCGGCAACCGCCAGCACGGTGTGAGCGGCATGCGCCACAATACATTCGCGCCAGGATGGGCCGTCTTCATCCGTGCGCTTTTGACGGCCCCAGCCCGCTGACCCGCCGAAGAAAGACGACCAGATAAATTGCGTGTAATACAACATTAGAATGGGGGCCAGCAGCATGGAATAAATGGTTTCCGCGAGCGTGCTCAACACAATCTTGAAGGTTCCGCCCGCAGCCCGGCGTTGTTCGGGCAGTGAAATCAACCGCTGCGCGGCGAGCAACTTGGGGGTGAGCAGCAGGATCATGGCGCAGACAAACAGGAAGGTGTTTTGCACCGGAACACCGCCACCAAAGAAGAGCACCGGACTGAACAGCAAAAACAACAGCCAAAGGGGCGAGCCGGCATAGGCCATGATGCCGATCAAGATGTTCACCCGGCTGGGCATGGTCAGGCCGCGCGCGAACAGAAACCAAATATGCTGCATGTTTCCATGGCACCAGCGCCGGTCACGTTGCAAGCTGGCCGGCAGATGGGGCGGCCCCTCCTCGTAACTGCCGGTCAAATCATATTCCGACCAAACTTCATAGCCGGCCTGCCGGATGAGCGCGGCCTCAACCGTGTCATGGCTAAGAATGCGCGTGCCCAGCTTGCCCGACGGGGGCAATTCCGGCATGGCGCAGAACTGCATAAACGGCTTGACCCGGATAATGGCGTTGTGGCCATAGAAGCCCGCATTGTCGAGTTGCCAGAAATTCGCGCCAGCCACAAATAGGGGACCGTAAGTGTGGGCGGCAAACTGGTTGAGGCGCTGGAACAGACTTTGCCCCAACACAGGCCGCGAGAAAGTTTGAATAATTCCCGTGCGCGGATGTTTTTCCATCAGGTTCACCAGCCGCACGAACGTGCTGCCGGTCATGATGCTGTCGGCATCCAGCACGATCAAATACCGGTAGCTGGTCCCCCAGCGCCGGCAAAAATCGGCCACGTTGCCGCTCTTGTGATGCAGGGTCACGCGCCGTTTCCGGTAAAAGATACGGCCAAAACCCTGGACCTGTTTGCATAATTCAAACCACGCGCTTTCCTCGGCGATCCAAACATTGAGGTCTGCACTGTCGCTGAGAATAAAGAAATCAAACGCGCCACCGTGACCGGTGGCGTGGAGCGATTCGTACATGACCCGCAATCCTTGAAAGACCCGGCCAACGTCCTCGTTGAATATTGGGATGACAATGGCCGTGGCCGGCAGCGGGCCCGGCGGACTATCGGGAGGAAGTGTCTGGTTGATTCGGATTGGATCCCCCCCCCGGCGGAGCAGCCACCAGCCAGTGACGGCGAGTGTGCAGCCATAAACGATTTGTGCCTGAAGCACCAGAAACAGCACGAACAAACCCGCGCTGGCGATGGTCCAGCCATGGGCGGAAATGCGCGCCGCCATGAGCACCCCGCCAACGGCCAGCAGGAACGCATTGACCACCACAAAGCTCCAACGCCGGTCACTGATGAAGTCCTTTGAATCCATGGCTCATCGCAGTTTGCCCGTCAAGAGTGTGAAGGCGGACAATACGAACGCGGCAGCCTTGGCTGCCAGGGAAGGCGATAAATTTTTCGTCAATTCTCCCAAAGCGGTGGGCAGGCTCATGGCGTCTTGCAGGGTATTGTCAAATGGCAGCGGCACCATGCTCGAGACCTTCAACGCCGGGGCCGACCGCACTTCACAGGCCAGCACGGCATGTTGGAAATGGGCTGGAATTTCATCAGCCAGAAAAAGGGCCGGCCATTTTCTTGTGGTGTCCAGGGCGAAGCAGGAAAGGAGCCCCAGGGCAGCATCGCGCCCGTCGGACGCAAGAATTTTCCCGAACCACTGCTCCGAAATCGCGTGGAATTCATTCATGGCCAGAACCGTGGGATTGGCTGCCGGATTTTGCGCGAATTTGATGGCGGCCTGTTGGATCACCGCAGCAATAATTCGCTCTTGTTGCTCCGAGTCGGTGAGGTGCAACGCAAGCAAATACGCCTTCAGTTGCGAACGGGCTTCCTTCCAGTCGGACTCAATTGCGCTGGTTGGGCTAAACTGCTCATTTAATTTCGTCGCCGGGCTGAAGGCTGCTGGATGATTTGCCAAAGGTTTCACGCCAATCCGTTTGCAATAACCATGCCGTGGCGATTTTCAAATGATTCAATCGTGGTCATGCGAATGTGCCTTGCAATTCGCATGACCATGAAATTGACCGATTGCGGATTGCGAACTGATCGCACCGTGAAAACCGGCTAGTGTAGTGTCTCACAAACGACTGGAGTTATTTTCCCTTTGTTTTGCGCATTCTCGGGCGCGTGCAACCGGGTTTGATCCGCTCCAGTGTCTGTTTGCACCGACTGAGCTTTTCGACGAT
>Ga0181520_10005053_pt1 | contig 21413 bp, 17 predicted proteins | sample PEATcosm2014_Bin_29_FD_132451 | JGI IMG/M metagenome (GOLD analysis project Ga0181520, IMG submission 132451) | Peatland microbial communities from MTU Mesocosm Facility, Houghton, MI, USA - PEATcosm2014_Bin02_30_metaG | ecosystem: Environmental > Terrestrial > Soil > Wetlands > Peat | place... | reverse complement strand
CGTTGCTGCCGGGTATCCGAAGCTCCAGCCTTGACGCTCATGCCGCCAAGATACAACCGTTTAGACGAAACTCCAGCGCATATATCGCGGACGGTTACCTAGTTTATAACACAGTAGTACTAGGCGGCCCGATAGCTGCTTTCTGGGAGAATGGGACAGTTACCGATCTAACCAACTACTCCAGTCATGGGGATTTAGCGGCTGTTTCTGAGGCAAATGGAATTGCTGTCTCGGGCAGCGATGTCTATGTGGCGGGCTGGCAATATGTCCCGATCGAGGTGGCCCCCGGCGACTACATTTATGGCCAGGCCGCCGCCCTCTGGAAGAACGGCGTGGTCACCGATCTGACGGATGGAACGTGGCAAGCAGATGCGCTTGGTGTGACGGTTTCCAACAGTGGCGATGTCTATGTGGTGGGCTGGACAACCAACACGACGACCGGCAATATCGTGGCCACTTATTGGAAGAACGGCGTGGCGACTTACCTCGACGATGGAACAACGACCAACTCAGCAGCAAGCGCGATTACAGTTTCCAGCAGCGGCGATGTGTATGTGGTTGGCCTTGCAAGCGAATCGCCGACCACCAGTGGGGTAGCAACTATTTGGAAGAACGGCGTGGCAACCAATCTCAGCGATGGAAATGGGACAGGCACACCGAACGCGATTGCGGTCACCAGCAGTGGCGACGTTTTCATTGCAGGCTCTACCATTACCTCCACCACAATATTCGGCACAGTTTGGGAGAACGGGACGGCCACCAACCTCCCCGGGGAAACAGTCTATGATTCGCCTTGGTCGATTTTCGTTACGGAGCAGTAGGAAGAAGACGGGAGACGGCACTGGAATTGGGGCGAAGAAGCGGTTTATGACGGTGCGGCTTGTTGGCAAGGAAAGGGAAGATTGACATGAGGCTCAGAGCATTGGTTTCGATCTCGGCATTGTTGATGGCGCTGCCGTTTTTGGGTTGTGGGGGTGGCGGGGCTAGCAGTCCAGCAACTCAGACAATCAGCTTCGCCAAGCCGGGCACACAGACGGTTGGCGCGCCGTTGTCGCTTGTGGCTTCGGCCAGCTCCGGCCTGACGGTAAGCTTCAGCTCGACAACGACGGGCGTTTGCACGGTCAGCGGGACGGCGGCCACATTTGTAGCGTCTGGCACCTGCACGATTGACGCGAACCAGGCGGGCAATAGCGCTTATGCGGCGGCGGCGATGGTTGCGCAGAGCTTTAGTGTCAACGGCGAATCGCAGACGATCACCTTCGCGAATCCGGGCGGGCAGACCTTTGGCTCGCCGCTGACACTTGTGGCCACAGCCAGCTCCGGTCTGACGGTGAGCTTTACTTCGACGACGACGGGCGTTTGCACGGTCAACGGGACGACGGCGACCTTCGTTACGACGGGGACTTGCACGATTGATGCGAACCAGGCCGGCAATAGCGCTTTTGCGGCGGCGGCGGTGATTGAACAGAGCTTTAATGTCATCAACGTATATGTGGCGGGTGTGGCGGGTGTTACGACTCAAGCCCCGAACTATATATTTCTTGCTACCTGCTGGAAGAACGGCGCGGTTTTCAACGTCAGCAATGGACTGGGGAATGCTTTCGCGAATGGGATCACGGTCGACGACAGCGGAAATTTCTATGCGGTGGGTTATACACTCACCGGCCCTACTAACAACATTCAGACAGCCACCATCTGGACGAAAGGGTCGGATCTTCCCCTCGCCGATGGAACGAACGGTACGGCGGGAGGGATCGCACTCTCCGGCAGCGATGTCTACATTGTGGGCACTTCCAGCTCAGGGACCGCTTATTGGATGGACGGCGTGGCCTACAGCCTTGCCGATGGAACGGCGGAAGGTGAGGCGAACTCGATTGCGATCTCCGGCAGCGATGTTTATGAGGCGGGAAATGTTATTGATCCCACCAGCTTGAAAACACTAGCCGCTTATTGGAAGAACGGCGTGGCTACCAACCTGACCAATGGTATAACGCAGGTTGAGGTTTACGGAATAGCCGTCTCCAGCAGTGGCGATGTTTACGTGGTAGGCTATACAGATAGCGCGACGACCGGCGCAATGACAGCCACGTACTGGAAGAATGGCGTAGCCACCGAACTGACCGATGGAACGACGTTTGCAGCGCTGAACGGAATCACAATCTCTAACAGCGGCGATGTCTACGTCGCAGGCTGGACATCCACCGCGACTGGCACTGGTATTGCCACTTATTGGAAGAATGGTGTGGCTACAAACCTGACCGATGGAACTGAGAGTAGCTATGCGAACGCGATAGCGGTATCCAGTAGCGGCGACGTTTACGTGGCGGGTTATACAAATAGCGCGACGACTGGCAAGACGATAGCCACTTACTGGAAGAATGATGTGGCCACCAACCTGACCGATGGAACACTGGATGCTAAGGCGAACGCGATTTTCCTGTCGGAACAGTAGGGAATCGCAGGAGGTGTCTAGCTGTATGCCGTAAAGCCCCCAGTTTGATTGGGCATTCCTGAAGCCGAGTCCTTGCAAAGTTCATGAAGGGAAGCCCCCGGCTGTATGGGATTATCTTGCGCCGTCCCTACGGGACTCCGCAACGAACTTATGGAATCCCTCTTCCCCACGCTGAAGCGCGGGGCTAATAAGCACTGCGCCTACGGCGCGGGTTACGGGCTAAAGCCCTCGTTGATTGAATAGGCTTTCCTTCGAATAGGGGATTTTATTAGTGGCTCAACAGCTAATGAAAAGCGATAATCAGAGATCGAATAGTCTGTAACGTACTGTAATAAAATACTATATATGTAGATATCCCACCTTAAGCGCAAAAAACAAGTACGCGCCGAAGGTGGGGTACCCAACTATTGTTCACCCACAAGCTAGAGTCTTGAGTTAACAGCTCATCGCAATCATGACGAAAAAGCAACCGCAGGTCCTTCGACTCGCTGCGCTCGCTCGGGATGACAGTGTATTTGTTGTTCGAAATTATGACTCAGGACACTCAACTTTTGACTTGGGCGGGAGGAGGTCTCCTATGGCGGCGCGGAGGCGGGCGGTCAGCTCGTCAGTCTGGCGAATGGTCATGCCTTTGGTCACGATTGGATCGCCGATTTTGAGGGTCAGCTGGCCGGGATAGAAGTGGCGGGTGTGGATCGGGAGCAGCTCGTAGACGCCGGTCAGAGCCATGGGAACGAGCGGCACCTGGGCGCGAATGGCCAGGTAGGCTGCGCCGGAGAGGAAGGGCTTGAGCGCGCCGTTGGGGGTGCGTCCGCCTTCGGGAAAGACGAAGAGGGCCATGCCGGAGCGCAGGGCGCGTGCTCCGGCACCGAGGCTGGAGAGGGTGGCGTGGGGGTTATTGGTGTCGATCGGCATTTGTCCTGATCGGTTCAAGTACCATCCTATGAATGGAATAGGCCATAATTGCTTGCGCGCCAAAATGCGAAATTGGAAGGGCAGCGCCGCGAAGATGACCGGCGTATCCATGTAGGAAGTGTGGTTGGAGGTGTAGACGGCGGCCGGATGCTGGCGAAGCTTTTCCGCGCCGATAAGTGTGAGCTTGCAGCCGGAGAGCCAGACGCAACCGCGCGCCCAGAGGCGGGCGATGTTGTGCTGCATATTGCCATTCTTGTCAACAAAGGAAACCAGCAGCGAAAGGCTTCCCCAGAAGGCTGTTATGAGAGTGAGCAGCGGAATCTGGATGATGTTGGTGCACCAGCGGTAGAGCCTGGGCATCGGATTGGGGCGCTCACTCACGATAGGATTCCTTCCAAATCGGCCCCGTGGGCCAGCAGCAGCGAACGCGCCTCGCCAACCAGGTAGACCGAGCCGGAGATGACGACGAGGCCGGCTCCGCGCTCGGCGGCCCACTGCAGGGCCTGGCGGACGGATGCGGCGCTGAGCGCGAGGGTACCGGTGGCTTTGCCCGCGGCTTCAAGGTCTTCGAGGTCGGCGGCGCGGGCGGAGTGGATGGGCGCGAAGATCACTTGGTCAAAGAGCGGAAAGAGGATCCGGGCCATCTCGTTGATGGGCTTGTCGCGCAAGCAACTGAAGATGAGGCTGCGCGGGCGCTGATCGTTGAGAAGGCCGCAAAGCCCGGAGCGGAGCGCCCAAGCACCGGCGGGATTATGCGCTACATCGAGAATCCATTCGATGCCGCTGGCCTGAATGCGCTCGAGGCGGCCGGGCCAGCGGGTCTGACGAATTCCCTGGGCGATGGTGGCCGGAGTGATGGGAAAGCTCTGCGCCAGCTCGACGGCGGCGGCGATGGCCAGAGCGATGTTACGCTGCTGGTGAGCGCCGGTGAGCGGAGAGTCTACTTCTACAGGAGCACCGAGAGCTTGGACGGTGTACGTGATCGTTGCGCCATTGACCGGAGTCTCAATTGGAGTTCTGGTTTCCCAGGTCCGAGAATCCGGACCTGGGGCACCCAAATTCAGGTTCGATACAGAAAAATCCTGGTATAGATGGGTCGAATCGATTGTGGGCGGCAGATAAGGCTCGGCGGTGACCCGTCTGAGTTCGAGCGCGGCGGCGGTTTCGTCAAAGACTTGATTAGTCTCGGGATCCTGCGGGAGAGAGATCAGAGTGCCGTGACGGCGGAGAATGCCGGCCTTCTCGCGGGTGATGGCGGCGATAGTCGAGCCGAGCCATTCGGTGTGGTCGAGCGAGATGTCGGTGATGACGGAGATGAGCGGATCGACGACGTTGGTGGCGTCGAGGCGGCCACCCATGCCGACTTCGAGGACGGCGAGATCGACGCGGGCTTCGGCGAAGTAGAGCAGAGCCTGGGCGGTGAGAAGCTCGAAGAAGCTGGGAGTCTGCGGGAGCTTGCCCTCTTGCAGCAGACGGCGGGCGACCTCATCGACGCGAAAGAAGAGGCGGGCAAAGTCGTGATCGGCGATTTCGGCATCGTTGATACGAATGCGCTCGTTGACGCGCTCGAGGTGCGGTGAGGTGTAGAGTCCGGCGCGCAGGCCAGAGGCGGTCAGGATCGAGGCCAGCGTGGCGGCGGTTGAGCCTTTGCCGTTGGTTCCGGCGATCAGCACGGAGCGCAGGCGTTGCTGCGGATCGCCTAAGGCGGCGAGCAGGATGCGGACTTCATCGAGGGAAAACTTGCGGCGGGGCTGGCCGGGGCGGGTATACAGCTCCGGCGCCATGGTGTTGAGTTGATCGATGGCGGCGGAATAAGACATGGAAAGAACAGTATAGTGGGCGAGTCTCAGTCGAGCTGGAAGCTGATAGTGGATCTGATTGCCATCTCGGCACTTACTTTCGATTTATCGTCTGCTTTTCGGCTTTGGCATCTCCGTGACTTTATTTTGCGTACGTTCGTTTGCGGGAACAGCCGGTAACATGGCACAAATCTGTTCTTTGGTCTTTCCCTCTGTCTTCTCCAAGAAATACCAGAGCGCATCAACAAGGATGTCGTTGGTCGTCGTCCGATTGTTATTTTGGCGACGGCGAACCACATCGATCCAGTGGATTGCAGTTCTCTCTCCGGCAGTGAGACAAATCGAAGTCCTCTGGGCATCGTCCGGGATGTGTTTCTCTCTTGGGCTCATGATTCAGATTTCTATTGACAGCACTAATACATTGTCGCATAATTGCGTTATAGTGCAATAACGCAGTTATGCGGATATAGGTATCGCTACCGTTGGTAATTGCGCCATACTGACTTGGAGAGGATTCCGATGACTCCCACTGCCGAATCCGAATTTGAGGTCGAGCTTAAGGTGTTCGAGGAAAACCGGCGTGAGTGGTCGGGTTCTCATCCAGGAGACTACGTGGTAATCCAGGACGAGGTGGTTTTGCAGGGGTTCTTTAAGGAGTACGCTGACGCATTCAAGGCTGGCCTGCAAAGATTCGGCGTTCGTCGACCCTTCTTGGTCAAGCAGGTCTGGATAACTGAACCCGTGTACTTTGTGGCCTGAATATGGTTCCAGTCAAGATTCGTCGGGATCCTTTTAATCAGCTCGACCCCGGTCCATGTATCAAGGTCATCATCTCGAACACAGATGAGACGATTAAAGCGGGTCTCGCTATTGGATTCGAGCACCCAGTTGCTCACGAGATTACGGCTCTTATAGATACCGGATCCCCATTCACGATTGTTAATAGGGTCCATGTACTAAACCGGATGCTCACGCAAACTGGCGCCGGAACCGATATCAGAACTCTCGGTGGTAAAGCTAAATGTGGCGAACATTCCGGAACAATTAGCTTCCCTGGAACCGGACTCAAACGTATTGAGACATTGCGAATACTCTCAAAAGATTTTGAAGAAGAGCGCTACTATTCCTGCCTGATCGGGCGGGACGTCCTTCGGTACTGGAACATTACCTTTGACGGGCGTTCAAAGAGCGTCACGATTGCCGACTGACTCTACTCACTTCTAGCTCCTCAGCAGCAGTTGCAGCGCCTCATGCGCGCATTGCAGGCAGCCGCGGGCTTCGTCCTCTGAGAGAAGGCCCTGATGGACGGCCTTCTTGCCAATGTCGTTGACCTGATTGGCGACGTGGGGAAAGTCGGCGTCGAAGCCAGTCATGATGAGATTGTTGTTGACCTCGTGCAGGAGATTGCCCAGGGTAGCTGTGTTGCGGTAACGCGTGCGCACCTGCTGTGTCAGCACGGGCGGGAGCTTCTGGCGGATGGCCTCCTCGAGGACGGAGCGGCACATCACGGCGCAGGCGGTAAACAACCCCAGGAAATAGCAACGGGTGGCCTCGTCGAGATAGCGGTCGGCCTCTTCGCTGCTGGGCGCGGCGACAACGCACTCACGCAACTGGGTGGCACGCTGCACAGCCGGTTCGACCATCTCGAGCAGCTCCAAGGCAAAGGCTGTGCGCAGCAGATCGTTCTGTTGACCGTCGAGGGCGCGCTGAATCTCCTGCCAAGCCGGAGTGACACCCTCCATGCCCGCCTGTTGCAAACGGGTCAGCGAGGTGAGCCGCTGGCGCGCGTGCTGGATGAACCCCTGGCGCATATCCTGCGCGAGCATTCGCCAGCCTACTACAAATGCCGCGGAGTCCTGCTGATAGCGCAACCAAAGTTCATCGTAGACGATCCCCGGCAGGACCTCGCGCAATTGCTCGAAGCGACCCGTGCTGGCCAACTCGGAGATGGCCTCGCAAAACTCGCGTCCTGGCGCACCTTCGGCCGACATCTGCAGCAGCTGGTCTTCCAGTCGCCCGACATCAATGGCCATGTGCGAAGCCCTCCTCGACACAGTTTAAGACCAGTATGATTCCAAGCCAGATAGAAACCGAAAACTTCTTGTGGGCATGGACTGGAATGGGAAGAAGTGGCGGCGTAAGGCGAAGCCCGGAATCGACAAAAGACGGTTCCCGCATACTACGGTAATCTGCTGCCTGTGCAGAAGCGGTCTACTCTAACTCCTTGCCCTACGTGCATAAAGACTTGCTTTTCACACAAGCCGTCTGCTTTGCACAGGGCTTTCGGCATCGCCCGTGGAAGGCGTGGGAAACCGGGGTCGCATTCACGTGCCTGGTGACGAGATTTCCAATTACCCAGAATTGCACTGCCAGGATTTAGAAAACCTAGACAGCAGCCAAATCACTCGATGCAAATCAGTTCTTCTGAATTTCCACTTTTGCTATGACAACTACGGGTACTACTATCTTTTTTCTTAATCTCTTATATGCTTTCCCAATCCCCGTCGCGGGTTGTGGAGAGAGGCGGAAAATAGTGAGCGGTACTTGATCCGCCCCGAAATCAGTTTGAGGTTTCTCACCAAAGGCGCGAAGCATCAAGAAGCAGGTTCTTCGACTGCGCTGCGCTTCGCCCAGAATGACAGCGCCGAGGGTGGGGTACCCGCTCAAGTTGACCGGGAACTACCGCAACTGGGCCCGGGGATGCAGAAAATCACCCTTGTTTTCCACGCGCGCGAAAGCGCTCCAAGTGAATACAATCAAGAAGAAGAAAAGAAAGCAGTTTCCAGCGGGGCGCAAGTTGTTGTACAGTGTGGCCAGCGCGGATTCTACTTCAAACGGGATTTCTTCGGGAGCCGCAAAGCGAGGGTAGGTTCATGGCGAAGGTGGAAACAGAGGTTGAAGTGCCGACCGCGTCGGGAGCAGCGATGGAGATTACCGTAAGCCGTCAAGAGCTGGTGAAGGAGCTCACCGCGACGCAAAGCGTTGTGGAACGTAAGACCACGATTCCCATTCTTTCAAACTTCCTGATCGAGGCGGAGGGGGAGAGGCTGAACATCACGGCCACCGACTTGGACCAGGCAATCCGCACCAGCGCAGAGGCGAAGGTGAAGAAGCCGGGAGCGTGCACGATTCCGGCGCGCAAGCTGTACGACTACGTGAAGCTGCTGCCCGAAGGCGATATCTCGATCAAGCTGCTGGATAACCACTGGGTGCAGATCCGCAGCGGGCGATCGAATACGAAGATGGTCGGCATGGCGCGCGCGAATTATCCGCAGGTGCCAGACTTCCCGGCGATCGCGGCGACCAGCATTTCGGTTGTGGCGCTGAAGACGCTGATCAATCGGACGATCTTCGCGATTTCGAATGAAGAGTCGCGCTACACGCTGAACGGCGCGCTGCTGGTGATCAAGGCCGAGTCGCTGGCGATGGTGGCGACGGACGGGCACCGGCTGTCTTTTGTCGAGAAGCCGAATGAGGTTCTGGAGGGAATCAGCGGCGAGAAGCGGGTGCTGATTCCGCGCAAGGCGTTGCAGGAGCTGCAGCAGTTGCTCTCGAACACCGAGGCCGAAAAGGTGGAGTTCGCCGACGACGAGCACACGCTTTTTTTCCGCGTCGGGCATCGCACGCTGAGCACGCGCAAACTGTCGGGGCAGTTCCCGAACTTCGAGGCGGTGATGCCGCGCGACAACACCAAGTTCGCGGTGGTACGCTCGAACGAACTGTCAGCGGCGATTCAGCGCGTGGCGCAATTTGCCGACGAGCGCTCGGGGGCGATCCGGCTACGGCTGGAGAGCAATGAGCTGAAGATCAGTTCGAACTCGGCGGAGAGCGGCGAGAGCGAAGACACCATCGACACGCCTTACGCGAGCGATCCGATTGCCGTCGGCTTCAATTCGGTTTACATTCTTGACTTCCTCAAAGCGCTCAACAATGAAGGCGAGGTGCGGCTGGAGTTCAAGGACTCGCAATCGGCGGGGCAGATGCGGCCGGAAGATCCGGATGCGGAGTATAAGTACCGGTATGTGCTGATGCCGATGCGGATCTGACCACCTGCGGTGGGGCAGCGTTTTTTCATGCAGCCAAATAAACAAGTCGGCCCGGCAGCGATGCCGGGCCGACTTGTTTATTGCTGTGAAAAACCATGTTTTCCGCAGCAATGAAACGCTGTAATCTTAAACGGGACTGGGCGGCGCAGGCCGAACCAAAGCGACTGACAATGCCGAAGACCGGTGAATCAGAGGCTAGCCAAACACGATCCCAACCGTCAGCGCAGTATTTTCAATCGCTTTACCTTCTCGCCGCATCAAATTACATTATGGAGACATATAACCGTACAAATATATTCGACAATTGCTGAAGAGCAGGATTCGGTTTTGCGGAGGACTGCAATGACAATTGCATACATTAACCGCATAGCTACTGCAGTTCCTCCTTATGATGTTCATCGTCCATTCATTGATTACGCGTCCAGCATGGTTGCCGAAGGCACGATGCGTAATCTCTTTCGCCGCATGTCGCGTCTCTCCGCCATCGAGCATCGCTATTCCTTCCTGCAACCGTTGGCTTCTTCAGACGGTTCTTGGAGAGATGCGGAAGATTTCTATCAACGAGGAAATTTTCCCGCAACAGCACGGCGTATGCAGCTTTTTGAGCGTTTTGCCCCACAGCTCGCGCAGCGCGGTCTGGACAAGCTGGAATTAACCGATGAGGAGCGGCGCGGAATTACGCATGTGATTGTAACCTCGTGCACGGGACACTACGCGCCTGGCCTGGACTTTGACGTCATGAACTATTTGCGGCTAGACCCCTCGGTGGAGCGCACCATGATCGGCTTCATGGGCTGCTATGCAGCCATCAATTCCTTGAAGCTGGCACATCACATCGTTCGGTCGCGTCCGGAGGCTTTGGTTCTTGTATTGAACCTGGAGCTTTGCACGCTGCATTTTCAAGAGACGCAGAATCTGGAGCAGGTGCTCTCCTTCATGCTGTTTGCCGATGGCTGTGCCGCGAGCCTGATCAGCGCACGCCCAGGCGGAGTTGCGATCGATAGCTTTCTCGCGGTGATCATTCCCGAGACAAGCCACCTGATCACCTGGCGCATTGGTGATCTGGGATTCGATATGCACTTGTCCGGAGAGGTTCCGAATGAGATCGGACGCTCGCTCCAGGAAATGCGCTCAAGAGTGACGAGAGGTAGAGATCCGCAGTCCATCGATCTTTGGGTAGCGCATCCCGGAGGCCGCTCGATTCTCGATGCCGTTGAAAGCGGCCTGAGCCTGTCCGCGGATGCGCTATCGTGTTCACGCGAAGTTCTGCTGAAGTATGGCAATATGTCTTCCGCGACAGTGATGTTCGTACTGGAGCAGGCGATGCAGCGAGCACAGCCGGGACACCAGGGTTGTGCGATATCGTTCGGGCCGGGATTGACGGCGGAGACGATGCTTTTCCATGCCGCGTAATACGCCGGATTTCAGCCGCCGCTCGGAGCTGATCGAGCGGATGGATGAGCCATGCAGCCGCGAACAATTACGTGCCTGCCTGCGGGATATTGCCAAGTCCAACCGCTGGTTGATGGGTTATCGTCCCTTGCTGCATTGGCTCGATAGTCTGGAATGGCCGCCGCTCGACGGCCCGCTTCGCATTCTGGATGTGGGCTGCGGTAATGGAGACGGGTTGCGCCGGATTGAGCGATGGGCCAGAGAGCGCAAACTCACGGTGGAACTTACAGGCCTCGATCTGAATCCTGATACGTCCGGAATCGCAGCGGAGGCCAGCGCCGCTGAGAGCAAGATCAAGTGGGTCGCTGCGGATGTCCTCGCTTACACGCCAGAGAAGCCGGTTCACATCGTGGTCAGTTCGCTGCTGACTCACCACCTCACTGAGCCTGATATCGTTTGCTTCCTGCAATGGATGGAGCGGCACGCCGAGATAGGGTGGTTGATCAACGATCTCTCTCGTGGCGCTGTTCCGTATTACCTCTTTCGAGTGTTTTCGTTGTTGATGGGGCTGCATCCTTTTGTGCGGAATGATGGCCCGATCTCGATTGCGCGGTCCTTTGTACCGGAAGATTGGCAAAGGATGTGCGCGGCTGCAGGACTAAACGAAAAGGATGTTGTCATTGAAAACTTCAAGCCGGCAAGGCTCTGTGTCGAAAGGAGAAAACCATTTTGAGCGCAGCGAGTCGAGCCATTGATCATCTGGTAATCGGCGGAGGTCTTGCGGGATCGATGGCAGCGCTGCGCCTGGCCGCCGAAGGACGCGAGGTTACGCTGCTGGAGAAAGAACAAGTGGCGCACCACAAAGTGTGCGGAGAGTTTCTGAGTTACGAAGCAGTGGAGTACCTCAGTACGGCCGGAGTCGATCCATACAACCTTGGCGCGGCTCGGATCCGCAGGGTGCGGCTGTACTCGAAGAACCGCGTAGTTGAAGCAGCCCTGCCCTTCACGGCGCTTTCACTCTCGCGGCGGGTTCTGGATGCGGCAATGATTGCGCGAGCAGCGGAGAGCGGATGCAAGGTGCGGCTCGGCGTGCTCGTCGATAGCCTGAAGACGCAGGACGGAGTTTGGCAGGCACAACCCCGCGGCGGCGAACTGGTGCAGGCGCGCACAGTATTCCTGGCCACAGGCAAGCATGACCTTCGCGGATGGGAGCGCGGGCGCGGCGTACAGGGAGATCTGATCGGGTTCAAAATGCATTGGGCGTTGGCTCCGGCGCAAAGAGAGGCGCTGCGGGAGTTGATGGAACTCTATCTTTTTTCCGGCGGATATGGAGGACTATCGCTGGTTGAAAATGGCGTGGCCAATATGTGTTTGGTGGTGCTCCGTGGCGCGTTACGCAAGGTAGGCGGCTGGACGGAACTGCTCACTGCAATTGTGAATGATAACCCGGTGCTTCTGGAGCGCCTGCACGGCGCAAAGCCCTTGTGGGAGCGGCCGCTGGCTATCTCTTCTATTCCCTATGGGTATCTTGTGGGCGGCGCCTCCAGCCTGTGGCGCATAGGCGACCAGGCGGCTGTGATTCCATCTTTCACGGGAGACGGAATGTCCATAGCACTGCACAGCGGGAGCCTTGCCGCCGAGATGTCTCTGGCCGGCGCGGGCGCGGAAGAGTACCACCGCAGGCTGCACGCGAAACTGCGCCGTGGTATGACATTGGGGACACTGCTCTCACAAACAATGGTGAGTCGAGCGGGCCGCATTCTGGCGCCGCGCGGCCTTTCGCTTTTTCCAAACGCAATGAAATGGATCGCCGCGTCAACCAGAATCCCCGCGCAAGCCCGGCTTGCTAAATCGACTAACTGACATCACACTCAGGCGACTGCAGGCGTCTTCATAAAATCCAGGGCGCGGTCTAGGTAGGATTTCAGATGGCGGCGGTGGACTACGGCGTCCAGGAAACCTTTTTCGAGCAGAAACTCGGAGCGCTGGAAGCCATCGGGGAGCTTTTGGCGGATGGTCTGCTCGATGACCCTGGGGCCGGCGAAACCAATCAGAGCGCCGGGTTCGGCGATGTTCAAGTCGCCGAGCATGGCGAAGCTGGCAGTGACGCCGCCGGTGGTGGGATCAGTAAGGACGCAGATGTAAGGAACCTTGGCGTCGTCGAGCTGGGCGAGGGCGGAGGAGATTTTGGCCATCTGCATCAGGCTGGCGACGCCCTCCATCATGCGCGCTCCGCCGGATGCGGCAATGACGATTAGCGGCTTGCGGCTCAGGCGTGCGCGGTCAACGGCCCGGGCAATTGTCTCACCGACGACAGCGCCCATCGAACCGCCGATGAAGCCGTACTCCATGGCGCTGACGACAACGGCATGCGCGCCGATGTGGCCGGTGGCATTAAGAATTGCGTCGTCAAGGCCGGTGTCCTGCTGCGCGATGAGCAGACGCTTCTTATAGGATTTGACGTCGGCAAAGTTGAGCGGGTCGGTGGAGCGCAGTCCGCCATCGACCATCTCATAGCCGGGCTCGAGCAGCAGGTCGATACGCTGACGCGCGCCGATGCGGAAGTGGTGCTGGCACTTCGGACAGACATTCAAATTGGCGAGCAGCTCCGCCTTCCAGATTGGTGCGCGGCAGGTAACGCACTTGATCCACAGGCCCTCGGTGCGCACGCGCGACTCAGCCGCACTTTTGGGAGCATAACCGTACTCTCCGCCTTCACGCTTGAACCAGGACATGGGGAAACCTCACAAAGGCAGTTGACAGCTCACAGCTAAAAACGCAATGCTGGCCGCGGCAAACCGTCCTGATGTTTTGAAGAAATACCATTTGCGAGTCGGCGTTTCCTCAGGGGTTATTGGTTCCTGCATAAATCATATCTTCGCGCCGTCCCTACGGGACTCCGTAAGGAATTTGTGGCAACCCCTTTCCCCACGCTGAAGAGCGGGGCTAATGACCATTGCGCCTACGGCGCGGGGTGACGGGCTGACCACTATTCACGGACCACTGATCACTGACAACTGTCTATCAGTATTCTATTCCGCGCTGGGCTAAAATGCCCTTCTGGTAGGCGTGCTTGAGTTCGCGCATCTCAGTGACGGTATCGGCTAGTTCGACGAGCAAGGGGTGGGCGTTGCGGCCGGTGAGAATCACGTGCACCATCTCAGGCCGCGAGCGCAGGGCTTCGGCGACCATTGCCGGGTCGAGCATTCCATAACTGATGGCGTAGTTGATCTCGTCGAGCACCACCATATCCCACTCGCCGGAGTAGATCGCGTCGCGCGCCTCGGCCCAGGCGGCTTCAACCATGCGAATGTCCTCGGGATCGGTTTCCGCTCCGCCGATCTTCACAAAGCCGCGGCCCATCTGCTTGAGGACGAAGTTGGGGCCAAAGGCCTGGACAGCATCCAACTCGCCGTAGTGCCAGGAGCCTTTGAGGAACTGGAGCATCAGCACCTTCATGCCGTTGCCGACAGCGCGCAGTGCCGTGCCCATCGCGGCAGTGGTCTTGCCCTTGCCGGGGCCGGTGTTGATCAGGATTAATCCGCGACGGGAATCGGTCATCATAGCTTACAGCTTACAGCTAACAGCAGACAGTTATTTACGATTAACTGTTAGCTGTCAACTGCTTTTCAGTGCGCTCCGTGATATGGGTGTCCCGCGAGGATGGTGAAGGCGCGATAAAGCTGCTCGGCGGCCACTAGTCGCGCCAGGGCGTGGGCGAAGGTCAGGGGGCCCAGCGAAAGCAGCAGATCGGCACGCTGACGTGCGGCGTCCGACCATCCACTGGCCGGTCCGACGGCAAAGACAATCTGCTGCGCACCCTGATCGCGTTTGGCTCCGAGCCACGCGGCAAAGACCTCTGAGGACATCTGCCGGCCGCGGCTATCGAGCATCACAGCCACGGCGGGAGTGCGCGCCTCAAGGCGTTTGAGCCAATCCAGCAGCGCCTCTTCAGTGCGGAAGGCTTCGGCCTTGCAATGCGCGAAGGGCGAGCAGCGCTTGAGATAAACCGCGGTGAGGGAGTCGAATTCATCGTTCGATCCGGGGCGGGCGGCGATGTGCGCCAGGGTAAGGTTCATGGAATCGAGGATAACCGACGGGATCTAGGTCGGCAGGAAGCGGGGGAAGTTGATTGATAGGATCACTTTAATGGAAGTTTGGGGATCTGCAGGCTTATTCAAAAAATGGACAAAACCGTCCATTTTTGGGATTCTTATCTACACTTCCCCATATTTTCATATTCCTTATGAAAATGCCGGGGGCTTAAAACACATACTGATTGTTTGTATTCAATTAGATGCAGATTTTTTAATCAGATATGAAGAATGGCAACCAACCTGCATATACACCGCGATAAGTCGTGCCTTGCTTTCCGGGATCACGTCCTTTAACCGCGAAAATGAAGCGCGACCAGCGAATCGAGAAATTTCCTGAAGGGAAGATTCCGGTTCCGATGCAGTACTTGGAGGAGATTAAATGCAATTTACCCGAATTCATGCTGCAACGCTAACCTTTGGGGTAATCCTAGCGCTCCTGCTCTCAACCCCACTCCTGCAAACGGCAGCTTACGGACAAGACGTTTCCGGTATGACAGGCACTGTGACCGACCCCTCCGGCGCGGCAGTACCGGGCTCTACCGTTACTCTCAAAAACGCGAGCAACGGATTTAAACTCACCGTGACCACGAACGCGACCGGATTCTACCGCTTTTCAGAGATTCCGCCAGGTCAGGGATATGAGGCAGTCTTTACCGCACCGGGTTTTGCTCCTCTAGAAATCAAGAATATTTACCTAACCGTAGCCACGGTCCGCACACAAAATGCAACCTTGGCTATCGGCGGAGCCACCGAGGTGGTTCAGGTCTCGGCGGCGAGCGCTGAGGTCACCATCAATACTACAGATGCAACTATCGGCAACACGTTTGACGTAGAGCAATTGAACAGCCTCCCTGTGCAGCAGAGAAACGACCCAACCGCGCTTTTCAAACTGCAGCCTGGCGTGAACGACACGGGTTCAGTAACAGGCGCGCGCGTCGATCAGAATTACATCACGCTGGATGGCCTGGACGTGAATGATTTCGCGACCGGCAGTGCATCGCAGACGAATACGGGTTCCGGAATCAACAGTGGATTTGAAAATTCTATCGTTGGACATGCGCCGATCGATTCAGTCGAAGAGTTTCACGGCACCGTAGGTGGCAATCAGGCAGCGACCGGCGCCGGTGGCGGCGGCCAGTTCCAACTGGTGACCAAGAGCGGCACCAATAAATTTCACGGCAACCTGAATGAGTATCATCGCGATCCGTCGACGGTAGCCAACAGCTGGTTCAACAACAATGCGTCGCCGAAAAATCCTCGCAACCATCTGATCGAGAATCAGTTTGGCGGTAATATCGGCGGCCCGATCAAGAAGGACAAGCTATTCTTCTTTTTTGACTACAACAACTCTAAAATCGTCAGTTCCATTGACACCTACAGAACTGTACCACTCGATAACTTCCGCGCAGGCAATATCGGCTATTTGGACAGCACCAGCACACCCACTGTTAATTCAGTCTCCTACCTATCTCCCGCCGGCGCACAGGCACTCGACCCTGCCGGAATTGGCGAAGACAGTACTTGGCTCGGTGTTAATCTAGGCAGTAATGGCAGCACTTACAACGCCAGTCCCAACTACACCAGCCTTAACGCCCGCTTCCCTCACTCCAACGCAAGCGGAGGAGATGGAGTCAACTCGGGCGGGTATACATTCAACGCCCCCAATAATGACGACGAGACGAATTATGTCGGCAGGGTTGATTACACCCTCAACCAGAGTATGAAACTCTTCGCGCGCTTCACAATCGTCCGTGAAAATGCGGTAGAAAATCCGAATGAGTTCGCAGGCGATCCGCCTACGAACCCAATCATAGATCGCTCGTACGCCTTTGCTATCGGCCATACCTGGCTGATTGGAGAGAACAAGACCAACCGGCTCACACTTGGCGAAACTGTGCAAAAGCTCCAGTTTCCCAACACCAATAACCCGGAAGGTTCTACTTTCTACACCTTCGGCGATGGTACGGGGAACTCTCTTACATCTTCACTTTACCTCAATCCGAGCTTTCAGGCCCGCCGCGTTCCTATCCCTGTGCTGGGAGATGACTTCTCCTGGACCAAGGGAGGCCACACATGGCAGTGGGGCGGAACTTTCAAAGATATCCTGACGCACAATACCAGTGGTATTGACTACAACGCCGTAGAGATTGGTCCGGGCGGCAATATGTTCGCTTTGGAGCCCAGTCTGCGCCCCGGTTCCACCTACCCCAATGGCGGCATTTATGTTGCGCCGACGACAAACGCGACTAAGGCAGAAGTGAGTTTGCAGGACAACGCCGAATATACCTTCGACCAGGCGTACACCGCCTCACTGGGCCGCATTGCCGAAATTTCGGCTGACTTCAACTACAACGCAGCGGGCACCGCACTGAAACAACTTACCGGCGATCAACGTATGTACCGGTACTATCAGACACAGCTCTATATATCAGATCAGTGGAAGGCGACTCCGAGCCTGACAGTGGCGTATGGTTTGACCTATCAATGGTTCTCGGTGCCGTATGAGACGCGCGGCCTGGAGAGTGTTGAACCCTTTTCCTTCGATCAGTACTTCCAGGCCCGGCTTCTGCAGAGTTCTGAAGGTCTGACGGGTCCCAATGCCGTTCCCTTGATTACCTACTATCGGGGCGGAAAGGGCGCAGGCAACGACGCTCCGCCTCTGTATCAGCCCCAACACAAGAACATTGCCCCACACATCGGCTTTAACTACAACCCCGGATTTGATAAGAAGATGGTAATCAACGGCGGTGTAAGTCTTATCTACGACCGTACCGTGGTCAACGCGATTCAGTTGACCCAGGATCAAGATTCGTATCTCTTCCAGCAGTCCGAACCTATCTCTGAAGGAGTTTCAGGCGACCCATCCACATCCCTTTTAACAGGCCCGCGTGTTGACACAAACAACAATATCTCCACTGTTACCATTACGCCGCCCGCATCACCTCTTCCCCCATACCAGCCATTCGTGTCGGGCGGTGCGCCCTATGGTCTCCAGGCTGGATCGGCCTTCAACGCCACCATTGACCCGACCCTGAAGACGCCGTACTCCATCGTCTTCAATTTCGGTGTTCAGCGTTCCTTCAAGTGGGACTTGGTTCTGAAGGCCAGCTACGCAGGACGCCTGGGACGCCGTCTTCTGGCGCAGGCCGACGCAAACCAGATTATCGACTTTCCGGATTTGAAATCCGGTCAGTTCCTTTCGCAGGCCTTTTCGGCGGTCACCGCGCAGCTCAGGGCGGGAATACTTCCCTCAGCGGTCACACCGCAGCCATGGTTTGAAGATATTATGGGTGGCACACCTCCGCCTTTATCAGACGGCACCACGTTCACCAGCTTCACGGAATTCTTGGCGAGTCAGAATTATGGGCAAGCTCTACGCGGCGATTTCGGCGACACCGTCCAGTTCTTGTCACTTAACGGCAACTATGTAAATGGCAACCCGACAGGCGCCCCGCTCAACGTTGGATCCGCCGCGCAGTTTTCTGAAAACACGTTCTTTGGCAACAAGGGGTTTTCCACTTACCATGCCCTGTTGCTGACGTTGCAGAAGAACCTCTCGCACGGCTTGCAGTTCGACCTCAACTACACCTTCTCGCACTCGATCGATAACGTTTCGCTCTTCGCCAACTCTTCGGGCGATACGGGTATTGGCGGCATCGGCCTGGTGTGCGATGTGGTTCGCCCCCGTGAGTGCCGCGCCAACTCCGACTTCGATATCAAGCAGGTTCTCAGCGGAGACGCCACCTACCAACTGCCCTTCGGCAAGGGCAGGATGTTCCTTCCCAATCCTTCCCGCTGGCTGAATGAATTGATCGGCGGCTGGGATCTCAGCGGCATCACAGAATGGCACACCGGGCAGGCGTGGGGAACCAACTCCAACGCCTTCGTAGCCAGCTATTCCAACGATGCACCCGGTATCCTGGTTGGGTCTAAATCAGCGGTTGCTACGCATGTGACGAAGTTTTCGGCAGCAGCAGGAGGAGGAGTCAACATCTTCGCCAACCAGGCGAATGCCCAAAACGCGTATGAAGGACCGATCGGGTTCCGCATCGGAGCACGCAATGGTTTGCGTGGACCAAACTTCTTCAATGAAGACATGGGTTTGGGCAAAGTGTTTCCCATCGATTGGAAAGATCTCAATCTGCGCTTCCGTGCCGACGCCTTCAACGTCTTCAATCATCCGAACTTCTCCATGCCAGCGGAAAATGGCTACAATGGCTATGATCAACAGGACTTTACAAGTCCCGGATTCGGCCAGATCAGCAGCACTGTGACACCGGAAGGAAACTTGAACAACGGAGCTCGCGTGCTGCAGCTCTCGCTTCGCCTGGAGTTCTAAAGTGTAGGACAACCGGCACAAAGGGCGCCTTCGGGGCGCCCTTTGTTGTTGAAGATCCGTTGAAATGGAATTGTCAGCGCGTGTGCTCGCGCGTCACGCCTCTCAGGATCTTTTGCGAGCCGGTTTCTTTGCCGCGGGCTTCATGGGTGCGGTCTTCTTCACGACTGGCTTCTTTTGAATAGATTTCTTCGCAGGTGCGTTCTTTGCGGCGGGTTTGCGCGCGATGGCCTTGCCTGAAGCAGGCTTACGTGCAACTGCCTTCCGGACGGCTTTTTTTGCAGCGGCTTTTGGCGGAACTGCGGTCTTCTTCGCCTTAAGCGCTGGCTTTGCCGGGGCGCTTTTCTTCACGCTCTTCTTCACCTTAGGTGTGGACTTGGTCTTAACGATGGACGGCTTGGTCTTGGCTGCCGCAGGTTTGGCGCTGGCTTTCTGGCGCGCGGCCAGGGTTTTCTGAGCCAACTCGGTCTTCAGTTCGGCATCGAATTCTGCCGGCGTGAGCGGGCGTGCCGATTTGCGCAGACGCTCAATGTCGTAGAAGGCGCGGCGCTCGGCGAGGAAGACATGGACGACAAAGTCCACGTAGTCGAGGAGAATCCAGTCGCCTTTGCGGCGGCCCTCGACGGAGTTGGGGAAGGCACCGTAGTCCTTTTTGAGGCGGTGCTCGATCTCGTCGGCGATGGCGATGGCCTGGCGGTCGTTGGTGGCCGAAGTGACCAGGAAAAAGTCCGAGAGGCCGGCGTCGATGGGGTCGAGCTCGAGGATGCGGGTGTCAACGCCCTTTTTGTCTTCACAGACCGCGGATGCTGCCTGCACGAGAATGCGGGTTTGCTGCTTGGTGTCGTTCGTCATTCGGTGGGGAAACTCTCCTGGAGTAATCGTAGACCCTCGCCATGGGCGCGGCAAATCGCGATAGAGATCGTGTGCGCGAATGTAAGCGGAAACGGAAGCGGGAAGAAAGTCGCGTTCTCCTGCCTTGCCTTCGGCGTTTTGGGCGATCTGAGCTCGAATCTCCGAGGCGGAGATGTCGATGGCTAGGCTGGGAAGCAAGTAGAGGGGAGCCAGCTCGCCATCGGGGTTGCGGAGGATGTAGCGGGAAAGCTTGATAGGCCGCAATCCTTTTGTGGGCGAAGGATCTAGCTCTGGATGAAAAGCAATCGTCAGGCCATTGGGAAGCGAAGGTTCGAGGCTGTCGAGCCGCTCTCCGGGGCGGGCGGCCACGATCAAGGGCGCGACAAAGGGAATCTCGGCGGCGCGATGCCAGCGGCGAAAGGAGGCGAAAGAGTCGGCACCCATCAGGCAAAAAAGGGCGCTTGCTGGCGGCAGTTCGGCGCGGAGGGCGAGCAGCGTGTCGAGTGTGAAATTGGGCTGGCCAGAGGTGTTGGGCGCATCGGCGAGCGAGAGGGCAAATGCGGGATCGGCGGCGATGGCCAGGCGGGTCATGGCCACGCGGTGCGCGAAGGAAGCAGTAGAGCCTTGAGGCTTGAGGGGCTGGGCGCCGACCGGGGCAAAGAGGACGGTATCGAGGGCGAGCGCGGCCTGAGCGGCCCGCGCAACGGCGAGATGGCCGAGGTGAGGCGGGTCGAAGCTGCCGCCAAAGAAGGCGACGCGTCTGCTGTGGTGGGGCTGGCGGCCTTCGGCGTTGGATAACGAACTCATGCGTCCATGGTAGCGTGCGAGGTCGCTCTGGTAGCATCAAAATCACGATGATGCGATACCTGATTGCTGTGTTGGCGGTGGTTGGCATGGTGGTTTCCGCGCTGGCGCTGCACGTACATTATTGCGAAGATCCGCAACCTTGCTCGATCAACGAGAAATGGGATTGCGGGATCGTGAACCATAGCCCGTTTGCGGAGATCGCGGGGGTTCCTGTGGCGGCGATCGGGATTGCCGGCTACCTGGTGCTGGGTGGGCTGGCGCTTTGGCGGAAGCGGGCGCTGGTGTTTCTGTGCGCGCTGGTGGGGCTGGGCTTTGCGCTGCGGCTGACGTTTATCGAGGAGTTCGCTCTGGGGGTGTGGTGCCTGTATTGCGTGATCTCGCAGGGGGTGATCGCGCTGATTACGTTGCTGAGTTTGGGATGGGTGGGGGCGGAGTATATCGGGCTGAAGCGCGCGGCCAAAAAAGCCTGAGCTTTCTGCTTTCCCACTCTTGCGACAAAAACGTCGCAAGGATGTGGCACCCAGTCTTTCTGAATCCCAAGTCTCAAAATCGATACCTGGGCTACCCACTGCCCGCTCATCGCGATAAAGCCGCGATGGATGATTGCATGACAGCGTCGGCTCCCTCGACCTGAGTAAACTGGTTGCGGCTAAACGACCACGAAGCTCGGGAGGAAAGGAGCCGAGCATGATGATTATAGGCTGTGATTTTCATCCG
>Ga0181520_10005052_pt1 | contig 21416 bp, 15 predicted proteins | sample PEATcosm2014_Bin_29_FD_132451 | JGI IMG/M metagenome (GOLD analysis project Ga0181520, IMG submission 132451) | Peatland microbial communities from MTU Mesocosm Facility, Houghton, MI, USA - PEATcosm2014_Bin02_30_metaG | ecosystem: Environmental > Terrestrial > Soil > Wetlands > Peat | place... | reverse complement strand
TAACGGGTTGCTGTGGCGGCGAACTTCTTGACCATGGCCAGCAGCAGCTTACGGTCGCTGTCGTTCAGGTTGGTGGAATAACGACGGATTTGCGTCAGGAAACGGAGCTCATCGTCGGAGAGCTTCTGGGACTGCAGCTGACGCCCCAGGGTGTCTTCTGCGAACAACTGCGCCAGCGGGAGCTCCAGGGCTCCGGCAATCTTGGCGAGCGTATCGAGCGATGGAACGGTGTGCCCATTTTCAACCCTCGATAGATAGCAGCGAAGAAGCCCGGTACGCTTCTCAATGTCCCCCTGAGACAGTCCTTTTTGCAGGCGGTACCCTCGAATAGTCGTTCCAATTTTCATAATGGTGGCCTTATAGACCGTACTTTCCCCTGTTTACAGCAAGGCAGGAATTTCAAGATATTGCCTGCATAGTTAACACGTTCCGAGACTGACAAGCAAGAAGTATTTTCTCGACTTTAGTAACCTTAGCCGAAACCAAAGACACTTACTTTTGCCCACATTGCACAGTTATTCATGCACTTACGGACACAGAATCTCGGAGTCCTCGTTTCGTCTCCCACCGAGGTCCTCCAACTTTCGTGCACACCGACTTCCCGAAACGGGAACAACCCGTGACCTGCTCTGTTACTTCCCGGACGTAACTGTCTCTCCAGTCATTGCTGCACTGGGTGCAGTTGGTCCGCCAGGAACTGGTGCGATCGGTCCTGCGCATCCTTCGCGTCCTCGGGCTTGTACCCCCCCGCATTGTTGGGGTTCTCAAAGGCGTGTCCCGCGTCAGCGTAGATTTTCAGGTCGGTGCTCTTGCCCAGAGAATGCATCGCAGCCTCAAAGGCGTGCACGTCGTCGGGCGTGATGCCTCGGTCGAGGCCGCCAAAATTCCCCAGCACCGGCGCCTGGATCTTTTCGAGCGCCGCCTTGTCGGTGGGCAGCGAACCATAGTTGATGACCACCGCCTTCAGATTGGGGTCGGCAATCGCGAGCTGGGCCGCGTAGCCCCCGCCCATGCACCAGCCGATGGCGCCAATGCGGCGCGGATCCACGTCGGGCCGCTTCTGCAGCCACGCAACCGCCGAGGTCAGGTCGCGCACGCCGCGATCCTGGGGTAGACCCCGCATCAGCTCATGCGCCATATCGGGATCCGTAGCCACCTTGCCGCGATAGAGATCGACGGCGAGCGCGACATAACCCTCCGCGGCGAAATGTTGCGCCTGCTCCCTGATCCAGTCGTTGACCCCCCACCATTCCTGAATGACCACGACCGCAGCATGCGGTCCGGACCCGCCCGGCAGATAGAGGAAGCCCTGGGCGGTGTCGCTGCCACTGGGAAAGGTGACGGTCTGCATGTTCGCTGGATTGGCAGCGCCAGCGAGTGACAAACCAAAAAGCACGAACAGGGCCCCGGTGATGACCTTGGGTTGCATAGCGGCTCCTCCGGACAAACCACTCCTGTATCGCAGAAAAGTCGCTTCGGAGGCAAGCGCTCGGAGGCAGACGAAGGGAATCCCAACCAGGCACGCATCCCGCGGGGGCGATTTAGCCATCGCAACAACAGGAGCTGCCTCGTGCCGCGTGACACTTTGTTTTCGGGCCCTGGTCAGGCGGCGCAGGCCGATGCGGGCACGCGCCAGCAGGGAAGCGCAGACTCTCAACCCAAAGCCGGCCGACGACAGACCTTCCAGCGCTGGAATCATCGGGTTCGCCGCCGTTGGGGGGAGGTGCGCTGCCTTGCCGCCATTGTGGGCAGGGAACTGATCCGGACCCAGGTTTTCGATGTGGCCGCCGGGCTGGCCTTCTGGTCCATGATGTCGATGGTGCCGCTGCTGATCACTCTGGCGGAGCTGCTCTCGCTGCTGCGGTTGCCGGGACTGCTGCCCCAGCTGCTCAGCGTCATGGCCATTCTGGTCCCGGCCGATTCGCTGTCCATGGTTGAGAGGATGATCGGGGGCCTCCTTGAACCGCACAAGGGGATGCTCTCGTTCGGCATCCTCAGCTACATCTGGTCCACCACCGGGGGATTCACGGCCCTCATCACTGCGCTGAACGTAGCCTACGACGTAAACACACCGCGGTCCTGGCTGCGCGACCGGCTGCAGGCGGTGTTTCTGACCTCAACCAGCGGCGGCCTGCTCACCATCTCGCTGCTGGCTCTGATCGCGGGACCGCATTTCGGCCATTTTCTGGGCCAGATTTTCCCCATCCCTGGCCCGCTTGAGAGAATGTGGCCGGTGGTGCGCATTGCCACCGTCTTTTCGACATTCGTTGTTGCCATGGAACTGGTCTACTTCCTCGCCCCGAATCGAAAGCAGCGTTTCACCTCCACGCTGCCGGGGGCGGTCGTGGCCATCGCGCTGTGGTTCGTGGGATCGGCGGGCCTGGCCTTCTATCTCACCCATCTCACCAATTATTCGCGGCTGTATGGGGGCATGGGGGCGGTGATCGGCCTCATGTTCTGGATGTACCTGACTGCGCTGGCCATCCTGATCGGGGCCGAAGTGAACGCGGAAATCGCAAAGCGGAGGGATTCGCTGTTCCGCGGCCATCTGAAGGCGGCCGAGCGGGAGCAACTCCGGCTCGCGGAGGGGCAGTTCGCCCGGCCCGGCGTCACGCAGAATGGGCAAACGGCCGCGACGCAGAAACGCCCCGCGGCTTAGCCGCGGGGCGTTTGTTCAAACTGTTCCGGATCGCAAACTACTGATCGCAAACTACTGAGGAGCGCCAACCGCAGGCGACGTCGTTGCGCCCGGGGTCTCCGGCGACTGCTTCGCAGCGAAGTAGCTGCTGGTCCACAGGTCGCGATAGAAAACGCCCGTCAACTCGGCGGCTTTGGGGCCGAAGGTGGGCCGGCCGCCTTCGAGGAAGAACACCGCAACGATGCGGCCATACTGGGTATCGGCATAGGAGGCAAACCAGCCAAAGCGTGTGCCATCGTTGGAGCAGGTCCCGGTCTTGCCCAGCACCGGAAACTCATTGAAGTTCGCGCGCAGCGACCGCGCCGTGCCGTACTGCACCGCGGCGTGCATGCCGTCCTGGATTTCAGGAAGTATCGGAGCGATGTCGAGGGTGCGCTTGATGCGCGGCTCCATGCTCAACGCTTCGGACGGAGTGGTCGGATGCTGCAGATAATAGAGCGTCCCGCCATTGGCGATTGCGGCTACCATCGCTCCCAGCTGCAGAGGGGTCATCGAGACGCCTTCACCAAAGGAGCACATGCGGCCCACGCCGCCCAGATTCTCTGCCAGCGGCTCATCGGGATAAATCCCCGGCTGCTCCCCCTGTATGTTGTAACCGGCCAGTTCGCCCAGCCCAAACTCGGTAGCGTAGTGGTGGACGCGGTCGAAGCCGAGCCTGCGGCCCAGCGTCTCGAAATAAAGATTGTTGGAGTGAGCCAGCGCCTCGGTGAGGTTCAGATGATAGCTGCCACCCAGATTCACCGGAGTGTCTTTATTGATGATCCCTTCCTGCAGCGCGGCCAAGGCCACGGAAAGCTTAATGGTCGAGCACGGCTCAGCGCCGCTGGAAAGCGCCAGTTTCTGGTTGACCATCGCGAGAATGCGTCCGTTGGAAGGATCGATCGCGACCACGGTCCCGTTCATGTCGCCCAGCGCGTCCAGTGCCGCCTGGCGGACCACGGGATCTTCGCCCGCCGTGATGTCGCCGGCGGTCAGATCGGAGTTGGCGAAGGAGCTGGCGGTGAACCGCTCATAATAATGATGGCGGGTGCGGCGCACGTAGCGGTGTGTTGTGAGAGTGGCTGACGCCAGATGAGCGCCCATGACTCGCTGGCTGTGCTGCAGGGTGGCCATGTGGCGGGTCACCGCCGCCGTTTCATGAACCCGCGCGTGGTGGCGAACCGTGCGATGCGCAGAGGTGGTGGACGCCGCGTTCAGGAGCGATGGGGCGGCCAGGGCAGCAGTCAGAAAGAGAGACAAAACAACACGCTTCATCAATCAACTCTCGTTCGAAGAATCCAGACTCCCTCCACCGATACTGCCGCGGAAACTCGTCTGGCGATACCTTACTTCGTACGTGGCCGCATTACCTTTTTCATCGGCCTTCCCGAAGTGAAACTTGAACGACCTCCGGGAATAAAGTCCCCGCCATGGTTCTTCCAAACCCTGGAGACACCCCTGAAGTTGCCTTCAACGGGAGTACTCCGACTCCACGTGCCTGGATGACCAAGAGGAACTGTTTGTTCACTATAACCGGAAACTATTGTCTGTCCAGTACATTTTCGCACATGGACGTCCCTCTTTCCGGTCAATCCCGCGGTACCAACAGGTCTCCGGACCGACCTCAGAGGGTGCCCTTGCGCATGAACGCCGGAATGTCCAGGTTCTCACCCGGGTCGTCGATAAATGCCGGATGTGCAGCCACGTTTTGCTCCGCCACTGCCGCTGGAGCCCCCGCCGTAACCCCAACCAGCTCCGTCTCATCCTCGGCAAAGCTCAGTTCCGGCGTGGCCTCGTCGTCGCAGCTCACCGGCTCGGGTTCATGGACCCGAAAGGCCGAGACAAATTCCCGCGCCGAAACGGGGACCAGCACTGGAGGCTGCCGTGGCTGCACCGCCGCCGGTGCAAACCCCTCATTCTCCTCCTCGCTTGCAAAACGCGGGGTTAAGGGCCGGCTTTCAATGCGAGGAGCCGTCGCTTCACGCAGCGCGGCGCCCAGCAGGTGCTCCCGCCGTTCTGCTGAGCCCTGGCGAAAACCCGTGGCGATCACCGTAATCTTCACGTCGTCGCCCATGTTCTCGTCCAGCACCGCGCCAAAGATAATGTTGGCGTCCTCGTGCGCCGCGTTCTGGATCAGCGTCGACGCCTCGTTCACTTCGCTCAGCTTCAGCGATGCCGAACCCGTAATGTTGATCAGGATCCCGCGCGCCCCGTCGATCGCCCCATCCTCGAGCAGCGGCGAAGCCATCGCCGCCTGCGCCGCTTCCATCGCGCGCCGCGACCCGCTTCCCACCGCGGTTCCCATCACCGCGTAGCCCATGCCCGCCATCGTGGTCTTCACGTCGGCGAAGTCGCGGTTGATGATCCCCGGAATCGTGATGATGTCCGAAATCCCCTGCACTCCCTGGCGCAGCACATCGTCGGCGATGCGGAATGACTCGAAGAACCCCGCATCCTTCGCCACAGCAAGCAGCTTCTCATTGGGGATCACGATCATCGTGTCCACGCTCTCGAGCAGCTCCTGCATACCGCGCTCGGCCTGCGCCATCCGCCGCTTGCCTTCGAAGGCGAACGGCCGCGTTACCACCGCCACTGTCAGCGCGCCCATCTCGCTGGCCAGCGACGCAATCACCGGCGCTGCGCCCGTGCCCGTCCCGCCGCCCAGCCCCGCCGTGACGAACACCATGTCCGCGCCGTCGAGCGCCTCGAGAATCTTCTCCGAGTCTTCGAGCGCCGCCTTGCGACCCACGTCGGGATTTGCGCCCGCGCCCAGTCCGCTGGTCAGCTTCACGCCCAGCTGCAGCTTGACTGAGGCCTGCGACAGCTGCAGAGCCTGGCGGTCGGTGTTGGCGGCGATGAACTCCACGCCCTCCATGCTGGCGGCGATCATCCGGTTCACGGCGTTGCCGCCGCCTCCGCCCACGCCGATGACCTTGATCTTCGCGCCGCGCAGGTTCTCGTCGTGGTACTGAATGCGAATTTCTTCAGACTGGTTCATCGGTTTGCTCCTCATGGTGTTGGCTCCTTCAACTAGACACTTCCCGCTAAGATGGCGCGCAGCTTGGCGCGCAGACCCTGGTTCTCCGTCGCACGGTTCAGGTTGGTGCGATGGGCGTACAACATCGTTCCCGTCAAAACCGAATACTCCGGAGCGGCCAGCTCCGCAGGCATGCGCGACAGCGGCACAGGCGACGCCAAACGCGCCGGAACCCGCAGCAGGCTCTCCGCGGTTTCGAGCAGTCCAGGCAGACGCGCTCCGCCGCCTGTCAGCACGCAGCCCGCGCCCATGGCCTCCAGCACGCCGCCGTGGCGCAGATTGTCCCGCAGCAGCTGGAACAGTTCCCGGGCGCGCGGTTCCAGAATCTCCGCGATGAACCGTTGCCGCACCAGTCGCGGCTCGTGGGTTGGCTCGTAGCCGGCCAGTCCGGAAACCTCCACTTCATCCAGCTGCGGCACGGCTGTCACAATCGAGTGCCCGTAGTTGCACTTCAGCCACTCGGCTTCCGGGGCGGTGGCGTGCAGCCCCACCGCCAGGTCGTTGGTGAAGTGGTCGCCGCCGATGGGCACGACCGAGGTGTGCGCCACCGAGCCCTCGAAGAACACCACCAGCTCCGAAGTCGACGCGCCAATGTCGAGCAGGCAAACTCCGAGCTCGCGCTCATCGGCCGAAAGCGTTGCCTCGGCCGCGGCCAGCGCCTCCAGAACCGTCTCGGTCACCTCGAGGCCAGCCTTGTTCACGCAGGTCACAATGCTCTGCTGCGCGCTCGCCGAACTGGTCGAGATGTGCAGGTTTACCTCCAGCCGATTCCCGATCATCCCCACCGGATCATGAATCCCGGGCTGCTCATCGAGGATGAACTGCTGCGGCAGCAAATGCAGAACCTCGCGATCCGACGGCAGCGCAATCGAGCGCGCGCGATCCACCGCCGCCCGCACATCCTCTTTATTGATCTCCCGCAGCCGCGTGCCCAGGCTGATCCCGCCGCGACTGTTCACGCCGCGAATGTGCGGGCCGCCGACGGCCACGACGCACCGCTCGATCACGGCTTGCGCCGAGCTCTCCGCTGCCACCGCCGCGCGATCGATGGCCGCCGCCGCCGGCGCCAGATCGGAAACCATGCCCTTGCGCATGCCCGCTGCGTCAGCCAGGCCGTGGCCTCGATAGCGCAGCGCGTTTTCAGTCACCTCAGCGATCAGCACCCGAATCTTCGAGCTGCCCACGTCCAGCACGGCGATGATGTTTTCCTGCTGGCTCACGCGGGCCTCCGGTTCGGTTGCGGTTTCGCTGCTGCGCCGTGCGGTTTTTCCGCCGATCCGAGGGGCTTCACTGCGGTCCCGTGCGGAGTATGCTTCGCCGCCGTGGGCTTGTGCGTCGGGCTCGCAGGATTGGCGTGCGCGGCCGGTGTGCTGTGCGCTGCCGGAGGTGGAGTGCTGTGCGCGGGCTGGGCTGGCGCCATCGCTGGCTTCGAAGCGGATGCCGGTTTCGGGTCGCTGCTCGTGCCCGTCCCAGGGTCGCCCGCCATCTTCAGAACTACCTCGCTGTCGTACCGCAAATCCACCGACGCCAGATGCGGATACTGTTGCTCCCACTGCGCAATGTGCGCCTGATAATTCCTCCACCGCGCCAGAAAATCCTCATCGCCAAAATGCAGCAGCAAGTCCGTCCCGTTCGCCGGAACCGTCGCCCGCACATCCTCTGGATCTGACAAATCCACCTCGCTCAGCTGCGCGGAAATATGCTCTCCCGTAGCGTCCAGCTCGCCGATGAATCGCTGATACAGATGCATCCGCGCGCTGCGGACCGAAATTGGATCGCCGGGGTTAATTCCGCTGACAACAGCAAATGAGTAATGCCGTGCCGCCATCTGCTGGGGCGTCATGCTCAGGATCACCCCATCGGCATCGGCCAGCTCCACGTGCCCGCGGACCTGCACAAACGCAATCGGCACGCGCTCCGTAATGGCCACGCGCAGCTGGTTCGGCAGGAGCCGCATCACCGTCGCCCGTTGCACCCAGGGAATCTGTTCCAGCTCCACGCGTCGCTTCTCGAGTGGCACAAAGAACAGATTCCGTCCGATGTCCGAGCCAAACACCGACAGCAAATCGCCGCGGCTCAGTTGGCTGTTGCCCAGTGTCTGGATCGACGCGGAGGAGTCGATGCGGAAACGGGGGTCATGATCGAGGAAGGCGCGCACGCCGAGAATCGCGGCGGCAACCGCGCCCAGAGCAGTCAATACCGCAACCGCCAGCGCCAGCTTGCCCCATCCGCTCCTGGCCCACCCAGGCAGCAGCCCGCGCCGAACGGGCACACGCCGACGTGCGCGCAGGAACGGCTCGTCTGCGTCGTCCTCGGGCTCGGCTTTTGCCCGAGCCGGTCGCGGCGCGCGGGCGTCGGTCTCCCGGCCGGTCGACGGACGATAAAAGTCCGCCGGTTCCTCCAGAAGCGTCGAGCCACCGCTGTTTCGGTTGTCTTTAGCCACGCCTGAGCAAGGTCGTGAGAATCGCCGCTTTGACTATAGCGTGGCCCACCCTGTGGATTGGCAGCGAAATGCTGCAGGTATCAAGTGAGGGAACAGTTAACACAGCCCGAAGCTCCGAACTGCTTCCCTCCCCCAACTGGCTACTGCTTTAAGAAACCCGCTTGGGCGATCGCGTAACCCTCCGGGCAATATCCCCACAGCTAATTCACCAATCCGCAACAGTCCCGTAACGGGCTGTTCAAGGAAATTCCATACTCTTTGGCGAGTCCCTTCCCCACGCAGAACCCACAAGTTCCCAGCCATTTCTGTTCGAACGATACATTTCCGGAGGCGTTGCTGTGACCCATCATTTGAGCGTGTGCCGACGTGTCTTTGTCCCCGAAGTCAGTCCCTTGCATCGATCTCCCGCGATCGATTTCTCCGGCGCGACACCAAAGCCGGCGGCGATTTTCACCCAGCTGCTACGGGGCGCCCTGTGCGCCCTCCTGTGTCTGATGGCCCTCATCGCAGGTGCGGGTTCCTTGTATGGACAAGCTAAAGCAGGAACCCTCCAGGGTTCCGTGGTCGATCAGACCGGCCGAGCGATCCAGGGCGCGGCCGTTGCTGTCACCAGCGGTTCGGAGGTGAAACGCACCGCGGTCACCGGTGAAGATGGCCGCTTCACTGTCGCTGACCTGCCCGCCGGTGTCTACACGGTTCAGATCTCTGCTACTGGTTTCGCCACCAGCCTTCGCGAGGACGTGATCGTTACAGCGGGGAGCGCCGCCACGGTTCCCGCATCGCTGGCCCTGGCGTCGGTTTCCGAGGAGGTCACGGTGGAGGCTACGGCGGATCCGTCGCTGGCATCGCAACTTTCCCCGGTCAAATCGGTACTCGATGCCGGATCGGCGCGCACAGAAATCACCAGTGAATATGTACGCGAGTTCACTTCTCCCGTAACCGACTTCGCCGACATCACCCAGGCCGCGCCCGGCACGGTGAGCTACAGCGAGAACGGCGTCGGCCTCGGTCAGGCCAAAATCTACTTCCGCGGCTTCAAGGACGACGACTACACCATGACCTGGGACGGGATTCCGTTCGAGGACGCCAACGACCCCAGTCATCACTCCTGGGCGTATGTTCCGGCGCCGGCCATCGGCTACGTGGACTTCGACCGCAGCCCGGGAACCGCTTCCGACATGGGGCCGGCGAACTACGGCGGATCGATCCACATGTTTTCACCCGAGCTGCCCGTCAACGGTTCCATGCGTTTCTCGGAATCCTATGGTTCGTTCAACACCAACCAGGTTCTGGGCGAGTTCTCCACCGGTCTCTTCGGGGGCAGGAATCCGAAGGCAAACTTCTGGTTCGAAGGCCACCACATGAGTTCCGACGGTTATCAGACGGATAACTTCCAGGTGCGCACGGCAGGCAGTGCCAAGTTCACCTACAAGTTTTCGGATCGAACCTACTTTTCCCTCATCGGCACCGCGGTGATCGTCGACAGCAACACCCCCAACAACGATCCGACCCGCGCCCAGATCGCGCAGTACGGCGATAACTTCCTGCTGCAGTCGAACGTATACAACGCCGATGGTTCTTACAACGGGCTGTACTATCGGTATTACACCTACCACGTTCCGACTAACTTCGAGATCGTCACGTTCGATAAACAGTTCGGCAAGGGATGGAGGCTGGTCACCAAGCCCTATACCTATTCCTACTCGAACCACCAGCATTACAACAACACTCAGCTCAACGGTTCTGTTGCCTCTCCCGCGGTCAGCGCCACCAGCGCCATCAACAAGATGAATCAGTACAACCGCATCGGCGAGATCACCACGTTAAGCTGGGGCACGAAATACGGCGTCTTCCGCACCGGCGCGTGGTATGAGTACACGCCGACCAACCGCTACCAGATTCAGAGCGATCCGCGGACCTGGATCGACGGGGATCTGATCAAGAACCGCAAGTTCCACGAGAACTTCAACATCAATACGGTGCAGCCATTCGCCGAGTATCAGCTGGTGGCGATCCCGCGCTGGACCATCACCGCCGGTGTCAAGGACGCCTACTTCAATATGTGGCTCAAGCAGTGGGCCGACGGCAAAACCATCGGCCCACTGAATTGCAAACTGACCGACACGGTTCAAACCTGCACCAGCTTCGTAACCCACGACGCGGGCTATAACAACTGGCTGCCTTCGGTGGAAGCCAACTACCGCATCCGCACGAACTGGTCGGTTTACGGGGATTATGGCCGGGGAAGTATCATCCCCTTCAGCGCCGTCTTCGACGTAACCGGTGCGGAAGTGGCGCAGACGCCGCCCCCCACGTTGGCGTCGACCTATCAGGGCGGAACGGTGCTGAAGCTGAACCGTGTGAGCTTCGATGCCGACGTGTTCCACATCCACTTCGTGAACCAGTACTCGAACTTCACTCCCAGCTCCGGTCCCAACGCTGGGTTCACTTACTACTACGCGACGCCGCCATCGGACACGAACGGCTTTGAGGGTGAAGGGAATGTTGCCCTGGGAGGCGGCCTGGCGCTGTTCCTCAACGGGACCTTCGGCGACTCGAAGTATGAGTCCGCGATCGCACAGGCAGCGACAGCCACGTCTCCGGCCGTCCCCGCGAGTCCGTCCGCGTGGGTGGCACTTACTCCGCATGATACCGAGAGCCTGGGCCTGACTTATCAGCGCAAAGGCTGGGACCTGGGCTTCTTCAACAAACGCGTGGGCAGCCGCTGGGAAGATGACGGACCCTATCATCAGACCGTCCCGCTCGATCCATGGTGGATGAGTAACCTCTTCCTGAACTATACGATTCGCAACGGATCGAAGTTCGATCAGTCGAAGATCAAGCTGAGTTTCAACAACCTTTTCGATAATCACGACATCGCGGATATTGGCGCGGCGAATGCGACGACCGGGTCGCTGGTGCTCTACACACCGAGCCCAAGCGATACGACGCAGTTACTTCCCGGGCGCAGCGTGATGGTCACATTCCAGCTCGGCTTCTCCCCGAGGGAACGCTAGTCCGGGGCGAGTAACAGCCGACTGAAAGTCACCTGGAAAAAGGCTGTGCCGGAAATCAACCGGCGCAGCCTTCTATTTTCCGGTGGAATCATGCCGCGCGCCGTTGTGTCCATTGTGCGCGTACGTTGTGGTGTGCGTGTGATTCCGCTTCGAGTGTTTGCGCGGCCGCTTCGTCCACAGCGGCGCTCCCCACGCTCCCACCGCCAGCACCGCCCCAAACAGCACGACCGCATCGATGCTTTCCCGCCCCTGGAATGTCCACGTGGACTCCTGGATGTTCAGCCACATCGTGAATTCATCCAAAGTGAGCGCAGCGCCCATGCCGTAGAGGATCGCAATGAGCCGACCCAAAAACAGCGATCGTGGCGTAGAGTCAATCCCAATCTCCGCCACCAGCGCATACCCGGAAACCAGCAGCAGAAGAATCCCCCATACCAGATGGTGAACGTGCATCCCGCCCAGCACCACCCACCCGAACGGCCCAATGTGAAACAGGATCAGCAGCACCAGCAGGCGCACGCCCAGGAAGGTGAAGACAAAACCAACCGCAGCCAGGAACAGCCGTCGCCGCGGCCGATCCGGGATTCGCTCGTGCAGAACCCGCCCCGCCCGCGTCATGTGCAGCACCGCCAGCACCACCGAGGTGCACGCCGCCATAAACGCCAGGAGAACCCACGCCGCTGTCCAGTGCATCACCACCATTCTGACAGCGCTGCGCACCAGCGGGCTAGCCATCAATCGGACTGTGGGAGCCAAGCTTCACACCCCTGCCTGCTCCATCGGCTGTTTCGGAATGAAACAACACCTCTGTTGCATCCCACGACAGGGGCATGGGGCACCCGATCCTTATGCGCGGTTCCAGGCTCCCTTCAAAGATGTTGGGTATGTCCGCGAGTTGTTCGAGGTCGCTCCCGTTCCCAAAATGGTCAAGAGGCGTTACTTCAGGGGCGAACCGAGAGCCGAGTTGTATGGACAGTCGGGATGGCGGAGGCTCACGCTTCTTGCTGTGGGGTGAACCTGGCGTTCGCCGGGTTTGGTCTTTTTGTTTTTTGGAGGCTGTCCAGCCGCAGGCCTTTCAAAGATGTTGGGTTCGTCCGCGAGTTGGTCGAGGTCGCTCCCGTTCCCAAAATGGTCAAGAGGCGTTACTTCAGGGGCGAACCGAGAGCCCGGTTGTATGGACAGTCGGGATGGCGGAGGCTCACGCTTCTTGCTGTGGGGTGAACCTGGCGTTCGCCGGTTTTGGTCTTTTTGTTTTTTTGGAGGCTGTCCAGCCGCAGACCGGGACCGGGCTCGCCCTCAGTCCAGCTTCGTCCCCAACGCTTTCTTCCGATTCCTCCACAGGGGCGCGCCCCACGCCCCGATGGCCAGCATCGCCCCAAACAGCACCCCGGCGTCGATGCTTTCGCGCCCCTCGCGCGTCCAATAGGCCTCCGCGCGAAGATCCAGCCACAGCGCAAACTTATCCAGCGTCAGCGCCGCGCCCATGCCAAAACAAATCGAAATCAGCCCGCTCGCAAAGATCGAACCCGGGGTCGATCCGGTCCCGAACTCCGCCAGCTCCGCATACCCTACCAACAGCAAGAGCAAAATTCCCCACACTAAATGGTGAATGTGCCGCCCGCCCACCACCACCCATCCGAACGGTCCAACATGGTGCACGATGGCGAACACCAGAAGCCGAACCCCCGAAACGTGACAAAAAAGCTGACTGTAGCCAGAAACAGCCGCCGCCGCGGCCGATCCGGAATGCGCTCGTGCAGAACCCGCCCCGCCCGCGTCATGTGCAGCAACACCAGCACCACCGAGGTGCACGCCGCCATAAACGCCAGAAGAACCCACGCCGCTGTCCAATGCATTACCACCATTCTGACAGGATCCGCCCCGCGTCCGTCAGCTGCAGCAGCACCAGCATCGTGCCATTGCACACAACAATTGCCATTGCACACAACAATAAAGATCAGCAAAATCCAGACCGCGGCAATGTGCATAAGCCTCCATTCGTCCTTCAGGGGCATAGGATGCCCCCGCCTCTATAATCGGACTGGGGCTCTTTTCCCTGGACCCTCGGAACCACTCCATTGAGCGACGAGATCATCATCCGCGGCGCGCGGACCCACAACCTGAAAAACATCGACTGCGCCATCCCCCACGGCAAGCTCACCGTCGTCTCCGGGGTCTCGGGCTCTGGCAAGTCGTCCCTCGCCTTCGACACGATCTACGCCGAAGGCCAGCGCCGCTATGTCGAATCGCTGTCCGCCTACGCCCGGCAGTTCCTCGAGCGCATCGAGAAGCCCGACGTCGACCTGATCGATGGCCTCGCCCCCGCCATCGCCATCCGCCAGAAGAACTCGACGCGCAACCCGCGCTCCACCGTCGCCACCGCCACTGAAATCTACGACTACATGCGCCTCCTTTGGGCGCGCTGCGGCGTCGTCCACTGCACCGTCTGTGGCGGGGTTGTCCGGCGCGACACGGTCGACGAAATCGCCTCGGCCGTTCTCGCCCTGGGGGAGGGAACTCGCCTGCACGCGCTCTTCCCCGTCCAGCCGCAGGCGACGACCCCCACGCAGCCCGCGTCCGACGTGTCAGACATGCCGAAGCTCGCGCGTCGGACACGCAAGCCCGCCGCAAAATCCGCCGGGAAACCGTCCGCCGGTTTGTCTGACGCGCTCCGCGAACGCCTCGCCGACCTGCGCAAACGCGGCTTCAACCGCCTTTACCAAAACGGCACGATCTACGAATTTTCGACCCCGGAGTCGCTGCTCGAGATCGACTTCGCGCTGCCGGTCTACGTCCTCGTCGACCGCATTGCCGTCGCGTCCGACATTCGCGCACGCATCGTCGACGCCGCCGAAATCGGCTACCGCGAATCCGGCGAAATCCTGTTCGAAGTGCTGGCCGCACGGGCGGACGCGGCTGCGCCGCAGAAACCATGCGGCAGCGCGATGGGCCGCGAGCACCTGCGCTTCTCCGCCGCCTTCGAGTGTAAAAGCTGCCACCGGGTCTACCGTGAGCCCGAGCCCAGCCTCTTCTCGTTCAATAACCCCTACGGCGCCTGCCCCCGCTGCCAGGGATTCGGCAACACAATCGACTTCGACCTCGACCTCATCATCCCCGACAAGTCGAAGACCCTGGACGAAGGTGCTATCGACCCCTGGAACCGGCCGAAATATCGCTCGTATCTCGCTGACCTCCGCCGGGCCGCGAAGCAATACGGCATTCCCCTCGACGTTCCCTGGTGGGACTTGACTCCCGAGCAGCAGACCGTCGTCCTCGATGGCCGCGGCACATTCCCCGGCATCCACGGCTTCTTCAATCTGCTCGAACGCAAAAAGTACAAGCTTCACGTCCGCGTCATGCTCAGCAAATACCGCGGCTACGCGCTCTGCCCGGAATGCAAGGGCCAGCGCCTCCGCGCCGAAGCCCGCGCCGTCACCGTCGGAGAAAAGAACATCTGCGAGGCTGCCGCCCTCACCATCGGCGCAGCGTTCCGCTTCTTCTCCAAACTCAGACTCTCCCCTATGCAGGAGGAGATCGCCGGCAGCATCCTCGACGAAATTCGCCAGCGTCTGACATTCCTCGACGCCGTCGGACTCGACTACCTCACCCTCGACCGGCTCGCCTCGACGCTCTCCGGCGGCGAGTCGCAGCGCATCCAGCTCGCTACCTCGCTCGGCTCCCGTCTGGTCGGCGCGCTCTACGTTCTCGACGAGCCTTCCATCGGGCTGCACCCGCGTGACACCGCCCGCCTCATTCGCATCCTCAACGAGCTGCGCGACCTCGGCAACACCATCCTCGTCGTCGAGCACGACCCCGACGTCCTGCGCTCGGCCGACTACCTCCTCGACCTCGGCCCCGGCGCCGGCGAGTTCGGCGGCAACGTCCTGGCCGCCGGCACCGTCGATGAAGTTGCCGCCAACCCTGCCTCCATCACCGGCCGCTACCTCAGCGGCCAACTCACCATCCCGGTCCCGCACCGCCGAGACACGCCCGGTGCCAAAGAATGGCTGCGCATCAAAGGCGCGCGCGCCAACAATCTGAAAGGCATCGACGTCAATATCCCCCTCAACGTCCTCGTCGCCATCACCGGCGTCTCCGGCTCCGGCAAGTCGACGCTGGTCCACGAAGTTCTGTACAAAGCCATCGCGCATCGCCTCGGCCGCACCGAGGGCGGCGACCCTGTCGGCGTCTATAAAGACATCAGAGGCGTCGAACGCCTCAATGACATCGTCCTCGTCGACCAGACACCCATCGGCCGCACTCCGCGCTCCAACCCCGTGACCTACATCAAGGCCTTCGACGCCATCCGCGACCTCTACGCCGCGCAGCCTGAAGCGAAGCGCCGTGGCTACGGCGCCGGCCACTTCTCCTTCAACGTCCCCGGCGGGCGCTGCGATGTCTGCGAAGGGGACGGCACCGTCACTGTCGAGATGCAGTTCCTCGCCGACGTCGAGCTGCCCTGCGAGGAGTGCGGCGGCACGCGCTACAAGCCCAGCACCCTCGAAATTCACTACAAGAACCGCAGCATTTACGACGTGCTCCAGATGACCGTCCGCGAAGCTCTTCGCTTCTTCGCCGGCCACCCGAGGATCGTCGATAAGCTCGCCGTTCTTGAGGAAATCGGCCTCGGCTACGTCCGCCTCGGCCAGTCCGCCACCACGCTGTCCGGCGGCGAGGCGCAGCGCGTCAAACTCGCCGCCCACCTCGCCTCCACCCGTTCCGAGGGCCGCGGCGGCGACGGGAAAAGAGGCGGCAGCCGCGTCCTCTACATCCTTGACGAGCCCACCACCGGCCTCCACTTCGACGACGTCGGCAAGCTGCTGATGGCCTTCCGCAAACTCATCGACAGTGGCGGCTCGCTGGTCGTCATTGAGCACAATCTCGACATTATTAAGTCGGCCGACTGGGTCATCGACCTCGGCCCCGAAGGCGGCGCGGCGGGCGGCCAGATCGTCGCCACCGGAACTCCGGAGACCATTGCCAACAACGAGCTGTCGCACACCGGCCAGTGGCTCGCCCGCGTCCTTGTCGGACATGCGTCTGCCACGCTGGTCCATGCGCCAGAAAGCGAAGTCTTCCAGTGATGCGCGTCCCGAAGCCCGGTCCAGACTCCCGCGGCCGCCTGTGCCAAATGTCTGACACGGGCCCAAGCCCTTCACGGCCTCGTGTCCGACACGTCTGCCTGCTGACCCTGCTGCTCGGCCTGGCCGGCGCCGTTTTGGCACAGCCCGTGCCCCCGCCTCCCGGCACCTCCACCGACGAACCCCAGCAGCAGGCCAGGCCGTCCCAGATCTCCGATGCCCTCGAAGTCGTCGAGTCGGCCATTGAAGCCAAAAACTACACCCTCGCCTCCGGAAGCCTCGACATCTTCCTCTCCGCCCACCCCAACGACGCGCGAGCCCTCTTCGACCGCGGCTTTGTCGAGGACGCTCAGGGCCACACCGACGCCGGCGAAGGCTGGTACCGCAAAGCCGTCGCCGCCGATCCGAAGCAGTTCGAATCCCGCCTCGCCCTCGGCCTCCTGCTCGCCGCAAAAGGCCCCAGCTTCGAACAAGCAGCGCGCGACCAGCTCCAGGTCGCCGTCACCCTCGAGCCCAATCCCCCAAGCCCCAGCGCCAAAGCTCAGGCCGACCGCGCCCTGGCCCGCCTGCTGCGCACCTCCGATCCGACCGGCGCCCGCGATGCCCTCGTCGACGCCCTCAAACTCACCTCGGAAACCCCGTCCGACACGGTGCTCGCCGCCGAAATTGCCGAGTCTGCCGGCGACCTCGACATCGCTGAACAGGAATACCGCCAGGCTCTCCGCAACAGTCCTGAGTCCTCCGAGGCCACCGCTGGTTTGGCCCACCTGCTCATCGCCGAGAAGCGCTACGCCGACGCCCAACCGCTGGTCGAGGCCGCCCTCCGCCGCGATCCGGCTGATCCAGCCCTGAACGCCCAGCTCGCCACCCTGCTCAACGCGCAGGGCAAGCCGTCGGACGCCATCGCGGTGCTGGAAAAGCTCCACAGCGCGCAGCCCGACAGCCGCGCGGTCACGCGGCTCCTGGCCGACGCCGACTTTCAGGCCGGCAAGCTGGACGAGGCTGACACCCACTACCAGCAGCTCCTGGCCCAGTCGCCCAGCGATCCCGACCTGCTCGATGCCCACGCGCAGGTGCTTATCCGCCGGCAGCATTATCCCGACGCCATCGCCGCCTTCCGCAAAGCCGTTAACGTCCGGCCCGACGATGTCGACGCCTGGTCCGGCATCGCCTTCGCCGACTCGGAAACCCACCAGTACCAGGACGAGCTCGCTGCTCTTACGACGCGATCAAAGTACGCGCAGGAAAATCCAGCCAGTTTATTTCTCTGGGCAACGGCGTACGATAATCTCCATCAAAGCAAAGCAGCGGCGGATTACTACCATCGCTTCCTCGCCGCCGCCCAGGGAAAATTTCCCGACCAGGAGTGGCAGGCAAAGCACCGGCTCGCTGCTCTCGGCAAGTAACCGGTGCTGACAGGTTAGGTTTCGCTTCGTACCGCAGCCTGGTAATCGATCCGTCATCCGACTCGTTACTTCGGATTGACGGTGTCCACACGTAACACAGAAGTGGGTAGCGCAAAATAGCAAAACTGCGCTATTGTTTTCGGAACGCACGATACTCCGGAGGTTCGCGATGCGGCTAGTCGCAGTCCTCGCTGCCGTTGTTCTTCCTGCTTCCCTCGCCTGGGGGCATGGCATGGATGATCGCGTGCCTGACGCGCGCGAGCTGGCGGACCTTCAGGCGAGAGCCGCTGCTGCCTCTCCCAACGAACAGCCCTACATCTACGCTGAGCTCGTCCACTCGATGACGGAGATCGCGACTGCGCAGTTCCAGGCCGGCGACCAGGAGCATGGCTCCGCTTCACTCAAAGCCGCACAGAGCTATGCGCAAAAGATCCAGATGAGCCTGCTGCGCGACGCCAAAAAACTCAAGAACGCCGAAATCCTCATCCGCCACACCGCCTTCCGCCTCAAGGAACTCATGACCGGCGCCTCGCTCGACGATCGCCCGACCCTTGAAGCCACGATTCAGCAGCTGAATCAGGTGCAGTCGGAGATGATCACGCAGATCTTCCGGCACTAGAAAAGCGCTCCGCCAATCGCGCTCCTCCCCATTCCAGCAAAACCGCCCAAAACGCCCGCACTGCAATCGCTGCAAATGTACCGATTTTCCCTGCGTGATCCACACCCTTTCAACAATCCTCCCATGCCCCGCGGCCAATATTCATCGGCCCATAACAGAACCGGTGCAAAGGCGGTCGGAATGCTGCCCCTGTCTTCGCCTTTTTTACCCCCTTGCGCTACCCCGCGGGCGTTACTACTCTGGCGTGGCGTTTGGAAAGGGCCATCATTCTTGTCTTGCTGAAAACTGAATTGGAACGGTAACGAAGCCGCAAAGGCGCCCCTGCCGCTCGCCATCATTCCGGGATCAATGCGGAACCAGCGCGAGCAGCAAATCAGACGCCATACCCGGTCGTTCTGTTCCCCCGCATCCTGCCGACCGGCGGGCGGGCGGCGTCGCGCGCTTTTTGGGCAAGCCGAGCGCGGGCGCACCAGCCCCCCGGCGGCGGGATGCGGCCCACCCTAACCGCTGGCGAGCGCACTCTCTCTTTCCACGCTCCGCGTCTCGCCGCCGTCATCCCCGCTCGAACGCGGGCAGAGCCAGGAAAGAAACATGAGACCGAAAAAGACGATCCTTTGCGTTGACGACAACGATCAGGCCCTCGCAGTGCGCAAATTTCTCCTCGAAACCCGCGGCGGCTATCGCGTCGTCGCAGCCAGCAACGGAAAGGAAGCCATGGAGCGCTTCCGCAACGGCGGCATCGACCTCGTGCTTAGCGACCTCGTGATGCCGCACATGGACGGCAACGAGATGGTCCGCCGCATGAAGGAAGTCGCCCCCGAAGTGCCCATGATCCTGATCAGCGGCAGCGTTAAAGCTTTCGACCACGGCAACCGCGCCGACGCGTTTCTGCCCAAGGGAACCTCCACTCCCGGCGAAATGCTGGAGCGCATCCGCATCATGATCGCCCGCAAGCGCGGACCCAAAAAGCATCTGCGCCCGCTGTTTGAGTCCAGTGACGCTCCGGTCTTCAACCCCCTGGAGCACGCCGTGGCCTCCTGACGCATCATGACGCCGCTCTGCTGATTCCACGCGCGCCGCGGCGTCTCGAACCGGCATCTCTATCACCATGGCCGGGCGCTCCAGGCCGGCCCATTTACAATCGCTGCGTGGATGAGATGATTCGCGCCGAGCACCTCGGCAAAGTCTACCGTTCGGGCAGGCTCGAAGTTCCGGCGCTGCGCGACGCGACCTTCTCCGTGGATGCGGGCGAGTTCGTCTCCATCGTGGGGCCCTCGGGCAGCGGGAAGTCGACCCTTTTTTATCTCCTCGGTGGCCTCACCCGCGCCACCTCGGGAAACGTCTTCATCGGCGGCGTCGACTTCTCCTCCCTCGGTGATGCCGAGCGCACGCGCATGCGCCGCGCCCGCATCGGCTTCATCTTTCAGAAATTCAATCTGCTCCCCACCCTCTCCGCGCGCGGCAATATCGAAATCGCCTACGAGATCGCCGACCGATCCGAGACTCTCGATGAGCAGTTTCTTTCCCACCTCGCCGGCCTGCTGAACATCGGCGGCCGTCTCCATCACCGGCCGTCCGAGCTCTCCGGCGGAGAACAGCAGCGCGTTGCTATAGCCCGCGCGCTCATCACCCGTCCCGCCATCGTGCTTGCCGATGAACCCACCGGCAATCTCGACACCGAGAACTCCGACGCCGTGCTCGAAATGCTGCGCCGCTCCAACAAGGAATTCAAACAGACCGTGCTGATGATCACGCACAACCCGGAAGCCGCAGCCATCGCCGACCGCATCATTCATATGCGGGACGGCAAAATTCGGGGCATCGAAGCCGGTCGGGGATCCGTGGGGCAGCACGACTGGTAGGACCACTGTGTTCAAGCGGCCGGGCAGCCTGCCATCGCCTATCGGTGACAATTGGCTGCAACGTTCGTCGGATAATATTGACACGACGTGCACGGCATAACGAGTTAGAATTATCGAGGGCTTGTACGGTCAAAACCCAGGAAAAATGGGAACAACACTCAATCCACACGCCGAGGCCGGCGAAGGCGCTAAGAACGGATCCAACGGCTCGAACGGTGCCAATGGATCCAACGGTTCTCCGGCCAGCATTCAGGATCTGCTGACGGAAAAGGCCAACGAGGCCACGCGCGGCCTCGACACCCGTTCCGCGGTTGAGATCGCCCGCACGATTAATCAGGAAGATCAGAAGGTCGCCGCGGCGGTTAAGAAGGCCATCCCCGAAATCGCGCACGTCATCGACCTCGTCGCCCACAGCCTCCGCGAGGGAGGTCGCCTCATCTATATCGGTGCGGGCTCCAGCGGCCGGCTTGCCGCTCTCGACGCCTGCGAGATTCCCGCCTACTTCTCGACCAGCCCGCAGACGGTGCAGTACATCATGGCGGGCGGTCCCAAGGCCCTCGCCTCGCCGGTCGAAGTCAACGAAGATTCCGAAGAACTTGGCAAGCGCGACATCGCGCGCCGCCGCCCCAGCCGCAAAGACGTCGTGATCGGCCTGTCCGCCAGCGGTCGCACGCCGTATGTAGTGGCCGCCGTCGCCTACGCGCGCACGCTCGGGGCAAAAACCGCCTGCATCACATGCAATCCCAATACGCCGCTGGCCCACGCTGCAGAAACCTGCATCGTCGCCGAAGTCGGTCCCGAAGTCATCTCCGGTTCGACGCGCCTCAAAGCCGCCACTGCCCAAAAGATGATCACCAACATGATCACCACCGGCGCCATGACCCGGCTCGGCTATGTGTACGAAAACCTTATGGTGAACGTGCACATGCACAACTCCAAGCTCATCGAGCGCGGCATCGGCATCCTCATGCACGCCTGCGCCGTCAAGCGCGAGCAGGCTGTTGAGGTTATCAAGTCCGCCGGCCGCAGCGTCCCCGTCGCTCTCGTCATGCTCAAAGCCGGCGTCGACAAGCCCGAAGCGGTCCGCCGCCTCGCCCGGGCGGAAGGCAACGTGCGGCGGGCGATTGAAGACTCCACCATGGATGTCTGAGGGGCGCGGCTCGTCACTACCGCCGAAAATTCACTTCAATATTGATCTCCACCGGAACGGCCTTGCTCCGGTAAATTGCTGGCGTGAACCGGTACTGTAGGACCTCGGCTACCGCGTATTCATC
>Ga0181520_10005051_pt1 | contig 21417 bp, 13 predicted proteins | sample PEATcosm2014_Bin_29_FD_132451 | JGI IMG/M metagenome (GOLD analysis project Ga0181520, IMG submission 132451) | Peatland microbial communities from MTU Mesocosm Facility, Houghton, MI, USA - PEATcosm2014_Bin02_30_metaG | ecosystem: Environmental > Terrestrial > Soil > Wetlands > Peat | place... | reverse complement strand
TGACGCCTCTTTCGTGATCGAGCCGACTGTCACCTCGAACAGAACACTACTGTCCGGGACTATGGGTGCACCTCAAACGCCTACCGCGGGGCAGGCGGGCCGTTTCTCAGCCGTTCTCTGTGCCCTCAGTGTCTCCGTGGTTCAATGCCGTTCGCCTTTCGTCTTGACGGTCAGCCTCTGACAAGATCGCGAGCGCTTCGTCTGCCGGTTGTTAAAGCGGCACAGTAATGTGATGGTAGGTAATCGGCGGGAATCAGGCCGTATTCAACGGCCAAACGACAGGCCGTGGAGGTTATGCTTCTACGGAACTATCCGCCATGCAATAATCCTCCAAATCCTATCAATCCTATTCACTTCGCCGTTCCCTGCCGCTACGCTTGCGGCAGTTCTACTTATAATCGGCGGGAGGACCCCTCAGGGCCCCATGCGCAGGCATTCCAACAGCCGCCCGGGATGCGCGGGGTCGAAACGGAGTTGGTATCCCGCGGCGGGGGGCATCTCAGCGGCGGCCGCCTGCACCGGCGTGGGGTAGTAGTACACGGGGATGGCTCGCCAGAGGTCATCGAGGTATGGCGGGAGGCCGGACAGCACGAACTGAGTGTTCGGCGCGGGCGAGGGCACGGCCGCTCGCACCGCCGCAATGACTTCACGCCGCACAACACTGTCGCGCAGCCGATTCGCGCACACCATTCGCAGGAAACCCACCGAGATCAGCGCGAAGACGACCGCAGCCGCGATCAGCGCCGACCGTCGCCAGCGCCGACGCGCCGCCCAGTCGATCAGCGGCGCAACCAGGAACGCCAGGCCGATTGAGGCGATGTAGCCGTACCGGGGCGCGCGGGCGTACTCGTACGAAAACGGCAGCATCGGCAGGAATCCGAGATACAGCCACGCAATCCCCACTTTCACCATCCGGGACCCTTTCACCAGGCCGATCAGCGCGAGAACCGAGACGCACAGAATCGCCGCAACACTCGCGCCAAGCGCCGCGTGGACGGCCGGGCCGGGCAAGACGCGGGACAGCATCGCCTGGTAGTTCTCGAAGCGCAGGTCGGGAATCAGCGTCTGCGGCGGCGCCAGCGCCAGGTTCGACAGGATATGCAGGCCAGGCCTGTAGGCGGCGGACCCGACAGCGATGACCTCCTGTGACGGGGGACAGACGATGCGCCAGGCAATCATTGCAGCATAGGGCAGGCCAAGCCACAGCAGGGGCCGCCGGTCGCGCCCAGGGAATGCGCCCCAATCAAGCAGTGCGAGTAGCGGCCACAGGGAGACCGCGCTGTCCTTGGTCAGAAGGGCCATCGTCGCCGCGACGAGCGCCACCGCCAGAGCGGCCCTGGTTCCTCTACGGTACAGGACCCACGCGATGACCGCGGTCACGAGCGGGACCGCTGCCAGGGGGTGGAGGGCTGCAGAGCACCATGTGACGGCCTCGTGGTGGCTGGGGAGCATGGCGAAGAGTAGCCCCCCCGCCCAGGCGCACCCCAGCCGGCGCGTCACGACCAGGACGAGCGCGAAGACCAGCGCGCTGCAGATGGCGTGCAGGGTGAGACCGAGCGCGAAATATCCACGTGGGTCCAGTCCCCAGTGGCGGTAGACGGTGTAGAGGGCGAGGTTCCACCCGACTGTCAGCCCCCCCCGCCCTGCAGCAGCGACTGAGTGCCGGCGGCCCATCGTTGCGCTGCGGCGAGCCAGGCGAAATCGTCGTGGCGGAAGAAGGCGTTGAGGATTGGGGAGTAGGGCAGCCATGCTGCACCCGCGATGCTTGCGAGCGTCGGCAGGACGCGCGCGAACGTGCCTCTTCTGGGAAGCACGGTGGGAGGCTCAAATGCTGGGCTGTTGCATGACATGACCACACATGGACCAATCAGGAGTGTTCAGCGCGTGACGCCCCGGCACTACATCTGTGGCTCGCGGAACGACCTCAGGACGTACCTGTACAGTGACCCACTCGCTGCCGGAGCCCTGCCCGAAGCTCTGTTCGACCTCGTCACCCTGTGGGACACCTTCGAGCATCTGCCATTTCCCCACGTGCGTGTCTTGCGTTTGGGGTGTATTGCGTCTCGGGTATCTGCCCACCCGGCTGCAGCGCTATCGGAACTGGTTGTCTCGTGGGGCTTCGCGGGTGGTCGAAGCGCTGCGTATCGCCAACGTGAACGTCCCGATCCGCCTCGGCGACCTGGTGGCCGTGGTTGCGAGGGCACCGCGATAGCCGGTGCGTCCGGTCAGACGATGAAAGCGATGGCAGCCGAACGGAGCGCATCGAATTCCGCATCCGGGACGGATGCCGGGGTACATCTATTCCCCGCGGCGACGTGATGCCCTGCTGGGTTCGGGACAAGCGTTGCCCCCCTCGGGTTCCTCCGTACCTGCGAGCCGGTTCATCCACTCTGATGGTGCGCATGACCTTCGGCGATTCGCGTGTCCCGGGCCGGTCGAGCAGCGCAATCCTCCCCGGTGGATGGCTGACCAGATCATATTGTAACCCGTGTCATATTGTAACCCGTTGACACACCTCCCGTCTAGGGGTAAGCTTGCCGTCGGGATGCAGGTGCCACTAGAAGGAGGCTTCAGCTTGCGGAAGAACGGATTCACACTGATTGAATTGCTGGTCGTCATCGCGATCATTGCGATCCTGGCGGCCATCCTTTTTCCGGTGTTCGCACGAGCCCGTGAGAAGGCACGACAGGCAAGTTGCTCAAGCAACGTCAAACAGCTCATGTTAGGCGTTCTCATGTACGTGCAGGACTATGACGAGAAGACCCCGATCGCCGACTCGCATACCGGGGGCGACTTCAATTGGACCAACTTCGTCATGCCTTACGTCAAGAACCAGCAGCTATGGTATTGCCCCAGTCAGGGGCACGGCACGAATCCGCTGCCGCTTTCCGGGTGTGCCTCGTGTGGTGGCGGCGGATGGACCAATACCGTCATGGTCGACTACAACCCTCCAAACTGCGATTTCGGGTTGGCCATGGCCAAGGTCGTCGCCCCTGCCAGCACCGCGTACCTGCTCGAGAACTGGCGCGCCTGCCAGTGCGTAACCCGCTGCAGTGGCAGTCTCACCGCCGACCAGGGCTCATGGACTTCAATGCAGTTCCCGCACAATGAAGGTCAGAACACAGGCTACGCGGATGGACACGTGAAGTGGAACGCGCAGAACAAGGGCTCAGACTGGTTCACGGGCGAGATCAACGGCACCAACTGAACGTCGACCCGCGCGGACGAAAAGATCACTGCGCCGGCATCCCACGGCAAGATAGACGACGCCTCGGACCATCGGCCCGAGGCGTCGTTGCATCCGGGTAACTATCGACCGTGCGATAGCCGAGACCTCAGTCCGCCGCGGGCCGCTCCTTCGCCTTGTCGGCCTCGGCGGCGAGCTTCGTTGAGGCCTCGCGGTCGGCTTCCATCTCCCCGACGGTCTTCGTGTGCAGCCGCGCCGCGCCCTTGTAGCCCTCGCGGGTCGGGATGAGGTTCCCGCTCTCCAGGCGCTTCTTCGCGGCCTCGATGGCCTGCGCATACTGCGGCAGCCACCGCTCCTGCGCCACCAGAAGCTCATCCACCATCTGCCAGATCTCCGGCGGGTCGCAGACCGCCCCGGTCAGGGCGTCCATCATCATCGCCTGTCGCAGGAGGGTGTCGTCGCCGTGCACCGCGGCCTCGACCGCCAGACGCTGCACGCTGATGCTGGCGTTATTGACGGCGGCGCAGCCGAGCGGCAGGTCGCCGACGATCGGGATGCTCAGGCCATTGCCGTCGACGTAGCCCGGTGCCTCGACACACGCATCCGGCGGCAGGTTCGTGATGCAGCCGTTGTTCCTCACGTTGAAGTGCCCGCGGTATCGCCGGCCTGTTTCCAGCGATTCGATGATGTACGATCCGTGCTCGCTGCCGCGATCTTCGGGCCTGAAGGTCAGCGGGTCGGCGGCCATCCAGTTCGGGAAGTCGTGCTCGAACCAGTTGCGGCCCTCGGTGCACACGCGCAGGTATCCGCCCGTCTCACCGTTGATCCACACGCCGAGGTCGATCCACTTGTTGATGTCCTCGGGGCGCTTGCGATACCACGCCACATACTCGCTCTGGTGGCCGTTGGACTCGGTGCAGTAGCACCCGAACCGCCGCAGCATGTCGATGCGGACCTTCTCGGTCTTGCTCATGTCGGGGTTGGCCTCGAAGGCCGCCAGCAGCTTGCCGGTGAGGTCCTCGCCCTTATGCTTGACGCTGACGTACCACGTTTGGTGGTTGATCCCGGCGCAAATGATGTCGACTTCCTCGCGCGGGAGGCCCAGGGCATTGGCGATCTGCCAGTGCCCGCCCTCGACGCCGTGGCACAGCCCGATGATCGGCACGCCGTGGCCATACTTGTAGCAGGCCCAGGTGTTCATCGACATTGGGTTGGAATGATTGATGAGGGTGCAGCCGGGAGCCGCGACCTCGCTGATGTCCTTGCAGAAATCGAGCAGCACCGGGATCGTGCGCTGCGCATACATGATCCCGCCGGCGCACAGCGTATCGCCGACGCACTGGTCGACCCCGTACTTCAGCGGGATGTCGATGTCCGTCTGGAAGCCCTCGAGGCCGCCGACGCGCACGAACGAGAAGACGTAGTCCGCGCCCGCGAAGGCCTCGCGGCGGTCGGTGGTCGCAGAGACCTTCGCCGGCAGGCCCGAGGCCTCGATGTCGCGCTTGAAGAGCTTGTAGATCATGTCGAGATTGCGTTCGCTGATGTCGGTGAACGCGAACTCGGTGTCACGAAGCTCGGGCACGCAGAGAATGTCGCGACAAACGGCACGGGTGAAGCCGACGCTGCCGGCCCCGATGACGGCAACCTTGATGGACATAGGGAAAGCCTCCGAAGCGATGAATGATGAACGATGAATGATGAGCGGAACGACGGGAGCTAACGGCAGCGAACGACAATGGCAACGAGCAGTGGCAGATCACGTCCCCTGAAGGGCAGGCCTACATTCAAGGGTGTTATTCGCCCTGTTCAGCGACAAGCTCCTTCGACTATGTGGCCGCGCGATTTATCGCGCCAAATGCGAGTCAAACTGCGCTTCGCTCATTATGCCATCGGCTGCGAGCAGACATCTCGTCGAAGTGGAAACGTTAGTAACCCTACAATATGATCCGCGCGATAAATCGCGCTGCCACATGGTCTGGAAAGAGGTGTCGCTAAACACATATTGCTATTCTATGCGCGGAGAAGAATGCCTCCGTCAGCCTTGGAGGCCTTTGCCGCCGATCTTGTCTGTGCCCTACCGCCTCAGCAGCCTCGGCGCCACCGTCGGGCCGTGGCCTAGTGCGAAGCCTAACTGGACCATCAACGCCGCCAGAGGCTCGAGGAACCGCGCATTCGCCAGATTGCCGGCATCTACCGGGTCGAAGCCGACATCCCAGATCAGGCCGGCCACCACTTCCTTCGCGGGCGCGTCGTCGCCGGCGTAGAAGACCGTCGCCCGCGTGCCGCCGACGACCGGGTCGGCGATGACCTGCGCGAAGATGGTGTTGAAGGCCTTTACGACCCTTGCCCCCGGGATGAGCTTCGCGATTTCCTCCGCCGCCGAGGTCGTGTGCCCGAGGGTCAGGCCCATGTAGTCCTCACTCAGTGGATTCGTGAGATCGATAACGGTCTTGCCCAGCAGCGCCCCCGTCGCGCTTAGAACCGGGCCGATCTCCCGGTACGGCACCGCCAGCGCCACTACATCGCCGTACGCCGCGGCCTCGGCGATTGTGCCCGCGCAAGCCTTCGACCCGATCTTCTTCGCCAGCTCCAGCGCCTTGTCCGGCGTGCGCGACCCAAAGACGACCTCATGCCCCTTCGCCGCCCACGCTTTGCCAAGCGCCGAGGCCATGTTTCCTGTGCCAATGATCCCTATCTTCATGGTTACAGCCCCTCTCAACGATCAGACTGTAGATCATGTTGATTCTTATAATCAGTATACCCATCAACATCGGCGAGTGGCTCACGACATCTCGGCCTTGGCGGGCGGAGCCTGCCGACACTCCGCACCTTGTTCCTCCCAGCGGCCGTACCGTTCATTTCACCCTCATGCACATTTCGATGGCCTCCGCCAGGCCGTCGCGCTCGCGCAGGAGGTCCAGCGGGTTGCGGGTGTACTTCACCAGGCTCTGTGCGAGGCGGTTCGGAGCATCGAGGGCCTTCTGAGCGGCGGCGAGAGCGGTGTCGATCTGTTTGGCCCGGGCGCCGGAGGCATCGGGGCGTAGCTTCTCCAGACGGGAGACCTCCTGTCGCAGCGTCCAGAAATATTCGCGGTCTTCCATGCCCTTGCGCAGCATCTCCCAGCGGATCGAGGGCACCGGACCCTTGACCACCGGAGTGCTGCTGGGTTCCTCGGTGGGCGGATACAGGAGCATCCCGTCGCCGTTGCCCCAGCACCCGCCGCTGGGGTCGTAGCTCATCGCGCACTTCCACGGATTGCGCGGCTTGCCGTCAGGCAGGGTGCCGTACCAGGTCGTCGCCCAGAAGAGCGACCCGGCGACGTTGTACTTCTCCATCATCCAGAAGCGGATGCGGTGGTTGAGCGCCGGGTGGTCGATGAAGTTGTTCGGGTATGGCGCGCGCGGTCCGCAGCACACATACCACCAGACACGCTCGCCGAGGGTTTGGCGCTCGTGGCAGCTTCGCTCGTTGTAGGCCGCCAGCACCGGCGTCCACAGGTCGATGGGGCCGATGAGGCCCGGTTCCGGTTCCTTGGTGATGAGCCGAGCGAGGCCGGGGCAGTCCTCCTTCAGCAACTGCGCGCCCTCGGCCACGTAAGGGAACGCGTCCGGGCTCGGCTCGTCGTACCAGTAGGCGTAGGCCTTGCTCAGCCAGCCTTTCTGGCGCAGGTGCGCGATCACCGGCGCGTACATCAGCTTGTGCAGGCGCTTGAATTCCGGCGTGAAGCGCGGGTAGCCGCCGATCTGGTCCGGCATACAGGGCATGTTGAAGGCGTTGAACCCGAAGCCGTCGAGATAGCGGTGCGCCGCGGCGTCGAATTTGGTGAAGTCGTAGGTGAAGCGGAAGTCGTCGCGGCTCTCCTCGGAGACCTTGACCGGCTTCTGCGGGGTATAGGAATCGATGTGCGCGATGTCGATGCGCTTGCGCAAGTCGTCGGCCCGGGCCTGCAGGTCTGCGGCCGCGGTCTTCTCGCTCACGAAGTACACCACGAGCGGTCCCCAGCCGTCGCGCACTTCGTTCTTCTTCATTTTGAACGGAGTGACCGAGTTGCAGACTGTGACGCCCTGCGCGCCCTTGGCGACGCCGAGCCCGCTGACAGCCGAGTCGAGACAGAGCATCCCGAAGCCGAGGTTCTTGCTCGATTTGGCATCGAGCGCACCCGACCAGGCGGCGAAGTCTGCCCCGTTCGCGACCTCATCGGCTTTGAACTCGGTGTGCGGGAGGTTGAAGTAGTGGCGGGCCTCGATCTCCGTAGCATCGGTGCCCTCGAACTTGTATAGACGCAGCGCGAACCACTCGTCGCCGGCCGGCACATATAGGCGCAGCGTCATGCGGAAACTGCGCCCGGCCACGTCGGAGCCGGTATGCGCGGCCACGATGTCGAAGACCCTCATGCCGGGGGTGCGGCTCACCTCGGTGATCGACTGGATCGCGTTGACATACGGCCAGCTCTCTCCGGTGCCCTGGTAGCCTACCCCCAGGCGCTCGAAGTGGGTCATCGAGGTTTGCTGCGAGGCGATGAGCTTGCCGTCCCAGTATAGTTGCCAGGGCGAACTCTGGCTCCGGTCGAACGCGATCGCCATTCGACCGAGTGTCAGTTTGCGCATCGGCGCGAGGGTGTTGATCTCCATCGGGGCCAGGTCGGTCGGGCCGTAGGGGGCGATGCGGTGGTCGCGGCAGCTTTGCATGTACAGGTCGAAGACCTGCTGCTTCTGCGCCGGGTCGGTCACTCCGTGCCAGCCAAAGTCAGGACCGACGCCGTAGGCGCTGCTCGTGTGGGTCTCCTTCGTCAGCGAGAAGCCCCAGACGCGAAGCCGCACCGGCACCGCGACCGTCTTGCCATCGGCCTCGATGGTGACTTGTCCTTTGTAGACTCCCCGCGGCGTATCCGGCGGAACGTAGGCGAGCACCCAAATCGGCTGGTTGACGCCCGCCGCGCAGTGAACCGGGCCCTCGATGAGCGGCAACGGGTCCGGCCAGTCGCCAGCCCACCCGAACGAGTCGGTCGGGATCGTGACCGGGACATACGCGACCCGCCGGAGGGCGAAGTTGCTCGCCGCGATCTTCCCGCCGGGCCCCGCAAAGTCGCTGACCGCGATCCTGGCGTCGATGTCCTTGCCGGGGCGCAAGACAATCTGCACCGGCTCGTATTCCCGGCCCGCGGCGCTGATGCTCACCGCGTCTGTCGTGTATTCCGGGATCGCCTTCTCCCGGTGGATCTTGTAAGTCCCCTCCGCCCACCACAGCCCGAGGTCGTCACCGCCCTGAAGCCGGTATCCGTACTGTTCATACTGCGTTTCTGGCACGCCAAAGGCGCATTTCGCGAGCGCCACGGGGTTCCCGGCGGCGTCCGTGAGCGCCGCGATCACCGCGTTCGACCCCGCCTCCGCGATCCGATACGGCACGCGGACGACGGCTTTCGCGTCCGCAGTGAGGCTCGGCACCGTGAACGCCGTCTCGGCGCGCCCGTCCGCATTGCCGGAGATCGACAGCCCGCGCAAGCCCGCAGTGGTCGCCTCCGCGGCGAGCGTCACGGCTTCGCCGAAACTCCCGATCCGGGCTTCGCCATAGTCGACACCGTCGATGCGCACCTTCGGTAGACTCACAGCGGTCGGCGTCCCCGCGGCCAGCGGGGAAGGTAGGCCGAGCAGCCCGAACCGTGTCGGCTCGTGGAAGCCCGACAGTGTCGGCGACCAGCAGGTGCTCTCGCTCCGTGTCGAATCGTTCCGGCACACATTGAAGCCGACGGTCGCCGGCGCATCGGCCTGCAGACCGAGGTCGGAGAAGGGGATGGCGAACTCCGCATACCAGGCGGTGTCATCGCGGGAGGTCGCCGAGGCCCAGACGCCGTTCCATGCGACATCATAAGGCGGGGTGGCTCCGATCTCACCCGACTCGTCACGCTGCACGTTCGCCGCGTTGATCAGGAAGTGCCGGTATTTCTTGAGCGTCATTCCGGGGTCGATGAACACCTCGACGCTCTCATCGGTGAAGACGTCGGAGTCGCGGGTCTTTTGGTTTACCGTAAGCGTCGCGCCCTTGTCGAAGCGGCAGATCACTCCGACATAGAGCGTGTCGCCGGACCTCAGAACGAGCGCCTCCGTCTCCCCCTTGGGCGCGCCGCCTTCGATGCGAACGAAGGGGCCGAGTTTGGCCGCCTGCTGCCAGGCGGGACCGGACAGAACGCCGTCGACGGCCGGGGCTTGGGCCACGACCGGCGCGATTGCTGTCGGCAGGGCGTCAACCTTTGGGGCGGCGTGCGCCGGTGCGAATAGCAGCGCCGTGACAGCGAGAAAGGGAAGAGTGAGCGTGGCTTGTCGGTTCATGGAACGATAGGCTCCCGTGGGGATGAATTGTGATCGCAGTGTTCGCTCCCAAACCAGACAGACCTTCGTCGGAATCTCGGCGCCGCGCGCAGGTCCCCTCCTTCCATCCCGCGAAAACTACGCCGCTGGGCATCTCCCACCGAAAGGCGCTTTTCACCGTGGATAGTATCGCCTACTTCGACTGCGCTTGTTATCTCGGACGCAATCTGCACACCGGCAGCGGCCAGCCGTCCACCCCCGACGCGCTCCTCAGCGCGATGGACCACTTCGGCATCCATGAGGCCCTCGTCATCGACGCCATCTGCGCCTCGACCGGAGCCCGCGCCGGCAATCGCCGCATCCTCGAATTCGCGAAGGACCACCCGCGCCTGCACCCCGCGTGGGCCGGCATGATGACCCACGCGAAGGAGCTGCCTCCGCCGGACGCCCTCGTGGCCGAAATGTGCGATCTCGGCGTCGGCGCACTGTACCTGTTCTACAAGCAATTCGACATCCCCCTCGAAGACTGGGCGGTTGACGATCTGCTGGCGGTTCTCGAGGAGAACAACGTGCCGCTGTTCCTCTGCCCGAACAATCTTCTCGAAAACGGGCGCATCGACGTCACCGACTGGCCGAACGTGGTGCGCCTGTGCCGCAAGTTCCCGAAGCTGCCGGTCGTCGTGACCGAGAACCGCATCTACCGCAGCCAGAGGCCGCTTTACGAGGCCCTCGCGGCCTGTCCGAACCTCAAGCTCGACCTTTCCTCAATCTGGCTGAACAAGCGGGTTGAGTTCATCTGCCGGGAGTTTGGCGCCGAGCATCTCGTGTGGGGTTCGCAATTGCCCGCGAGGACCCCCGGCTCGCCGCTGATGCAGCTCAACTACTCCGACATCTCAGCGGATGAGTTGACGATGATCGCCGGCGGCAACATGCGCCGGATGCTGTCCTGGAACCCGAACATCGAGTTCGTTGCCGAGCAAGTGACGCTGCCGGAGCCTGTCGACAGCCTGCACAAGGTCGTCCGCGAGCGCATCTCACTGCGCGATGAGCGCTTTTACGACTGTCACGGGCACATTGGCTGGTCGAGTCCGTATCACGTCATCAACGACACGCCCGAGACAATCGTCGCCGAGATGGACAAGTTCGGAATCGAGGTCGCCTGCGCATTCAGCATCCAGATCGTCGGCGATGTGGCGTTTGGGAACGACGAGGTGATGGAAGTCGTCAACCAGTTCCCGAGCCGGTTCATTCCCTTCACGCTCCTGAACCCTTACCACGGCGAGGCCGCGATGCTGGAGGAACTGGAGCGGGGCCTCGCGATGGGAATGATGGGCGTCAAGCTGATGCTGAACTCGTATGCCTGCTACGACGTGCACGGCCCGTTGGTCGACGTGGCGTGCAAGTTCGCCAACGACCACAAACAGTTTATTCTTAGCCACCACTGGGGGCCGCCCGCCCGCATCCAGCAACTTTGCACCGACAACCCTGACGCCCTGTTCATCTCCGGGCACTCGGCAGGGGACTATGGCGAAGTTACGCGCGCGGTGGACAACCTGTACATCTGCACCTGCCCGTTCCTGGCGTGGGGGCAGACGGAAGCGTGGGTGGACATCTACGGCGCAGACAAGATCCTGTTTGGCTCCGATCTCACGGACCTGCCGATCTCCTGGGGCCTCGGGCAGATCATGTACTCGACGATCTCAGAAGCCGACAAGCGCAAGATTCTCGGAGAGAATCTCCTCGGGCTGATGCAGCGCTGGGACATCTTCCCGGCTGCGTCCCCCGCTGGGGCCTGATCCATCGAGGCGGCGTGCCCCGCAAAGCCGAACAGCACAATCTATGACCAATACGGAGCGACTCAATGCGAATCTGCCGCGCGATGACCGTTCTGCTGTTCATTCTGGCCACAGCCGTAGCCGTCTGCGCTGACGCTCCCGGCCCCGCAGCTTGGTACAAGCTGGATTCTCCCGCCGATCTCGGGCAGGATGCCTCCGGCAATAATGTCGCCGCCCGGGTCGTCGATGCGAAGGCCACCCCTGGTATTCACGGCGGCGCGATTGAGCTCTTCGGCGACGGCGGGCTCGAGATCGCAAATGCCCCGGCCTTCCAGGCCGGACAGGGCTTCGCCGTCGATCTGTGGGTGCGGTTTGCGAGCGTCGCCGAGAACGCGGGCATCGTCGCCAAGGAAGGCGAGTACCTGCTGCGCCTCGATCCCCCGAATGAGGGCGGGAGGCTGTCCTTCTTCGTCAATGTGGACGGCAGCCTCGAGCCGAGAGCTTACGGCATCGCGCCGAAGCCCGACGCCTGGTATCACATCATCTGTACCTGGGATGGCGATACGGCCTCGCTTTGGATCAACGGCCAGCAGTTCAAGAGCCAGCGGCGCGGGGCGGTTGCCCCGACGGACGCGCCGGTCCTGATCGGGCTGCCCTCGAAGTTCGGGCCGGTCGGCCTGAAGGGCGCAGTCGATGACGTGAAGTTGTACAGCCGCGCCCTCACCGACCAGGAGATCATGCTCGCCGAGTACGGCCTCGACGCCTTGCCGCAGAACCTGAAGGCCACCGAGCCGCGTTTCGAGTTCACCGCCGGCCTGCAAGGCTGGGAGGCCCGCGACGCCGACAACCTGCACACCGCCGGTGGGTGGTTGTGCGCGACGCTTCGCGGCGGGAGCGCGCTGCTGCTGAATCGCAGCCTCGATGTCCCGATTGGCTCCAGGGAGTTCGTCAGCGTGCGGATGTCCGCGACCGCCGGGGACGAGGCCAAGCTGCTCGTCTTGACCACCGACGGCCTACAGATCGCGCCGTTCGCGCTGATCGGCGACGGGGCGATGCACTCATACGTGCTCCGCGTTTCCGAGTGGCCGAATTGGACCGGGAACCTGCGCGCGATCGGCCTCGTGCCGTCGAACACCGCGTGCAATGTGGCGGTTGCCTTCGTGCGCGTCTCCGCGAAGGCCGACGCTCCGCCGGAGATCGCCGTCACCAGCTTCTATACCGATCATGCGATCAACCGCGCCGGGCGGGCCTGCCGGATCATCGCCCATATCCGCAACACGGGCGGTCCCGGCGAGGGGCTGAAGGCGCGCCTCGTCGCTCCGGCCGGGGTGAAGCTTGTCGGCGCGGAGAAGACCCTCCCGCCCATCGGCTGGAGCGAGGCGCAAGACCTCGCGTGGGATGTCGAAGCCCCCGCCGCGATGACCGCGGACTTCAGCGTCTCGGTTACCGGTCGCAACATGCCTCCGGCAGGGGGGGCCCTGCAGATCGCCTTCACCCCGCCGGTCAATTTGCCGAAGGCCGACTACGTGCCTGAGCCGGTCATCCCCCAGAGCGATTACCTCGTCGGCGCGCATTACTGCCCATTATGGAAACAAGGCTCGCGCGGAGCCGGGGGCTGGCAGGAGATCGTCCCCTTCCCCGAGCGCAAGCCGGCCCTCGGCTGGTACGATGAGGGCGACCCGGAGGTTACGGACTGGGACATCAAGTGGGCCTTGGAGCACGGCATCCAGTACTTCGTCTACTGCTGGTACCGGACGAACCAGGGGCACGGGGTGCAAACGTCCCTGTCGCACGCGATCCACGAGGGCCTGTTCAACGCCAAGTACGGCTCGAAGTTCAAGTTCGCGATCATGTGGGAGAACCAAAGCAAGGGCAGCGCAGGGGTCGCGTCCGAGAAGGACTTGCTGGAGACGCTGTTGCCTTATTGGATCGACAACTACTTCAAGCGGCCGAACTATCTGAAGATCGACAACAAGCCGCTGCTCTTCATATATAGGCCGGAGTTCTTAATAGACGATCTCGGCAATGTGGAGAATGTGCGCTCCGCCATCGGCAAGATGCGCGAGGTCTGCAAGCGGGCGGGGTTCGCCGGACTGACAGTCCTCGGCGAGTACCGCGGCGTCGAACCCGCCCCTCTGAAGCTCATGGTCGACGAGGGCCTCGACTACGGCTTCCAGTACTGCTGGCCTGTCGGCGGGCAGCCCACGCCGGACGTGGCGGTCAAGGCCCAGGACTCCTACATGCGCGAGTGGCAGCGGCTCAACATCATCCCCGGCGTGATGACGGCCTCGATGGGTTGGGACCCGCGCGCCTGGTATACCACCGATGCCTACTGGCGGCTTCCGCCGGCCGACTTCAAGCGGGTGCTGGAGAACACGAAGGCCTTCATGGCCACTGTCCCGAAGGACCAGCTTGGCAGCAAGATGGTCTTACTCGACAACTGGAACGAATTCGGGGAGGGGCACTACATCGCCCCGCATCGGCAGTACGGCTTCGGCTACCTCGATGCGGTGCGCGATGTCTTCACCAAGTCGCCGGGGCCGCACACCGATCTCGTCCCCGAGGACATCGGCCTCGGGCCTTACGACAAGCTCTTCCGCAAAGCTCTCGACCGCGAAGCCCAGTGCGCGAAGGTCGTTACCGCCCCCGGCGGCGTGCCGCCCGGCCTGATCGGGTGGTGGACCTTCGACGGGCCGGACGACCAGACGCTCACCTGGGACTACTCAGGCCACGGCCTCGGCGGGTACATCGACAACGTGAAGCGCGTCGACAGCCCGCACGGGAAAGCTCTGGACTGCAGCGGCGGCAGCGTGACGATCCCGAAGGCCGGGCAACGTTTCGGGCTGGCGCAGATCACCGTCGAGTGCTGGGTGAAGACCGATCTCGCCGGCCAAAACGACAAGTGGTTCGTCAACAACCTCTATGATGGCGGTAAGGGCGGCTTCCGGCTGGGGCTGTCGGGAGGGAAGCTGTGTTGGGCGGTCCCCAAATCGGCCTGGAGTCACCACCTGCAGGCGACGGAGTCGCTGCCGCTGGGCCGGTGGGTGCTGGTCGCCGCAACCTTCGACGGGCAGACGATGCGCATCTACATGGACGGCAAAGAGTGCGGTTCGCTGGCCCGTCCAGGCCGAGTGTATGCGGACGACTGGCCGTTGTGCCTCGGCAGCTACGAGAAGGGCCATCAGGCGTACTTCACAGGGCAGTTGGCGGATGTGAGGATCTACTCGCGGGCGCTGAAGCCGGAGGAGATGAAATGAGCGGGACCATGACCCCTCGCGAAGTCGTCAAGCGCGCCATCCATTTCGGCTCGCCGCCGCGCGTGCCGCTCATCTATCGCTCGGATCCCGAACGATCCGATATGGCGCACACGGGGTACGCCCCGGCGCGCGGGTGGCAGGCCCCGTCGCCGACGGTCGATGAGTGGGGGTGCGAGTGGGCGAACATCATCGGCACCGGCTGCGGGCAGATCGTCCGCCATCCCCTCGCCACGCCCGATGACCTGGCTACATATCCGTTCCCCGACGCGCTGGCTCCGGGCCGCCTCGATCACCTACCCGGCTTCGTGCAGTCGTGCGAGGGCAAGTACCTGTCGGCCTCGGTGGGGCTGTCCGGGTTCAACCATACGATGGCTCTGCGGGGCTTTGAGGAACTCCTGACCGATCTGTATGTGGACCGAGCTTTCTTCGAGGAACTGGCCGACCGGGTGTTCGCCTTCGAGAATGCGATCATCGACGGCTTCGCCGCGCACGGCCTCGACGGCGTCTGGTTTTTCGATGACTGGGGCACCGAGACCGGCGTGTTTGTCCGCCCCGAGCAGTGGCGCGAGGTGTTCAAGCCGCGCTATGCCGACCAGTTCGCCCGTGTGCGCAGGCACGGAATGGACGTGCTCCTGCACAGTTGCGGCCATGTGTGGGACATCATCCCCGACCTCATCGAGATCGGCGTCAGCGTACTGAATCTGGAGCAGCCGCTCGTCTTCAGCAAGGATGGCGTGAATGGCATCGACCGGCTCGCGGAGGCTTTCGGGGGGAAGGTCTGCTTCTGCACGAACGTGGATTCGCAGCGCACGCTGATTTCAGGGACGCTGGCGGAGATCGAGGCGGAGGCCGAGCATGTCGTGCGGGCGCTCGGGCGGCCCGAGGGCGGCCTGATCGTGCTCGCAGACTGCGGCAAGGACCACCACATCGCCTCCGATGAGCGTACCGGCGCGATGACCCGCGCCTTCGAGCGTTGTTGTGGAGGGCGGGATGAGTGATCCTCTGCCACCGTCCGTCGTTTCCCCTGTTCCACGAGTGGAGATGTGCCAGGGGTGAGGCCGACGTTAGCCGTCCCCGTATTGGGTATGATTCCTCTGGAGGTGGGGAATCATGTCCGTCATGGCCATCTTACATGTCTACGAACGTTCCGACCTGCGCGATCGGGTACGCGTGTTTGCAGATCGAGAAGAAGCGGGAGCGATGCTCGCCACGCTGCTGGAGGAGCGCGGGGAGACCGATGGTATCCTTCTGGCGATCCCCTCGGGCGGCATCCCGGTCGCCGCGCCGGTTGCCCGGGCGCTACGCATGCCGCTGGACGTTGCCGTCGTCAGCAAGGTCACGCCGCCGTGGAACTACGAGTATGGTTACGGCGCCGTCGCTTTCGACGGTAAGGTGCGCCTGGACGAGAACCTCGTGTCGGCGATGGGGTTAAGCAGTCAGGACGTCGCGAGCGGTGTGGAGAGAGCGCGGCAGAGAGTCGAACGGCGGCTCCGCATTCTCAGGGGCGACCGGCAATTCCCCGATCTCTCCGGCGAGACGGTGGTCTTGGTCGATGACGGTCTCGCAACCGGCTGGACGATGCGCGCGGCGATCCATGCCGTGCGCGACGCAGGCCCCGCGAGGATTGTGGTTGCGACGCCCACCGGGCACCTGGTCGCAGTTCAAGGCATTTCGACGATTGCCGACACAGTGTACTGCCTGAACATTCGTGGTGGCGTATCGTTTGCGGTTGCGGAGGCGTACCGGCACTGGTACGACGTGCCCGAGATCGAGGCGGCGCAGGTATTGCGTGAACTCCAGGCCGCCGAGGGAGAGCTTCAGCGGACGCCGTGAAGTCTCGCTGAGCGGCCTTGGCCCCGCTGGTGAGGATGCCTCGTGGGATGAGACGGGTCAGTCAGGTTCAAGCCTGGCCGGTCTTCACACGGTTTAGACGCCGCCACGCAGGTTCAGGGATTTGCTGCCGCATCCACGGCCACGCCTGCTGCGCGAACGCCGTGGCTGCAACCCCCACGACCCCGGCGGAGAAGAGCATGGCCGTGTAGTACGCGTGTTCCGTGACCTGCGGAGCAAACGTGCAGGCGATGCCGCTGAGGTAGTACATGGCCACGCAGATGATCGCCGTCGTCCTGAGCGCCCCGGACGCATGGTAGACACTATGCACCCCGATGGCCCACCAGGAGACTATGATCACCGCCAGGCCCAGAAACCTCGGCTCCAGCAGCGACGTCAGGTTCACCGCGGCGTCTATTGTCACAGTTGTCATGCGGGCAAGCCAGTACCATGACACGGCGAAGGCGACCGTGCAGGCGACGGCCAAGGCGACCGCAGCCGCAAGGCGCTTGCCGTGCAAGTAGAGCAGAACGGGACCGACAATCGCAGCAGCCAACACATAGTATCGTCCGGACGCGATGAACATCAGGAAGATCGGTGTCGGAATCAGGAACGACAGTATGCGGAAGAGCGCGTGCTGATTTGCGCCGGCAACATAGCCGGCGCCCGTTGCGTGCCACTTGATTGCGGCGAACACGACGAGCACGGCCGCGCCGCCGACCGCTTGCCACGGGACGGCCCTCATTCGATATACTATGACGCCCAACAGCCCAATTGAGATCGGGAAGCCTGTTTCCTTGAACCCGCATGCCACCAGGCAGGCGATTACTGTGAGCATGGGGCGTTTACTCCACCCCGCCCATAGCCCACACATCGTGGCCACCGCGAGCCACGTCTCCGGCTGGCATTTCCAGTCCGGCTGGTAGCTGCACAGCCCTATCCGCCCCCCGCCGATGTGCGCCAGCCCCACGAACTCCACATTCGCCCATGCAACGGCAAGCAGCGCGGGCCACACTCCCCCCGTCACCGCCCGCAATGCTATGCACAGCAGCACACAGGCTGCCACATGCGCGAGAGTGTGCGCCGCCAACCATAGCTCCTGTCGGTCCCAGCCGAGCAGCCGGTATTCGGCCCAGAAGCCCAGGCTCGTCAACGGCCTCCAGAATGGAACCTGCCCGACCCACCGTCCGAGGATCCACTGCCCGGGCGTATCCTCGACCAGACCCTGATGGATCAGAACCCGGTCACAGTCATCCCGCCAGTCGTTGAGGGTGGCCCGCCCCTCGGGGGTGAGCATATATCGAAAGCCGAAACGCGCTCCGTAGAGCGCCAGAAGTACGACCACGATGATGAGAGTTGCATTCCTGGCTCGTAACGACATCACAAAGGCCCCCTCCGTGGCTCTCCGGCCTATTAGTAGACCGGTTCCAGCCTGTCGTGAATTTGAACGATTGACGCCGTAGACCGCTTGCCGATCCGAAATCGACAGGCAGGGCGCAGAAAGTCGCCTACCGGACCCCGTGAAGTCTCGTCTGAGCGGCCTTGACCCCGCGCGTGATGGTCTTGCGTGGGACCAGGCGGGTTAGGAACGCGAGGATGCGGTTCCACAGGCCTGCGATGGCGACCGTCCGCCCGCGCATCATGGCCCTGTACCCGATCTGCGCGACCACGTCGGCTTTCATGGTCCGCCCGCTGAACAGGCCGGACTCGTGGATCCCCGCCCGGTCCTTGAAGCCTGAGTTCGTGGGTCCGGGGCAGAAGGCCGTCACGGTCACCCCTGTGCCCTCCAGTTCGTTCGCGAGCGCCTCGGAGAGCCAAAGGACGTAGGCCTTGCTGGCGAAGTAGACGGCCATCAGCGGTCCGGGTTGGTAGGCGGCGGTTGACGCCATGTTGAGGATCCGACCGCGCCCACGGGGCAGCATGTCGCGCAGGAACAGCTTCGTCAAGTGGGTAAGGCTGACCATATTGAGCTGCATGAGCTGCAGTTCGGTCTGCAGATCGGTCTCGGCGAACAGCCCGTAGCTGCCGATGCCGGCGTTGTTAATAAGGATGTCGACCGTCAGCCCAAGCTCGCGCACCTTCGCGTAAAGGCTGTCCGGCGCTCCGGGGATCGCAAGGTCCTCGGTGATGGGGACGGCGGCGATCCCGAATCGGTCGGCGAAGTCGCGGGCGATTGCCTCCAGCCTATCGGCGCTGCGGGCGACGATGATGATACGATAGCCGTCCTTAGCGAGGAGTTTGGCGAACTCGTAGCCGATCCCGCCGGAGGCTCCGGTGATGAGGGCCGTCGGTATGCCGGCGGGATTTTCGTGAGGGGTAATCATGCGTTATCACCAACACCGCCATACGAATGCACGGTTGCTTGAGTGCGTCCCTCCAATACTACCTGGGCGCGAAGGCACTTACTCTTTCCACCTTCAGTGATTCCAACATCGCCTCCTCCTTGTCGTCCCCCTGCTGGCGACTCATGCTCACCAGCGCCCAGAACGCCTGCCTGTGATCCTCGATGTCCACCGCGATGTGCTTGGTCTCTAGAAGACCTCGTATCTCGCTGATCTTTGCTGGATCGAGAAACGCTACGCACGCGGCTTCTGTGCCGAGGGATGAACGCCCGGCGAGGATCACCATCATGTGGTCTTTGTCGTAGGGATTGGGGCCACGGACGATTAGGCCGAAGTCCCGGTAGTATCGATCTCCATGCGTGTTCTCCTTCCAGTGGTCTGGGCGAAGTGGTGCGTCTTCGGCTCGAATCGAGACGCGGATGTTCTTCAGATCCGCGCTCACAGAATCGGCTTGGAAACCCAGTCTCGGCGACCACTTCTCCGAGTGCTTCGCGAGCAGCACGCTGGTCCACGGGTTGGCCTTGGGGCTGGCAATGCAGTAGAGGTTCATGCTCTCCTCAATGACGTCGTCTCCGTAGTCGTCTGGGTCGGCAATCTCAGGCAGTGTGCCAAACTCATACAGGAGACCGAATGCTTGCAGTATCCCGCGCAGCCCAACGTAGTCGGACGCCGTGCGCCGCAGTTTGGGGAACCCGCCGCGCTTCCCCATCGCCCGTCGGTAGGACAAAGGACTCGCCGCGATGACGAACCTGGACTTGTCTGTAGGGTGGCCAAGGCTGCCGGGAACCAGCATGGCACGCAGCGTTTCGTTTGGCGATGTGGTATCCGCAAGCGCCCCCTTCATGTAGTTGATGAGGCCGGCTGCGTCGTCCGCGAGGTAACGATGTATATCCAGGCTGCGTATGTTGAATGGAGCTTTCTTGGGCTTATCTTGTGAGATCAGGACCAGCGGCTTGCCAAGGCTCTGCGCCAGCCCGACCTCGTGCAGCACATTCGGGTTGTTGCCTGTAATGTCGGCGACGACTACTCGACTCTGCCGGATAAGACGCTCGATCCTGTCTATGATCGGCTCAGGGCCGCGCACCTTATCGACCCGACACGCCGTGAGCTTGCGTGCCCTGGCAGCATCAGCAATAGCTTCGTACACTCTCTCAAACTCAAGAGGCGGTTCGAACGGTGAACTCACGAAGACTTCCGCTTCCATGGCATTCCTTTCTCAGGCGATGGTGTCATGAGCGTGTAGTTGACCAACCAACCGATAACAGTATTCTCCAGTGGCGACCGGGTGCCCTTCTCCGCTCGGCTCTTCCTCAATGTGTGTGGGCAGCTTGACAGGGCTGAATGGACCGTCCTGCATATCGGGCCGGGCGGGTCTGCTCAGGTCCCGCCCCGGCGGGATCAAGCTACCCACACGCATTGAGGAAGAGCCAGCCCAGGAAGGTGCCTGCGGCTTCAACGGCGAATATACAATAAGTGGACGGTTGTTCAGCCCACAAAGAAACGACACCCAATCTGATCTGGGTAATTCCGGCTTGCGCACGGGAGGAGCCGCGATGGTCCAGAACATTTCCCCATACCCAGGCATGGTCGTTGTGCTCATTCTCGCCCTCGTCTACACGTGGTACTGGTGGGACATCCAGCGCCAGCGCGAATCTGACGAGCCGACCCCATTGATCACCCACCCCCTGCTGCATCTCGCGAAGGCTTGGGAGACCCTTCGACGCGAGCGCGTCCTGCTGGTGGTGCTGTGTGCGGTGTGTCTCCTCGACTGCATCAGAATGACCACACTCTCCCAGCGCTTCCGGATCGTGCGGGGTGCCCCCGCCCGCGAGTTCCACCTTGTCCAGCCGGACTTCCCCAAAGCACTCTCGGAGCTATGCTCCGTTCCGGTCCTCACAGAAACCACCATCAGCTCGCTTCCGAGGTACATGCTGCCGCACCTTCGCGACGGCATGATCGGCATCGCGCTGATCTGCGGCGCGGCGGCATGGATGCTGTTCGTTGCCTGCCCTCTCGCCGATGATCGGGTGCGCCGCCGTCTCTGGCTGATGATGCTGGTCAGCCTGGGAATACTCGGGTTTTCCGTCGTCGGCTTGCAGCTATCGCTACGGTCAGTGGACAGCGCAGACTCTCCGGCGATGGCCTGGGTCCGCGTGGCCGGGTTGCTCCTGCTCATTCCGTTCGACGCCCTGCTGTTCGCGTGTAGTTTGGCCGCGCTCCATCATGTCACATTGGGGCACAGGTGGAGTGTTGCTCGCACGCTTTCGGCTGGTGCGTGCGCGTTTCTTCCGCTGTTGTGCATCCAGTTGGTCGTTGACCCGTTGACGCATCTTTCGACGATACTTGCCAACTTACCCGGCTCCCGTGAATGGCTGTCCCAGCTCCCACAGTGGTTGCTGCGGGCCGACATCTACACCGGCCAGGCAGTGATGGTCGCGCTGCCATTTATCGGGTGGGTCATCGTGTCCGAACAGGTCGGCTGGCTTGAGGCTTGCCGGCGCAACTTTGCGCTCGTTCGCCACTTCACGGTTCCTCTGTTGGTCCTTTTCGTGCGGACGGCGGCGATCTTCGTGCCCCTGTATGCCGCCGCGTCGCTGGTGCGATCCGGAATCGGTGGTAGTATCGGGGTGTGGGCTTTCGGCGTCGTGCACGGGGTTCTGGACGCGCTGCTACTACTGGTGGTGGCGAGGGTGTATGTCCGCCTGTCGCGGATCGAAAAGG
>Ga0181520_10005050_pt1 | contig 21420 bp, 19 predicted proteins | sample PEATcosm2014_Bin_29_FD_132451 | JGI IMG/M metagenome (GOLD analysis project Ga0181520, IMG submission 132451) | Peatland microbial communities from MTU Mesocosm Facility, Houghton, MI, USA - PEATcosm2014_Bin02_30_metaG | ecosystem: Environmental > Terrestrial > Soil > Wetlands > Peat | place... | reverse complement strand
CAGGTCGTCGTGGATCAGCGAGTAGGTGTGCAGCATCTCCAGCGCCGCTCCCAGATGGGCGATGCCCGCGGGCACACTGCCGGCGATGGCTACGGCGGCCTGATAGGCGAGCACGGGCCTGAGCCGTTTGCCCCCGGCAAAGACCGAGTGGCGCATGGCTCCGTGGATCGAGGCGGGAACCGTTTCAACGCTGGGAATCAGCTCTTCCAGCGCCTGGTCGGTGAGCGCCACGCCTGCTTGCAAAATCGTCTTCACTTCGGTAGGCATTGCTCTCATGATAAATGAGAACGGCTGGAGTTTTTCAATCTCCGCTCGAGCAAAAACAAACTGGGTGCTCCATTCATCCCGCGCCTTTGCGGAATGGATGGGTGTCCATGACACTATTTCCGCTCGAAATCAACTAGCTTTCTTTCCAACCCCCAAAGCCCCATCAGCAGCAGTACGAAGAGCGCGCTCAGCCAGCGGCCGATGAGCACATCGGGCGTGGTGCGCCAGTCGGCAGTCACTTCGACCGGCCCTTGAGGCACGGGAACGGCGATCAGGCCGTCGTCGCGCTGCGGCAGATCGGCGGCGGGCTGTCCATTCACTTTGATTTGCCATGCGGGAAAGCTGAGCAGGCGCAGCACCAGAGTGCCGGGATGATCGAGTTTGGCCGCGATGCGCAGATGGCGGTGCGAGGGCTGGCCGGGAGTCGGAGTCCACGCGTAGGTGTCCTGGCAACTTCCCTGCGCGGCATCCCAGGTGAAGGGCAGATCGGGCGACTCCGGAGCTTTACCCAGCGCGGTGTTGGGGTCGCTGACCAGGCATCCGGCGGGCAGGCCGGTCGCAATCAGCGAGAACTCGGAGCCGATCGGCTCGTACTCGTCTGTCCCGGAAAAGCCCTGACCGTTGCGATAGGCGTCCAACATTCCCGGCACGGCGTCTTCCGCGGCGCAGCTCTGGAAGTAAGAGGATTCTGCGTAGACGGTCATCGCCACGAAGAGCGCGATGCATGCGCCGCTGACGGCTGCCCGCGGCCAGCGGCGGCCGGATGGAACAGGCCAAATGGCGGCGATGAAAAAGATGGCCATCGGCGCCTCAAGAACCAGCAGCCAGCGCCAGGGAAATTGCAGGAAGCGCAACTCGGGCAGCAGATTCCAGACAAAGTGCGAGATGGGAAATTGCAGGAAAAGCACGGCGAAGGGAATGAGCGCGAGCGGCAGCCAAAGGCGCGAGCGGAAGTTGCGTCCCCGCGGGAAGGTGCCCCGCAGCCAGCCGGCCAACATTCCGGCCAATGCCACGGCCACCATGAGCACCACGATGAAGGAAGCCTGGCGCAGCACCACGTCATGGAACTCCAGCCCTGGGTCGGCGTGCGTGGAAAAGAGCCAGTTGTTTTCGAGGACCTGGCCGGGGTCGAGGGTAACTTGCCGAATATCAACCCAGCGCTGCTCCCATGTGGCTGGTAGCAAATAGGCGGCAATTACGCCCATGCCCAGCACTCCGCCGACGAAGGCGCGCAGCACGGGCGCCCATGAGCGCGTGGTCACGGCCAGAGTGAGCGCCACGGCCGCCAGCAGGTATCCGGCCATTACGCCGACCGTGGGGTTGGAGAGCCAGCAACCGGCGAAGGCCACGGCAAGGGGCGCGGCGGAGCCGTCCAGCGCGCGCCGGATCAACGAGCCCTCCAAGATATTGGGTGCCCCATCCATTCCGCGTTCTGTGCGGAATGGATGGATTGGATAGCGTTCGCGCAGCATAAACAGCAGCAGCAGCGGAATCCAAACACCCCCGGCAAACTCGGCAAAGGCGGAGCGCTCGTAAGCGTTGAAAAGCGCGTAGCCGCTGAAGAGCGCCGCGCAGCCGGCCAGCGTAGCCGCGCCATCGCTGAGCATCAGCCGCGCCAGCGCGCGAGTGGCTAATCCAGTTCCCGCAAGGCAGAGAAAGACCATCACCAGCGGAACCAGTGTCCAAGGCAGCACGAAGCTCAGCGCCGCGCCCAGCATCCAGGTCAGCGGCGGATAGAAGATGAAGCGCGGCTCGCCGGCGCCGTAGTTGGCGATGGCGTCCCAGCGCGGATAGAGAATTCCTTCGCGCCAACTGGCGGCGCAATCGAACCACGAAGCCAGGTGGAAGTCGAAGTCGTGCCCACAGGATGGGCCGTGGAGCACCTGCGGCGTGACAGCGATTGCCGCAGCCACGAGAATAAGAGCTGGGCCGGCGAATCTATTCAAGCGCGGCATAGGATTAGTCACTAATTTTCAATCCCCAATGCTTATGAAATTAAGTGCGATCAACCGAAAATGAATGTCACTTCGAGATTCGAGAAACCCATCTCCAATGGCTATTTTTTGTTTGAGTGAGTATTGCAATGAACTTGCCTTTGTCTGGAATCTGGTATTCAGCAATCAGCTTTCCAGCATTATTCCAATAAACAGAGTCAAAATCCGGATAAACTGATTTGCCATCCTGAGAGATGAGACCGCTGAATCCCTTCCAGAGAAGCGTCCCATGGATACTATAAAGCTTGATGATGCCCTCATCCATTCCATTTTCCTGATCCCAGGAGATATAACTTTGCCGGTCAGGCGAAAAAGATACGGAATATCCTCCAGGCAAAAGCGCGCCGGTGCTTTCGTTCAATAATATCCCCGTAAATAAATCAACATCTTCTTTTCTGATCAGGTGGAAGCCGACTGCCGGGTTGTACCCGCAATAAGTCCAAAGAACGCCCGCGAGCTGTTCATAGGGAGGCTTGTCTTTATAGGTATGAATTCCATTTGCCCAATGAACCAGTAATATATGCTTGCCAGCGCGCGACGCGCCATGAGGCGCTTGAAGCATCCGTGCAGTTTCCAATGCACTGGCTGGCGTTACAAAAACAGATCCACTATCCTTTTGCTCTAAATCAGGAGACTCGCATTGCAGGGTTACCTGCGCGTGGACTCGCCGATCGGCAACCGCCAGCAAACCAAAGATGACAATGAAGAGAAATTTAGTTTTGGTCATTACGCATCCATCATAGTCGATTCATGGCATATTCGATTTCAGGCGACGGCAGCGTGTGCCGCTTTTCGTCAGCGACAGCGGCAGACGAAAACGGCCGCACCAAGGTCGTCCCGCCACAGTAGTCGTTCCACTGGTAGGGGAAGTTGGTCGAATACGGGTTGCCACTTTCGCCCACCACAATGTACTCCATCTTGGCGATCAGAAAACAGAGTACTTTTGTCCGGATGCACTTTCCTGATTCATCCGCTTTGTGATTAGATGAGGGAAGGATTCTTGACCAACCATCGAGGCATTGCATGAAAAGTTCCTTTGGCATGAGCGGATCGGGCAAACCTGCCAGATTTGCGCGTTTGAGCGCGGCAATTACAGGATTCTGTGCGCTGGCGTGGTTTCTGCTGCGCGTCATTCCCAAGCCCAGCCGCGCCACCTACCCTTGCCAGAGAGCCGCATTCCCCGTCGCCAGCGCATTTGTTCTTTGGCTTTGCGCTTCGACGGCGGGTCTTATTTCGCTCAGCGGCCTGCGGACGCTGGTCTGCCGCTATCGGTGGGCAGCCGTGAGCCTTTGCGCGCTGACGGTGGTGGGATGCGGCCTTTGGTTGATGCACTCTCGCGCTATTGAAGCCGCCGGAATCGCCACCCGTTACGACTTCCAGCCCAAGACGCGCAATGTGCCTTTGGGCGTCGCCCGCGGCGTTTATCCGGGGCGGGTGGTCTGGGCGCGCGATCCCAAGGCAGCGCACTGGACCGGCCACATTGAATCCACCACCGACCAATGGTGGATGGAAGGCAGCACCGATCAGCCGCGCGTGGACGCGATGCTCTCCAGCACCCTCCGCCACCTTACCGGCGCGGTCTCCGACGATGCCGCCTGGAAGTCGATCTTCACCTACTACAACAGCAACGCCCGCAGCTTGAAGAAGACCGGCTACCAGCCGGGCGAGATCGTGGCCGTCAAAATCAATCTGAACAACAGCGACGTCAAAGGTCCGGGCAATGTGACCAACGTCTCGCCGCAGGTGGCGCTGGCGGTGATTCGCCAACTCGTTAACCACGCCCATGTGCCGCCCGCGAGCATTGTCATCTATGACGCCCGCCGCAATATCTATCCGGGTATGCTGACCAAGATTTGGGGCGAGTTCAAGGATGTTCGCTTTGTGCAGGCCGACCCGCCCGATCCGGCGCAGCCCAAGAATCCCGGCTACGGCGACATGCACGGCCTGGAGGCGGCGCAGTGGGTTGAAGGCGTCCACTACTCCGCCAACAACGACGTCTACAAGGATGCCAAGTTGATTCCCAAGCAGGTCATGGACGCAACCTACATCGTGAATCTGGCTCTGCTGAAGGCACATTCTTATCCGTACTCGGCCAACGAGGGCGGTGATGAGGGACAGACCGGCGTCACCATGACCGGCAAGAACCACTTCGGCTCCATCAAGGGCACATGGGAGCTGCACGACGCCATCAACACCAACCAGCACGGAACGCCGCACGCTTACTCGCCGATCGTCGATCTCTCGGCATCGCCTAACCTGGGCGCCAAGACGATTCTCTATCTGCTGGACGGCCTCTACTGCGCCCGCCGTCATCAATCCTACCCGCTGCACTTCCCCAATGCGCCCTTCAACAATCCGGTTGAGCCGTACGCCAACCCGCAATGGCCTTCCAGTATTCTGGCTTCGCTGGACGGCGTTGCGCTGGATTCGGTGGGCTTGGATATTCTTCTTTCGCAGACCAAGAACAACCTGGACGCGAACAATCATCCTCGCATCGCCATCCGCGAGAACGCCGACGATTATTTGCAGGAAGAGGCGCTGGCCGATCATCCGCCATCGGGAACGGCGTACATCCAGAACGGCAAGCCGGTGGCCAGCCTGGGCGTCACCGAGCACTGGGACAACGACGCGAGCCGCCAGTACACGCGCAACAAAGACGCCAAGAACGGCAAAGGCATTGAGCTGGTTTATCTGCCGATGAATTAAGCAACTGCGGTGCGGCCAGCGGCTTGCTACTCGCTTGCATGGGGTTCATGGTTCCCAGGTCTTACAGTCGAGACCTGGGACACCAACCGCTGCAAAAATGAGTAGCGACGGCCTCCTGGCTGGTTGTCGCATGGACCTGCCGATCCACGCCGCACCCTTCATCCATTGGAAAAAAATTCTGGCTTTCATGGCAACAGCCGCAGCGTGTGGCGCGTTTGGGCGGCGATGGCCGCCGGCGTAAATGGCAGCGTAAACGTCGTGCCGTAGTAGTAGTCGCCCCACTGGTCGCGGAAGTACGGCGAGTAGGGATTGCCGCTCTCGCCGAGCACGATGTTCTCCGTCGAGCCGTCGATGTTGCTCCAGTCCATGGTGAAGCGCTGCGAAGGGCCAAACTCGCGTCCCACCTGCTTGACGGTGAGGGTGTCTCCACTGAGCGGCTGCGCGCCGGTTCCGGCGATGCGGCCTATAAGCGGTAGAAACCGCGCGATAGGATGCTCGATGTCGACCACGTGCCAGCTTCCGTAACTCCAGCGGGTCACATCGGAGGGAGCCTTGCCGTCTTTCATCCCCGCGCGCACGGCGTCGGTCAGCAGCTCGTCCCAGTTTTTGTATCCCGGCGGAAGCCAATCCGCGCTGGTGTGCATGATGATCTCTTCCTCGGCGAAGTTGGATTCGGACCATTGGTAGAAATTGGTATCGTCGCCGAGTTTGGGCTTGAGAATCAGCGGCCAGAAGGCGTACCGGGCCTTGGTCACGACGGAGGCAGCGGCGGAATCCGTGGTCAGCTTGCCATCCCAGGAGCGCATCAGGTCGGCGGCCTTCTTCAGGCGGTCATCGGCGGTCGGCGTGTGATCGATGGCGTAGGCGAAGCGATGGCCCAACTCCTGATCGGCCTCGCTGTAGATGTCGGTCTGCGTAGCGAGCATATCGGCGGGCGTCAGATGATCGCGGCCATCGAGCAGCTTGTAGATGCGCTCGGCGCGATAGGGTTCGGCCCATTCGTGGGTTAGTGGAATCGGGGCATTGTTGGCCGTGACTCGTGAGTTGGCCGTTGCTAGAAAACCGCTGGGCGGATCGAAGGCGTGCGGCATTTGGTCGAAGGGAAGATAGCTTCCTGGAACAAGGCTTAGATCGGCCCATTCATTTGTACCTACTCGTAAATCCAGCCTTCCAGGAGGAAAAGGAATTTCATTGTCAAGAAATGGAACCGGCACCTTGCCGATCGCGTGATAGCCGATATGCCCCTGATCGTCGGAGTAGACCACATTCAACGTCGGCCAGCTCCACTGCTCCAGCGCTGCGGAAAACTCCGTCCAATTCGACGCCACGTTGAGCTGGTAAAGTTGCAACCCGCTCAGCGCCGGATCGTAGAGTGTCCACTTCAGCGCGATCGGCCGCTTCTCATGCACAAACATCGGATTCAGCAGCGGCCCGTGATCGGTGAATTGCACATCTACAACCACATCCTTGCCGCCGCGCACTTTGATAACTTCGTGATCCACGGCGAGCGGCTTCCAACTGCCGTCGTTCGCCTGAAAGTTTCCCTTGCCGTCCAGCGCCTCCAGGTACAAATCCTGCACATCGGCGTAGAGCGCGGTAAAGCCCCAGGCGACGTGCTCGTTGTGCCCAGCGACGATATACGGCATTCCCGGCAGCGTCACTCCGGCGGCGTGATAGCCGGGAGCCCCGTTGTTGCCCTTCGCCTTTAGATCAGCGGTGTACCAGATGTTCGGCTCGGTCAGCCCCAGGTGCATATCGTTGGCCAGCAGCGGCTTGCCGCTGGCTGTGTGCGCGCCGGCGATCACCCAGTTGTTAGAGCCGGGAGCGCAACTTGCACAGGCGGGCAGGCCGAGCGCCACGCGTAGCGCCTGCGGGTCTTCAGTCTCATCTGGCCCAGGATTTTCTGGGTGCCCCACCCTCGCCGCGTCTTTGTTTTTGCGGCTAGGGTGGGATACCACGACCCCCAGCCGGTCTTGCTCCTCGGGCTGAACGACCGCAGTGCTGCGGTCATCCTCATCCTCATCATCATCGGTGGGCGGCGGCGCGGGCTGGGGCTGGGTCAGGTCCACCCGCACGCCAGTGGGCGGATGGTCGCGCCACGAGCCAACCGGATACAGATCCTGCTCCAGCTTGGGGTTATTCAGATGATTCAGCTTGGCGGCGACATACTCCCGCATCAGCTTCGTATCCCAGTGTGTATCCAGCATCTGCGCCATCATCACGCCGATGCTGACCGAATCCACGCCGCTCCACGGCTTGGGCCTGTAGCCGAGCAGCCGGAACTCCGGCGGCAGCGCATCCCCGTGCTGTGCAATGTACAGATTCACGCCATGCGCATAGGCATCAAAGCGCGCGCGATCGGCAGGCGGCAGATTCGCATAAACCCGCTGCGCCGTGTTGCGGAACTGCTGCACCCGCTGCGCCCGATCGTGCGCCAGTTGCGACGCGCCCATCACCTCGGCCAGTTCGCCATTTGCGTTGCGCCGCAGGGCATCCATCTGCCACAAGCGGTCCTGCGCCGTTACGTAGCCTTGCGCGGTGAAGAGGTCATTCTCGTTGGCGGCTTCAATGTGCGGCACGCCATGCGCGTCGCGCCGCACTGTCACCGGCGCGGTGAGTCCCGCTACATGCAGATCGCCGTCCAACTGAGGCAGCGCCGCACGCGCCGCCGCGCGCAACCACAGCACGCCAGCGCAAGCAGCCAATAGCAGCAGCGCCAGCAAGCCGCCTGCGCACCAGAGCAGAATCTGCGGCCAGCCGCGCTTGGGCCGGCGCGGGGCCTTGAACGCAAATGTCGAATCGAAGAGTGAGTCGCTCATAAGTCCACTCCAGAATAACCCCGCGTCCATCGGCAACCGGATAAAATGAATATTGCATTTATTTTGTCATCCTGAGTTCTAATTGATCTGTCATCCTGAGCGGAGCGAAGCGGAGTCGAAGGACCTGCGATTGTTCTTCTCTTCATCACCCCAACACTTCGAGGTCATCATGCAATTTCTGGTTTTAGGCAAAGGAAAGACCGGCAGCCTGGTCGCGGAGATCGCCCGCGAGCGCGGCCACGCGGTCACGGCGCTCGACATCAACGAAAACCCCAACGGCACGGCGCTCACCGCCGCCGCGCTGGCTGGCGTCGACGCGGTCATCGACTTCACCGCGCCAGAGGCCGCCGTAGCCAACATCACCGCCGTTCTCAGCCACGGTGGACGCATCGTTGTCGGCACCACCGGCTGGTATGCCGCTCTGGACGCGATGAAGAAGCTGGCTGTGGAACACGGCGGCGCGCTGCTCTACGGTACGAATTTCTCCATCGGCGTGCAGAAGCTCTTCCGCCTGACAGCCGCGCTTGCGCAACTCGACGGCTACAAATTTTCCATCACTGAAACACACCACACCACCAAGCTCGACGCGCCCTCAGGCACCGCCGCCACGCTGCGCCAAATCATTCAGGCGGCGCAGCCCGGCGCGGAGGTTGAGATTACCTCGCATCGCATCGGCGACGCCATGGGCGAACATATTGTCACTGCCATCAGCAATGTAGACACACTGGAATTGCGCCACGAAATTCAAAGCCGCCGCTGCCTGGCCGAGGGAGCTGTTCGCGCCGCCGAGTGGGTCAGCGGCAAGCAAGGCGCATGGGAGTTCCGCGAGATCTTTGACCAGCTATAAATTCTTTGGAGGCAGACGTGATTTTAGATTTGCAAAAACGATTCGATGCGCATCTCCGCGAAGTTCTGAAGGAAAAGTACAATCTTGAGCTGGCAACCATTCCGCTGGAGATTCCGCCCGACCTGAAGTTTGGCGAACTGGCCACGCCGGTGGCCTTTGAACTGGCCCGCAAGCTGCGCAAAGCGCCGAAGATCATTGCGCAGGAGATCGTCGCCGCGCTAGGGCCACTCCGTGGCTTTTCGTCTTTTGAAGTTGCTGGGGCCGGATATATCAATGTGCATCTGGATCGCGCAGAAGAAGTGCTTGCGACTGCGCACGAGGCCTCCCACCCTAGCGACAAAAACAAAAACGTCGCGAGGGTGGGGCACCAAGTTCATGCATTAGTCGAACATACTAGCATCAACCCCAACAAAGCCGCGCACATCGGCCACCTGCGCAATGCGATTCTGGGCGATACCTTCGTCCGCTTGCTGCGCGCCGCCGGGCAGAAAGTCGATGTGCAGAATTACATTGATAACACCGGCGTGCAAGTGGCCGATGTGGTGGTGGGCTTTCTGCACTTATTGGGCAAGTCAGCGGCTGAGGTCCACAAGTTACTCGAAGAGTTACAAAGAAAGGGTGAGCGGATTGATTTCTATTGCTGGGATTTATATGCGCGCACTTCGCAGTGGTACACGAGCGGCAGCGATGAGGAAAATGAAGCATGCAAGAAGCTGCGTTATGCAACGCTGCATGAGATCGAACACGGCGGCAATGAGACGGCGGAGATTGCCGAGTTAGTTTCAACGGAGGTTTTGCGGCGCCATTTGGAGACCATGATGCGCCTGGATATCGAGTATGATTTTTTGCCGCGCGAGAGCGAGATTTTGCATTTGAAGTTTTGGGAAGCGGCATTCGACAAGCTCAAGCAAAGCGGCGTTTTGTACTTTGAAAACGAGGGTAAGAATAAAGGCTGCTGGGTGATGACTCGGCCTGGCGCGGATGTTACAGAGGGCGAAACAAATGAGGACGCCAAAGTGATCGTCCGCTCCAATGGAACGGTAACTTACGTGGGAAAGGATATTGCCTATCACTTATGGAAGTTCGGTTTGCTCGGCAAGGATTTTGGTTACAAACCTTTCTTTACTTACCCAAAGCATGAGTGCTGGATTTCTGCGGTAAAGGGCGAGGAAACTCATCCGCAATTTGGCGGCGCGCAGGCCATTTATAACGTGATTGACGCGCGCCAATCCGACCCGCAAGCCAATGTGATTCAAGCCTTGCGCGGCATGGGGCACACCGATCAAGCCAATCGTTACACGCACTTCAGTTATGAGATGGTGGCGCTGACGCCGCGCTGCGCGCGTGAGTTAGGCTACGAAATCTCCGACGAAGATTTTGCGCGTCCCTACATTGAAGTCAGCGGGCGCAAGGGCTTTGGAGTCAAGGCCGATGACTTGATTGATAAGTTGATTGCAGCCACGCGCGCCGAGACCGACGCGCGCAAGACCGGCAGCGATGAGGCTGAACGCCAGAAGATCAGCGAGCAGATTGCCATCGGCGCGCTGCGCTACTTCATGCTCAAGTACACGCGTAACTCGGTGATTGCCTTCGACTTCAAAGATGCTTTGAGTTTTGAGGGCGAGACCGGCCCTTACATTCAATACGCCGTAGTGCGCGCGCGCAATATCTTCCGCAAGGCCGGAACAACGGCGGAAGCGGAGTTAGCGAAGTTAGCGGGGCTTGCGGAGTTAGGAAGTTATCTCGAAGGCGAAGACGCCGAGGACATATGGACATTATGGCTGCGCGCGGCGCGACGGACGCAGTTGCTGGATCAATGTATTCACACCTCCGAGCCGGCCTACTTAGCCAAGCACGCCTTTCAGTTAGCTCAGGAGTTCACCAACTTTTATCATCATCATCACATCCTCACCGAAGAAGACCCGGCGCGCAGGACATTCCTGCTGGCCACGGCGGCGGTCGCGCTGCGCGAGTTAGTGTTGACGCTGAGCTGGCTGGGCATCGAAAGCCCGGAGGCGATGTGATTTCATAGCAAGTTGAACTCACAGTTGCAAGGAGTGTTCGTCATGGGAATCTCGCAAGAAACGCTGGTTGGGGTCCGCACGTATCGTTATTCGCTCAGCGGGTGGACTTGGAATCTTGTACGCGGAGCTGTTTTCGCTGTGTGCGGATGTCTTTTGCTCATGCGGGATTATGACAACGCTGGAAGTGGTCCTCTCATGTACTTGGCTTTTGGGATTGGATTCATTCTTGGGGCGGCCTATCTAGCGATCAGCGCCGCCCGCTCAGTCGTGTGTTTTGATCGCGCCTTTTCCTAGTTGCTATTCCCAGCCTTTACATCCCAATCAAAGCTAATCTGGCCGATCAATTCATTCAGCTTGTCGGTGGCCGTCTTCTTCTGCTGCTCCAGGTCGGCGGTTTGCTTGCGCGTGGTCTGCAGCAGGTCTTCGGCTTTGTTCAGCTCGTCCACAAAGCGCTTGGCGGCGTCGTTGCCTTTGAGCGCGGTCAGGTTCTCGCGGTCGCGGGCTTCGTCGTCGGAGGCGGCTTTTTCCGTCGCGTTGGACTCTCGAATGCGCCGCTCCAGATCGGACAGCGCAACCTCTGCATCGATCACCGGCTTTAGCTTGTCGAGCGCATCGGGAACCTGCTTGCACAAGGCCAACATATAGGCGGAATGATCCGTGCTGGCGTTCAAAAAGATCCGCGTCTGTTCCGGCCCGCGCTCCTTCACTTCCAGCTTCTCCGTCGTGTGCGCGGGAACCGGCAGCTTGAAGCGATAGAGGCTCGGCGTGCTCTCGGCCGGCTTCAGATCGCCCTCCAGCTCCCAGCCGTTCACGCGGCGCGGATGCTCAATCAGCACGTCGCGCGTGCCGTCTGATGAGTTGGTCGCCGAGTACGCCTTCATGGTCTCATTCATATAGGTCTCGATGATCGCGCCCCTTTTGATCTGCACATGATGCAGTGTCCGCTGGCCATCGTAGTCTGTTACATGGACGCGCACCGCCTGATCGGCAGCATACGAGAGCAGCCGCTTTTCGCCGGGATGAATCGGATCGAGCAATCCCTCGCCGGCGAACTCGCCGGACTCAAAGATGGAGAAGCTGCCCGCGTCCAGCGTAAGCTTGGATTTGTTCTCCAGCCAGACAGCACGCAACGGCGTCGGCTCTTTTTCGCTCCACAAAGTGACGTGTTGCGCGGGCAGCTCCTGCTGCAAGATCGGCACCATCGCTGATTCGTTCTTATGAATCGTCACCGGCGCGGTCAGCGCGTATTGGAAGAAGTCGTCAAAGGCGTTGGTGGTGACATCACCTTCTTGAATGGCATCGGAGACGCGCTCCACTCCGCCGCCGTAGCCACCGCCAGCACCCGGACCGTAGCCTGCACCAACACCCTGGCCGATGCCACCACCACTTGCAGTGTTCGCACTATTACTAGAGGATTCAAGACCTCCTTCAATGACGGAACCTGCTACACCAAAGAGTGCTGATGGCGCTTCTTTCTGGGATTTCATCATAATGCTGTGCGGAACACGTGTCGGAGAAAAAAGCTTCGCGCTCATTTCCACTCGGTCGAATTGTTTATCCACTGCCGCTTCATGAGTTTCTGGCGTCAACTGCTCCTCGGTGGAGATCGGAATCTCCACCCGCTTGGTATAGATCGGCTGCGAGAGGGGCTGAATGAAGCTCTGCGGCGCTCCGGCCACTAGCGACAACTGCACGTTGTCCCAGTCCGCGCCCACGGTGTTATCGACTACGGCCCAGCCCTGCATCGTCGCCGAGCCATTGGGTGTGCGCGGAAAGACGATGCGATAGGTGGACTTCCAGACCGGAACCTCGCTGATGTAACTGACCCGCAGCTCGCGCTGACCCTGGCCCAGCGCGTCCAGCGTCAGATGGCGCAGGCCGGTCGAGTGGGTCGTCGAGAGCAGCTCCAGATAGCGGTCGAGCTGGCCTTGCAGATTGGCGTCCAGCGGACGCACGCTCAGGGCCGGCGTCAGCTCAATGACCCGCACCGCGCCCGAGGTAGCGATTACGGAGAGATAGAACTTGTCGATGGTGGTAGCCGAGTCATCGCCGTCCTTCTTTTCTGTGCGCGATTCAATCGAGAGCAGCCGCCCGGTGATTGGCCCTCCGGGTCCGCCGAGAACCTCGACCCGCTGCCCGCGCAGGGCCTGAAAGAGTTCGGTCGAAGTCGGATCGTCGGTCATGCCCAGCGAGAGCGTCTTCAATTGCTCGGCTAATGGCGTGGTCGAGTTGTAGTTGACGCCGCTGATGCGCCCGCCGCCCTCGTCGAGCACGGTGAGCGATTGCAGCACGTCGTTCAACTGCGGCGAGGTGAAGTCGATGGCCACGCGCTGATTGCCGGTGACCGAGCCGGCGTGTTCGAAGTAGCCCACGCCATTCTTGTAGAGCACCACTTTGCGGACGGGCAGATCCTTCACCACGGCCGACGTCTGCGGCACCTGCGGTGCAACCAACTTCGGCACCTGCGGTGCTGCCAACTGCGCCTTCGGCGCACTTTGTGCTGTAGCAAGGGACGAAGCCGCGCTGAAGGCGGCAAGAGATAGAACGACAAAAGAACAGCGCACAAAGCCTCCTCATTCCACCAACAAGAAACTCTATACCCTTAGACCCCACGCAGGGCAAAATGGTTCCCGCGCCGAGAATCATTCAGATTGAATGAGGGAGATTCGACCTCAAAGGAACCTCTGGTCAACTCTCCCCTGCGCTAAACGTCGGATTCCAACGAGAGCTAAAGCCATTGATTTTAATGGAGATGTCATGTTCGACCTGAAGGTTTTACCCTTCAAAGCTTACTTGATCAGCGGTTCACTGAGGCAGCAGCGACGGCACCGGGCAAGGGAGACGCTGAATTGCGCCGCCTGGCTTGCCAAGCTGAAACTTGTAGGTGCATTGCAGATAGGAATTGCCCGTCGTGGCGCCCTGGTAGACGTAAACAGTTTTGCTCTCCGGCTGGTAGACAAGCAGCGAACTGTGCTCATTTATGCCGACCAGTTGAAACTGCACATCGGCTGCGTCTGCGTTGTAACTTGACGCCTTGGCCGTGCCACCCGCGCCAAGCCAGTATCCCAGCGCCAGCACGCCGGCCAGCATCAGGCCATTGCGCATCCAAAGAGTTAGATTTTGCATTACTCCTCCGTCCAGTGGATTCTTACTGTACCTGACGCAAGAGGAATGATTTCTGCTCAACGGCTCACGAATCAGTGGAGACGGCGTGCGCTGCGATGCGGAAAGCATCCATGCGGAAGATGCACAATAGAAGGTTGGGCATTGCGGCTGCGGGATCGGCAGCCAAAGGAGAGAACGATGAAAGTGGTGGCATTCAATGGCAGCGCGCGCAAGGGCGGAAACACGGCAGTTCTGTTGCGCACGGTTTTAGGCGAGTTGGAGGCAGAAGGCATTGAGACTGAATTGGTTGAGCTGAGCGGACTGACGATTCATGGCTGCCGCGCGTGCGGCGAGTGCGCCCGCAACAAGGACCGCCGCTGCGGCCAGAAGAACGACGACGGCAATGCGCTGATGGAAAAGATGGCCCAGGCGGACGGCATTCTGCTTGGCTCGCCCACGTATTTCGCTACCGTAACGCCGGAGATTTTGGCGCTGATGGATCGAGCCTGCTATGTTGCCCGCGCCAATGGCGGAAGCCTGCGCCGCAAGGTAGGCGCGGCGGTGGTGGCGGTGCGCCGCGCGGGCGCCATTCCGGCCTTTGACGCACTGAACCACTTCTTTTTCTTCAGCGAGATGATCGTGCCGGGTTCCTCTTATTGGAATGTTGGCATTGGCCGCGACAGAGGCGATGTGGAGCGGGACGCAGAGGGCATGCAGACGATGAAAACTCTGGGGCAAAACATGGCCTGGCTGCTGAAAAAGCTCGAAGGTTAACTTGCCGCGAAGCGAGCCGCCTGAGCCAGCCTCTGCAATTGTTCCAGGTGGTTGAGATCGTGGCCCGCCATGGTTTCAACCAGCGTCAGGAAGGTCATCAAGCCCCGCTCGGGATGATAAACAGGTCTGGCTGAGGCTGCCGGAAGAGCGACGGAGATCAAGAGCAGGTTCCACTTGCGCACCGTGGTGAAGGTCTTCAGCGCCTGTTCCGCACTGATGCCGGGATAGGTTCCGGCCCATTTCTCCTGGTCAAAGGGCTGAATCTCAGGTCCATCCTCGGCCAGAGTCTGGCGCAGACGAAAGGCAAAGACCAATTCGCAATCGGCCAGATGACAAAGGATCTCTGCCGGGCTCCATTTGCCGGGTGCAGGTGCAAGATAGGTGCTCTCCGCGCCGATGGCTTCCAGCAGTTTTTCAAGGTCTTTGGCGGTTGCCGCCAGAATCACATCCAGCTTCCGTCCGTCCAGGAAGCGTGCATAGGGGTTAAGTTCGCTCATGTCACACTCCGATCCGCTTGCCTTTTACCAATACCTCGTGTGCACCTATACTAGTCCAAATTCTATATTCACTGAACTCTGTTCCTTATTTCAGGAGTCAAAGGTACTGCGCCACCATGCGCTGCCAAGTGGGCCAGTCGTGCGAGTTGCGCTCGTCCCAGATGTGCAGCTCATGCGGCACGCCGAGCGTGGTGAGGATGCGGTCGAGCTCCTGGTTCTGCGCAAGGCATTGATCGTCCAGCCCGGTGGCCAGCACGTAGCGGTTGCGGCGAAAGCGCTCCAGGAACCAGGTGTCGGTCAAGCTGGGCAGATAGTGCGTGGGCAGGTTGTAGTAGCACTCCAGATCATAGTAGCCGCTTAAAAAATTGGTCAGGTCAAAGGCGCCGCTGAGCGAGACAAAGCCGGTAAAGATCTCCGGATGGCGCAGCGCGAGGTTGACCGCATGATAGCCGCCGAAGCTGCATCCGAGGGTGAGCAGCCGAGGGTCGGAGTTGCGCTGGCGTAGCAGGGTCAGCGCCTCGTCCAGCAGATAACTCTCATAGCGCAACTGGCGCTGAATGCGCCAGCGCGGCGCGGTTGCGCGGTTGTACCAGCTTTCTGCGTCCACGGAATCCATGCAGAAGAGTTGCAGCTCGCCGGCGTCGATCCGGCCGGCCAAAGCCGCCACCATGCCGCGATCTTCAAAGTCGTAGAAGCGCCCGCAAGAAGTGGGAAAGACCACAACGGGCAATCCTGCGTGACCGAAGATGAGCAGTTCCATCTCCCGGCCTAACTGGCTGGAATAGCCTTTGTGATACTCGCGAACCATGAGCGACGCTCCTCGAATAGGATTAGGCGGATTCATTTTTATGGTATCGCGTCCGAGGTTTGACGGCGTTTGGCTACGGCTCCGCACAGGCGCCGCGGGTCAGCTCCAGCAAGCGAATCAGCTCGGCGAGATCGGCTTGGCTGAGGTGAGCGAACAGCTCTTTGGGAGCTGCCAGAATCATTGGGTCCATCTCGCTCAACAGCTTGAGGCCAGCTTCGGAGATGCTGGTCCAGACGATGCGCCGGTCGCCGGAGTCACGCTGCTGGCGGATCAGCTTCAGCGCCTTGAGCCGTCCAAGCAGGCGGGTGATGTCCGGCTCGGCAGTGATCATGCGGCTGCCAATCGCCGAACAGGTCAGCCCGTTGGGATGCGCGCCGCGCAGAATTCTGAGCACGTTATATTGCGTGGAACTGACTCCCCACGGACGCGTCTTCAGGTGAAGGGCGCGGTTGAGGCAGTCGGAGGCGCGCAACAGATTGAGCAGCGCCTCCTCTTCCAAGCTGGCAAAGGGCGGTTCTTGCAGAATTTCCAGCTTCAATTCAGCCATCGGCTGCCTCTTTCGTGGGTGGGCAATTATTGCTGCGCAACATCCAACTCGATGGTCAGTTTGACTTCGTCGCCCACCATAGCGGGGGGAAACTTGCTTCCGATGCCGAAGGCGGTGCGGCTGATGGTGGTGGTGGCGGAAAAGCCGGCGTGCTGTTTGTGATCCATTCCCGGAACCGGGCCGGTGGGGCCTTCCACATCCAGAACCACCATTTGCGTTACGCCATGCAGGGTCAGGTTGCCGGTGACCGTCAAACCGCTGCCGCTCTTGACCACACTGGTGCTGACGAAGGTGGCGGTGGGGAATTTGGCCACGTCAAAGAACGCATCCGTCTTCAGATGCGCGTCACGCGCGTCCACGCCGGTGTCCACGGTGGTGGTGTCGATGGTGGCGGTCACGGTGGATTTGGTGATGTCGGCCTGATTCAAGTTGACGGTTGCCGCCACTTTGCCGAAGCGGCCATGCACATTGGAGATGCTCATGTGCTTGATGCTGAAATCGACTTCGCTGTGCGCGGGGTCGGAGGTCCAGGTGGTGGTTTGCGCCAGGGCCAAGGGAGCGGCCAGCGCTAGAATGCCTGTCAGTACAGCCAAACGCTTCATGGGAATGTCCTTTCAATGCGGGCCGGGAGGCCGGGGTTGAGGTTGGGGAAGAGGACGAGCGCTCTTGCCTGTAGCGCGGGATGCAGATCTGAGTGCCGCGCGGAATCTTGTTGTGCCTGTTGGATGCATTGGAAGCGATACTCGTTGCAACAATTATTTTTGATTGGTTTTGGTGCAAGCGGAAAATCCAGCTTCCTCCCATCCATTCCGCAAAAAAGCGCGGAATGGATGGGGCACAGCTCCCGGCTCGATCAGGTCCACGCCGGGCGCTATACTCAAACTCGACGATGATACGCATCTATGGAACGATCTTCGCAGGGCTGATGGGGCTTTGCTTCGGCAGCTTCCTCAACGTCTGCCTGAGCCGCTGGCCGGCTGGCGAGAGCATCGTCCGCCCCGGTTCGCACTGCCGCCAATGCGGGCGCGAACTCGCCTGGTGGGAGAATCTGCCGCTGCTCAGTTGGCTGGCGCTCCGCGGCCGCTGCCGCACCTGCCGCGTGTGGATTGGCTGGCGGTATCCGCTGGTGGAGTTTTCGGTTGGGGTTCTGTGGGCATTGCAGGCATGGGACTATTTGACCTTATGGAGTATGAACGACCTGCTAGCAACTTACTATCTCCCACAACTCATCCACTACCCTGAGCGACTAGCTTACTTGATTGGATGGGCAATTTTCCCTTGGCTATTGGTTGCCTTGGCCGTTCTAGACGCTGAAAACCTATGGCTGCCCGACTGGCTTACATTGCCCGGCATCTTCCTAGGTTTTATTTGCACGATTCTGAAAACGCGACGTCATATGGAGATAAGCGCTCTATCTCCACCCCCACTTTTGCCCGGTGCGCTGAATTGCCTTTATGGAATCCTCGCCGCCGCCGGTCTGATCCTGCTCATTCGCTGGAGTTATTGGCTCGTCCGCCGCCGCGAGGGCGTGGGTCTGGGCGACGCCAAGCTGATGGCTCTGTTGGCCGCGTGGCTTGGACTGCCGCAATCTCTGCTTGCCTTTGCCATCGGAGTGACGCTCGGCGCGCTGGCGGCAATCTTCGTGCTGGTGATTCCGAAGGCGCGGCGGGAGTCGGAGAGCTGGGCCGCGAGCAAGCTGCCGCTGGGCACATTCCTGTGCATCGGCGGCATGGTCAGCAGCTTGTGGGGCAAGCCCATTCTTGACGCCTATCTTCACTGGGCCGGACTCTGAAATCTTCTGCCGGGTGCGGCGCGGACGAGGACGTCCGCGCTACAGCCGGCCAGGAGGCCAGCGCTACGCTTTGTGCCGGCGCTACGCTTTGTGCCGGCGCTTGGCAGATGGTGCTGGCGCTACGCAGTTGCATCTGCTTCCGGCGCTGTTTCTTCCGCGGCTTGCTGCTGCTCTTCGCTGAGAAAACTCTGCGCGTCGGCGAAGCGGTAGCCCACGTAGACATCCGTCAGCAGATAGATGGGATTGGCGGGGTCGTCCTCGATCTTCTTGCGCAGTTGGCGGACAAAGGTGCGCAGGTACTCGACCTCTTCGCGGCAATCGGCGCCCCAGACGGCGGTGAGCAGGCGCGCATAAGTGACCACGCGACCGGCGCGGATCATGAGGCAGTGAAGGATGTCGAACTCTTTGCGCGTCAGATGGATCGGCTCGCCGCGCTTGGTGACGATGCGCTTGACGGGATCGAGGCGGATTTCGCCAATCTCGATGGGCGCATCCTCGGCGCGGGCTGGAGCACGGACGCGGCGCACCGCAGACCGGATGCGGGCGATCAGTTCGCGCGTGCTGAAGGGCTTGGTGACGTAATCGTCGGCGCCCAGTTCCAGCGCCTCCACCTTGTCTTCTTCCTGATCGCGCACGGTGAGGACCAGCACCGGCAGGCGGGGAGCAAAAGTACGGATGCGGCGCAGCGTTTCAATGCCGCCAATACCGGGCATATTCACATCCAGCAGCACGGCGTCAAAGACACTCGCACGGAGGGTTTGCAGCGCCTCTTCACCGCGCGAGGCTTCCATCACCTGAAAGCCCAACTCGACCAACGGCGGGCGCAACGCCCTGCGGATGGCTGATTCATCGTCGACAATAAGAATGCGAATCGCTGGCTGACTCATTTAAGAATTCTCCTTCCGAACTGAGGCGGGAATGGCTGCAAAAAATGTGGTTCCCTCGCGCTCATCGCTGGTGACCCAAACATAGCCACCGTGAATCTGCGCTACGCGTTTGGCCACTGACAGTCCGATGCCGGTTCCGCTGGCGCGATTTGAATTGGCGCTGGATCGATAATAACGGTTGAAGATGCGCTCCCGGTCGGCAATCGGAATCACTGGGCCGAAGCTATGCACTGAAAAGATGGTCTCGGCCTTGGCCGCCGCCACGCGAATGGTGATGGTGGTTCCGTAGATCGAATACTTGCAGGCGTTGTCAATGTACTGAGTGAGCAGCATGACCATCAACTGACGGTCGCAGTGGACCACCATCTCGTCGTCCGCCAGATCGATGGCCACCTTCATGCTGGCCAAGCGGTCGCGCAGGCTGGTCACAATCTCTTCAATCATCGGCGCAACGCCAACCGGGGTGGCGTTGATCTTGACCTCTCCGGCGTCGAGGCGGGCGGTGGTCAGCAGGCGGTTGGTCAGGTTGGCCAGCACGCCTGCCTGCTCGTCGATGAGTCCAATCAGATCCGCCTGACCGGCCGAGAGATGGCCCATCTCACTCAGTCCGCTGGCAGCGGCGCGGATGGCGGTGAGCGGGGTTTTGTAGGCGTGAGCCAGACTGTCGAGAACCGTGGAGCGCAACTGCTCGGTGCGGCGCTCGGTCTCAATGCGACTCTCATTGGCGAAGGCGCGGTAGCGGTCGAAGGTGATGGCGATCAGCGAAGCGATGGCGTTGTTGGTAAGCGGACCGGTTTCGCCTCGGACCACCAGCGCGCCCACCGGGACCGTTCCCAGGCGGACAACGCGGCGGCCCAGGCCGGTGGCCGCGTCGTCGTCGGAGCTTTCAAAGTAGTAGACATTCTGCGCCATCTCGCGTGGATCGGTGGACCAATAGCCGGCTTGATAGACCTCGTGAAGATCGGCATCGAAGAGCGCCACGGCCTCCAGCGAAAAGATTTCATGCACCAGTTCGGCCAACTGCGGTCCGGGCTCGACGTGCAGATTCAACTCCAGGGTGCGGCGCGTGAACTCGTAGAGGTCGCGCATCTGGCCGCCCCAGCTCTCCGCCTCCAGCGCATGATCTTTGACGCGCGCCGAGAGGCGGCTGACCACCAGCGCCACCAGCACAAAAACCAGCAGCGTAACCGAGTTGGCGGGATCGGCTGTGAGATTGGTTTGGAAGGGCGACTGAGCCTGGCGCGAGGAGAAGATGCTGTGAATGAAGACCGCCCACGCCGAAACGATGACCGCTTGCCAGAATCCACTGAGCAGGGCGATGGGGACTACGATCAACAAATAAAGCAGCACCGCCACCGGCAGCAGCCAACCCGCCCAATGCGAAAGCGCAGCCACCAGAAAGATGGCCACCATGCCCAGCGCACACTCCAGGAAGAAGAGGAGCAATTGACGACCGGAGCCGCGCGCGCGGAAAGAGGCGAGTGGGGAGGAGATCGGGATGGATTTGAAATGCAAGCGGTGAACCAGTTCTTAGTTGTCAGTTGTCAATCGACAGTAGACAGGTGACAGTTTCAAGAAACTACTGGTGAAGCCGAAGTCTTGAAAGAGCACAACTTCCCAGGTTGCGGAAAAACTAAACAAAGAGTCCAGAAGCGTCAGGGCACGACTTTAGTCGTGCCGCCAAATCTGCAAATTGAAGCGGGCTTTAGCCCCTGAGGGAATGTTGATTCGCAAATTGATTGAATCAGAGCCTCTTCGACAGAGCATCAGTCGGCCACCTTCATTGACAAGAATTTTAACAGGTCAAACACAACCCGCCGGGCTTGAAAGCGAGTTAACCCAATGATTCGGCCTTCATGATTCGTGGCTGGAATCCATGCTGGCGCGCAAGACGGCAACGTAGTGCGGCGGCAGATGCTTTTTGTGCATCTGGCTGTCGCAGACCACGTGGACGGTTTCGCCTTCGGCGAGGAGTGTCGGTTCTTCGCCCTCGGCGGCTTTGCGTAGGATGCGATAGGCGAATTTGAGGATGGAACCGCGCAGCAGGGCGGGACGGCTTTCAATCATGATTTGGTCATCATAGCGAGCTGAGGCGCGATAGCGGCAGGTGGCTTCGATGACCGGGAGGATACATCCATGCTCGGCTTCCAACTGCTTGTAGGAGAAGCCGAGCGCACGCAGCAGCTCAACGCGGCCGATCTCGAACCATACCAGGTAGTTGGCGTAGTATACGACGCCCATCTGGTCGGTCTCGGCGTAGCGGACTCGGACCTCTGTGGTTACGGGCATAAAACGCTCTCTCCGTCAAGGATATTTCGTACCAAGTTTTCCACGTGGAACGCGAATTCTTCTG
>Ga0181520_10005048_pt1 | contig 21421 bp, 19 predicted proteins | sample PEATcosm2014_Bin_29_FD_132451 | JGI IMG/M metagenome (GOLD analysis project Ga0181520, IMG submission 132451) | Peatland microbial communities from MTU Mesocosm Facility, Houghton, MI, USA - PEATcosm2014_Bin02_30_metaG | ecosystem: Environmental > Terrestrial > Soil > Wetlands > Peat | place... | reverse complement strand
CCGGCGGAGTACGTGATGATCGTCGCTGGGCGGCGCCTCGTGCGCGCGGATGCCCCTGACCCCAGGGTGCGGAAACCCGGCAGACCGCGCAAAACGCCGGCCGCAGGATCAGCCGCGGGATGACCTTGGTTTTCTGCCACACCTGAATCCTTTATTTTTTAAAGCTCTTTTTTATAGTCTGGAATGTTTCGCGAATATTTTCTCCAAAGACCGATTCCCTCCTTGAAGGTTCTTTCGCCGAATTTCCCATTGATGCATTCACGGTCGGGATGTTGCTTGAATCCAAGGCCAAAATACCTCCCTCTTTGAACCTTCCAATCCAATCGCTAGTGCTTGCGCAATTGGGCCCATTATCCAAAGACGGCGCCATTAAAAGCTGAATGATATTCATAGTTCTTCTCCTTATACATTTCTTTTGAATTTCTAAAAAACCATTTTGCCGTGTTATAGTAGCAACATCAATCGCCCCCCCCAACCCCCCTTAATCCCAATGGAACCTACCCCATAGGTAACGGCTCCAATATATTTCTGTTCAGAAATCCGAAGTAATTTTGTCGCATTATCATAAGTGGAAGGTAGGAGCATGGGAGGCAAATTCAGCATTTGAGGAGAAGGAGTTAGCAATGTAACCCTGCTGTCCGCCGCCAAAACAATGCCTTCTGGACCTTTAAATGCTATTCCCAAAGACATACTATCCCTCTTTCCCCTTCTTCTTATTACGCCAGGAACGGTATAGATATTATAATTTGGGAGAAGGAAGAAGGCAAGAACAATCTATTATTATATACTATTTTGATCGGTTTAATGCCAATAGGCGGATATTTTTTTCTTAATCCGATTCTAAACGGAGGCAAGAATAATCGACCTGACAGAAAAACAAATTAGGACACTACCGGATTTTCGCCCGCTGGGGGCGAAGGACAGCCGCGCAGCCATGTGTGACTGCCGCTTCGGTGATCTGTTCGGCCTGATCCTGATCCGCATCACCCCGATAAAACCAATCCCCGCAAAGGAGCGCCTGGGGATCTGGTATTCCAAATTGCCTTGATTCAGATTGCCGGAATTATATTTAATCCATGCCTGAAAATAAAAACATTGCGAAGAGCAGTGAAATATGATATTTTTATCAGGAAGGCAAATGTTCTTTTATATATAAATTCCCCCCCCCCTTTGAATGGATAGATTCAAGGATAAAGTAAGCCCTGTGGCTCCCTCCTCCTCGCCGCTATCCCGGAGAGGATAAAGAGGATTCAGAAGCTAGAGGGCTTTCTTTTTGCCCCTGCATCTATTCCCCGGCAACCCCCGAAGATTAAAGGCTAAGAAAATTTATTTTTTCGCCGGGGCTTTTTTCTTTCTTTCTCTCTTTGACTTCTCTCCTTTCTTTTCTTTTTGGGGTGCATGGTGGTAAATCTTTAGACTTTATCCGTAATCAGTACCTCAAAAACGGTTTCCCGAAATGGGGTTTTCCGGAAAACTGATTTGCTATCATTCCGCTACCTCGTTGCTATTGGGTTGCTACTACCAGCCAAAGCCCGTTTTTGGTATACCGTTGGGCGTAACGCCCAACACGCCCAAATTTCGCCCAAAACGCCCAATTAAAAAAAGCCTGAATTTTATTCAAAAATCTTCCAGCAATTCAATAATCTATCACAGTTCTTGCTTTTTTCTATGCCGAGATATACTTTTTTCTACATCCGAAGGATAATTGTATAAGAAAATTGCATAGTAGATCGTGCTGCATTTTTTGAAAATTCGGGGAAAAGATGAAAATTCAATGGCACCACGAAACCCGCCCGCTCGCCGAACTCCGGGAATACGACCGCAACCCCCGCCGAATCCTCGAAAAAGGCTTCAAAAACCTTCAGGAATCGCTTGATGAGTTCGGCCTTGCTGAACCTCTCTGCATCCAGCCGGACGGCCTTATCATCGGCGGACACGCGCGATACAAAGTTTTGATAGCCGCTGGCGAGACGGAAGCCGATTGCATGGTCCCGGATCGGCCTTTGACTCATGAGGAAATGAAACGGCTAAATCTCAGGCTCAATAAAAACACTGCCGGAATTTTCGACATGGACATGCTGGCGGCGGATTTTGAGATACCGGAGTTGAAGGAAATGGGGTTTGAGGATTTTGAATTAGGGATTGATGTTCCCGAAAACAAAGATCACGAAGTCAACGAAACCCTAAAAACAAATAACAAATGTCCCAAATGCGGATATGAGTTTTAATACTTCTCTTTGTCCAACAGTTATTTCCACTTTTGCTGGTGGAGGTGGAAGTTCTTTAGGTTATCATTGGGCAGGATTTAAGGAATTGCTTGCAATAGATTTTGAACCCAATGCCATTGAAGTTCTTAAACTAAATTTTGACTTTCCGGTATGGCAAAGAGATATTAAAACAGTAACAGCTAAAGAAATATTATCTTTTTGCAAAATTAAAGTTGGTGATTTGGATGTATTAGATGGTTCGCCACCATGTCAAGGCTTTTCGATAACGGGGGAAAGAAATGTTTTAGATGAAAGAAATGATCTTTATAAAGAATATGTCCGGCTTATTGATGGATTACAACCGAAGGTTTTTGTTATGGAAAATGTATCTGGTATGATTAAGGGAACCATGAAGGGTAAATTTAAGGAAATACTTGCAACATTGAAAGCATTAAATTATAATGTTAAATGTAAATTAATGAATGCAATGTGGTATGAAGTGCCACAAAGCCGGAACCGATTGATTTTTGTCGGGGTGAAAAAGGATTTAGGGAAAGAGCCTAGTTTTCCTGAACCATGCAAAAAGGTGATTTCATTTCAAGAAGCAACAATAGGAATAGAAGAAAACATTTTGCCGCCAAAACTAAGTCCTTTATTTCAAAGATGGGTTCCATTCCTGAAGCCAGGACTGTCTGTTGCTGATGTTTCGAAACAAAATAAGCATTATCAAACCGTCAGAATATTTAAAAATAAGCCATGTCCAACGATCACTAAAATGGGCTGCACTGGTTTTGGTTCTCTGATTCATCCGACTGAAGATAGAGTGCTTTCTGAAAAAGAGCTTTTACGGGTTTGTTCTTTCCCTGATAATTATAAATTAATTGGAAAATATAAAGAACGAAAAGCTCGTCTCGGAAACGCCGTCATGCCTAAAATGATGTATCATATTGCAAAGCATATAAAAGAGAGAATTCTATCATGAACCCCAATACGTACGGTCTCGATAAAAGCATATTGCAAAAGGAAAGGAAGCTTAAGCGCCGCGCCGACAGGATACGCAATCTCGATCAAATTGCCGCCTACTATGCCGCGCACATGCGCATCGAGGTAATTGCCGAAAAGGTGGGGTTAACCCCTAAAACCGTTCAGGCATATCTCAGCCAGGCCAAATCTAGATTTAAAAATGTCGGTGCCGAACAATTGCAGGAAATAATCGCCGACGAAGTCAATGAAATAAATCAGGTCGATACCAGAGCGTGGCAAATCTTTTCCGATCCCAAAGCCAAACCCATAGAACGCATAGCCGCACTTGAATTAATATTAAAAAGTCATGACAGGCGGGCAAAGATTTTCGGAATCAACGCTCCGGAGAAGCGGGAGCACAGCGGAAAGGTGGAAATCGGGGCGCCCTTCGATCCATCCACGCTTTCCCCGGAAATGACCGCAGCTTATCGGTTAATCATGTACGGCGAAGAAATTGAAGCCGCGCCGGCACTATTAGATGAGGCCGTGCAATGATAGCTACTGCCGAGGTCCCGCGTGCATTGCCGCCCGGAGTGGCGGAGAAACGCCGTGGTTTCTGTTATTATAACCTTATTGATTTCGTAAAATTTACCTATCCGGATTATAAAGCAAAATGGTACCATACGTTACTCTGCAATGTTCTTGATATGGTTCTGATCGGTAAAATACCTCGGCTCATGGTTTTCGAGCCTCCGCAACATGGCAAGAGTGAGATCGTAAGCCGTGCTTTCCCAGCCTATATTCTCGGACGCGAGCCCGATGCACGCATAGCCGCATGCTGTTATAGCGCAGATCTGGCACAAAAATTCAACCGCGAAGTACAACGCAAAATCGATACCCCGATTTACCATTCAATTTTTCCCGATACAATTCTGAATGCCTCCCGAATCAAAAGCGACACGCGCGGGAACTTTCTTCGAAACACCGACGAGTTTGAAATTGTCAACCGGCGCGGAGGTTATAAGGCCGTCGGAGTCGGCGGCCCGCTCACGGGTAATCGCGTTGATTTCGGAATTATCGACGACCCTATTAAGGATAGTGTCGAAGCGCAATCAATCACTTTCCGTAACCGCCTGTGGGATTGGTGGACGGATGTATTCACCACCAGGCTTCACAACGACAGCCGCGTTGTCTTCACCTGCACCCGCTGGCACGAGGACGACCTCGCCGGAAGAATATTGAACAAGGAAGAAGGCCAATGGAAAATTCTTCTCCTTCCCGGCATTCGCGAACCCGAGCAAGATTTCTATAAGATTTACCCGCGCGAAGCCATTTTAAAGTTTGCCGATCCCCGCGCGATTGGCGCCCCGCTTTGGCCTGAACGCCATAACCTTGAAAAAATTCAAAACATGCGCAAAAATTCGGAACGCTCATACTCTTCCATGACCCAACAACGACCTGCTCCAGACGAAGGGAGTATGTTTAAAAAAGTATGGTTGCGTTTTTATGACCCGGCAAAATTTCTTATGTTTGAAAGAATTATCCAATCCTGGGACCTTGCCTTTGAAGGGAAAGCCGAATCGGATTATGTCGCTTGCACGGTATGGGGAAAAATCGGAGCAAACCTTTTCCTTCTTTACATGACGCGCGGCAAGTGGGATTTCGGAGAAACAATCGCGGCAATTCGAAGGATCACCGCGCTTTATCCTAATTGCGCTGAAAAGCTCATTGAGCGTAAAGCAAATGGAAGCGCGGCTATTAATATGTTGCAAAAAGAAATTTCCGGTCTCATTCCCGTAGATGTAGGTTCAAAATCAAAGGATGAAAGGGCATATGTGGCGACTTTCCCTTTCGAAAGCGGAAATATTTATTTTCCCGCTGGGTTGCCTTGGGTGGAAGAAGTGATTCAGGAACTTTTAACTTTTCCGCATGGTAAACATGATGACATCGTAGACACGATGAGCCAGGCGATCAATAGGATTTATCGCCCGCAAGGCAGGATAACCATGGCGGCGATTTAATGGTTTAAGGAACATTTAAACCCATTTGTAAAGGAACAAAAAAATGGAATTCAATAATGCGATTATCCCAGGAGTCGTAAGCCCTCAAATCGGTCCGCAAGGCGGAAGCACATCCGATGCCGTAGGCGCGGCAGGCGCAATGTACGGAGGCCCCTCCGGAATCCCCCCAAAAGCGGACAGGCTCATGGTTCAGAGCCAAACTGCATGGCGTGACATCAACAAAATGAGTGTCTATGATTTTATCGAACATACCTATGTGGGTTCTCACGGATATTCCGATGGATATTATTTGATTCCACATCCCCGAGAAGCTTATTACGAGAATCGCCGCTTGAATGCTTATTATATCAATGTTTTTAAAGAAGTAATCCAAGCTATGACAAACCGAGTTTTTTCCGATATTATACCCAGGGTTTGCGATAATGAGCAATTCACCGCCTTTATTGATAATTGCGATGATTGCGGAACACCATTGCAAAACATGGTTGAAAGTACGATGCTTTATGCTCGTATGCACGACCTGGCCTTTATCATCATGGATAATTATCGCATCGATGAAATGCCGACGACATTCGCGGAAGCATTACAAGAACGTAAATTCCCGTATATATATATGAAACGCGCCCAAGACGTTTATAAATGGAGTACCACGCACTCAGGTCAACTTCAAAGCATAGATTTCTATGATGAAAAGAGAATAGAGAAAATCAATGACGAGGATGTATACTATCAAACTTATCGCCACTGGCAGATTGGGAGCTGGTATCTTTATCGAGTCAAAAAGAGCGATGACGGCAAAACGGACATCACGGTAATTCTTGAAGAAGGGGCATTAAATATTAAAAAGCTTCCGGTAATCGCGGTGCTTGATTTTGCAAAAACCAACAATATGCAGGTTTTGCCGATCACAACGACAATGGGTGACCGGCCATCTAATTTCGATCTTGCAAAGCTTTGTTTTGCGCTTTTCAACAAAGAATCAGAAATGCGTAATCTGGAACAACTCCAGGGGTTTTGCATTTTTTATTCTCAAGGCATTGATCAGCAATCGATGACGATCAGCCCAGGAAATCTCTGGGTAATTCCGGAAACAGCCAAGATTCCTCCGGGTATCATTAGTCCGAATCCAGAGCATTTGAAAAACGCCCTTGAAAGTTGTGAGCGCATGAAATCGGCCATCAGGGAATGCGCCGGTCAAAAAGGGGTATTGGTTTCCCAGCCGCGCGCGGCATCTTCGGGAATATCAAAAGAATGGGATTTTATCGGGGAAGAAACGGTGTTAAAGAGAACCGCCATTGCAGCCAAAAATTTGGAGCTCGCGATAGCTGATCTTTACAAAGAATATACCGGCGCGAATTTTTCCTTTGATCCTCGTTATCCGCAGAAGTTCGATCCGGGTATCAATGATAAGTTAGCGGGAGACATGATGCAGATGTATCAAAACAGCCCGAGCAAACCGCTCGCGCAGGAGATTGAAGTTTATTTTGCCGGGCGATGGTTCGGTACCGATACGGATACGGGAAATGATTTGCAAGAACGTATCGCGGCTGATTCAAAATTCCAGGGAGATGGCGCGATTCCTGCGGCGGCAGAGTTGAAAGCATGAGGCAATTCACTTGCTTCTCTCTAATTTCAGGTATCTTGCCGACAAGCGTTATGTAATGGCACGGGAAATCGACGAAGAAGATGAGTATATCACGGTCGTACTTACAAAGGTGATACCATGATCCCTCTTCGTTCCACCGGCGGCGCTTATATCTTTGTTTTCGAAACGCTCATGAAAGAGGGGGAGCTTGAAAAGGCTCTGCATACCAACCACCCGAAGGCAATGACGCACTATGCGTTAGAAGGATGGAAACGTGTCACCGCCCCTGGTCCTTCGGGCGCGGATGGTTATGATACCCTCGTCCGTGATCCTGCCTCTACGACCAAGGGAGACGTGATAAATTGCAGCACGGCAGAGGTGCGTGTTCTCGTGGCGTGGGAAAACAAATATAACCTGCTTATTATCGGGAAATACCGCGGTTGGCCGCTTCGGGCATTTCTTTGGAAAAAGCCGGTACAAGGACGCGTGCGCGCCAAAACCCGGAGTTTGATCGAGCCCCTTGCCAACGCGGCAAGCGATAGGATTGCCGGTCAATTGCGAAAGCGGTTTGATAAAATGATCGGGAAAATTCACCAGGCAAAAACATGAGCGATCAACTCATCGATAGCAAGCGAATTGAGAAAATAGTCAGGGATGCGCTCCTTGCCTATAATTTCTCCGCCGCGCTTGAAGATGAGGTATTGGATATTATTTGCAAATCGCTCGCTATCGGTGCTGGTGTCGAAAGCGTTGCTGACGCAGTAGCGGTGAAAAAGCTTTTCCTCCACGAGATTTACGACAATTCCGGCGTGACGCTTTCAGCCAAAATCAATGAACTTTCGCGCGGGGATGAGATTTTTCAAGCGGTGCGGCAATCCATCGACCGGGCCAATAATTTTAATGATGTCGTTCAAGGATTGTACAAAAAAAATCTTCAGATAGGAGACATTCCCAAGGTTTTTGAGCGAATCAGACAAGTTGCGCGGCAAGCAGAAACTTCCGGACTCCCCGATGATCCGGAGTTTATCAGATCCTTTAACGCCGACCTCCGGCAGGCGCAACGCGGCATCGACAACTTGATCAATCCTAGCACTTCGAAGCTTCGGCGGGCATATCAGGATGTGGTAGATAAATGTCAGGCTCGAGCATGGAAAACCGTAGATCGGAAATTAGAATATGCGGCATACTACAAACAGCGGTACAACGCAGACCGGATATTGCATACGGAAGCGGCGCGGGCTTATGGACAAGGGGCGCGACTTCAAGCGATACGCGATCCTTCAATAACCGCGATCAAATTTTCATTGGCTTCGGATCACGATTGTATTTGTATTTGTGACGTGATATGCAATGCTGATCTTTACGGATATAGCCCCGGAGTCTATCCAAAAGACCAAGGGCTCGATTACCCATTCCATCCCCATTGTTGTTTACCCGATAGTCGCGTTTGGTTCGAAGGTAGGCTCGTTGCCGCCACAAAGTCTCGCTATCGCGGTGTCATCGTTGAAATAATTACTGCATCTAAGAAGAGGCTTACCGTTACCGCTAATCACCCGATATTGACGCGCCGTGGATGGGTTGAAGCACAATTTATCACAAAAACCGACCAGGTAATTAGTAGCAAAGTCGGTAAGGGGAATTCTTTTTGCATCGATCCAAATGATAACCAGAGACCATCCCGCATCAAGGATATATTTCGAGCGGTCAAAGAATCGAGCTGCATGACGACCACAACTATGCCAGTGACCGCCGAAGATTTCCACGGCGACGGGAGGTTCATTGATGGCTATGTCGATATTGTAAGGACCGATGGCCTTTTGTTGCGTGACATTAAGGCTATGTTGCAAAAGCATTTCTGCCAAAAGATTTTCAACAAAAGTCTTGCCGCCTTGTGTTCTCTCTTTGCTTTTGGCTTTATCGCAAAGCTCGCTGAAAGAGCGTTTAGTTCCCCGAATGGCATCATGGGCCGCCTTGATTCTTTCCGGAGATGCGTATTTAATGTTAGCAGCGGTAACGGCCTCTTTGATTCCACGGGGCTTAATTCCGGCTTTTACAAGTTTGCTTCTGATCACATTTCTGCTAACCCCCAAGCCATAAGCGATTTCATATTCAGACACGCCGCTGAGATATATTTCGATCAAATTGTCAATATCAAGTTCAACTCCTATTCGGGACATGTTTATGACCTCCAAGTTGAACCAGAACAAATATACATTAACAACGGGGTCATTGTTCATAATTGCCATTGTATTATGTCAAGCATCTATATTAATCAACTCGCTTCGGCGTCCGGCGATGATTTTGACCCGGATCGAGGGAAAGCATATTTGAGGTCTCTTGATGCTGATAAACGGGCGGCCATCATGGGTAAGGGCAATGCTGCAAAATTTGCCGATGACCCCGATGGATGGCGGGATTATTTGCCGGGGTGGAATGACCCAAGCGACCAGACTCCCGATGTTCCAGCTGGAACGGTGTTCGGGAAATAATTATTTGCATCATCCATTGGCGGGAATTACTTTTATGACCAATAAACCGAAAAGTCCAGAATATTGTGAAAAGGATAAAATCGCGCTCGCAATTCGACTTTTGCAAGACCTGACGCACAACAAGATAAAGGGCAAGGTGATTTTCAATGTGACGCGCGAAGGAATTATCAGCGAAGTAGAAAAACTCGAAGTGCATTAATATATCTTTGACATAGCTTTTCAAGCAACTCTAAAGGCTGCTTTCGATGGAACCCCTAACGGGAATCTATCGGAGGTGGCCTTTTTTGTTTTCTACCAATTCACCGGGCCGTTGGCCCCGCAGTCCGCCGTAGGCGGGAACGTCAATCATAAATCCCCGTTGGGGAAAAGGAGTTTTCATTATGGCAAGAACTTTTGAAGAAATTCAAGCAAGCCTACCCGTAGACGAACGCGCTATCGTTGGTAACGCGGCCGCCATTGCGACGGTTACAACTGAAATCGAAACCCTGAAACCGTTAAAGGGAAAGTATGGGGAAGCCCGGAGCGAGATCGACCGGCTCCTCAAAAGGTTCAAACCATTGGAAGATTCTTTAACCGAAATTGGACTCGATCCGACCGACCCGGAGACGCCGCAGAAAATCAAGGAATTCAAAGAGGCCTCCGGGAAAGCTGGACAGGCTTCGGAACTCGAAAAGATGGTGAAAAAGCTCACGACCCAAATCGATGCCCTTACCACCGAGAACACCGCAACCAAAGAGCGTATCCGTTTGAAGACGCTTTCGCAAAGTTTGAATGAAAGCCTTGCACCGCTTCTCGTGACAGGCGTTTCGAGTTATGTCGTCAAAGGACTTATAAGCGACGGAACGGTAAAACTCGCGGATGATGGAGAATCCGTCGTTTTTATGATTGACGGAGAGGAAAAAAGCCTCAAGGATGGCATCAATGCTTGGAGCAAGGAGCACAAGGATTTAATCAAAAACACCCAGGTTCCCGGCGGCAGTTCGGCTGCTGGTGGCCCGAGTTCAGGGAAGAAAAACGCCGACGGCGGGATCGAGATGAAAAAATCCGAATGGAATAAATTGGATCCCAAAGAACGCGCAAGATTTGTGCTCAATCTTAAAAACAAGCTGATTAATGATTAACATGGCTCTCGATGAGGGCCGGAAAGGAAGTAAGGTATGAGCAACACTTTAACGGCCCTGTCTCCGCTGCTTTTCAGCGCGGCGCAAACGATTGCCAATGAGCGCACCGCGATGCTCGAAGCTATTTCCAACACCTTCGACGACAAGGGCGTAGCTATCGGCGATAAGGTCATCGTACCCGTTGCCCCGCCCGCGACGCTTGCGGCGTTCACGCCGTCGAACATCCCGCCTTCAGGCATGGATGCGACTGCTCAGAATGTCCAGGTGACGATCACCAATTCGAGCAAGGTTTCCTGGAACCTGACCGGTGAGCAACAGCGCTCCCTCGAAAACGCGACCATCGAAACGGACTGGATCCGGCAGATGGTCGAGCAGGGCATGCGTACCCTTCGCAACGATGCGGAATTGAAGGCATGGACGGCCGCTCTTGCCGGCGCCTCCCGCGCCGTGGGTACGGGCGGCCAGACTCCGTTCCAGAATAGCGCCGGCACGACTATTTATTACCAGCTCAATGCGCTGGCGGCGGCGAAAAAGGTGCTCCTCGATCAAGGTTGCCCGGATGCCGGGCTCACCGCGATCATCGATACCAACGCGGGCCTGAACCTCCGGCAGCTCGGCGTCTACCAGAACTTCTACCAGGCAGGATCGCCCGACCAGCTCCGTCAAGGCATCTTCCTCCCGGCGTTCGGTATTGCCATTGCGGAATCGGCCCAGGTCGGCCAAGTGGCGGCCGGAAGCGCGTCGAATCTCGTGACAACCGATTCGACCGATGCTCTCACCACGCAGACCATCGGTGTCGGCGGCCAGGGTGCAACCTTGAGCCTTTCGTCCAACGATTTCGTGACCTTCGGCACGACCCCGGCAACGGCGGCCTATCACGTCATCAATTCCTCCACCCTCAGCTCGGCCGGGAATATTCTCCTCAATCGGCCGGGTATCGCGAAGGTTCCTCTCGCGTCCGGCATGACCGTCACCCCGGTTGCGAGCTATACCGGGAACGTCGTGCTTGAACGCTCATCGGTTGTCGGCGCGATTCGTCCGCCTATCATCCCGGACAATCCGACCATCGAACAACTGAAGATCAGCGACACGAAGACCGGGCTGACCTTCCTGATGCTCGATATTGCCCAGTACGGTCAGCGGACGTGGGAGTTGCATCTTGCCTACGGCTTCGCGGCCGTGCAGCCCGCGTTTATCTGCGCTCTCCTGGGGTAAGATCATGGGGCGGGGCAGCATCCGCCCCCTTTTTTCACCTCGGAGGGGACCGTGGGAATTTCGATAACCTTTGACGATTCGGTGCTTCAGGCGAAGCTCAAACGCGGGTCGGAAGAGCAGACGCGCGAGCTAAACCTCGCCACCATCGACAGCCTTGATTGGATTCGCGAAGAGGCACGGACAAATCATAGGTTTGTTACCCGATCCGGCGCGGCGGAACAGGCTATCCAATCTGAAATAAATCCCAACCAGACTTCCGGCACGGTTTCCCTTAATAAAGATCGAGCACCTTACATCGATTTCCAGCATGAGGGCACGGGAGAATTCGGCCCGCATGGAGTCGGTTTTACCGTCGAAGGGAAAAACACGCCGCGCCACATTCTCCATTGGGTAGCCGGAGGAGAATCCTTCTTTGCGAAAAAAGTTTTCATCCATGGTATTCACCCCGATCAATTCCTCTATCGCGCCCGGAACCTGCTTTTTGATCGCGTGGTGCGCCGGTACGTCGAAGCCATTGTGAACGTCATCCGAAACGCGGGGCTGAAATAATGGGTACTCCTACAATAACCTTCGGCGGTCCCACCTATGATTTTTTCGACCAGAATCCGGGTGCGAACCCGGCAACCAATACCTACCCGTGGGTTACCAATCAATGCGGCATCCTGCATTACCTCACGACCGGCCAGGCGCAATTTGACGGCTGCATGTACCCCGTTTCGCTGGCGGCAGGAAGCGGCGCGACGGCATTGATCGCCTGCGCGAACACGACGCCGGACGTGGCATTCAACGGCGGGCTGGGCATGCGGTCGATTGCCGGTCTCCCCGGATTCAAGGCGGTCAATCAGTACGGCGCGGTCTACGATCCGCAAAATAATAACGTGACCATGGGGAACATTACCAGGGGTGACGTGCTTTCCATTTCCCTTACCTCTTGCACATCCTGGGCGACGCCGCTTTTTTACATTACCCAGGGTCCGAGCGGTTACGCATGCGCGATTCAAGATGCGGTGGTGAAAAATTTCATCGTTGCCAATGACAGCCGGGTAAGCGATTGGCTCGATCTCCTGGACCAGGACATCAACTACAAGGCCATGGAGTACGGGCTTTTGACTTCGCAGATACTTTTGCCGCTCCATCCGCGCATCATGGAATATGCCCGCGCCTATTTCTGTCTCATGGTTTTCCGGGACAATATCGGCGTCAATGACGTCAATACCTACGCCAATGAAAAGTACATGGTTGGATATGGCCTTTTCAGCCGTGAAACGGAGCGTACCCGAAAGCTCCTCAGCCGCGATATTTTCTGGCTCCAGGACATGGCGATCAGGGGTATCAACAGGACCGGCGGAAGCTGCGATCTGGTGAGGGGATAGCAATGACCCATCCCGTAAAATGCGCTGAATGCGAGCTCGCGAGGGCGGCTGGTGAACGCCAGTTAAACGGCAACTGCTCCGGGATCGGGGACCGCGAAAAGCTCCACCTATGCCCCGGATATTCAAAGCGAAGGATTAAAAAGTAATGGCACGCCTCACCGATCTCGCCGCCGAAATCGCCGGGCTCCTGCAAGGGATCACAGTAGCGAACGGGTATTCGTTCAACATGGGGACCGTCAATCAGCCCGACTTGGCGCTGGTGAGTTACCCGGCGGCCGACATCAGCTATTCCGATGACCGGCCTGAAACGTCGACCATGGCCGCCTATGGCTTCGATGTCTGCAATTTCGCTATCAAAATCACGCCGTTTAACCCAAATTCGAACGCGGTGAGCAATCCCGGCGCCGGGCAACCGACGCCCGTCCATGCAATAGATCAGTTCATCGATCAGGTTATCGCGGCCATCAAATACCGGGTGCGATTTCAACAGGGGAATCTGCCGCTATCCGGCAACGCCTATATGATTTACAAGGGATTCAAGAAAACAATCGAGAAGGCCGGGGATATTTTCAAGCCGACCTCCGTTGTTTTCAATCTCGAAGTGCATTACCAAAGCACGGAGCTTGAAGACTTTACCGGCGCGGCGCCTCTGCAAACGATCACCGGAAATACCCAGATCGGCCCCGGACTCATTGAAACCGTCGGACCATCAACCTTACCCTAAGAAAGGGGTTGCCTTATGGCATACAAACAGCTGGACCTGCTCCTCGGGGAGCTTGAAAGTACCATCGGGACCGAACAGACCGGCCTCACGGCAACCAATTTCCTCCAGGTTGCCGACGGATTCAGCCTCGATACCACGACCGAAATGACGGCGATGGCATTCGCTACCGGGCAATTCGACCAGCACCGGAGCGTGCCGGGCACGGTATCCGCCGAAGCGAAGATCACGACCTACCTGGATACCCTCGGGCCGGCGATCGCCGACAGCTTCCAGGAATATTTCCAGTGCTGCGGTATGCAAGCCACGGTCGGAATCTCTGCGGCTTATCCAAACATCTATAGCCCCACGTCTGATTACATCGATAATTGGAAATCGATGACGCTCAATAAGTATACGGGAGCGAATGGGACGAATCAATCATTTCTCACCCGTGCGGTCGGCTGCATGTTTACCGCGGTCATCAAGGGCGAAATAGGGAAGCCGATAAGCGCGGAGTTCACCGGTAAGGGCGCGGTCCCCGCAACCCCGGCAATGGCCACCTATCCTACCGGACCGTTCACCCAGCTCAGCGATGTTATTCCGGCCGTCATGAAGGCGTCAAACGTCTCGATCATGGGGAAGGCATATAGCGTTCTTTCCTTCGAGCTCGATCTCGGGAACAAGGTCGAATTGATAAAGGATATGACGACTCCCTTCGGCTTCGCTCGCGCGGACATCACGGACCGCAAGAGCAAAATCAAGGTGAAAATATTCGAGAAGCCATACATCGTCGGCACCGATGAGAATCCCTTCGATTTCCTCCATAATGGCGACCTCACCGACTTTTCGGTGACGATCAATACTAGTGCATACCCGCTCTCGATCAGGACCAGTTATTTTGGAACGGGGAATCTCCAGATTACCGCGCTGAAACCCGGCAACGAGAACGGCATCAATACGCTCGAAATCGACGGCATCATCATCGGCAACAACTGGGCTTTGCTGATTGATGATCCCGCCTCGGACGTGGACCCGGATGAGCCGGTTTTGACCAATCCGGGCAACGAAGCGACGGCGGTGAGCCGAACGGCCGTCACCTTTACGTGGTCGCCTGAGGTAAGCGCGCAAAGCTATAACCTCGAAGTGAGTTTGGGAACTGATACCGGCTTCGCAACGCCGATAATCAGCCTCACCGGGCTCACCAGCGCTTCCGAAGCGATAACCTTCTCAACGGAGCTCGCGGCAAACACCAGGTATATCTGGCGCGTCAAGGCGGTCAATAACAGCGGCGCCAGCGCATGGTCGGGATCGTATAACTTCACGACGGGCTCATAACCACGAGCGGGGCCGCAAAGCCCCGCTTCCATTTCAAGCAGGAGGGGTGACAAATGATTCCTTTAAGCATGCGGCAGAAAACGGTGACCATCACCGACGACGACGGCGTAACCTGGACCTTTGCGACGAAAACCGGGGCAAATGAACTCCGCCTCATCGAAATCAATGAGGCTTTCAACGGCGGATTCAAGAAAAACGAGGCGGGCGAAGACGTGATCGGCCCCGATCAATACAACGCCTGGATTCGGGACACGGCCGGCTTTTTCGATGAAATCGTCCGGGGGTGGAGCGATCCCAGCGGCGCCATGCCGGATTTTGCCGCGGTCACGAGTCCGGCGGCGCTGTTCACGGGTGCGGAACGGTCGGCGGTCTTTTCGCTCTGGCACCGCGCGAATAACCTGACGAGCGAGCAAAAAAAAAGCTGATTGTCGCGGTCGGCAACGAATATGAGCCGCGGTCGAAGATTTTCGATTGCGGCAGTTGCACGGCAGAGGAAAAGAAAGACAATGGCTGCGAAGTCGATACCGAGGGAGAGCATCGAATAACATGCACCTGTAATTTCAATGAAAGGTGCGACATATGTCATGGGAAGGGCTTCTTCAAACTCAAGCGATGTCCGATTGCGTATGCGGCGGATTCAACAACGAGAATGACCCTTCCCTATTTTTTTACATGGCGAAATGGCGGGGAGTTTCCGGACGGCGGGGCGAGATTGTATCAACCGGTAATGCTCGTGCAGGCGTTCAACCTGTGCTCGCACGTTGCAAACAAGATCGAAATCGAAGCGGCGGAAAAGCGGAATAAAAAATAATGGCTGACACGGACATCAAGGTAACCGTAGGGAAGACGGACGATAATGACGTCTTTGCGGAAATGCAGAAGGATGCGCAAAAGGCCATGGAACAGATGCGCGCCGATGCGAAGGCTTCCGCCGATGCTATTAATTCTTCCTTGCAGCAGATCGTGGAGAATACGAAGAATGTGCCACCATCGGTAAAGGAGACGAAAACCGCATTTCAACAACTTCGAGATGAAATCGGCGGCAATTTTATCAATGCCCTGAAGGGTGCGGCAATTGGATTTATAGGTTTGCAAGGGGCAATGAAGATTTTTCAGGAATTGAAAAAGGGTAGAGAAGAACTTAAGGAACAAAGCCTTGCCTATGGATCGCTTACGATAACCCTCGGGCATTATTCTCAAATATTAAGTCTTCAAGCCGCGCAATTAGAAGCAAATTTACTCATAAGCAGAAAAGATACTGTAACTGCGCAAGAGAGATTAGCCGTCTATGTCAAAGATGATATGTGGATTGCAAAGCTCATTCCGGCAGAATTAAATCTTTCCCGCGCCTTGGGTGTAGACCTTGGCACCGCAGCTCAAATTATCGGCCGGAATATTTCAAGCGATACCGGAGAACTCGGGCGCTATCATATCGCAATAACAGGAGCCGCCGATTCTACCGAAAGAATGCAATCGATATTCGATCAAATCAATAAACACATAGGCGATCAAACGAAGGCGATAAAGGAAGATATTCAGGGATGGGATTTACTGGGGAAAGCATGGAAAGAAGGATGGCAGGATATTTCAGCCGCTATTGCCGGTGAAAGCAAAACAAGCGCATTAGAAAGAACAAAAACGCGAATAGTCGAAAGCTTGGAGGATGAAAAAAAAAGAATCGAGGATTTAAAGGAAACTCTCGAAAAATACAAAGATGCCGGCGCTGGTAAATCAATTCTGCAGGGGGTGGAAGAAAGCATTAAAGCCGAGGAAGGGTATATAACTTTTTGGCAAAATAAACTCGATATGATAGGGGTAGAGGAGCGAGCGCATGCGGAAAGATTAAGAGTAGATGCTTTAAAAACAGCAAATATCATTACCTCTGCTGCTATCGATATGTCCCAAAAATCAGGTGAAGACATCCATGGCTATAAGCAAACGGAGGAACAGAAGAAGGCCGGCGAAGCTGGACTAAAGCTGCAGAAGGAACAGCAGGAAGAAATGAAGAGGCAAAAAGAGCTTCAGATCCGCGACAATGCCGAACTGCAAGAGTCGCAGGCGAAATCGATAAAGGATGAAGGCACTCGCAAATTGGCGATCCTCGGCATCCAGCAGAAGGAGGAGATCGATCTTCGGAAGTTAAACGGGGAACAAACGGCAACGCTGATAAAAAAACAACAGCAGGAAATGGTGAATCTGAAAACCGATATCGCCGATGAAGCCGCGAAAAAAGAGTTGGAAAAATCAAAAAAGGAAGGTGAAGAACTCGCGAAGGAAATGCAACGGCATTTAAAAATGGTGGAAGACGCAAACAAGAAAATGCAGGAGGAAGCCGAAAAGCACCGTGAGAAAATGATCGAGATCACCATGCAGATGTCGGAAGGCGTCGGCAAGGCTCTCGGCTCCATGTTCTCCGGCAAAAAGAACGCCGCGAAGGACGGGCTCCGCGAGCTCCTCGGCGTGCTCGTTGATTTCGGTGAGAAGGAGCTCATGGTTTACCTCGGGATCGACACCGCGAAAAATATCGCGACGCTCGGGCCGGCCGGTCTCGCAAAGGCGGCAATCGAAGGCGCGCTCATCGAAGCAGCCGGAACCATGATCAAGGGAGCGATCTCCGGCTTCGCCCTGGGCACCTCCTACGCCCCCGGCGGCATGGCGCTTGTCGGCGAGCAAGGGCCGGAGTACGTGAACCTTCCCCGCGGCTCCCAGGTCTATAACAATACGCAGACGCGGAATATCGCCAATAACAGCTTGCATACGTTCAATATCCACGTTCACGACGCCGCCGGGAACCTTTTGGAAAGCGCAACTACGGCGATACGAAGCGGGAATGGCGAGCGCTTCATGTCCACGATCAACGATCATCTGGCTGGGCTGAATTGATATGATGCAGGCCTGCGGACAATCGATAAATTGCATGGAATGCCCGGAGGCGGAGAAGTGTTCGGTCATGTGTGTTCACGGCGATACTCCGCACCCGTTGAATTCTGATTGCTTGGAAGAGGATAGCCAATGTCCGCCATGCCGACCGTTTGAGGGACGCCGATAATGTCCGCCGACACCATGACCCTGACGCCGATCAACACCGACGGCTCGCTCTGGACTGCCCAGGCGGTGACCGTCAATCGGCCGCGGCCGGGCTATGAGTGCGAAATACACATGGTGATCGAATCGGTGAAATCGCACCTCGGTGACTGGCACTTCTTCGATAACGACTCGACCGGCGCCACCGACTATAGGATCTGCAACATGCAGCTCGATCTTCCGGCATCCGACAAGGTTGCGCTCAATGGGCTCATCGCCGCGCATGGCTGGACCTATTCAGGCACGGAACAGGGCGCGCGCTGCCTGCCCTTCCAGCTCTCCATCGACTCCGGGCTGAGCGGCGGTATCGGCTCGCTGGACCCCTCCGACGGGTTTTACCCCTTCGGCCCGGACGTCGTTTTCAGCCCCTGCACGGTCTGGCTCATCAAGCACGATCAGGGCGGCGCGCTCTGGCAACCGCTGAAATACTTCGAGGACAAGCTAAGCATGCTCTTGGTTCCGCCGCTTGGCGGTATTGGCGCGCTTGCCCGCAACGCGAACGACGGCCCGTCCCAGGGAGGGATGAGCCTCGCCGGGGTCTCCGGGCTCATGTTCCCCCAGGACGGCTTCAAGGCGAAATCGGTCTACGCCATGGATGTCGGCGTGTCCATCGGCGGGCAGGCGTCGGGCATCGATGCAACCACCGACCAGTACGAGACGAGCTTCACCTTCACCGGGAACCTCGGCAAGGCGGCGCTATTGGCAGCGGCCCTCACAAACTCCTCGACCGGACGGAAGAGCAACATCGCCTTTTCCTCGGGGGACGGCTGGCCGTTCGGAGCGGATAACGGGGAGGCGTATTCCGGCAATGTCAAATTGCTCGGCAGCGAGAAGGCAGCCGGTGAGATCGTGCTGAAGATCACCCACGAGAGCTACAACCGGTTCACGATGCCGCTGAGTCTGTACAAAATATAGAAGCAGGGAGAAGGCAGGGGGAAGGCAACAAGAAGGCAGAAGGAAGTGAGAAAAAAATATGACCGTCCGAGAAATATCGCCCGTTTTAGACCCCGCCACAATGGCGCTGGTGCCCTATGTGATTGACGGAGTACCGCAGACGGATGCACAAGGGAACCCGATCTATGCCATGGCGGTGGGGTCGGGGATCACGACGCAGCTTGGCAATGCGGCTACCGCGGCATCGGTGACCGCGGAGGTCACCCGCGCGGAAGCGGCGGAAAACGAGTTGTCGGAGGCTATTGCCGGGGAAACCGCGCGCGCCGAAACGGCCGAATCGGAAAAGGAACCAACGCTCGGCAACCCTTCAGCCGACGGCATGGTACTTTCGAGCACCGCCGCGGGCGATAGATCGTGGATTACTCCCTCAGGCGGAGGCGGCATTCTATCTTCGAAAGTCGTTTACGCCTCCAAGCTCTCGGGAATCCATGCGAATTCGAACGTAAATACCGGCGGCGGGACGGATGATACGGCGACGCTGCAAGGAGCGCTGAATGTCCTTGCGGCCGCGGGCGGCGGAACGCTGGTCATCGATGGAGCCTTTCTCATTACCGGGCTCAACCACCCCGCCAATGTCGCCATCGTCGGCCAGGGATGGAACACGGGTTTTTACCTGGCAATTGGATCGAGCCGCACCGCGATACGGAACGTGCACCGCTGCCTGGCGTGCTCATCGAACGTGCTGCGGACAACGGCGCCGGGAACGGCCGGAACGTCGATTCAGATTACTTCCGGCGCCGGGCAATATTTCGACCCTCCCGTCAACCCTTACTATCTGTCGGTTTCGGACAACTCCGGCAATACCGAATACCTGCTGGTTACCGGCATCGCGGGTGATACGATAACCGTGCAGCGCAACACCGTTCCCGCCGGCAGCGGCATTGTTTCCACCCAGGTAAATATTACCCTTGGAGAAGGTCTGGCGATAGGCGAGGCGGTTGTCGATGTCAACATGACGCTTGCAAACCTCACCATCAATGCAAATGGCGGAAACCAGGGACTGAATGATAACGATTGGCCGGCGGGAAGCAGCGGTAATATGTGGTGCGTCGGCGTTTTTTACGGCGGCTTCCAGAATTTAACCATCGACAACGTGCAGATCATCAATGCGGAAAAATACGGACTCCTGCTTTCCAATGGAAACAAGCTGCGGATAAGCGGAATTCGGATTCATTATGACCATTTCGCCAACAATCAGGACGGCATCCATTTCTGGGGTCCCATGAATGACGTCATCGGCCGGGACGGCTTCGTTGACGGAAACGATGACGGTCTCGCGATGAATTTCTCGGAATATCTGGCGCTCATGCCGGGCACCATAAACCCCTATTGCTCAAACGGGGGCTGCTCGAACTTTTATTGGAACGGCTTTGTCTTTAATGGGGAACTTACCTATGGCGTACGGATACTCGGCGCGGCGGGGGCGAATTACCTGATCGACAATATCGTCCTTGAAAATCTTTTCTTCAATACCGTCAACGGATCGTCGGCAAGGTTCATTATTTCCGGGTCCTCGAATGTCGGGCGGGTGACGCTCATAAACTATGGCGTAAACAGCGCAAACGATCAAATTTGCGCGGCGCCGGTTTTAATAGGGGAGACAACCGGAACGGGATCGATTACCAACGTGTTGCGGATTGTCAATTCCGATCTGGTTTTCAATTATTCGTATGGCGCGCTTCCTTATCCCGCCAACCAGCCCATTATCGTCAATGCGGGCCATACCCTCAATAATCTCATCGTCGAAAATTGCGGCTGCCAAACGAGCCAGATCTTGAACGGCGCGCCCGGATGCTTCGTTCAGGTAAACGGATCTCTCGGGCGGGTTTCGATTTTCAACTCCTCGCTTGCCAACATGGCGCAAATTCTTTCAATTGCCGGTTCGGTCGGATCGATAGAACTGAAAGGCTTGATCGTAAGCGCGGTCGCCCAGGTGTTTACCCTTGGAAGCGGCGTCGCGACGCCCTCGTTCTGCGCCAATTCAGAACGGCTGGCCGCTCCGGAATTTACAAAAACCTACATCATCCCGCCGAATGCCGACGGAACCTGGACGAACATGACCCAGCCGCTCGGCGCGCTCCTCGACGGAGCGACGACGATCTCGAAAATCCAGGCATCGGTCGATACGGGAACCTCGCTCGCCTTTTCGCTGGAAGCGCGGGCGTTCGGGAGTTTCGGCAGCTCGGGAACGAAGATCGTGAACGCGGGGATCACGGCGCTCGCGGCCGGAACGCAGTTGACAACGTTCGACAACGCGGCGATTGCGGCGAGCGCGGGGATCTACATGACCACGGCGAGCTCCGGGGTGAATACCGGGACCGTGGACAATTTGATGTTGACGATTTATTATACGCAAAACTAGGGCGGGTTT
>Ga0181520_10005047_pt1 | contig 21421 bp, 31 predicted proteins | sample PEATcosm2014_Bin_29_FD_132451 | JGI IMG/M metagenome (GOLD analysis project Ga0181520, IMG submission 132451) | Peatland microbial communities from MTU Mesocosm Facility, Houghton, MI, USA - PEATcosm2014_Bin02_30_metaG | ecosystem: Environmental > Terrestrial > Soil > Wetlands > Peat | place... | reverse complement strand
GTTAGTACTCCATTACACATACACAAAGAAACCACAACGATAGCTTTGTTATACCGGATTACACCCCAAAGCGCAACTCTACCTATTTTGCCAGAATTACGCAGAGTGCGCGCTAGCCCTGTGCCATCGATCGGCTCGTTCTTGCCAGCGGCGGTGTCGCCAGGGATTTTCTTTCGATTTTCCGGCGGTCGGTTACAATTGCTCGCGAACGCGGTGGCGGACATCGGGGAGACAGTGTCGGAGCTGAAGATGTTAATGTGGCTGCTGGGGAGTACGACTCGTCTAAACGCGAGGAATTCAAGCGAGACACGCACGACGACAACGTAAGCCTGGAGAGCGAGTTCCAGAAGCTCCGCCAGTTCTGCCTGGATGAGAACAACACAAACTGCTTCTTACTCGATAAGGAGATTAGGGGGCAGGAAGTGGACCTGATCCATGAGCTTGTGGACTTGAAACTCGTGCATCTCGTGCGTTCGCGTGTGACGGTTCGCGTGTCTCCCGGAAAGATCTACGAAGCTTACATGCTCGATCTCAGCCAGTACGCTGGATCTCGAAAGCGACGCAAGCTTAATATGGTCGAGTTCTGGACCCCGCAATCAAAAGAGGCACTCAGGAAGGCATCATTTATCTACGAGCCAGACCGAATCAAAGTGCCGGGAACGGTGGCCGACGAGGCAGGCTTAGTTTAGGCCCGGCCACCGGCCGTCGCCGCCCGGCCTGGCCGCCACCGGCCCGGCAGCCAGCCCTGGCCCTCGCCCTCCGGTGCATCCAAAGGCCCTCTTGAATCAGTTTCCGACCCGGAGATGGGGCAGCCGGTTGTGTATGGAGTGGCGGCTTCTTTTTTTCAAATCCCTATCCGCCGTAACCCCCCGTCCACCTTAGAAGACGCAACGCCACGCAGACCAAGGTTTACGGGTTGCATTCATGACGGGGCTTCTTGCCCGCCTAAACCGCCTCGTAGCGGCTGGCGTAAATTACCAGATTCTGCTCGGATAGTAATCCGCCTCATCCGCTCGTCGTGTTTTCATGATCGAGTCCCTCCGCAAACGAATCCTTGGTTGCCATCTTCCTGCACCGCTGAATGAAAAAGAGCCATCCAAATTTCTTTTTAAGGCTGTGCTGTTTCATCGTGTCCCGCACCGACCCGAAGAGACTGATGGGATTGACGCCTATTGGCGAAGGCAGGTTTCCTCCGATGGCCGAGAGAATCGTCCCTCGCACGTTTGGTTCGACGGCACCAATGAGGTCATACTTGGCTTCGTCCACCATCTTCGCAAGTGATTGCTGGAATGAAGCTAGATCATCGCTCATTCCATACTTCATCACCCATTCGGCGATCTTCTTGCGAAAGTCAGTCACAAATCCACTTTCTCGAAGCCGGAATATCTGAGACCAGGAAAGCTGAGCAAAGTCAAACGTGTTTAGGTCCGCGACCCTGCGGAGGACGCTATCGGGGTTGGGCGTAGGTGTACCAAACGTCGCAAGCACCGCTTGCTCGTGAATTTCGCTAAGCAGTGCGGTACAGTCATCGAAGTCCCTGGTAATGGCTCGGAGAAGCCTGTAGTCAGAGTCGATACTACCGATGAAGAACTTCTTCATCTCCCATTTGTCGGTCAATGAATCGTCGTCGTCGACAAGTCGCGAAACAAATGATACGAATCGATCACTGTGTATTCCTGTCCACAGATCGTCCTCCCTGAAATCCATCATTGAGTCATGGAATGACTTTACGTCCGTCACTAGATCACGATCAAGCAGTATAAGTTGCTCCAGCCGTTTAACCGCATCGGGCTCGTCGGCAGCCGCAACTTTGGATATCCATACTCGTTTGGAGATCGATTCATCAGGTCCACCCATGTCGCCGAGCCCCTCTGGAATAAAAACGAGCTTCTCAAAGAGCACCAAGGCACGCTTTAGGTAGGCATGCGACCGCTCGCCTGTCCTATGTCCATGCATCATTAGAACGGGCTGCGTGAAAACGCCGTAGGTTGGAATGTCGGGCATCATTTTCTCGCGTTAGTCTTTCTTTCCCTCTAAGGGTTGCACTCGTGGCACGGTTTCTTCCCTGCCTGAATCGCCTCGTCCCGCGTATTATATCTCACCAGATTCTTCTCGGATATCTTCGCCGCCGATTTGCAATCCACCCGGTGGAACACCTGCGACCTTGCCGAGGCGACGTAGCCCTCCGTAGGCCGGGAAGCGGCGTCGGCCATCGGTTTCTCCGTCTCGGCCCGATGCGTCTGGGAGTAGCCCTCCGTGCGCCCGGCATAGGAATCCGAGTGGTCGGCATGAACCTTCCAGTTGGCCGAATACTTCGCCGCCAGTTCCGGCGACCGGATGACCAGCAGGTTCTCGGCGTTGTGCTCCTCGGCAGCCGTCGTGAAGTTGAAGGAGCCGGTAATCACGGTAGCCCCGTCGATCACCATGATCTTGTTGTGGGCAATGGCGTGCTTGGCGTCGATCTGCACGGGGATGCCCACGTTGACCAGGAAGTCGGCCTCGGAGTACTTCTCGGTGCGCTGGCTCTTGTCCAGGATGACCTGCACCTTCACCCCGCGCTTGTGCGCCGCCAGCAGGGCCTTGCTGATCGGGGCCGAGGTGAAGCTGTAGGCTTGGACGAGGACGGTCGACTTGGCGACGGCCAATTCCCGCACCACGGCTTCCGTGCAGCCACCCTTGGGCGAGAAGTACACCTCGATGGGCGGCAGGGCAGATGATGCGGCTTGGTCGGTGGCCACCTGGGCCGGAGCTTGCCCGCAGCCGAGGAGGCAAAGGAGACCGAGCAGAAGAAGGCTGGGCAAGCAACGGTTCATGGGATTCCTTACTGGGGGCTGGGTGGGCTACAGTTCAAGGTCGAGCAGGTGGATGTCGAAGATGGGGACTTTCATCATCACCAAACCTCGAACCCACCGCAGTGCCGCAGAAACTCGATCCACTCCTTCAGATGATCGTCCTCAACTGCATACGCCGGGCGTGTCTCAATGCCTGGATTCTCGGCAATTTCTTCCTCGGTCACGAAATGGCCATCTTCCGTCACCCTTCGTCCTGGCAAATCCAATTCTAGTCCCCGGACATGATGCTCCATCCACAGTTCAAACCGCGTTGCTATCGCCGTGCAAATCTGCTGATCGCTGGGGCCGGCACCGTCGTTGTAGCCTATCGCCTCGATCGTCTCCTCATCCAGAAAGTCCGAGCATAGCTCAATGATCAAGGCGTGGATCGGACGCCACGACCAGACGTTGGCACGAAAATACTTGCCAGCAGGTGAGTCTGGGTTTCTGCCTTTGACGTCCATCCCCATCGCAACGGCTCCTACGGATTGCACTCGTGGCAGGTTGACCGGCCACCAAGATGATATGCCCTGAATGTACGCGGCGAGCGAAAGCCTGTCCAGGCGACCTTCGGCCCAGGGCCGACATGATCCTCGCTGCCGATGACAGGGGTGCGATCCGGCGCAGGCTGGCCAAGCTACCGGATGCAAAGGCTTCTGGGCCTGGCTGGGCATCCGCGAGCGCCGGGCCGCGTGCCAGCCGCGAGCGCGCTGCCCAATCCACAGCGGGCCGCTTTGGATCGTGGCGAACCCCGCCGAGGCCGAATAAACAAACCCGTAAACCTCCTTGTCGGATATTTCTCGGCCCGGTGCCGCCCGCCTCGCGGCCACGTTGCCGCCACAGGCCGCGACGTTTGGCCCACAGCGGCCCCACACCCGCCCGCCTTGGCTCCCAGGCCGACCTGGGCGGCGGAACGCGACGGCGGGCCACACGCCGCGGTGTTGGAAGGCTGGGGAATAGGCCGCCGCGGCTATGCTGGAGGCGGGGCGGGGGAAATGATATAAAGATGGAATCCCCCATCACTTCAACAGGAAATCATCATGCCCGAACGACGAAGATCGATCAGAGCCGACGCTATAAACGCGTTACGCAGGAGTTTGGAGGAGCCGAGCGACGAACTAGAGGTAACAACGTCGGTTCACGAACTAATGGAACTCCCTCTCGTGCTGTTTCTGCACTTGCGAGGTTGGCCATTCGACAGGATCTCCGGCCTTGCTGGCCTCGCTCCCGCAAGGGTGCAATTCTGGGTCGAATTATTGGGTGAGAACGCTCATGACTTTGTGGATATGGCCAAAAGCCACGTCGAATTCTTCAACGACTTCGGCGAGACGCCCTTCCGCGATAACGCTGAGGACATCGACAATGAGGTCACCGGCGACGGGGAACTCTAAATGATATTTGCAGCCAAAGAACAGGCTGCCACGTTTGCGGCCTGTGGGCAGAGTAGCCTCCTACCTTGGCCCCAGGCCGGCTTGGGCGGCGGAACGCGACGTTGCCGCGTGTGGGCCGCGTGGTGGCGAAGGGCGCAAATAGGCCGCCGCGAGGTCCGGCTGGTGGGCGTGCCGCCTGCCGTACAGCCATCGAACCTGAGATCAGGCCGCCCGCGTAACTATGCCGCCCGCCGCTTTGCCTCAAACGACCGAGAGGGGAAGGATAAGATGGCTGGACTTTCTTCGGGCGTGGTCGGTTGAGTCAAAAATGCAATGGCCTGTTTCTTCAATCGCCGTTTTCGCCAAGCGTATGCGGCAAGACCGATTGCACCGATGGTCAATAGGGCAAAGGTGGACGGTTCAGGGGTAATGGTGGCTACGAAACTGTGTCCATTGTTTGACGAGTCCCAATACCACCCCACGGCACTGTCTCCAGAAATGCCATTAGCACAAGTTCCGGTTCCGCCCAACGGGTCATCAAACGTCATGTAGGTATTGGTCGAGATGTTGTAAATGAACCCGTGGTTCTCGTATGACGAGTCTTCGTAATCCCCCACAACGTTGTTGCCATCAATGCCGTAAGCAAAAGTTCCATGTACGCCCAAAGGATCGTTAAGCGTCGTGTAGCTTGACCCGTTGTAGAGAAAGCCGTTGTCCTTGCCTGACGAGTCCGTATAACCTCCCACGATATTGTTGCCAGACATGCCCCAAGGCTGAGTTCCCTTTACGCCCAGAGGGTCATCTAGCGTCGTGTAGGTTGAGCCGTTGTAGAGAAAGCCGTGGTAGTCGTCTGACGAGTCGAAATAGAACCCCACGATATTGTTGCCAGAAATGCCTGTCGCATAGGTTCCCTCCACGCCCAAAGGGTCGTCTAGCGTCGTGTAGGTTGAGCCGTTGTAAAAGAAGCCCTGCCAGTTGCCTGACGAGTCCGTATAAACTCCCACGATATTGTTGCCAGAAATGCCAATAGCCTGAGTTCCGTTGATGCTCAAAGGGTCGTTAAGCGTCGTGTAGGTTGATCCGTTGTAGAGGAAGCCGTTCAGGCGGGCTGACGAGTTGTAATAATACCCCACGACATTGTTGCCAGAGATACCCATAGCAAATGTTCCCACGCTGCGCGCCAAAGGGTCGTTAAGCGTCGTGAAAGTCTGTGCGTTTGCGGGCAGGCAAAGCAAGACCGCGAACAAAAGGCCAAATACGGTGAATGTCAATCGGTTCATAGTTGCACACTCCGAAAGGAGGACTCGATTATGCCGCCTGCCGCTTCGCCTCAGACGACCGAGAGGGGAAGGACAAGATGGCTGGATCTTCTTCGGGCGTGGTCGCCTGAGTCACAAATGCAATGGTTCGTTTCTTCAATCGCCGTCGCCATCCGTAGCCGACAAGACCAACGACTCCGGCAGAAAGAAGGGCAAGGGTCGATGGTTCCGGTGTTTCCGAAATGGTCATCGTTACCGCACCGCCATTGTCAAACAAAGCGTTATCGTCCGCCCCCAACTGCAATTGGGTTGCCCCGCTTGGCACTATCAGGGTACTCGCGTCATTGATAGCGTATGGTGTGCCGACAATACTTCCATTCGCGTCAGTGAATACTCCGATCATATTCATGAAATTGAAAGGGAATTCGTCCGTTGGGCACCAATATCCTGGGAACGTGCCCCAACTATTTGCGTTTACGCACGAAGCTGGATCGGTGAACACCGCGTAACTGGAATCGCCACTCGCATCGCAACCGCCAGACGGACTGCCCGACCACCAAGAACCGCTGACATAAGTGAGTTTGAGGGTGTCTCCTGGAATTAGCGGGATGCCTGCGGATGAATTTGCTGCCACTACGGTCGGCAGTTGCGTGGTATCATCGAAAAGTCCATATTGATAGTTCGTGTTTAGGCCACCGTCAACGTATTGCCACGGAGCAGACGCCCCAGAAACCGTCACCTGTTCATCGGCGTGAACGGACACAGGTGCCAGCAATGCCACCGCCATCAAGCCTCGTATCATAGCCTTCTCAAACATGATCTGCCTTTCGCACAAGTTAGTCTGAACTTTTGCTATCCACGATTACGCCGCCCGTCCCTTCATTCTCAACATCGCCCCAATCAAAGGTGCAACTTCGGAGCAGTGCCACCCGCCACAACGGAAACGAACGGCCCGCGAAACCCCAGGCTTCCCGGTCGATCAATCCCACTTCAGAACCGAATGCGGGCGAAGGGGCCACTAGCGGGCTAGTATGGTTCAGCCAATAGTGGAATGCAAGAGGGCGGGAGGTGATGAGGACGACACTTCTCACAAGCAATAATGCGAGAATATGGTTTTCCCCGTAGCCGCACCGCTGATTCCAGCAGGGGCTGGGGTGTTTGAAGGGCATCATGATCGTCGATATACCCTGGCTCCGAACCACGGGCCAGGGAGGGAATGTCGGGCACGGGGCCACTCCAGGCTGTCTACGCCGCGTGGCGGGCAAGGCACGGGAACAAGCCGCCGCGGCGACCGGCTGGTGGCCGAGCCGCCCGCCATACAGCGGTGGATCATGATATCAGGCCGCTCGCCGAACTGCTGTTGTTCGCTGGGTCGGCTGGGAGGGGAACGACAGAAGGGTCGGATTACCCTCTTCGCCGGAAGCGGTTACGGTTTGTGGGTGTCGCCCTCTTCTTCGTCGCCTCCAACCATATCCAACAAAGCCGATCCCACCGGCTGCGAGCAGGGCGAATGTGCTGGGTTCGGGCACGGCTTCTGATGTGTAGGTGATGACAATCTCGCCGTTCGCTCCCGACCCGCCAGGGCCGTCGTAGTTGGCACCACCTCCTCCTCCACCGCCGCCCGGAAAGCTACCGCTGCCGCCATCGCCATCGCCCACGCCACCGCTCCCGCCGGAGCCGTAGCCGGTGCCCGGTGTGCCGCCGACGTCACCGTTTCCAAGCATGCCTTGGCCGCCATCGCCGCCTAGTCCGCTAGGGCCGCCGGAGCCGCCACCACCGCCGCCGCCACCGTAAGCTCCTCCTCCTCCTCCTCCGCCGCCGCCCGAATAGCCCATTCCAGCGACGACCATACCGCCACCGCCACCGCTGTAACCGGCAAAAGAGCCGCCATCGCCGCCCCCAGCAATAATGTCCTGAGCCCCGCCGTAGTTCCAAATTGTGTTTCCGCCACCGCCGCCGCCGGCCTCGTTGCTGGCACCGCCGCTGCCGCCAGTCCCAATGTAGAAGCTGTATGTGCCAGGGGTAAGCATCGTATAACTGTTGTAGGCATAGGCACCGCCACCACCGCCGGCACCGCCGTAGCCGCTGCCGTCGTAGTTGGTGCCGCAGCCACCGCCGCCCCCACCGCCCCAGCACCGGACGGTCACGTCAGTCCACTCGTAGCCCGTGGGGATCGTAAGGCTGCTGGCCCCTGTGGTTGTCAGGGAGATAATATCTCCGCGAGTCACGGACGTAAACGAACTGCCCGAAATCAACGCGGTCATCAATGACACTACATAAATGAATCCGAATGAACCAATAGAAGCCTTCATCTGAAGAACCTTTCACGTTGTGGGCGAGCAGTCGCCCTGGAATCGAGACGCAGACGGGAAAGCCCCGCCGCAGCAGGAATTCTCGCCTGACTACGTCGGCCATCACGCCGCGTGTCGAAATGCTGTTGTTCGCTGGGCTTGCTGTGAGGGGAACAATAGCAGGGCCGGTGTATCATCTTCGCCGGACGCAGTTGCCGCTTGCGAGCATCGCCTAGTTCGTCGTCGCCACGCCGCCACTGTCAGGCAGATCCCGCCCGCGGCGAGCAGGGCCAGCGTAGAGGGTTCGGGCACGGCTTCTGATGTGTAGGTGATGACAATCTCGCCGTTCGCGCCTTGGCCGCTGTCGATGCCGCCGTTGATAGTGTAGGCACTAGAACCACCGCCACCGCCGCCGCCAGGGAAGATGCCGTTGTTGCCGCTATAGCCGTCGTAGCCGTTGTCCGAGCCACCGCTTCCGCCGGGGCCGTAGCCATCGCCCCCGCTACCACCGACCCCGCCCGCAACGCCTACCGTGCCACCGACCCCACCTGCTCCGCTTGGGCCGCCAGAGGCACCACCGCCACCGCCGGAACCGTAGGCGGGGCCACCGCCGCCGCCATCGCCACCCGGATAGCCCATTCCGGCGAGAACTAGGCCGCCGGCGGCAATGACGTCGCCGTAGCCGGTGCCGCCTGCACCGCCGCCAGCAATAATGTCTTGATCGCCACCGTAGTTCCAAATCGTGTTTCCGCCGCTGCCGCCGCCGCCCCAGGTGCTGCCGCTACCGCCAGACCCGATATAGTAGTCGTATGTGCCGGGGGCAAGCGTCGTATAACCCTGGTAGGCATAGGCACCGCCGCCACCACCACCGCCGCCGCCGCCGGTACCGTTATAGGCACTCCCAGTAGCACCGCCACCACCGCCTCCCCAGCACTGGACGGTCACGTCAGTCCATTCGTAGCCGGAGGGGATCGTCAGGCTGCCGACCCCCGTGGTTGTCAGAGTCAAACTATCCTGCCCTTGAGCCACGGCGGAAACCGACAAGAGCAAAACCAGAGCACCTATCGAGCCTTTCAACTGAAGCACCTTTCACGTTGCGGGCGAACAAGTCGTCCTGGAACCGGATGCGGACGGGGAACCGGCAGGCCGCCACCCCGACGCCCTTGATTGTAATCACGGGCGAGCCGTGATTCCACAACAGGGGGCAAGAACATGATCACGAAGGCAAGGGCGAAGGAGCCGGGCTGCCCAACGTGGGGTTGTGGCGGCTGGACGCGGCAGCGGGCCATCTCCGCCGCGTGACAGGAAGGCGGGGGAACAGGCTGCCGCGGCGACCGGCTGCTGGGCGTGCCGCCTGCCACGAAGCGGTCGGGCATGATATCAAGCCGCCTCCGCAGGTCTTCGATGGAATCGACGCCTATAAACTCACTCAGAAATCCTCGAAGCCGTCCAAGTCACTGTAGCTCCACCTTGTACTGAATATACTGAAAGAGACCCATCGGGCATCATCGTAACAAAATCATTCATAATATGTTCATGATGATGTTTATCCTTCTCCTTATGAAGAATCTTATATTTAGACTCGCCAAGAGAAAGCCACTCAGCATTCGCTCCGTTCCAAGATTTGCTAACTTTACCTCCTGGAAGAAACTCAATAATCTGACCTTCCTTCTCCCATGTGTATTTCCCTTCAAACGTGACGGTTGACGTACCCTTTGCCAAGCCCGTCAGATCCGATTCATCTGTACTAGTCCGCGCGTCATCGTTCGCCAGTTTCGGCGTGACGCGAAAGTCGCCAACTCCGGGGTACTGATTCATCACGATTTGCTTCGCCTCGTCTGCGGTGGAAGCAACAATTTCTGCGGTCTCTCGCTTTTTGTGGTTTGGATGACGAAACGTCACGATAAACGTCTTTCTATCGCTCGATGCGGTATCCGAAGGCTTCGAGTCCGCCTGCGACGGCTCGACTTTTTCCTTATTCGTGGGTAACCCAAACCATTTCACTTGGTCTTCTTGGAAAGCAGGGCATATAGTCGCTAGCAGCCCATGCGGCGGCGCGAAGTATTCTGCCGTGATCCACGGGGCCATCGGGACAAGAAACATCAAGCCGCCATAGGCCAGCGGTGCCATGAAACTCCACGCTCGGTTCGGCGAGGATCGCTTGTAATAGGCAATGAGACACCAGAACAGGTAAACCATGCCACTCACAACCGACAGGCCGGCCGCGCCAGCCAAGACAAAACACAGCCCACGAAAACCGAGTACGGGTTTCAGCAGGCTTACGAATGGGATTGCGAGTATACCCAGGCAGATCCCAATGCATTCGAGCCAACGCGTGGCCGTAAAATTTTGGACGCAATATGCCCAAAATCCCGCACGAGTCGGCGTTCGTGCGGTGCGATTGGCCGGTGCAGGCGCAAGCGGTTTCGCAATCGGCAGCGAAGAAGCTGGCTTAGGCGACGGTGCCGCCGCCGTGGATTCATCGGTGCTCGCCTCAGTCGAAAACAGACCGTTCACGTGGCTTGCCTTCAACCATGTGCCGGAGACGCCTTGCTTTACGAACGTCTCCGGCGTGACCTTGCCTTGCTGGGCAAGCTGCCTTAGTGTCTCAGGCATGAGAGGCCCATGCTCCACGTTATCGATCTTGACGTACCAATGATTGGACATAATCTCGTACCATCCTATTCCTCGTCGCCGCTAGGCCGGTGTCGCCCAGCGATCTTCCGTCTTTGCCTTCTGACTCGATGAAATCGCCCGCAAACCGACCGAATACGACGGCAACGGCATCGCGGCGAGCCAACCAACTCACGGGCTCTTGCGTTTGACCCAATCCTGATCTTCCGCACAGAGTTTTTCTAGCGGTAGCTCGATGGTGGTGCCATCCCGCTTTGTGAGCTTCACCTTACCGAGAACCACACCATCGAATTTCGCCTCGATCTTGCTGCCGCTGGCGAGGGCGGTCCAGGTCCTCCAACCGGCTGCCTCAGCCGCAGTACGAGCGGCGGCTATCGCCGCCTTGGCACGCTTCGCCGCGGCCTCTGCCTCTTGCTCCGTTGCTGATTGGCGGCCTCCTTCACGCCGATTCTTGATCCATTGCTGATCCTCACCACCAAGATTGTCGACCGGAATGTTGATCACGGAGCCGTCCCGCTTGGCCAGCTTGACTACGCCAGAGATGGTTCCGCTGAATTTTGCCTCGATCTTGCTGCCGTTTGTGGTGTCGGTCCATGTCCTCCAACCGGCTGCCTCAGCCGCAGTGCGAGCGGCGGCTATCGCCACCTCGGCACGCTTCGCCGCGGTCTCAGCCTCCTTCGCCAGAGCCTGCTTGTGCTTGTTCCTTTCCTCCATAATCCACGGCTGCCAACCACTAAAGTCCGGCTTGCATAACTGCACATCGAGTGCGTCCATGAAGACGAGGGGCGTGGCGCAGTGAACACGGACGCGGACCAAAGCGCGCTGGTGAGGCTTCTTCGCCGCCAACGTGTTGATGGTACTGACCACCGCGTAGCAACTGGGCTTCGGCACGTAGAGACGGACAACATCCTCCTGCAACGGATCTTCGACATTCTTCCCCGCCTCTTGAAACTTCAAACAGTAGTAATCTTTCTCCTTGTGTTCGTCGGGGTCATGGTATTCATTTGAAATCGTCACGACGCCACAAATGATGCAGTCCGCGTACTTCTCCGGGTTCGCCTTGATCGCTACCAGTAGCGTTTCATCCCCGAGACGTGGAACGGGATTCGTCGCAGGTTTCGTCTGTTTAGGTGTTGTGTGCTTATGCTTGCTATCGGCGGTGCCGACCGTCGGGGCAAGCCAACAAATCCCAAAACCAACCAAAACCAGAATCGAAAATCTCATCTCAATCACCTTTCACGTTGCGGGCGAACAAGTCGTCCTGGAACTGGGACGCAGACGGGAACACCCCGCCGCAGGAAAATAGGAAGATCGGCCCAAGAATCGGGTCGGTCGGAACATGCTGAAGATTGGTCTGTACGCTGCTCGCAGAATGGCGGACAACGCGCAAATCCTCTCGGGTTTGCTGTTTGGCAACCTGTCGTGAATTTTGATTCGATGCGAGGACATTGCCCACCCTTCCAACGAAAAAGGAGCGCCGGAACCAGACGCCGCTTCAGACGCCCCCGCCAAGGGGCACAGAAAGACAGCACCTGGCCCGACGCTCCCTTGGCGGGAGCGCGGGTCCAAGTACTGCTCTTTCTGTTCAAGGGCCGTAAGGCCCAGGTTGGCGGTTTGTCTGAAAGCAGCACTAGACGCTACGCGCGTCAGTCAATTGTGTTCATAGCCGCGGCTCTTGTACCGCGGGTTTCGGTCTTGTTCCTAAAACTCGTATTCGCACCGGGCCGGCACGCCGCCAGCCCAGCGACCCTGATTATACCTCGTGTGGCCCGTAGTTCCACCGCGGGGGGCAAAAAATAGTCAGAAGGCAAAGGCACGCCCGCCGTGCCGGGCCGAACGGGTACTCGGGGGCGGCCCGGCCTGCCCGTTTCGGCCCGCGTTGCCGCACGGTTTTCGCCGTGGCGGGCGCAGGGCGGGGAGGTCGGGGTTTAGGCCGTATTCCGCCCGCGAGGCCAGCACGGGGCCAGCAGCGAAACCGGCGGTCGTTTTCAGCATTGCTGAAGTAGCGCCCGATGTACCTCGACCATCGCCCGCGTATCGCGCTCACAGTAGGTCAGCAGGTCGCGTCGGATTACCTCGCACTCGTCGGTGCCGTAGCACCCGCCGGCCATCTTGGCGAATTTGACGGCGGCTGTACCACCGTCCGCAATCGCCAGGCCGCTGTAAGACATCGACGGGACCAGCGCAGGCAGGACTGCCTTGATCGAAAAGCTACCGTGAAAGGCTGGATGATAGAAGTGCTTTCGTACCACTGGCAGCAGATCGAACAATCGTGCCCGGATAGGCCGGAGCGCAGCGGCCAAGTCGGGGAGATCGGCGGCGACTTCGCCGATTATCCGGCGTTCAAACCCGGAGTAGACGACGATGCTGCCCTCCGTGCCGAGTTCGGCAATCAGCCGTTCCGCAAAATCCCTGCGGCAGTCGCGGGCGGGATCGGCGGCAAGGTACTCCGCGTGGCCATCAACGACGCCCGGAGCCGAACAGCGGTGGACGGAGAACTGCGTGGGAAGCTGCGTGTAGGGAGCCACGTCGGGGTAGAGCGGCAGGCCGGTTTGGACCGTCTCGAAGTCGAGATAGTACGCGGGCCACCGGACGGCTTCCAGTTCGGCCCTCAGTCCCGGTGAAACATACGGCGTGCCCGACTTCACGCACTGGACGATCCTCCGCTGCCGGTCGTTCAGCGCTGCCAGAAACTCGCCAGTCACGTTCCTCTTATCGAGCATCCCGGCGTTGAGCAGGGCAACCAGGCGAGGCCGCCGCAGATAGGTGAGGTTCCGCACGGGGTATTCCGTGCCGCGTCCGAAGCACTGGTCGTCATAGTACGGGCAGTCGCTGAAAGCCTCGCAAGGCATGGCCGGCGGCGGTCCCGGCAAATCCGTGCCGTCGCGGGCGGCTGTCCAGCGAGAGGAAAACGCGGCCATCCGCTGGGTGACCTTCTCGGTTGCATCGGACTCGCAGTACATGGCTTCCACCGGCATTCCCAGGCGATAGGCCCGGTCAATTTGCAGGAGGGAAGCTCCGGTGACGTTGACGCCGCAGCGGGACGCCACCATCACGGTATAGCAGAGGTCGTCGAGGAACTCCTCCTCGACTTCGGGTTTGGCAAGGCCGGATTTGACCTCGCCTATTTTCCAGCCGTGGTCGCGGCGGCGTAATACGTCGGCCCTGGTTATGTACGCGTCGATGGCGAAGGTCGCCTCGAAGATCACGCTGACGTTCGGGTCGTTCATCAATCGCCGTGTTCTAGCGACGGTGCCGGGCAGGCCGGTCCACTCCACGGCAACGCCCTCCGGATAAAGCTGGCGGGCTTGCACTCCCACTTCGACTCCTTCGTCGATGTGAAACTGGGCCGCTTCATCGGGTGCGACCACCTCCGGTGGATTCCGGGCGAACCAGCCGCGCCGCAGGCATTTTCGGGCTTCGAGATAGATATGTTTGGTCATTGCGGACATGGGGGAGTTCCTCCTGCTGGGTCACCACTCGTTTCGGAAGCCCCATCAATATCAAAGCCGTCCTCGTCGGCCCATTCAGCGTCATGCTCAGCCATCAAGCGGCGGAAGCTCTTGTGGTACTCTGGGTCGGCGTCAAATCGGGCCATGATGTCCTCTTCATCTTCGTATCGAAGGCCGGCTTCGGAGAGCCTCCACATACCGCGACGGCTGCCCCTGGCGTAGCGAGCGCGGTCGCCGCGCTGTTTGATCTCGTACCGCAACGCATCGCCCAAGGCACGTTTCGGATTCTTGCCTCGCGGCCTCCAGCCGTCAGCAATTGCAGCCGCGGTCAACTCTGCGATGCACATCTCTTCGTTCCTGCGGTGCTTCAATACCCGAAACACGGCGTCGGTCCCGCGTATCGGTCTGTGCGGGCGGTCAAAAGTATACATGATCTCACCTCACATTGTTCGAGATTTCATTGCATATCCTGTCGCTCTTCGTCGGTAAAGTCGTTGCTCACGGCCTGCCCTTTGCGCTGCTGCGTCCGCATGCGCCCGACCTTCCTGATCGTTCCAGTGAATGCCGCATCGACCTTGTGCTTCGCAAAGTTCGCCGCACCGCTGGCCGCGATGCCCATTCCGCCCGCCTCGGCAAAGGCGTCCTGGTCGGCACCGAGGAAGGTGAATTTCCAGCTATACTTTGTCTGCTGCCGCTGGATCATAGTCTTGACGCGTGCCTTGGAGAACTCCCGGCTGGCGTTCTCCTCGCCATCGGTCACGATCACGAAGATCACCAGACCGGGCCGCTCCTGCTCCGCCATCTTCGCAAGCCGCTCGCCCGTTTCGTTGATCGCCCTGCCGACCGCGTCGAGCAGGGCTGTGTTCCCCCGCGGCACCAGCGTGTAGGCGGGGGCCTGCTTGATCGGCATCCCGCGGAGGATGAATTCGTACTTGTCGTCGAACTGCACCAGCGTTAGCAGGGCCTCGCCCGGCTGCTGGGCCTGTGACCGGATGAACGCGTTGACGCCGCCTTCGGCGTCCGTGCGGATTTCCTCCATCGAGCCGCTGCGGTCGATGACGAGGGTGATATCGGTCAGATCGGATCGCATGTTTTATGTCCCTTCATATCAGAGGTCAGGTTGTCCTTCTTGTACGGTCGTCCACACTTGCCGCAGATGGCGTTGTCACTCGGTACGTTCTTCTCGACGTACTCGGGATCGGCATTCAACGCAATGTTGTTATCGATGTCCCTCTCCCCAGCCATCTCCGCGGGCTTGCTCAGGGGCTCGCCACACTCCGTGCAGTTCATGGTCAACGTTTGCATCGGTCGCAGGGACTTATCCATGTCCATACTCATGCGTTGTTCTCCTCTTCCTCCCGCGGCTGTTTGTGCTGCGGCAATTGGTTGAGGATGGTCTGGTAGACGAGCTTGTTGGGGCGGTAGACCGGCCCCTCGACGAACTTGCCGTCGTCGCCGAAGTAGATGCGGGATAGAGCAGCCGCAGTAGCTGATGAGCGTGATATACCAGCCCAACAATGTATATGAATAATATCTACTCGGTGCCAGACGCTTGCGGCGAAGTCCAGCACCTGCTGTGCCTGCTCAGGCGAGAACAGCCTGTCGGTGCGGCGGAACCACGGGTCGGACGGGCCGTTCACGTCGTCGAACTTCAGCCGCAGGATGCCGACGCGGTTGGCGGACGGTACGCGGGCGTCGTGGTCGAACGGGCCGGTAATGGAAACGCAAGCCCACGGCTTGCTATATGCGGGCATGCGTTCGGTGAAGAGGTGCGACTGCACGATGATCTTCGGCTCCCTCGGCTGTTCGATGGCGTATGAAGCCTGCCCGACGTAGTGGCGACCGGGCTCGTTGTCCTTCTGGATACGGCGTGCGGTGCGGGCCTTGTCGCGGTGCTTCAGCAGGCGACGGGCAGCGGCCTTCTTCCGCGGGGCCTGGTTACTGCGGGCCTTCCCGCCCTTGCCGGGCAGGTTGACGACGCGGGCGGCGCGGCCTTCGGCCTTGCCGTCAGCGACGTCGGGGACGGGGTCGAGCTTGATGTTCTGATATGGTCTCATGGTTCGTTTCGCCTCTGCTGCTCATCGGTCAGGATGGCCGCGTGCTGTTTGTCCTGTTCCTCGGCGGTGATCAACCCGGCGGCCCCGCGTTCGGCGAGGCGCTTCAGCCGCCCCTCGAAGGCTCCGCTGGGGTCGCTGGCAACGCACCGAAATTTGGTTGCCGAGCGGAATGTAGTGCGACGTCCGGTGGTGAGGTTGGTAACATCGTAGACGGTCTTGGTATTACCGCCACGTCCGAGTCGAACGGTTCCACCGTGCCAAGCGTCAACCTCGCGGATTTCATCGACCCGCACGGTAGTCAGTTTGCCGCTGACCTTGACGACGTACTTGCCACCCACAATGATTTCATTTGCCTTCATGGTTCTTCCCTTTGGTTCTTCTTCTGCCTAACGCCCGCACCGGGCGAAGACTTCGCTGAGTTCGTTCTTCAACTCGATGTCGGTCATGCCCTCTGGCAGGAAGCCGCCACGCTCTACCCACTTCCACAAGGCGTGGGCGAATTCCTTCGCGCTCTCTTCGTCGCCCTCGTGCAGGGCGAGACGCATGAGACGGAGGGTTTCGTTCGGATTCATGATTCGGCCCTTTCGCGAGGCATATCATGCGATTCGTGTGCCAGTTGCTGGTTGATCAGCCACGTCAGGTGTTGCAGGAAAATCGGGTAGCGAAGCTCGTCGGGGCACCGATAGTTCCGGGCGTAGTCTTCGGCGGCGGCGAGCAGTTCCTGCATCGCTCTCATGACGTTTCCTTCCCGCTGTACAGGGTGTTTCGTTTAGCGGGTGTACACGCACAGGGTGCGGTTCCCGATGTCGACCGACCAGCAATCCGGCCCATCATTGCCCAGGCGAATGCCTGCAACGGCTGCGCCACCGCGATGAGCCTCGAAGGCGGCCTTGACCTTCTTGTAGATCAGCGCGACGCTACGGTCGCTGACCTCGTCGTCGTCCACCGCGTAGCCTCGCGACTTGGCGGCTGCCTGACGGTGGGCCGAGGCGACTCGGTGCGTTCCGCTACATCCGCAGCAGCACTTTCCAGCTTTGCCGGAGTAGACCGAAACCACATCGGTCAGGGCGGGGAATTCAGTCTTGGTTGCGGGATTCACGACGTTTCCTTTCCGCTGTAGACCGTGTTGCAGTACGGGCACGTCCAGGCTTCGCCGCGTGGCCGGTTGGTGAACGGGTCGCCTTCGGCTGGGCGGCAGAACTCGCAGCCTGTGGCGGACGCGACCTCGACGTTCATCACTTCCACGCCGTCGATGCCCTCGGCGATCTGCTCGGTGGTCATGTTCTCGACCTTCTCTTCGGCCTCGTGCGGGGATGAGGCCCTGACGCTCGCGACCCCAGTGGCCGTGAAATAGACCTTGTACTCGGTTCCTTGCGGCGTTTCGCCTCGCTGCTCGCCCTGCCGGGCGGTGGCCATGAAGTCGATGGCGGCGGCGGCTCCGCTGGCGAACGCGATATAGGCTTGCAGCGTGTCGTTGGTGATACGGCGGCTATCCCGGCGAGCGACACACACGTTGTATCGCGGGCGCGAGCCTTCGGCCAGAACGGTCGTGACGATCAGGGCGCTGCCGTAAGCGCGGGCGAACGTGGCCGCGACTCCGCTGGCAATGGCGTCGCTGTCGCAGGTGCGGATATTGATGGGTTGGGCTGGCATGAGCTTGGTTCCTTTCTAGCCAGATTTGGCATCGTTCATGGTCTTCTCGGCGGCCAGCAGTCGCTGGGCCTGGGGGTTGTCAGCGAACTCAGGCTGGGTGGCCCGGTTGCATAGGTACGCGGCGGTGTCGATGGCCGCCTTGCTGCCGCGTGGCCACTTCAACCCGATTTTGCGGGCGAAGCAGCGGGCGGCGTTCAGGTAATCGAGTTGTACGCTATACAGATTCATGGCTCGGTTTCTTCGTGGTCTAAGGCGACGGGGCGCTGGCATTAGGTTAGCTGTCGTTCCCGTCAGACTCGGTTGGATTCCGTCTTTGCCGGGTATTGTCCCATCCTGCCAGCGCCGGGCGGTGTTCCAAGCCGCCCCTTTCCGCCGTGGTTTCGTTCCCGCAGGGCCAACCCGCGGGGATATGCCCCGTGGGCTGGTTGTACGCACGAGTTGTAGGTGTGGTTGCCCACCCCTGCTGTCAACTCCACGTACCCTGCGGTTCTGCGGGGCATATCATGCGAACAGCGTGCCAGTCTGCCAAGTCAACACCGCTTCGCCCTCTCGATCAGCACGGCTGCGTCATGCTCGCCAACATTCGCGTCGAGGGCGTCTGCGGCCACCTTCCGCATCGCGACCACGCCCAGGTCGCTGCACGGCGGCAAACCTACAGCGTCGTCAAGATCGGTAATGATCGCGGCGAGCGTCGTCGGGGTCAGGTAGTCGCACAATTTCGCAAATTCCAGCATGGTCTTTCTTCGTTTCTTTCAGGGCATGAGCCTTCGGGCCTACCGAAGAATCACGACGTTAGGCCGACCGCCCTTTTCGGCGGCAGCCGTGTATTTCTCGTCGTCGTCGACTTCTTCCAGGGCAAGACCTGACTTGCTGTACGCCGATTCCTGGATTACTTCAGCCTCTTCCATCCCCCGCACTTCGGTCACGGGAAGGGCCTGCTGTGTGTGGCAGTAATCGCCGTAGTCGAGGACAAAAAGCGGCACGGCATCGGGGGACATCTCGCTCAGGGCTTCGATCAACTGCGCCGCTGTAAGGCCGCGGCTCAAGACTCGGTCGATTGGGTTCATGATCTGCTCCTCGTTGTCTCGTTTCGGATCTGGTCACAACGTCAGTCAGGGGCGCGGGGGAGCGACCACCTGCGTGGCGGGCGGGACTTCGGTCTCGGTGCCGCCGACCGGCGCGTTGCTGGGGGTGGCGACGGGCGGCTGCGGCGCATTGCGGTGCAGGCCGCAGCTTACAAACAGGCCGTCGCCGGGCCGCAACTTCGCATAGCTGTTGGGGAAGACCTTCTTGAACAAGGTCATGGCCTTCACCATCGGCTCGATGCCGTCGAAGGCTTCCCGCTGCACGTCTTCGAGAGCCTGAGCGGTGAAGTACAGGAACAGGTACGTCACCACCGAGAGCTTGCCCCGCAACTCGATGGCGTTCATTTCCTGGTTGAAGAAGCTATCGCTGCTGTTGGTCTCCAGGTCGGGCACGTCGATGACCAGGGCCGGGCCGGTTCCCATGCACAGGGCTTCGTGGAATTCGCGGAACTTGGCGGCACGCAGATCGACGTCGCCCCGCCACGGGCGGCTGCGGGCGAAGTTTCGGGTCGCTTCAAGAACCGCGTCGCTGAAGACGATGGACTCGTTGACCAGTTGGTCGGGGGTGGGCATCTGGGGCATGGTAAATCTCCTTTGGTTAGTGAATGTCTCGAATGGCGGTCGGGATTCACATGCAAATCCGTGTCCGTTGTCGCCAGAATTTTGAATTTCGCTACGATGTCGCGGTTCACGCGGCCAAGGTCGCCATGCGAAGGCTGCCGGAAGTTGCCTCGTGGCGGGGAACGGACTGCCAGAGTAGTCGGCCCGGCTTACCCCTCCACAGGCAGATTCTTTGAATTCTCCGCGCCAGCGGCTTGATTCACTCGGCGACCAGAGCTAATCGTGTGTCCTGTCGGGCCGAGCGGCAGTCGCGAGGCCCTGGAAAACCCAAGCAGAAAGGACATGCAGATGAGTACCAGGAAGAAGGCCGCGAAGCCGGCCACCCCCAAGACCCCGAGGGCCAAAACGAGCAAGGCCAAGGCAGCACCGGCCACCGACGCCGAGAAGGCCCCCAAGAAGCCCGGCCAACTCGACGCCGCAGTGAAGGTGCTGGGCGAATCGGATGAGCCGCTGAACTGCAAGGCGATCATGGAGGCGATGGTGGCCAAGGGCTACTGGACGCCTGGAATCGGCAAGACACCGGAGGCGACCCTCTACTCCGCGATCATCCGTGAGATCAGCAAGAAGGGCCACGGTAGTCGCTTCAAGAAGGTGGAACGCGGCCAGTTTACGCTGGCCTCGAAGAAGTAGGAGGGCCGTGTCATGGAAGGACGTCAAATCGTGATCGAGTTCATGGAACACGGCTCCGCCGCCGAGGCGATCCAGTATCTGGAGGTCTCGAATCACGACCGTGCGATCTTGATGGGCGGCAAGCACCTGACCCTGACGAAGGCCGACGCCGACAAGCTGGAATTCGTCGGGGCTGCGTTTGCCTACTTGTTCTACGATGAGAAGACCGGCCGCATTATGACTGTGCCCGTCGACGGGAGGAAGCCGTGATGGCGAAGCGTGAAACTGCCGCCGAAGCCTATGAGTCCAACCAGCACGATATCATCCTGCTGGTCGATCTGCTGAAAGCGGAACTGGATCGTCATGCAGAGCGGGCCGCTGCCGAGCCTCGCAATTGGGGCTTCGCTGGCGATTTGGGGTCTGTTCGCAGGCGGATCATGGAGGTGCTCGCCTCCCTCTCCGGGCGATCCGAAGCCAGCATCGAAGATATCCTGGCGGATGCCCGGAAATAACCAAACCTCGCGACGACCGGCTTGGCCGTCGCACTGGCCCCGAAGACCGGGGCCTTCTCTCGTTAGGTCGGGGGACGGTGCTTGTCATCGCCTGGACCTCGGCCCTGTATCCCCCGACACGTCGACCGCGTCATAACATCGAGGTCGCAGGTTCAGATCCTGTTCCCGCCACTTGAAACTAGGTATCGAAATCTCGATACCCGCAGGTTATAACCGAAAGCCAAGGCCCCGCGGCCTTGGCTTTTCGCGTTATAACGCAAGTTCTGGCAATAACTTACGCCAAGTAGTGCGTCTCTGCCCATGCCGGCCGTCGAACAGCAGAGACACCGCCCGTCGCCCCGCAACCCGCCCAGGACGGCCTCCTGGCGGCCAAAGTCTCTGTATCTCTCTTCCGCCGGCCGCGTTGGGTTATGAGGGGAGTTGCGAGCGCTATGGCGAACCGAAATGGCATGGTTCGGTTCGGTGAGCGGGGATAAACCTCATCGAGTCTCAAGAATCAGGTTTGTCGGAACTTCAGTTCGGCATCCATGAAAACTGCAAGGCGCGGTTCGCCCCTTGGGAATGCTCGCTGTCTGGCGGATACAGCGTTGGGCTATGCTGAGCACGCCGCAGCCCTTTCCTGAGGCTCCAGTTCTTTATTTCTTCTACCTCGTCGAACAAGGTTGCCGAGCCACAACGGCATCCTCCCCGGCATCAACGCTCCGACGCACCAAGACGTTCCCAAAACGGCCGTGCGACTCATTGGCGATCCATTCCAAGTGCTGTTCCGTTGCCTGCGGCAGGTGATACCAATGGCCCTCTTCAAAAGCGTCAAAAGGAAAACCGCGGTGCGGAGGAGCACTGTCGAATGATTTGCCGAATTTGCGACCCAGGGGCGGCGCGGGGCGGAGGCTCAGTGCGGATTGGCTCACCAAGCGAATCAGGCCCCGGTCGACCCATTCTCCCACAAAGTCAAGAGTACGCTCGATCGACCCTCGCGACTCGCCTGGCAGGCCGTACAGAAGCGATACTCCTAGCATGAACCCTAAATCGTGGAGGAGAGGCATC
>Ga0181520_10005046_pt1 | contig 21424 bp, 16 predicted proteins | sample PEATcosm2014_Bin_29_FD_132451 | JGI IMG/M metagenome (GOLD analysis project Ga0181520, IMG submission 132451) | Peatland microbial communities from MTU Mesocosm Facility, Houghton, MI, USA - PEATcosm2014_Bin02_30_metaG | ecosystem: Environmental > Terrestrial > Soil > Wetlands > Peat | place... | reverse complement strand
GAGACTCGTTCCGGCATGCGGCATGTCCAGGACCGCCATACGATGGAGCCACACTGCCGTCACCGCTTCGTGCGCCGCCAACGGCCAAACGGACCGCCCGAAGCTTAAGCTAGTGCCATTCGAGGGGGTGACCGCGGCAGGTTCGGCGGCCCGCCGTCGCTCTCAGAAAGGGTCGTATTCTGGCAAGTTCTGGAGTACGGTTGAGTTAAATGCGACAATCCGTCAAGGGAGCCGGTAGATTCCGGATCGCGATAGCGGCGAAGTGGGGATTTCTAGCCAATGGTCGGTTTTTTCTGAGTGATTTTCGCTGCCGCCGCGAATACTCAGTATAAAGACGACCGATCGGATCGAAACCAGGATGTCCGCGCATGAATGACGACGACTTGATCCGAGCGGTTCGCGTAGGCGATCCCGCCGCACTAACGACGCTCTACCAACGCCATATCGGCAGTGTCTGGCGATACATCCATTCGCATTTGTCGCGGGACCTTGCGTCGACGGAAGACCTGGTGAGCGAGACGTTTTTGGCAGCAATCCGATCCATTCAGAGCTACGATTCCCACAAGGGCAATCCCTGCGGCTGGTTGCTGGGCATTGCGCGAAACAAGCTCCGCGACCACTTACGGAAAACAATCCGAGACGACGGTGGGGCGTGGACCGAATGCGCCGACGAGGGCAACCCCGCGGCCGACCTAATTCGCGCGGAAACCCAAAATGCCGTGATTTGCGCGCTGGATGCGCTGTCCGACGAGGAGCGGCTCGTGTTGGAGTGGAAATACCTGGAATCGCTCACAGTGCGAGAGATCGCCCAGCGGTTCGGGCGGACGGAAAAAGCCGTCGAAGCGGTCCTTTACCGCGCGCGGGTTTCCTTCCGCACGGCGTACGTGTGGCAGCAAACACAACCTAAATGAAAGCTGGAGGTCAAATTCATGCGGCCCGACGCGGAAGAGCCTTTCGACGACGTGCAGAAGCTGCTGGAAGAAAACTATCGCGCTACGGCGCCTAGCGAGCAGTTCACGAACCGGTTGCACAAGCAACTTCTGACGCTGCTGGCAGCAGCAAACGGCCGGCCGGCACCGGCAGAAAAACGTAACTATGTCAACCAATGGGTAGGAGACCTTACCGTGAAACAGCGTATTAGTATTGTTCTGAGCTGCGCCGGCATGGCTGCGATTGTCGGATGTCTGCTCCTCTGGGCGAGCATCGAACCCAAGACGGTTTCGGCCATGGAACGGATGGCGGAGAATATCCGCAAAGCGAAATCCTACACGGCGACGGGCATCATTTGCATGCGGGCTCCACAACCCGGATCTCCGGCGCAAATGCTCACGCAGGCGACGTCCATCAAGGTTTACTGGCTTGCCCCCAACTCGATGCGAACCGAGTCGAAACCGGCTCCGGCTAACAACGAGGAGGACTGGAAGCAGGGAATGGGGGACGACGTCACCGACATCGTCCTTGCCAACAAGCAGGGTATTCACCTCAACAACGGAACGAAGGAGTTTTTCCGCTTGCCGCGCAAGCTGGGATCAGATTCCCAAGTGGTGATGGATAAGCTGCGCACTTTGTCGGGGCAGGCTGACAAACAACTCGGCACGAAGCTGATTAACGGCAAAAAGGCCAGGGGCTTCGTGATCGATTGTGCAAAGTCCGATCCTAACAACCCCCCTGGCACGGCCGAGATCTGGATTGACGCGGAATCCGACTTACTCCTAGCCGTCCACTCCGAGATGAAACTGCCAGGCGGGATGTCGATGACGATGAAGCTCGACGATTTTCACTGGAATATCGACTTGGACCCGAAACTCTTCGATCCGACGCCGCCCCAAGGCTACGCCGACGAAACGGTCAAAGAAACGCCTGTGGACGAACGGTCGTGTCAGATCGCTGCGGGGCTAAGAATCTACGCGGAGGCGAGTGGGGGGCGCTACCCGGCCGTCAGCGGTTTTGCCGCGATCGCAGATCTTGCCAAGCTGTTCGGCATCGATGGGCCGGTGACAACGGAGCAGTTGCACGATGCCAAAGTACAAGCGAAGCTAGCGACGTTTCAGCGCGGCGCCGAGGGGCTCGGCGCGATCGACTACATCTGTTCCTACAAGCCCGATGCCGCCTATTACGGCAAGACCGTCGGGACGAAGGACAAAGACAAGGTGCTCCTCCGCTGGAAGCTCGATGATGGCCGTTACGAGGTCATCTACGGCGACCTGCGCAACGCGACCGTGACGGCGGAACGACTCGGTGTGTTGGAGTGTACCCGGCCTGCACAAAACAGCACTTCCGGCGGCTGTTCGCGGTGATTCGCGAGTACACAGACGCTTTGGACGCCAGCCGATTCGACTACCGTCCCGGCTTCGGCTGGCCGTATCGAATCCGAAGCGTTTCGCGAGTCCCCACCTGCGGAGTTGCACACGAATGGTTCTAGCTAAGGGAATGCGACAACAATGGATCGTAGTTGCGTTGGCGTGCCACCACAATAGGTTGTGGGCTGGCCGAAGGCTTCGCGCTCAAGCCAGTGCCATTCGTTGGGGTGACCGCCGCAGGTTACGATTGGGATCGACGGAACTCTGTTCCGAGAATAGACATGGGGGCGGGCGCTACGGTAGAATGACGAACCCAATGAGCCTGGAACGGTTTCAGCCTCATTGACAATGGGAAAGATCGGCTCAAGGGTTGCAGGTCGAAGAAGAGGAACGCCTTGGTCTTGCCGGCCGTTCGTTCCCGCCAAGCGCCCGTTCGCCGGAAAGGATGTGAAACGATGTTGCGTCGAATCCTGATGGCCGTCGTGTGCGTCTTGTGTCTTTCGGGCCCGCTGTCCGCGCAGCCCCGCAAGGTCACGCTCCTCGACTTTGAAACGGAGACGGAGCAGAATGCCTGGACGCAGCCGCCCTACAGGGTGATCAGCAAAGAGCACGCCACGAGCGGCCAGCACTCGGTGAAGTACACCACCCCGGGCAACTACCTGCACGTCATGCTCAATAACCCGGAGATGTTGAAGAAGCTGGCTGATTACCGCTCGCTGGCGTTCGACGTTTATAACGCCATGCCCTTTCCCATCCTGTATTACGTGCGGGTGGAGGACATGCACGGAGCCCGCTACATGTGCGATTACAATTTCCTGCCGCCCGGCCCCAGCACCGTCAAGCTGAGCCTGCAGTTCCTGCCGCTGCAGTGGCCCAACGTGGGACATTACGTCGTGGACCCGACCGCGCTGAAGAGCATCACCTGCTTCTTGGGGCGCGATAGCGGAACGTGGGACCCGCCTTTGGTGTTCTACATCGACAACGTGCGGGCGGAACATTCCGGCGTCGAACTTCCCAAGGTGGACGGGCTGAAGGCCTTCAACTTCGGCCGCGGGCGCGAGACGGGCTCCTTCTTCGGATGCGTTGCCGTCACGGAACAGATGCCGCCCTACTCGGCAAAGACCGGGCTCGGCTGGGTGAAGGGGCCGTGGCCCATCCTGTCGTCCAACTGGAACCCGGACCTCCTTGGCAACTCGGCGCTCAACGGCGTCTTTGCGGTGGACCTCAAGCCCGGGCCATACATCGTCCAGACCTGCATCGACCCCATCGACATCTGGGGATGGTCGTGCCAGTTCTCCTCGCGGAGCTTGAAGCTGTGCGGCAAGGAGGTCCTGCATGAGACGATGAACTGCCGGAAGTTTCTGAAGGAGCGGTTCTGCATGTTCGAGGACAACGAGGACACGCCCTCGACGGACCTTTGGAACGACCGCGTCCACCGCATCTGCCCCGTGCGGCAGTTCGAGGCCACCGTCGGCGAGGACGGAAAGCTGACAGTCGAGTACAGCGGCCAGAACGCAGCCACGGGCATGTCTTTCCTCGTGGTCTACCCCAAGGAGAAGGCCGCGGAGGGAGCCGCGTACATGAAGGCCATGGACGCCATTCGCAAGGAGGTGTTCGATGCACGGATGAACCTGGGCCTGCCCGTGGCGGACGGCCCGGCGCCGGAGCCAACCGCCCAGGAGAAGGCCCGCGGTTTCATCGCCTTTGCCCGTGGCGCGGAGAGCAACCTGGACTGCCGGTCCGTGCCCGCACCCACGGAGCGCGGCTCGGCGCTGGCGGTCCAAGCCGCGCAGGGCGAGCGGGCGTCCATACAACTCGGCCTCTACCCACTGGCCGACGTCAAGAGCGTGACCGTGACCCCCGGCGATCTCCAGGGGCCGGGAGCGGCGACCATCCCGGCCGCCGCAATCGATGTCAAGAAGGTGCGCCACTATTTCAAGCGATTCGGCAACGGCTCGTCCATGCAGTTGAGGCCGCTGGTGCTCCAGAAGTTCCAGGCGCTGGATCTCGCGATCGGCTTCACCCGGCCGCTCTGGATCTCGGTGGAGGTGCCCGAGAAGGCACCCGCCGGGAGATACGACGGCCGGCTGAGAATCGCATTCGGCAACGGAAGCCTCGACGTTCCGGTGAACTTGACGGTCAGTCCCTTCGCCCTGGACCCTGCGGACGACATCGCCATCAGCGGCATGGGCTCCAGCGCCGGCTTCTGGAAGCAGGCTTACGCCGACGCGGCGGAGCCGTGGTGGGAGGCAGCCGAGTCGATCGCGTCGATCCAAGCCGAGCATGGGTTCAATGGCCTCACCGGCGGTCCCGGCATGAAGCTCCGCGCCGTCACGGACGGCAAGGTCGACATCGATTTCGCCGACGCCGACCGGTGGATGGACCTGGCGAAGAAGCACGGGCTGACGAAGCTCGGCGACAGCTACATCGGGTTCGACGTCAACATGGGAGTGCCAGGGGACGGCTCGGCGGGCGCCTATGGCCTGAGCTTCGCGGAGCTGCTGAAGGCAGCCTACTCGGCCGTCGATCGGCACGCGAAGGAAAAGGACTGGCCGCCGCGGGCCTACTACCGAATCGACGAGCCCAACGGCCCGGCGGTCGAGACCACCCGGAAACTGGTCGAGCAGTACGTCAAGAACGCGCCGGGCACGAAGTTCAGTGGGTATTACGCGCCGGCGGGACCGGGCAACCCGCGGGATTGCTTCTACACCTTGCTGCAGCTCTCCATCCTGTCCACCGTGACGGAGCCGATCCTGAAGACCATCCATGGTGCTGGGAACCAGGCATGGCTCTACGCCAACCCCGGCTACAGCAACTTCCAGAACCTCCGGCATCTCTACGGGCGGTGGCTGTTCATGGCGCACGGGCGCGGGCTGGACGGCATCACCGGCGGGTTCTATTTCGTCAACACGGTGCCCTATTACGACATGTCGGACCTGGAGGGAAGTTGGGGCGTCGCTTACCCGAGCAAGGACGGCGTCAACGGGACCGTGTGGCTCGAGCAGATCTGCCTCGGGATCAACGACTACCGCTACCTGAAGACGGTCCGGTCGAGGCTCAACGCGGCGAGGAAGAAGGGCTCGAGCGTCCCCGCTATGGCGGAGGCGGAGCACCTCCTGGCGGAGATGGACAAGGCCTGCTCGCTCGACCAGGATACCTGGCGGATGTCCTGCAAGGACCTGGCAACACCGGGCGACTTCATCTCGCTCCGTGAGCGCGCTACGAAGCTGATCAAGGAGCTGTCGAAATAGCCGTCGGCCGGGAGGATGATCTGATGCGCGCAAGAACGGAGCGCAAATAAGACCCGTTCGACTGCAATTCGTCGTACCTAAAGGAGTGCTCCGCCTCGGAACGGCACGCCGACGCGTGCTGGGAATGAACTTCGCTGGGGAGGGGGGGTAACCGACGCAGGCAATTACCCGCAAGATGGCTGCGCAGGCACTTCGCATGAACCGCAAAACGCTGGCGCGCCATGGCGTTATCAGCCCGGACAACCGGGAGATGAAGGACTGCGTGGCGACGCGGACGAGACCCGCCGTTCGCGGCAGTTCCCGTACCCGTTCCTGGCCGCATAAATGAACGTCGGCGATGAGGTCCCGCAGATGATCAAGGCCGCCTTGCACGAGGCGGCGGAGAGCGACACGCGCACCCTGATTGTATCTAAATATTCGATGATCTCAAGGAACTATCTGCGCCCGGCCTGCCTCAACCCGTGTCTGTAAATCAAGAGGCGGCGTTCGTTGTTCTGCTTCCGCTGAGAACCAGCCTTGCAAGATCAACCTCCAAATGCAGGATGAGCGGAAATGCGCGTCAAAACCTTCTATCTCCGGTCGGGCCGGCTGTCGGAATCACGAGGGGTGACTGTCTTCCGGCCGGACGGCCTGCCGTCGCTCGATCACACGAACGTCGTCTACTGTGCCGACGGCGCGTCGGTGGAACGGTTGGCTCCTTTTGTGGCCGCGGCGATCAAGTCCAATCGCATTTCGCCCGTCGTATTGGTTGGAGTACACAACAGCCAGATGCATCGGGCAGAGGAGTATCTTCTTGGGGTGAGGCCGGAACTGTTCGAGGCCCATGAGCAGTTTTTTACGATTGAGGTTCCGCAGTGGCTGAGAAACGACTTTGGCCTGTCCACCACTCGCGAGTGCAGTGGAGTCTTTGGCTACTCCAACGGTGGCGCGTTTGCGATGGCCATGGGGCGTCGGCATCGCGAGCAATTTGGCGTCGTGATCTCGTTTTCCGCGCCTCGAACCGCCCAGCCGGTTCCCAAGTCGGAATACTTGCTGCGGCCCGTTCCCCGCCATTACCTGGCCGCAGGGACTTATGATTTCTCTCCTCTGATCGGGGATAATACACATCGCCCCGCTGATCGCTGGCAGAGAAGTCGTGCCAGACGCTCCACGAGACCCGTAGACGACCTCGCGGCCTGGGCCGCCTTATGGTTCGGGCTTGGCAGCGCCCCAAATCATCTCTAATAGTATCTTGGCCATACGCATGCCACCATTGAGGTCGGGACCGTGAGTCTGCGTCGCCACATCGGGTGTCCTACTCAATCATGGCCGCTCTTCACGTCCGTGTCATAACAATACACCGATTCTTCGTCGCGCACGTAGAGTCGCCCGCGGGTCAGGGCCGGGGCGGCATAAGTTTCCGCGCACACCTTAACTCTACCGAGACTCTTGGCTTCCATGGGGTTCACATCGAACAGGTGGAGCGTGCCGGCGAAGTCCAGCACCAGCGCTCGGCCGCTGCCGGCCATCACGCTGGCGAAGTGGCAATCTATTCCCTCGTCGCCCGTCTGCCAGAGGATTTTCAACTCCTTGCTGACTCCCGTGGCGGTTAGACCTTGAAGTTGAGGGTCCTTGCCGATTCCCATGGCGGCCAGACCCTTGCCCTCCACAACGGCCAAGGCCATGCCCTCGGCCGGTGTCGGCGTGGCATTGCCGATCTTGAAGTGTTTGTTCCACACCTCCCATGCCGCGGGTATCTTGCCCTGGGCTCCTTTCAGGTCCTGAAGCTGTGCGCCGTTGCTCCCACACAAAAGTAGTTGATCTCTCATCACGACCGGGCTAGGGACCAGGTAGCCGGGCGTCTTACCCAGCGGCTTCGACCAGATCACGCGGCCGTCCACGGGCGAACGGCCGGAAACTTCCTCCTGATCGTAGCCAACGATTTGCTGGAGGCCCTGGACTTCGGCCACCAGGTAGCTGCCGTAGTTGGCCTCGGCGCCGCTCGCGTTCCAGACGGTCGTGCCCGTTTTGAGGTCGAGGGCGACCAGTGAATAACGGGGTGAGCCAGGGTTGACAATCAGCCGGTTGCCGACTATCAGGGGCGAAGAGCAGTAGGCCCAGGTGGGCAAATCAGCCCGGAAGTCCTTGGCCAGGTCCTTCTGCCAAAGCACATGCCCGTCCTGGAGGTCAAGGGCGAACAGTTGACCGCGGGCTGATAGTGTGTAGACGATGCCACCCGAGATTGCGGGCGTGGCCCGTGGGCAACCGCCCCAGGGGATGCTCTTGCCTCGGTTCGGGTAAACGTGCTTCCACAATTCCTTCCCCGTGTCGGTGCTCAGGCAGCGCACCGTGTCTTGCTGGTCTTTCAGCGTGTCCATGACCACAACGCATCGGCCGGATACCACAACGCCGCTGTGCGCGGCGCCCGTCAGGGGCGACTTCCATCGCGGCGTGGTCCGGGGCGGCAGGCGCTTCGGGATCCAGGCGGAGTTGTTGTCGCCCCCGGCGCCGCGCCAACAGGGCCAGTCTTCGGCGGCGCCCGCCGTGGTCGCCACCGTCTTCACGGTGGGCGAGGTGGTGCCCGCCTGCACGTTGATAAGGACCGTGGCCACCGCGCTCTGGCCGTTCTCATCCCGCGCTTTCCATGTCAACACATCTTTGCCGACATAGCCCTGGTTGGCCGTGTACTCAATCGTAGTGCCTCTCAACACCGCGGTTCCGTGACTCGGCATAGTCACGACGATGCATTGCACCGCCTGCGGCACGTCGTCCTCATCCGTCACGGCCAGCTTGATCTGGCAGAATCCTCTTCCCTTGCAGGTGCAATTCGCATCCTGCGCCAGCGGTGGAACATCCGTGGTCCGAATCTTCCGCAGCGCCGCCTGGACTGCCATCTGAACCTGCGGGTCGGCCTTGGCGGAGAAGCGGACTAGGTCCGGCATGGCGGGTCTGGCCGCCGGTCCCAGGGCGGCCAAGGCGTGCAGCTCGGCATAGGGACGGCTGTTGGAGAAGTTCATGGTCCGCGTAAGGACCAACAGCGTCTCGCCAGGGGTTTGGCCCATGTTGGCTAGCGCGAGGGCGGCGGAAGACGCCTGGGAGCCGTCTTTGTCCGCCAGCATCCTCGAAAGCGACTCGACCAGACTACGATCCGCAGGCGGGGTGATGCGAGCCACGCTTGCCAAAGCCTGCCGGCGCACCGCGGGCTTGTCGTCCTTGAGCGCCGCCGCCACAGCAGGCCAGACCGGTCGTACGGATCCGGGGTCTATCGACAGCAGGGCCTGGATGAGGGGCTCCGCCAAAGCCCAGTCCCGCCCCTCCACCGCCGCCTTGGCGCCGGCCAGCAGTTCCGCCACCGCCGGCTTGGCTGCCGGTCCCAATTTCAACAGCACCCTTGCAGCCGACGTCTGCTCAAAATAGGTGCCTTGGCGCACCTTCTCCGCGAGCAGCGGGACGAGCTTCGCCGCATCCTCGCCTTGCACGACGCTCAGCTTCGCCACCGCCGACTCACGTTCAGCCAGCAACCTCGCGCCGAGCTTCGCAATCAACTCAGCACTTGCCTTCACGACTTCCACTGGGGCCGGCGGGACCAGCGTACCGAGGTCCAGCGCCGCCAATTCTCCGTGCCAATTGCGGCAGAAGAGCCGCCCACCCGTGACAACCGCCGGCGTCCAGCACTCGTTGCCGCTCAACACGTGCGCGCCGCCCAAAGGCTTGTAGCCAGCCGGCGTTGCCTCCGCAAGTTGGACGTCGCCTGCGCGGCATTGAATTACGAGCGTCTGGCCCACCAGCGTAACTTGCGTGGCATCCATCTTCTGTCGCCACTTGACCTGGCCGCTCTTGGCATCGAGGCACATCAACTCGCCGCGCGTCTGGCTCGGGCCGTAGAGATGATCCTGATAGAGGATGGGCGTGCCCATCTGCGGGTCCATCTCGGCGCTCTGCCAAAGCGGCCGATCCGAGCCCACCGCGAGCAAGGCGCAACCTCTGCCATGCCCGCCGCACACGAGGAGTCGGCCATCCCCCACGGCCAGCGGGTCGCATCGATTCTCGCCCACGCCGTCATTCCATGGGTATTGCCATAGGACCTTGCCGGTCTGGGGATCCAAACTGAACAGGTCGCGCTGTCCGAAAATCGCCAGCCGCTTGGCCCCCGCGTGCTCAAAGAGCAGCGGCGAGGCACTTCCGCACGCTTCCGGCCCCGTGGACCAGACGACCTTCCCCGATTCCTTGTCCAAGGCGATACCGGCCGTGCCCGCCGCGAACACCACGACGTTGTCCAGAACCAGCGGCGAGCCGCTGAAGAACCACGCCGGCCGGGCATCCAGCCCCGGCTCCCGCATCAGGTCCTTCCGCCACACCACCTTTCCGCTCGCGGCGTCCAGGCAGAACGCCTCTCCGGCCTGATCCAGGGCGTACAGCCGATCGCCCGCCAAGGCCGGCGTGCCCCGCGGTCCCATGCTGGTGAGCGCGTAATGTCCCTCACGATCCACATCCATGATCCAGCCGAACGCCGCGGGCAAGTAGGTACACTTCCAGATGGTGCGGCCCGTACGCACATCCAGGCAGCCAATGAAGTTATGGCAACAGCGGTTGAAACTACCCCGTGCGGCCCCGGCCCAGGTCGCATCATCGTACCAACCCATGATGTAAAGACGGTCGCCCGCGATGATCGGCGAGCTGTAGCCCATGCCGATGTCCACCCGCCACAACTCCCGGGGTTGGCCTTGCCTCCAATCCAGCGGCAGCTTGCTGCCCAGGACGATACCATCGCGGCTGGCGCCCCGCCCCCGGAAATAATCGGAGGGTCCGGGCTTTTGGAATGGCGGAACGAGAGCGTTCTTTTCGTCGCTCTGCACCCGTGCCACCCTGATCTCTTCGCCCAAGCCCCCCTGCCTGTCCTCGCTGGCCACGAGGCCAGCCATGTTCTGGTCGGCACGCGGCAGTTTTTGCACGTAGCCATCGGGTATGGGGGGCGGTGCCGGCGGCGCGGGGCGATCGACACGAATATCCAGGGCGACCACATCGCCAAAGTTCATGCGGCAGTAGAGGCGGCCACGGGAAAGAGCAGGCGTCTGCCAGGCGGAATCAGCAAAGTGCTCGGGTTTCTTCCCGTTGAGATCGTACGTGCCCAATGACTGGCAGGACTCGGGCGAAGGCTTGACCACTTCCACAAGGCCTTGCAAGTGCTGCAGGATCAGTTTGCCGTCGGCCAGGATCATGAATGTCGGATTGTAGTTGTGGCGATCTTGGTAGGACGTCTTCCATTTCAGCGACCCGTCTTTGGCATCGTAACACTGGAAATCGCGAGCGCCATAGCCACTGGTGGAATAGAGATAGCCCTGGTAGAGAATGGGGGTGTCGTAGCCGTTATGGATCGCGCTCCATTTCGCGTGCGCTTTCTCCTCGCCGATCGCGGCGAGCGTGGCCGGCCTGTCTCCGTTGGCGAACAGGACTTGGTCGGCCATGACCAGCGGATCACTATCCGGCTCCCACGCTTCGCCGGAGTGAACCTTCCAAAATGGCTTGCGGTCCGCCAACGTGAAGGCTTGGAACTCCCTACCGACGGTCTCGACGATCACGCAATCCTGCCCGTTCCTGGCAAAGCGGACCGGCGAACTGGCGACCCTGCCGCCCGCGCCGCCGCCGAGTCCCGTCCAGAGAGTTTCGCCCGTGGTCTTGTCCAGCGTCAGGCCCGACTCCAGGATCACCATGTTCCCGATCACGAGTGGGGAAGTGTTATAACCCCAAGACCCCCTGCCCAGTCCCGTGCGGCTCCAGAGCAGCTTCCCGGTTGCCGCATCCAGACACAGCGCGCGGCCGTCTTGCGACACCGCATACAGCCTTCCTTCACATACCGCCGGCGTCGCGTGCGTTCCGGACCACTCAGGGTACCACACCGGGCTCTCTGAGCCGTATTCAGCCGGGACATCGCAGGGGAAAGCATAGCGCCAGATCACCCTGCCGGTCTCGGCGTCCAAGGCCCAGATGGAGTCCTCGCCTTTCTTCAGATCGACCCCCGACGCGTAGACATGGCCACCCGCGACCACCAGGGAAGCAATCGATCGGCCCACATTCACGCGCCACAACTCCGTGGGCGGTGTTTTCGTCCAGTCCAAGGCCAGGCCTGTTTCCGGGGATGTGTTGTCGCGATTGGGGCCGCGCCACTGCCACCAGTCCGCCCCGCCGCCCGGTACCTCCGCGCGGACCGTAAGGGCTGTGAGAAGCATGCCCACAATAACCCACCACCTCTGCACCAAAATTGTCATCATGAGTTGTACCTCGCCATGCAATACCCCTGGCGCAACGAGGGAGTCTTGGGATCTCGCCGTCTGGCAGCAAGTAAACCGAGAATTCCCATTTGCACTGAACGTGGAACGAATCCATGCTCGTTTGGCTATCCATCTTACCATAACGCCCCCGTATCTTGCGCCCGCGAGGATTCTTTTGTGTCCGCCAGACATTTTCGTTCGCCGCGAAACCGCGTCATACCTCTGCCCGTGGGAAAGCAGCAGCTTTCGGGGCTCGGCGGGCGCGGCTTCTCCCAGTTGCCGATCCTCTTGCGGTCCTGCGTAGCGGGCAGGGAGCCTGTATCGAGAATCCTTCCATTTCTGATGCTGGGCTGCTGATTCGCGTCCGCCCCAAACTTCTCCAGCCACAGCCGTCCGAGACCGTCATCTCGGTAATCAAGCACCGCATCGCCGTAGAAAGTGAGGTTTCCAACAACGAACGTACAGACGCCTGTCGTGGGCCAGGAAGAGCCACCCCGCCGTGATGCACGGCGGTCTTCAACGCGCCATCCCAGCTCGGGGCCACAAAATACGGGGAGGCTGACAGTGCTTGCCTGCGGAGGTGGGGTACTTCTCCGCGCGCAATTGCCACAAGCGGGCCAGCAAAATCCTGCGATTCAAATCGCTTGTGGGTCAAGAAAAACCGACAGTTTCCGGGCTTTTGCCATCGGTGGTGCCGTTTCCACGCGGAGGAGGAGGTGACCGACGCACAGAAGACTGGGCAGTCAACTCGCGTGGCTAGCTTCGTATCGTTGGTAGAATCATACCGACTCACTCAAGGATTTCGATGATCGCCGGCATAGGATCTGTTCTAGCCTGCAAATCACGTCGAGCGGAAACGGGTGCCTTTCCACTCGCGCGCGATGTACCCACCGACCCAATAACCGAGGGCCATGATGGTCAAGGACGGATTGAAGCCGCCGTTGGTAACGTGCAGACTTCCATCGGCCACGAAGAGGTTGTCGATTTCATGGATCTGGCCGTATCGGTTCGTCACCGAGGTTTTCGGGTCGTTGCCCATGCGGCAAGTTCCCGCCTGGTGCTGGCCACCGCTGAGTCCCGGGCCGGGCAAGTTGCACCACGTCTGTCTGGCGCCCGCTTCCTTGAGTAGGATTTCGGCCCTCTTGGAAAGAAATCGTGCCGTCTCGATGTCGCTGGCGTGCCGGTGGCCCGAAAGCCGTGCGACAGGGATGCCCCAGTGATCCTTGACGGCCGGATCGACCTGAACGCGGGCGTCGAAGACGGGCATTTCCTGGACCGGCCCCATGACGCGCATCGTGTGCTTGTACCAGCGGCGCTGGAAATCCTTCTCGGGGCGACCCCAGCGCGGCGCCCCCGGCGGCCGAAGGTGGCTGAACAGGTACGGCAGGGCGATGAACTCGTTGGCCAGCATGCCGCCGCCGCGAAGACCCGGATTGCCGTGGTTGAAGTCGCAAAAGGCGATGCAGGCCCCAGGTCCCAGCCCGTCGTAGAGATTCGTGTCGACGAATCCGTTCGCGCCTGTGTAGGCGTGCCCTTGGAGATTTCGCCCCACCCAATCGTTGTTGTTGCCGGCCCCGTGAGGAAACAGTTTTGAGCGGGAGTTCAGCAGCAATCGGGCCGTCTCCGTGGCCGAGGCGGAAACGACGACCACGTCCGCCGTCTGAACGTTCAATCGGCCGGCTGCGTCGAAGTATTTCACACCCTGGGCTCGGCCGTGGTTGTCGACCATGACCTCGCTGACGATCGATTCGGTTCGCAACTCGCAGTGGCCGGTGGCCAGTGCGACCGGTATCACCGTGTTCTGCGTGCCATTCTTGGCATCGATCGGGCAGGCGAAGCCGACACAGTTCATCCTGTGTACGCAGGCCCTGCGCCCACTGTAGGGAACCGAATTGCGGAGCATCGGTATTGGAAACGGATGCCAGCCCAGCCGCTTGGCAGCCGCCTCCAGCATGTCCGCCTCAGTATTGTACGGCATCGCGGGCATCGGGTGCGGCTTTTTGCGCGGTGGCGCAAACGGATTTTGGCTGTCATCGCCCGACACGCCAACCTCCCATTCCGCCTTTTCATAGCAAGGTTCCAGGTCGTCGTAGCTGATTGGCCAGTCCTCGACCGTCGAGCCTGCGAGCAAACCATATGTCGATCGCATCTTGAAATCCTGCGGCATAAAGCGCCAGGCCATCGCCCCGTAGCATACGGTTCCACTGCCGACGCACGCGGCCACGTTGTTGTACGCCCCTTCGCTGGGCCGGACAATCCGCGTCGAGCCGTTCGACTCGACCACGACGCGGCGATAGTTCCGATCGTCCGGGCCATAGCCGTTCCCCAAGACAGTGGTCCGTTGCGAGATCAGTTCATTGTCGCCATGTTCCTTATGGGAAATCCATCGTCCGCGCTCGAACAGGACGACAGACAGCCCGGCCACGGCCAACTCTTTGGCAACCACGCCTCCCCCGGCCCCGGTCCCCACCACAACTGCGTTGACATGTCGATTCGGCACCCTGCGGTTCCTTTCCAAGCTACGGCTTGCCGCCCGAATTTCGAATCGGCAGCGGGTAATAATCGTGATCCAGACCGAGCATTTGATAGCTGACGTAATTGTAGTTTCCGCCGTCCTGCGGGCTTCCGTAGAAGCCCTGTTTGGTGTGCTCCAACACTAGATTGAAGAACTCCGTGCAGGTGGGCGACTTCCAAAGTTCCTGCGGAGCCCGTCCCGCTTCGAGCGAGGCCAGGACTTTCGTTTGGTCGTCCCAACCCAGAGCTTCGAAAGGCTTGCCGAACTGCCGGCGGCATGTCTCCTGCAAGGCGCGAAGACCCGCGCGATACGCTGCCTGGTGTTGCGCATACGGTCCGACCAATTGCCGGTCGATGAATGTGGCAACCCTCGCATCCTTGGCGCCCGGATCCTTATCAGCGGGGATAATCTGTTCGAAAACGGCTTCGACCAACCGCACCTCCTCCGGCGTAAAGAAATGTGTTGCGTCTGCCGGAATGTCGTCGTTCTGGGCACCGGCTGCGAGCCCGCCGCCAGTTAGCGCGCTTGCGGCAACTGCGGAAAGCACTTTTATTACGTCACGGCGAGTGGGAAGGGAGTCCGAGGAAGAATTCTCGTCGGCAGATGAATATTGCATGATCGGGCCCAGCTAGTGATATATCGAACTATCCTACCACAACACCACCTCAGCAGCTAGTAAACCTGCATTGCGTTGATCGCAAGTTTGCTGCCAAGATATGATCAAAGAACCTAGTGCGGATGTGCCCGTCGCGACGAAGCGCTCCAGGCCGGCAAGCGACCGTTCCCGGAATACAGGCAGTAGCCCTGTCTTGCGCCGCTTGCCCACAGAGGTGGGGCACGCCGACGCGTGGTTGAAATTACCTTTGCTGCGGAGGTGGGGGTGACGAATGGCACTAGCTGAAGCGTTGAGTTCTCTGCCAGACTACAACCGCTTGCGTTATCAGCCGAAGCTGGCCTCAGCTGCTTGTGATAGCCTTCCGTAAGCTAGTGCCATTCGTGGGGGTGACCGCCGCAGGTTTTCTTTGCGAAGGATCTCGTCGAGCACATCCTCGACCGTGCGCTGAAACGGGGCCACCGAGTAGGCCCCGCCCACACACGCCATCCGTTTCTGGCCGTTCTTCTCTCCCGGCTTGAGCCGTTTTCCTCGGGGCAGTTCGTCCTTTTGCTTCCTTTGCGGCGCATCAACCTTGCGCATCGGTACGCCCTTGCAATCGCTTGTGGCGACGAGAATCTCAGCTTCTGTTGCGGGATCAACCGAGACTTGTTGGTCGAAGTGGAGATCGGCATGCTCGGGTGCTTGCGCAGCCATATCCTCCAGGCAGTTGACCGACGGAGCAAAGCCGTGGATACCCTCAAGCGTAATCTTCGACTCCTTGTACGATTCCTTCACGAACTGGGTGCCGCTCCACTTCTGCAAAAGATACGACGTATCGCTCTCCGGCATACCCAGTTTCACGTCCAGCGGCACCACCTCCTGGCGTTGCGTTTCCCGCGTGGCGTAGACGTCGCGTGCAAACGGCGTCGGGCCGAAGGCCGAAACATAATCCCGCACACGTCGTTCGGATAACCGCTGAAGCGTCTTCCCCTCGTGCTCAATCAACTCTGGTCGAGGAATGCCCTCCTCTTGTTTCTTGATGTATCCGACGATCATCTCCCGCCTCACTTCGATCAGGCCGCTCCAAGACATCTCCTCGACGACATGCACGGCTTCGCCGTGTTCAGCCGAACGCTGCAGCTTGTTCAGCACCGCCGAAAACGCCTTCGCCGCCTTGCAAAACCGATCCTCAACCTCGATAATCATCTCTCGGGCTCCTGTGGTAGGACATCCGCATGCCCGACGGCGATGGGCTGACTGCCCTGAGCCGCATCAAGCTCGAAAAGCCAAAGCTGCCGGTGCTGCTGTTCTCCGCCTTTGACAATCTTGCCAGCATTGCCCAGGCGATAGACTTGGGTGCCAGCGGTTTCCTGCTGAAGGGTTGCAGCAGGGACGAGTTTCTAAACGCAATTCGGATTGTGGTCGCCGGCGAGAATATCTGGAACAGGAAAAGACGCCAAACTGCAAGCCGTTCTCTGCGAACGTCAGGGCGTGTCGGCACGCTTGAAGCCTCCTTGACCGAACGTGAGAGTGAAGTGCTGCATAAGATCGTCCTTGGGCTCTCCAACGATCAGATCGCCGCTAAGTTGGAAATCACCAGCGAGACCGTCAAGGAACATGTGCAGCACGTTTTCCGGAAGCTCGGCGTCGGTGATCGTACGCAGGCGGCGGTGTGGGCAGTCCGGAATGGTCTGGTGTGAGATCCGGTGGTTGCTCTCGGTCATTCGGAATTCTGCTTGAGGCTCATTTTTTCACGAATGACCTTCGCCAACTCGTCCGCGTCATCTATTCCTACGCGGATGATCTTCCGGCCCAGCGTCAGCTTCACGCAGGCGAAGCCCCAGAGGTTGTAGGTCCAACTGCGGCCTGGGAAGTAATGTATGCACGTGACTGCAACCCCAACCGCATCGTCAAGCCGCACAGGGGGCAAGCAGTTCGTTCACGACGTTTGCACCGCGTTAGACGGTTGCTTCGGTTTTTTGCGGTTGCCGATTTCGCAGAAAATATACGGCCCGTGCGTAAAGGACCAAGCTACAGTACATCCCGAAGCAGACGCAAGGCGAAATTCCATTCAGCCCGTTATCGAGCCTTTGACCGACAGTAAACTCCGCAATCAGGGCCACGATTGCAACAAGTCCCAATGACCGCACGAGCAGCCGCTCGCCCAGCGTCGCCGGGTTGAAGAAGGACTTCCGGAATTCTGCCGGCAGCATAATGAGCAGGAGGGTCGACAAGAGGGCCATCGCAAAACACGACAGAATCGCAACCATTTTAAGATCCTCTGAAGGGTTTGAATGCCAAGAGCAATCTAAGGCCGCAGCATCTTGCGGGCTGTACACCCAAAGGCTTGGGACAAATACATCTTGATAAGGGCCGAGACCGATTCGGCTGGACGTGGTCTTGCAGTTCGTAAATGCTGTTTGAACCGCATATTAAACGTAGGTCGCCTTTTTGATAAAGTCAAGAAACGTGGTCTTCCCGATTATGGAATACCACCCTTTCGTCACTTTGTCGGCATTGTCGCCTTGGGTATCGGCCAAGATCGCCAGCGTGACGGTGAACCGGACGTGGTGCCAGCGGCCCGGTTGTGTGCCAGCGGAGTTCTGTACGCATTAGGTCGAACGGAAACGAGATTGAAATGAAGTTCCCCACGGCGGTCACGATCTGCCCAAGAAATGGAATGGGCGGATTATCTTTGCTATCTTGCCTAACTTATTGCGAACCGATGGCTGTTTACAGCCGTATAGAATTCTGTGGAAACAAGGGAGAAAAATCATGGAAAACCGCATCAACCAATACGAGAACTAGGGTAGGGAACGTGAAGATCGTCGGCGGGAGCCGCAGCCCATTGCCGCGATCCTGGCCGAACTCTTTGCCCAATATCAGGTCCGTTTCCCCGAGGTCCGTATTGCCGTTGTCCAGTCGCCCGCCGTCGCCGCTTAACCCCCATTTTTCGTAAAGGAAGAGCATCATGCTCGTACTCAGCCGCCACGAGAATGAAGCTATCGTGATCGACGGCCAGATCAAAGTGACCATCGTGGAGATCAGGGGCCACTAAATCCGCCTTGGGATCGAGGCCCCCAAGGATGTCGTCGTTCGGCGGGGAGAACTCGTCGCCTCGGTCAAAGAGTTGGGATTGGCCGTGGCCTGAAATCGTCTATGCGGCCCGCAGACGGCACGAAATAGATCGAGCGGTCCCCTTTGCTGCCGAAATAAACTGCGCAAGATGCCACTGTTGGCACTATTTTTCGGTCGGCGGCAACCGCACATTCCTACGCAACTTGCTCTTCATTGCCAAATCCGCACCAGAAATCCTGTCGGTCCTCTTGAATTTGGCGGAGCCGTGAGTAACATTCTTTATCCCAGATAAATCGGGAAGTCGGTGGCACGGAGGTCTTGAGTTGGCAATAGTCCAAAGCCCAACGGAAGGCCAGCACGATGAACGCCTCTTTGCTCCAGACGGCCCCGTGCATTTTGCGTGGTGAACTGCTTCCCGTGGAACTGACGATCCACGATCATTACGGGCGGGAAACGCGGGTCGTCCTCGGCAGATTGCCCGCCATTATCGGGCGAGACGAGTGTGCCGACGTGCCGCTAATCGACCCCTGGATCAGCCGCAGGCATTGCGAGATCGACCGAATTGGCGATGTCCTAGTCGTGCGTGATCTTGATTCCAAGAATGGCATTTTCATGTATGGCCATCGCGTGAATGAATGGCACGTTCCACCAGGAGAACGATTCACCATTGGGCAAACTGAAATCGTCGCTCGGTACGCTGAGGGGGCAATTGAAGATGAGGCCATCGAGCAGCAGAAGCATGGACCATCGCGGAATTGCACCCGCGATACTGCGGAGCTTCTTTACTGAAATCAATTAGCCGCTAGTCCTTGTAGTCAATCTCGAATTCGGCGTCAAATTGCTGGGCCAAGGCCTCGATGGCTTCTTTGGCCTGACGGCCTTTTGCAGACAAGAGAAGTTCGGTGCCCTGAGTGGCCGCGAGCAACATCACATCGAAGATGCTGGTGGCATCGGCTACCTGACTGCCATTCTGGATCGTCACCTGAGCGTCGTATTTACGCACCGTCTTGATGATGACGTTGGCGGGCCGAGCATGGAGGCCATGCGGATTGGTGACGGTGACGACTCGGGTAAAGGTTTCTGCGGACATTTTTCACCTTGGCAAGTGTACCGCAGCCGACAAGAAAAGCAACCCATTGCGGCTGCCACAGCCATTCGTTTCGTACCCATGCCAATGACGAGGTAGCGGACATGGGGGAAAGGTGCATGTAGTCCCGAACCTGCTGTGGCCCGTTGTCGCTGATCTCGCCCGCGATGCCGCCATTGGCGATCGCCAGCCCCAGCGGCACGCAGAGCTCGTGCAAGAATTGCGGATAAGTCTGATAGCCGATGCGCCGGCCTTTAGAATCTAGACAGAACTGAGTATGGTACCTCGTTCCCAGCCATCGGGATTCTATTCGCCTGCTCATGAAAGCCCTCCTTCCGCCAAGACGAGTTGTCAGCAAGGTCAATCGAGTTATCAGATGACGTATGATGGCTCAATTGGCCGTCGCGAGCTGTGCCCGGGCGCCCTCCAAGCGATCGGCCAGCAGCCGGATCACCTGGGTCGAAAGCCGATAGCCGAGCAACGGATCGCGCTCGCACAACTCACGGAGCGGCTGGGCCTGGATACGTATCAGCCGGGTGGGCTTGAGCGTGGTGGCGATGCCTGTCATCTTGTGCGGTGCGACCAGGGCCGACCAGCCCAGGATGTCGCCGGCGATGAGTGTGTCGACCACGTACGACTCGCCACTGCCCAGCGGATAGCGGATGTCGACCTCGCCCTCGACGATCAGGCTCAGGGTGTCGGCGGGGTCGCCCTCGCCGAAGAGCTGCCGCCCGGCCGGCACACACTCTTCCCTGGCAATCGTGGCCAAGGCTTTGAGGCTTTCCTCGCCGACGGGAGAGAAACAATTGAAACGTCGCAACATTTCGGGTGATACCATGTTCTTTTTCTCCTTATAGGAACTGCGAAAACCGCTGGACGACCTGTCCTTGCCAGTCTCGCAGAACGACCTCCAACGGCATCTGGCCAGGTAAACTGTGGGTGGCGCAACCGAAGCACGGATCGTAGGCCCGGAAGGCCATCTCCACCATGTTCAGCAGCCCTTCCGTCACGACCTTGCCTTTGCAGATCAACGCCTGCGCAGCCTTCTTCACGGACATGGAGATGGGGGCATTGTTGTTCGTCGTGCCGACGACCAGGTTAATCTTCGTCAGGATGCCGCGCTCATCAGTTGTGTAGTGGTGCGTGAGAGTGCCGCGCGGCGCCTCGACACAGCCAATGCCCTCGGTCGGCGTTTGAGTAGGCAGAATCCTGTATTCATCGCTGGTGATCTCCGGATCACCGGCCAGTTCCACCCAGTGCTCGGCGGCATACAGCAACTCGATCAGCCGGGCCCAGTGGGTGGCCAGCGTGTGGTGAACCGGCTTGCCGCCCAAGGCCTCGTAGAACTTCTCGTACTCGGCCTGGGCCAGCGGTGTAGCCATGCCGTCGGCAACGTTCAGTCGCGACAGCGGCGTGGCCTTGTATACGCCGGAATCGATGCCGTCGACAAGCCCTTTCCAGCCGACTTTCTTCAAGTAGGGAAACTTCAGGTAGGTCCAAGGCTCGACGCGCTCGGCAACGTACTCCTGGTACTCCCTGGCGTCGTACTTGGCGTGCTCTCGGCCGTCGGGGCCGACAACGCGGATCTTGCCATCGTAGAAGTTCACGTAGTTGTTTTCATCGACCGTGCCCATGTTGTAGGTGCGGTGGACGTAGATGTCGCCGGTGATGAGCTTCACGTAATCGCTGTTCTTCAACACCAGGTCGCGGAACACCTGCAGTGAGAACTTGGCGAACTCGACGGCCTCGCGTCCGCGGGCCTCAATCTCCTTGCGTTGCTCCTCGTCGATCCCGCAACTGACGCCGCCGGGCAGGCCCCAATTGGGATGGACCCGCCGGCCGCCCATCATCTTGATCAGCTCGTGCCCGTCGCGCCGCATCTTGAGGACCTTGCCGGCCACGTCCATGCCGACTTTGGCAATGACCCCCAAAATGTTCCGCTGTGCGGCCGGGGCGGTTGGGCCGACGACGAAGTCCGGCCCGCCCAAGGCATAGAAATGCGTCGTATGGTCGGTGGCGTAGAAGATGCTGTAAAACAGCGCGCGGAGCTTCTTGGCCGCCGGCGGCGGATCGACGTGGAACAGGTCGTCCAGGGCCTTGGTGGCCGCCATGTGGTGCGCCTCGGGGCATACGCCGCAGATCCGCGCGGTGAGGTTGGGCATGTCCTCGGCCTGGCGCCCCACGCAGAACTGCTCGAAGCCGCGGAGTTCAGGGATCTGCAGGTAGACGTTCTCGACGTCCCCCTCGTCGTTGAGGAAAATGTCGATCTTGCCGTGGCCTTCCAGGCGGGTAACCGGGTCGATGGAAATGCGTTTCATGGGGTTCGTCGGCAAGGTAGTGGTTGTGGATG
>Ga0181520_10005045_pt1 | contig 21429 bp, 15 predicted proteins | sample PEATcosm2014_Bin_29_FD_132451 | JGI IMG/M metagenome (GOLD analysis project Ga0181520, IMG submission 132451) | Peatland microbial communities from MTU Mesocosm Facility, Houghton, MI, USA - PEATcosm2014_Bin02_30_metaG | ecosystem: Environmental > Terrestrial > Soil > Wetlands > Peat | place... | reverse complement strand
TGTCGTGCTGACATCTCGAATCGCATTGGCATCTGCCCTCCTGTTCAGCGCCTGCGGCGCGCTTGCGGCCGACGGCGATCTTCCGTCCGCAGAGACCATACTGGACCGGTTTATTCAAGCTACCGGCGGCCGCGCCGCTTACGAGAAGCGGCGGTCGGAGTACATGGTGCAGGATATCGAGATCGTGAACACGCCGATCAAAGGCACCGTCACCACTTACAAGCAGGCGCCAAGCAGGAGTTACATGGAATTGGATCTTCCCATGATCGGTAAGTTCCGCCAGGGGTCGGATGGCAAGATTGCCTGGAGCATCACCCCCATGGATGGAGCCAAGCTCCTCGAAGGCGAACAACTGGAGCAGGCGCTCAGGGCGGCGCGGTACAACGGTGATTTGTACTGGCGCGAGCTTTGCAAACGGGTCGAGACCGTGGGCACGGAAGACGTCGATGGCAAGCCGGCTTACATCGTAGTGAGAACGTATAAGGTGGGCAAGCCGATTACCGACTACTACGATGCAGCCAGCAACCTCCTGGTGAAAGGCATTGCGAAGCAACAGACGCCAAACGGGGAGGTCCGCTCGGAAATCCTGGTCAGCGACTACCGCACGGAAGGCGGCATTCTGATCCCGCACAAGATCGTGATGAAGTCTCCCAATGACGAGCGGATCATGACGGTCCGCACCGTCACCGTCAACCAGGAGGCTCCGCCGGGGACCTTCGATATTCCTGACGCCGTGCAAGCACTGCTCAAGAAGCCGTAAGTTGCTTATTCGTCCTGATCGTCGTCGTCATCTCCCTTATTCGGGGGAGTGGGCATGAGTAGGCCGACGTTTCGGGTAGCCTGGAGCGAAACTGCCTCGTGCGCTTCCACGCTGCCGTCCGAGTGATAGGTCAAACGGACCAGCCGCGTGGTTGGCTCGTCTTTCCCTCGCCAGTTCACGCGCGGAAATGCGGCCCGCGCCACATCGCGCGTGGCCGGCTCCTGGAGAGCCGCTTCCGGATCCAGCAGCGTGCAGGCCTGCGCTACGCCCGCCGGCGAAACCGAGCAGGCGAGCAGCAACTGCCGCTCCGGCATCGTGCGCGCGCCCGCCGCCGGGCCGAGTGGAAGCCACTTCCATCCGTCCGCATCGATTGACGGCCTGACCTGTTCGACGGCCTTGGCAATGGCGGTCGGCACCTCGAGCGTGCGGTCGCCGGCGAGCACCTGCGCGTCCACCTGCGCTTGCGCCGCGCCTTGCCAGTCGCCGAGTGCCATCGCGGCGTCACGGAGGTCCAGTAGCAGATCCTCTTCGGCCACCAGCGCCGCGGCCGTCCGGAGCGCTTCGGCCGCGGGCTTGAGCTGCTTCATGCGGAGCCGCGTGCGGCCAATTGCCTCGAGGTTAGCGGCCAGCAACTGCTGGGCAACCACCCCGGTCGGCCAGTCGGCGAGTTCGCGAGTGGCGTCGAACGCCTCCTCGCCATGGCTCAGCGATCCTTGCGCCATGGTCAGGGCGTAATCCAGGGCCGCCCCGCAGCCAGCCAGACTCCAGGCGATAGGGGTCGCCGCCTGCGGACAATACTCCAAGGTTTGCAGAAACTCTTGCTTCGCTCCCTCGAGGTTGCCCTGGCAAGCCTTCGTCAGCCCCAGGTCCTCGAGAACCTCCCAGGATTTCGGCTCGATCTTCAAGGCGTGCAGGAGGTGCGGCTCCGCCTCGGCCCAGTTCCCAAGTTCCACATAGCTGTGCCCCAGGTCGCGCAGCGCGTTGTAATTCTCGGGATCGACGGCGAGCTGCCGCTGGAACGACTCAATCGCTTCCCGGTAACGCTTGGCGTTGCTCAGCAGCTTGCCGCGACTGTCGTAGGCCCACTGATCCTTGGGATTCACCTCGATCTGCCGACCGTAAGCCCGCAGCGCTTCCTCGCGCATGCCGTAGGTTTCGTAAACGCGGCCCAGGTTGTACCAGGAGTATTGAGAGTCGGGGAACTTCTCGGTCGCGTACTCAAGAATCACGCGCGCCAGTTGCACGTCCGAATCCAATGCGTCATAGCCTCGGCGGTCCAACTCCCACTGTTCTTTGTTCTTGAGAGCCGCCTCCACATCGATGGTTCCGGTGTGCTCGAACACCTGGCTCCGGCGCAAATCGAGCGCAATAGCGGTATCCAGGCTCTCGGCATCCGCTTGCGATGCGCCGCGCCGCTCGACGGCGCGGCGGATACGCAGCACATTGTCCTCGAATGCGGCGGAAACCTCGATGCTTCCGGCCGCCAATTTCCGTTCGACCGGCGGAAGCGGGATGGGCCGGTACTCGGGCGGCAGCCGCAGCTCGAAAATCTCCTCTCCGCGCACCGGCGGGTTCAGCAGCGTGGAGTGCTCCGGGGACGAGCAATGGCAATCCGGACCGTAATTGATTGCCTGGAAGTCCACCGCAGTGCGCCGTGCGATCGTCGGCAGGAAATTTGGCAAATAGCGCGGCATCTCGATGACCAGCGGCCCGCGAAGGTCATAGAGGCCCTCCAGAGCGCGGGCCATCCGGGACTCGTACCGGGAAACATGCACCAGCAGCTCGCGCACTTGTGCGGAGGCATCGCCCACGAGAAACGCCTGGCGCAGCGCTACCTCCGCGTCTCCCTGCATTTCCACGCGCAGGTTGGCGGAGGCATTTCCGTCGGGCTGCAACTCGCCCTTCCATGTGGCGTGCACCCAGTTCAGATCCGAGGGCGCCGGCGGAATCTGCAGGATGCGGCTGCCGCGGCCCGATACCAGCAGCGCATTCCGCCCTCGCAGTTCGGACGGCAACACGCCGGGCCGGGCCACGCCCCAGCTTGGGTCAAGCCAGGTCCATCCCTTGTCCTTCGGAATTGCCGAGAGCACGCGCTCGAACTGGCCGGGGCTGGGGAACTCGACATCGAAGGGCGAGGCAGCCACGAACACCAGGTCGCATGAGATGCTCTCGGTTGCCAGCAGGGCCGCGAGCAGCCCGTGCTTGGAGAATGCGTTGCCTTCGTTCGCGGTCAAAGTCTGGCGAGGCGAGGCGGCGCGGAAACCGGAGGAATCGAGCGGCTCGTCCAGCAAATGCACGCCCTGCGCCACGCGCATGTACAGCGTTTCAATAGCGTCTGACTTGGGGGCTTCGGCCAGCAGATGCTGGGCCTGCTCGCGCAACCACGCGGCGTCGGCCGCCGGCTGCCGGCTGCGCAGCCAATCTCCCACTTCAGTCCAGGTATTGAATGTGCTCATGCCGATCCAGGGCACCGGGCTCATCTGTGCCGCGCTGTTCACGAGTTGCCAGACATGCACGCCGGGTTGCGTTTCGCGATGGCCCGCCTGGTGCCAAAGATCGGAGTTGATCTCGCCCGTTTCCGGAAGCCGCACCGTCCATTGCCCGGCGATCACCGGCAAATCGAAGACCGGAGCGAGATTCGCCCACCACTTAGCTTGCTCGGCCGCCGGGTAGCGGACGCGCACTTCCGAAAAGATGCGGTCCCCGGAATGAAGACCGGGCACGGCGTACGCGCGGAACCCCGAGCCGGTGCGCGGCAGCTCCTGGAGCTGGGCGGTATCCAGTTGCCGTTCGCCGCCGCCGCTTTCGCCGACGCGCGCCGAGACCAGTTGGACTTCCCCATCTTCCCGCCGCAGCGGAACCAAGATCTGGCCGGCCCACTGAGCGCCGGTTTCCGATTGGATGCGCACGCACGCGCGCCGAGTCTCTTCCAGGCTGCCGTTGGCGGCGATGCGGTGTTCGATCTCCAGCTTTTCGTAAACCGCCGGGAAGGATGCGAACTCGTCCGCCGCCAGCGCGATCCCCAACGCAAAACCGGCCACCACCCAGGCGAGTCTCATCGCTCCTCCTTCGGCAAACGGATTTCGAGAGTGCGGCTCGGCCCCACGTCCGCGGCCAGCGAATATAAGCGGCCGCGATCACTAAGCAATTGGAGCAACAGCCGTCCCGGACCCGCGCCCGGCAATTCCGCCTTACCGTTGCGCACCGGCACCAGAGCGTGCGGCATTGGCTCCGCAAACTCAGGCTCCTCGGACATCCACCCTCCCCAAGCCGGGACATCCACATAAAGCAGCGCGCCTGGCAAAGGCCGCCCATCGGCGCCCAAAATACCGATCTTCAGTGGCGGGCCGGCATAGGGCGGCGGATCTCTCCACTCAAGCGTGCGGCCCGCTTCCAGCACCACGGGGACGCCGCTCCCAGGGCGTTGGGCCTGCGTATCGGGCGCCAGCATCCACGCGTAGTACTTGCCCGTAGGCAGTCCCTGGAATTCATAGCGCTCGCCTTCAGCCGACTCGACCGGACTGAGCACCAGATTCCAGCCACCGGGCTCGGCAGCGCGCAGGATCAGAAGCCCGGATCTCTCGTCGCCGGTCAAGTGCAGGACGCCCGCGAGCGAAGCTGTAAGCGGCGGGACGCTCAGCGTAGCGCTGCCCCCTTCCGGTACCTCGATCTCGCGATCCAGCCAGTGGCTGGCATCTTCTCTACTGGCTCGCACACGGTAACGTCCCGCGATGCCTAACCGCAACACGGCAACGCCCCGATTCGTCTGCGCCTGAACGATATCCTCCGCGCTGCGAGTCCATGACGGCATGGCATCCACTCTCCAGGTATGGTCCGGATCTGGAATCGTGATCCGGATTTCCGCGCCGCGACTCACGCCAAGGGATACGCGTGTGGTTTGTCCGCCGATGGCCGTGGCCCGCGCCACGCCTGTCACGCGGCCTGCTTCGTCAGATGCAAGAAGCTCGTATTTCGCGGGAGCGACTGATACCGTCGCCGGGCTCCGCTCCACCGCGATTGCGGCCGCCGTTTGATCGCCGCCTTCTGGTGTCACGCGCACCCTCTGTCCGCGCACCAGGCCGGCCATCTCCAGCACGGCCGATTCCGGGGTAAGGTCGATGACCAGCGGCGCGCCCGCGCGCCACAACGCGCGGCCAGTGCGATATCCGCGCGCGTAAACCAGCACGCCGTACTGTCCTTCCACCTCGCCGGCCAGCCGCAGCCTGCCGTCCAGACCTGTCGTGTAGCTAACCGGCAGTGCGGGCTCCAGCTCGCTCGAATCCTCGATCCGCACGATCTCCACCACGGCCGCCAGCGGCTTCCCCGCCGCGCGCACCTCGAGCGTGCGGACCGGCCCGCGCTTGAAACGGAACCGCTGGACAATGGGCGCGGGCGCAGCCAGCGGCGGTCCCGGAAGGGCGACACGCGAAAAAACCGGGAAATAGCCCGGAAGCTCGGCGACCAACTGGATGGAAGAACTCCCGGCTGCGAGAGGTGGAGCGATCCACGTTCGCCCGCGGCCAAGCGTTCTCCAGCCCAGAGCGCCGCTCCAGCGTACTCGTGCCTGCGCCGCCGCCGCAGCGTCCGGCCCTTCCACCACTGCTTCTACCGAAAGGGCGGAGCCGGCTTGGAGGTCGGTGTCCGAGGAGCGGCTCTCGTCCGCCCCTGTGATCCGAAACGTAGCGGTCGCGCCCCGCGGCACTTCGGCGCGGTATCGTCCGGCAGCATCCGTGAAGACGATCTGCGACGCTCCGTTATCGCTGCCGGTGACATCGCTCTGAACCACCACCGCGGCGCCGTCGATGGGCGAGCCATCCGCGGTGCGCACGATTCCCTCGATGGTTTGCGAGGTTGGCGTCTCCCAGGGGTGAATCATCTCCACGATTTCGAGTTTGCGATTCTCGTCCGGGCCGGAGGGAATCTGCGCCACCAGCACGCGGTTCCGGCTGCCTTGATCGAGCGCGAGCCGGGCTGTGTACGTGGCCTCCTTGTATTCGATTTCGAGTTTCGCCCGATCATAGGGAAGGCGGTCCACCGTGAAGACCCCGTCGGCATACGAGGTCACCACATCCCGCGACTCCAGTGCATCCGGCCTCACGGACAGCCGAAGCTCTGTTGGATCGCCACGAAAGACCTGCCCCGGCGCCGTTTCGACCACCACGCGCAGCGCCGCGCCGGGCTTGAGGCGGATCTCGCCAGCCTGGTAGACGCCGCTCACATCCGCGATCTGGAACGTCGCCGGAAGCCAGCCGGCCGGCGGATCGACCATGCCCTGCAGGTCGCCATCGTAGCTCACGTCGGGGAATTCGAAATCGCCATGCGGGCCGGTACGCGTTTCGTAGAGCGCGATCGAGGTGAATGGCGGTGCGACCAACCGCACCGTGGCGCCAGCCAGCGCCATGCCGTGCACATTCACGACGCGGCCCTCGACTCGCATGTGGTGAATGCCCGGAATCTCCCAGTCCGTGACGCTCACGATCCGGACCTGCGCCAGCCCCAGCACCGGAAGCAGAACCAGCGAAAGCGGGAATCTCACCATTCCAGGTAGCGTACCGCAATTTCACCCCGCGCGCTCCGAAACCGGAGACCCGGTGCGCGGTCTCCACTCCGGCTCCCGCCGTGCGGAACCGCGCGAGCGCCAACGTGCTTGGCACACAGAGCTTCCAAACCTGCGTATTGAGGTGTAAAGCTCTCCATGCTCGCAACCGGAAACGCACGGTGGTGGAGAAACGGGAAGCCGACAAATGGCGAGAAGGTTTTGTATCTCCATCCGGCGCAAGGCGAAGTCGACGGTTGCGCTGCAGGACGAAATCATCGACCGAACGGAGCAGACCGCGTGCTGAAATCAGCAGCGCCGAAGTCGGCCATGATGTTCAAGGGCTGTTCGGAGAGCGTGCCCAACTGCGCCGACGCGTCCCCGGCGGCTTGCCGATCGGCTCAATCGGGCAGAGACGCATTTGTCCGCGACATTACCGCTGCGCCAGCGCGCTGACAGCGGTGTGGGTGCCGGCGGGCGGGGCCGCTAGTGTCAGGGCAATCGTCGCCAGGCTCGTGGCCGCCGCCGAGATCCATTGGTCTACGCCATGCGGGAATCCGTTGTCGAAATACGGCTGGAATCCCGCGGCGCGCGAACGCACGTGCCACGACCCATCCTCGAGTTGCGTGTTCAGCAGGTACTGAACGCCCCTCTGGTAAGCCGGGTCGGAAACCGGCAGCCCCGAACTCTGCAGCGCAATCATCGCCAGACCGGTAGTGTACGCACCGCTCTGCATCGAAGGGATGTCGGGCCACCCGCCGTCGGAGCGCTGCGCCGCCAGCAAGTCGCGGCGCGCCTCGAGAACGGCGTCCTTGCTCATGCCACCCCAGACCAGGCCCTGTAGCCGCCAGGCCAGGTCGTAATTGGTCCTGGGCCGGAATTCGCCGATCCATGCGGCCGCCAGGTGGATCGATTTTGCGTAAGCCGCCTTGTCCACGCGAGGGGTGTACAGTTGCAGACCGCGCATGGAAAGCACGGTCTGCCCGAGAACGTCGGCGCACAGCGGCGGCCTCGCTTCGGGACCGAAGGCCCAGTGGCCGTCCGCCATCTGGTGCGTCTGAATGTACATTGCAACGGCATCCGTACTGAGATCGGGCTGGTAGCCCTCTGCATCCAGCCCCAAAAGAACATAGGCCAGAATCGCCGGACCGGCGTTGAGCCCCGGGATGAAGAAGCCCTGATGCAGAAGGTCGCGGACGCCTCCGAGCGCCCCCGCATTGACCTTCACCTGCCGGGCCGATGTCTGCTCATCGACCGGAAAGCCGCTCTTGCGCGCCAGCGCGACCGTCATGGCTGCCAGGCTCTGGTTGTGGCAGGAAAAGCATCCCGACTTGGGTACGAAGCTTGCGTCGGTTCGTTGCAGCAGCGGCAGGCTGGTCGGTATGGCGGCCTGGATCGTATTGCCGCGCCGCATCGATGCCGGTAGTGTCGATGCCGCCGGAACCCCGCTGGTGGCCCCGGATTTCAAGAGAAGGTCGACCACCGCCGTGTCGCCGTGGAGTTTCGCCAGATCGAGCGCCGTGAGGCCCGAATCGCCGGATCGCGGATGCTGGCTCTTGGCGTTGACGTCGGCTTTCTTCTCAATCAGCATCTTGATCTGCTCCACAGGAAGCAGGTCGGACACCGCGGCGTACATCAGCGCCGTGCGGCCGGTCGGATCGGGGGCGTTCACTTGGGCGCCGTGCTGGAGCAACAGCCGGATCAAACCGGGATTATCCAGAACCGCCACCGCTTGCAGCGCGATCGTGTATTGCATCGCGTCCAGATTGCGGGCCACCAGCAGATCGATGCACTTGGTGCAATCCGCTCCCGCCGCGTTCGCCAGCGCGAATCCGGCGATATCTTTGAAATCGGCGCCGTGCTCGAGCAGCGCCTGCATGATATCCGCATCGCCGGCCAGCGAAGCTTCCAGCAACGGCGACGACTTGGCGCTGGGATTCGACGTGGGATTGGGATTCGCGTCGTGGGCCAGCAGCAGCTTCACGATTGGCGCGCCGCCGGGCCGTCCCGCCGCGACCATCAGAGGTGTCCGTGCGTCGTCCGAACACGCATTCACGTCCGCGCCGTGAGCCAACAGAACTCGGGTTTTCTCCAGATCGAGTGCAGCCCACATCAGTGCGGTGGCCCCTGCGTCATTGCGTTTGTTGGGATCGGCGCCCTGCCCGATCAGCCGCTCCAGCGTCGCCGCGTCGGTATAGAGGACGGCGTACATGAACGGCGTCGAACCCTCCGGCCCGCGCGCGTTCAGAAGTTTGGGATCCTCCGCCAGCATCTTGTCGAACGCCTGCCGGTCGGCCGCGCGCAACGTCTCCACCATCGAGATCGCCTTCGGATTCAACGGCGGCAAATCGACCTCGTTCGCCAAAGAGTCCGGCCATTCCGCGCCCTGCTCGATCCACGCTTTGATGATCTGAATCTGCTCCGGGTGGAGCGGGCCTGTAGGCGGCATCTGCAATCCAAAATCGGATCCAGTCAATCGGTGATACAGAAAGCTGTTCTCAATGCTGCCCGGCATCACCCGCCGCGAGCCTGGCTTCATCACCGAGCTTCTGCGGTCGACGCGCAGCCCGTTGTTCTGTATCGTCGGCCCATGGCAGCCGATGCAATTCTGACGGAAAACCGGCTGCACGTCGCGCGCGAAATCCACTTTGGCCGGTGTTTGAGAAAACACCTGCGGAACCAGGCAAACGGCCGCCGCTGCCGAAGCGGCAAATGACCTGAGCATACCCCTCCAGGAAACCCCTGCCTCCCCTTGGCTTGAGGTTTGGTTGAGTATACACCAAAACAGCCTTTCTGTTGGTGGCGCGTTGGACCCGTTCACCGGTCCGGCCGGAATCGGGAAGTCGCGTTTGGCGCAGCCTGGCACAGAAAACCTGCCAAGACGGGTGGGCCGTTCTGTACCGGCCCGCCCCTAAGTTGTTCCGCGACCCGCCGATCAGTCGCTCCGTCGGCGCTGGGTGGCTATAACGCCTGTTAAATCTTTGAGATCAGCGCACTTGGGCCCAGCCGCAGCAGAAACCGCCATGCGTGGGGTGGCGTAACACATATAAACTCCACACGGCAGCGGGCGCCAACGGCGAGCCAGCCTCGCTTACGTTTCTTGTCAAGCGGTGCGCGAGAGGATACAGTAATAAAGAAGCCGAATAGCCTGAATTGCCGAAGTGGATCCACGTGACAGGCAGAGCTGAAGAGCGGCCTGATCCTCTCGGAGTTTTCGGAAATGGGAGCATGATCTGGCCGAGAATTCCCGGACTGCCCAAGGGTCGCCCCCCCTGGCAGTTCCCACGCTCGTGCGGCAGCCGTCCCGGCCCATGGTGACGTCAGCCTTCACCCGCACCAGTGCCAACTTGAAAACACCGTGTCAAAGGCGCTTGAAAGGCACATCGTGGACACACACTTAGACCCGACCGAGCGCACGCAGGCGGAGGAGTCGCTGAAGGAAAGTGACTTCCGGCTGCGCACGCTGAGTGACAACCTGCCGGAGGGCGCGATCTACCGGTACCGTCACGACATCCGTGGCGAACCCCACATCGATTTCATCAGCGCTGGCATCGAACGGCTCACAGGTGTGCCGGCGGCTGAGTTTATGGCCGACGCTCGCACGATGATTCGAAATATCCTGCCTGAAGACCGCAATCGACTGAACGACGCGATCATGACGTCGCGCGAGCGGTTGACGCGGTTCGAAGTGGAGGTGCGCCACAGGCACCGAACAACCGGAGAAACCCGCTGGTCGCTGATGCGCTCGACACCAACCCGCAATCCGGATGGCTCCACGACGTGGGATGGCATCGAACTCGATATCACCGAGCGCAAGCGGGCGGAAGAGAAGATGGCCTGGCTGGCGTCGTTCCCCGAGCGGAACGCAAATCCAATCGCAGAGATCGATCCGTTGGCAGGCGTGGTCCAGTTTGTCAATGCGGCGGGCCGGCGGCTTTTTCCGGACCTCCAGGAACGCGGGATTTCCCATCCCTGGCTGGCGGGACTGGAGCAGGTGGCGGAGACGTTGGCCAAGGGAAATCGGGATAGCTTTCGCAGGGAGGTCATGGTTGGCGGCCATTGTTATGAGCAAACCGTCAATTACATCGCGGAGCAGGAGCGGCTGCGAATCTACGGCACCGATATCACGGAGCGCAGGCTGGCGGAAGAAGTGCTGCGAGAGAGTGTACGCCGCGAACGCTTTCTGGCGGGAATTCTAGAAACCTCCGAACAGCCTTTCGCGATTGGTTATCCGGACGGACGGCTGGGAATCTGCAACCGCGCATATTGTGAACTGACCGGCTACAGCGCGGAAGAGTTGCAGAGTGTTTCGTGGACGGCGCCGCTGACTCCTCCCGAGTGGACCGCAAAGGAAATGGCGGCGCTGGCCGAACTCGAGCGGACCGGGAAGCCGGTCCGGTACGAGAAGGAGTACGTGAGGAAGGACGGGCGGCGCGTGCCGGTGGAACTGTTGGTTCACGCAGTTCGCGGCGAATCCGGCCAGACGGAATTCTACTACTGCTTCCTTGCCGATATCACGGAGCGCAAGCGGATCGACGAGGCCCTCCGAAGATCGCGCGACGAATTGGAGCTGAATGTCCGGGAACGGACCGAAGAGCTCTCCAACGCGAACAGAACCCTAGCGGCGCAAGTCGAAGAGCGGGAGCGGGCGCAGGCTGCGCTGCACGAGAGTGAAGCCGCGTTTCGAACGCTGGCCGAGTCCGTTCCGCAATTGGTCTGGATCTGCAATCCCGATGGCCTGAATGTCTATTTCAACCAGCGCTGGGTGGAATACACGGGGCTGACGTTGGAGGAGAGCTACGGCAGGGGCTGGAATACGCCTTTTCACCCGGACGACAAGCAGGCTGCCTGGCGGGCCTGGAATCACGCAGTCGAAAGCGGCGATACATACCGCGTCGAGAGCCGGCTGCGGGGGGCGGACGGCAGCTACCGTTGGTTTTTGATGCGGGGAGTGCCCTCGCGCGACGGCGCCGGCCAGATCGTCAAATGGTTCGGGACCTGCACCGATATCGACGATCTGAAGCGGGCCGAACAAGAAGCTCGATCAGCCAGGGAACGGCTTGCGTTGGCGTTGAAGGTGGGGCATTCCGGCACCTTCGAGTGGGACATCCGCAACAACGTGAACGTCTGGACACCCGAAGTCGAAGAGCTGTACGGACTCCAACCCGGGACGTTTGGTGGGAGGTATGAGGACTGGGAGGCGTTGGTGCTCCCCGAAGATCTGCCGCGGGCCCGTGCTTGTTTGGAAGAATCGCTGAAAACCGGCGAGTTCTTTTCGGAATGGCGGATCCGCCATGTCGGAAGCGGCGAAATCCGCTGGATTGTGGCGAACGCTAAAGTGTCCTTCGATGAGGAAGGACGGCCCCTTCGCATGATCGGGTTCAACCGGGATATTACCGACCGCAAGCACGCGGAACAGGAAGTGCTGCGCCTGAACCAGGACCTGGAGCACCGCGTGGCGGAGCGGACCATCCAACTCGAACGCACCGCCACCGAACTGGAGAAACGCAATCGGGAAGTGGAGCGCGTGAACCAGACGAAGACCGAGTTTCTGGCGCGCAGCAGCCACGAACTCCGAACGCCGCTCAACGCTATCGTCGGCTATGCCGACCTCCTCAGCGAGCAGTCCGCCGGACCCCTGCCTCCGCCATACCCGCGATTCGTCGCCAATATCCAGGAGGGCGCCCGCCACTTGCTCGATATGGTCAACGATCTCCTGGACATTTCGCGAATCGAAGCGGGCCGCATCGAGTTGAACCTCGAGAGATTCGACATTTCCGCCGCACTGGACGAGGTCCTGTCCGTCATCACACCCTTGGCGGCGATCAAGAGCATCTGCCTCGACAACTGGATTGCTTGCGGCACGGCCGTGGTGGCAGACCGGGTGCGGTTCAAACAGATCCTCTACAACCTGCTGAGCAACGCCGTGAAGTTCACGCCGGAGGAGGGCCGGGTCTGGATCGAGACCGCCATGGATGGAGAGGTAATCACCATTTGTGTGGGCGATACGGGAATTGGGATCGCGCCTGGCGACCAGGAAGCCATTTTTGAGGAATTCCACCAGGTGGCGTCCGCAAGAAAGTTGGCAGCGGCGGGTAGCGGATTGGGCCTGGCGATCACCCGCAAACTAGCTCGACTTCACGGCGGTGATGTTCGTGTAGAAAGCCAGTTCGGAAACGGCAGCCGATTCCTGGTCTCGCTGCCGCTTGCCGGAGAATCGATGGCGGCAGGAAGAATGGAGCCGAATGCCCAAGGTGCTGGTAGTTGACGATAACCGGCCGAGTCGCGAACTGATCGTGGACATACTCCGACCGCTTTCGCTGGAAGTGGCCGAGGCGCCGGATGGAGCCACAGCGCTCGCCACCGCCCGGGATATGAAGCCGGATCTCGTGATTCTTGATCTTTCCATGCCCGACATGGACGGCTTTGCGGTTCTCAACGAACTGCGGCGCGACCCAGACTGCGCCGGGACGCCGTTCTTGGCCGTCACGGCAAACGCTATGCCCGGAGAGCGGTCCAAAGCGCTGCTGGCCGGCTTCTCGGATTTTCAGACCAAGCCGGTGCGCAGCGCCGAGCTGCGGCGACGCGTGGAGGTGCTTCTGAATGGCTCTCGTTCCTGAACGCTCATTCACGATCCTCGCGATCGATGATGACCCGCGGACGCTCGAACTCATACAGGACGTTTTCTCCGCGGAGCCTGACGTCTCCGTCGCGACCGCCGCGGACGCTTCCTCCGCCCTCGAAGCCGTCAGGCGCCTGCGTCCGAGAATCGTCCTTTTGGATCTCGTGATTCCGGGGGCCGAAGGTATGTCGGTCCTGGACGACATCATCCGTTTTTCTCCGGAAACCGACGTTATCCTCATCACGGGTAATTACTCCACCGATTCCGCGGTGGAGGCTATTCGCAAAGGTGCCAGCGATTACCTGACCAAGCCGGTCGACGTGTCGCTCTTGCGCGAGCGGGTGGGCAAGCTGCTCGAGACAGAGCGCCGGCGCGCACGGGCGAACCGATTAAACGCCGAGCTGATGGAGACCTGCCAGTTTCAGGGAATGGTCGGCAGCAGCCCCCTCATGCTGGAAGTTTTCGACCGGATCCGCCGTGCGGCTCCGCACTTCCGGACTGCGCTGTTGACAGGCCCAACCGGTACAGGCAAGGAACTCGTCGCCAGGGCCCTGCACAGCCTGAGCCCGGTACAGTCGAAGACCTGGGCCGTTTCCAACTGCTCCGCCATAGTGGAGACGCTGTTTGAAAGCGAATTGTTCGGCCACGCGAAGGGTGCTTTCACCGGTGCGGTTGCCGATAAGGTGGGTCTTTTCGAATACGCCGCGGGCGGTACGGTCTTCCTGGACGAGATCGGCGACATGCCGCTCACCACGCAGACCAAACTCCTGCGTGTGATCGAGAATCGTGAGTATCAGAGAGTCGGCTCCCCCGTGGCGCGCAAGACCGACGTTCGCATCATCGCCGCTACCAACCGCAATTTGCGGCAACTCGCCTCCCAAGGCTCGTTTCGCGAAGATCTCTACTATCGCCTTTCCATGATCGAGATCAAGCTGCCGTCGCTCGCCGAAAGGTGCGAGGACCTTCCGCTGCTGGAACGCTACTTCCTGGAGCGCTTCGCCAGAGAGTATGCCAAGCCGGTCCAGCGGCTAACACGTCGCGCGGAAGCCGTGCTGGCCCGCTATTCGTGGCCTGGTAATGTGCGCGAATTGGAAAACGTGCTGGGGCACGCCTGCATGATGGCGGATGGCGATGTGATCGATGTCGCCGATTTGCCGGAGCACCTGTACAATGCGCCGCCACGTTCCCAACCCGAGCAGGTGGAACTCGCGCCGATGTCCGTGGTGGAGCGGCGCCACGCCGCGGGGGTGCTTGCCGTCATGCATGGAAACAAGGTGCAGGCAGCCAGGATACTCGGCATCCACCGTGCAACTCTGGCGCGGTTGCTTCAGGAGGAAGGGCCAGCCGCCTCCGCCCATGACGAGGTCGACGACGCCGGTGTCCTCCCGCGCTCCCATCACGTGGGGTGAGACGGCCGGCGGCCTGTCCGCGTCTACCGGGTCGGCTGCCCCTTCCCCTCGATCCACGCGGCCACAATGCCGCGTGCCCGCTCTACGTCCCGCGCTCGCCCGTGTACGATCACGAGCGGGCTCCCCTGCAGGGCCGTGAGTTCATAGTCGCGTGCGGAGTCCCTTGGAATCCCCAGACTGTAGAGACCGGCAGCTATCGGGCCCAGGTCTCCGAAGAGTTCTTCGTTATCCAGCGTCCTGATGACACACGCTGCAAAGGGACCCGCCAGTAAGACCGTCGGTTCGCCGGGGCTGACCAATACCACGCAGCCGGGGAGCGACTCCAACAGACTCCGCATACCCCCGCTGGCCGCCGTGCCGCGAAGCCGTCCACCATCAAAATAGTACGCGATGGGCTTCACTCCGCTTTGCTCGTCAACCGCTACGACGGAGATGCAATCGGCTCCAAGACCTTGCTGGCGGAGTTCGGCGACGGCCGCTTCGGCTTCAGCCGCCCCATTGCATAAAGCGACGGCCGCGTTTTCCAGAGGCATACCTCCTCTACTCACAGCACGCCAGGAGCCATCTTCCAGAAGGTCCATCGTGCTCTTGCAATGGGTGTTCAGCCGGCGCGGTTTGGCAACGTTGGCACATTTGGCGACAACGTGTCGCTTTCTGCAGCACCGGTGAAAGGCGCCGACCGCCGCTTCTGCCTCCGAGCTGCCCAGGTATTAAATATTTTCAGCTATTCAGACTGGTAACTCCATTGGTCACCGTATTGCTATTACGCCTTCCATGTACAAGACCAAGCACACACTGATCGAACGCTGCGACGCCCATCTACATGGATGGGACGCGCAGACCGAATCGTGGAACGGGCCCATTCCATTGGTGCCCAGCGGGCGCGGAGCTCGATTTACTGCCAAAGTCAGAAACGCGCCGGGTGCCTTTCAGGGGAAGCTCCGGTGTTCCGTGCCCGGCCTTCCCTGCATCGAATTCTGCACGGCAATTTACGATCTCGGAGACGCCGGCTTGGCCCTCGTTCATTTGGACGGTTCAAACGCTCCGGTCGGGATCGTGGCCGTGATCCCCCGTGACAGGCGAAAGCTTTTGAGGGATGACTTCGCTTTTGAATTAATGACCATAATCAGCTTTCTCGGCTCGCCGATCAACAGTGGTTGCGAACTCCAAATCAACGACTACATCGAAGAGACGCTACGGACGGACCCATCGGCTACGCAGATTTTTGCGGTGGAAACGGCGGAACTGTGCTCCGATATCAGCATTGTGCTGTCGGCACATTTCGAGCATCTGGCGGCGGCAATGCTGGACTGGATGGCCAACCGGGAACCGCAGGATGACTCGATAGCCGCCGCCGAGGACCGCGAGATTCGTTCAATCGTTCCTGGCGATTGCGCGCCCGCCATTCCGCTACACGGCGTTTTGCCGTTTGACAACAATCTGGTGTGTCAGTCTCACAGCATTCGCTGAAAGACTGTTGCATACCCACACGAGCGATGGTCCGATTAATGTATCCAACAACAAGACCTCACCTATTAACCCCTATGGTGTACACCATGGAGCGGTCGGGCACGCCGGGTCATGACATGACCGGTGAGTTTCTGGATTCCGACGAAGACTACGGCGTTCCGGTTCCCCTAATGGGCGGTTCGGTTACTGCAGCGGAGATCGACAGTGCTGCCCTGAAGGCGGGCTCCGTTGTGATTGATAAGAGCCTTTCGAGAATGTTTGTCGCTGCTTACCTGCTCATGGGCAGCGCAGAACAAGCTGAGGCAGCGGTGTCGGAGAGCATTCAGCAGTTGGATGCCAACGCAACCCAGGCCGGATGCTTGTCCTGGAAGGCAATCGATGCAGCCATCATGCGGGGAGATCGAAAGTCGAACTACAGGGCTGACGAAACGCTGGCTGCACTTCCTATCGAGCTCTTGCGGGTGCTGCGTCTTGCGCCGCTGCTTCGCCGGTGTTTTGTGTTGCGCGTGCTGATGGCGATGCCCAGTCACTATTGTGCCGGACTGCTGCACATCGATGCCGAGCAAGTGGACGCCAATTCCTGTCTGGCCGCCCAAGAACTGGCAAGGGTCATGGCAGGAGAGACGACAAACTGAGGTGCGTTCTCTACTCTCTGACAAGCGCAATTCGAGAGTTCACGGGGGAACACTGTGGAGAGAACCTGCCTGATCGTTGACGACGAACCGGCAATCCGTGCTTATCTGGCGGCGATTCTTCGGCGAGAACAGTACCTGACGCTTGAAGCCGAGAATGCCGTTCAAGCATTCAAGCTGGTTCAAAAGCTCAATGGCGGTCTGAATTTGATCCTCAGCGAGATTACTATGCCAGGGAACCTGGATGGGGTCGATCTAGCCTATGCTGTCCGAAATGAGTTCCAGGGGCTCGCGGACTTTGCTTTCATAAGAAAGCCCTTCACACCAAAAGCGATCTTGGGGGCGGTGAACAGGGTAGCCACCAGTTCGTACAGAGTTTGCCCCTCTTCGTAAACCACGGACTTTCTGCGGCGGTTCGAGGGTTGCGTGTGCCTACCGGACTATGGTCGGTATTTGAGCGCCGATCTGTAGTTCATGAATTAGTCGCAGCCCAAACGAAAAGCGCTTAGTGGACGGCTAGCTGCTCATAGCTGTCGCGGCCAAGCTTGACGGGTTCTCATCCAGGATGACGAGCGCATCCTGCCGTGAGTACCACTTTCCCGTGTTGGGGTTCCGATAGACGATCCAGCCGCGCTCCTCGTTCCTACAATAGGACCACCCGGCATCCACCAGCCGGCGATGATCACCGGTCAGGAGCGTTGCCGGATCGCCGACTGCTCCGCGCATTTTGTCAGCCTCATTCACCGGTGGCGGAATTCATCCGACAAGGTCCAGGCGCTCGCCACCTTTCCGCGTGGCGAAAGAGTATGCCATGAGGGAGCGCCGTGCCCTTGCGGACCCACGTAGGCCAGGCACTCGGGATTCCTGCAACTGGAGCAATTCACCTGCTCACAATGGCGATCCTCTTCACTTCCACTAAGACCGACAATAATTACCGTCTGAACGCCGCCGAGGTACTCGGGCGCGTCCTGTGGGCTTGGTAGCCACACGTCCACGTCGCCTCTGCCATCCGCCAGGATGGCGTTGCCCTTGGTCACGAATGCCGCTTTCGGCAATACGTACAAGGTCTCTTCTCTGCCTTTTTGAGCGTAGAAGCGATTGTCGGCCATGCCGACAAGATGGGCCTCGATCGGTGGGCGAAGTGCCTTTTCCGGAAAGCACTTCACCTTGCAGTCCCGCGACGGCGCCAAAGAGACCCTGTGGACAGAACCATCATCCACTCTGCGTGGATGGAAGCCGAAGGGTTCGATCAGTGAGTGCTCGGTCTGCTGCATGGCACCAGCACAAGCAATGCACTGGCCAATCGACATGTCGGTTGAATGTCTGAAGGCACCATTCAGTTGGGTAGCCCGCAGGCGACGGTGCAAGTGCCCGTCCCCTGACCGGTGCTGAAAAACGCGCCATGTGTCGGAGAATGTGCCAACGGCTCCAGCACCTCGCTCGTGGGCAGGACTACAGCATTCCATTTCACGCCCTTCGCCGGCAACTGCCGTACCTCCAAGTGGAATTTCGGCGGGACGAGATATCGAACTGGACCAACCACCGATGGGCTCTGCGATGCCCTCGCGCGAGTCCGAAGGCCTTCTCGGGAGTAATTGGCGTGTTCGAACGCTTGCCCGGCGGCCCAAAACGCTGGAATGATAGACTGGTTATCGGCCATCCCTTTGAAACCGATCCGGGTCGGAACACCGCAATAATGGGACTATTTTCTCCGGCGCAGACTGTCGGATACATCGCACTTGCTCTTGGCATAACAGCTTTTCTTCAGAAAAGTGATGACCGTCTGAAGTTCTTCAATGCGACTCAGGGCTTGGTTTATGCTCTGCATTTCATTCTATTAGGGAATCTTCCCGCTTCCGCCAGTTCGCTCATATCGTCGCTGCGCTCGTTCCTGGCGCTGCGATATCGGTCATGGTTGCTCGGTGCGGTGATTGTAATTGCGAACGTCGGTATGGGCGCGGCGTTCGCGAGAAATCCAGCCGGCTGGTTGCCTGTAATTGGCTCTTGCATTGCGACGATTGCGATCTTTACGATGCGCGGCGTTCCGTTTCGATCCGTGTTGCTGGTCAGCACACTGCTGTGGTTAGCCAACAATATCATCAGCCGATCGATCGGCGGCACATTGCTGGAGTTGGCAAACGCGATAATCAACATCTCGACGATGATTCGCATGACCAGGTCGTCGGCGAGGGCCGTGTCGCAGCGTCCGGGCGTCGCCAAATCGGCGCCACTGTAGAGCGCTCTCTTGGTCAGCCCAGCGCGCCGTTTTGGTGGGACATGCCGAACTCCGCCCGCCATTCGCCGATTTGAGGGAGTATTGAAGCGGGAGGGCTGACTGCTGCACTTCTGAGCCGGCACTCACACAGCGTCACAGTGGCGCCGGAAGGTCCTCAGGTCAAAGCCTCGACTACGCCACCATCTCGCGGAAAACCGGCTCGGGGGAAACCATTTCGTGGGAAACCAGCTCAAGCCCGCAGATTCGCTCCAAGTCGTGCGTGGCACAGCCGTGGCTTTCGCAATGCTCGGCGATTTCGCGCAGCATATCGCGCCGGTACTCTTCGACCCGGCGCAGCTCCGTGTTGGCGCACTCGATGTTGGTCTGAGTTGCCGAGGTACGGAGCCTATGCTTCGCTCGGTCCACCAGATCGAGAACCCGCAAGTATTGGCTTGCCAGTTCTTCTCTAAGTTCGCAGTGCATTACAGTATCTAGGATACAGAGGATTACTTCTTAGCGATAGGCTTGAGAGTACCGGAGCGTCCAGTGGGTGATTCTTGACAAACTAGGTACTGCGATCAGCCACTATTAAGCCGGTCATAAGCATAAGCATATAGGCGTGGCAGTCCGTTAAGCCACACCGCGCATATGCCTGGGGAACCAGCGGCCTACTTAGTACTAGTAGTATCAGTCGTATAAAGAGTGATTTGATATGCCTTCACTGCCGCGGCTAACAGGACAGTATGGTGCGACGGAAACGCGGTCCGTGCCGTCCCGATGGAAAAATGAAAGCCATAGCCCGCAAACCAGATACCGGTCACTGTTGATCGATCGGCAGCAGGTGCCGCACCGCATCGAGCAGCGGTTCCGGCGCCACTGGTACGGGGAGCAGCCCATCGACACCTAGGCCCGCCGGGTCCAAGGGATGGGCCTTTCCCAATGCCGCCGACATAAGAATGATTTTGACCTCGGGGCGCTCCTCCCGTATTGCCCGGGCTGTGTCGAAACCTCCCTGTCTGGGCATGTTGACGTCTATTAATGCCAACTGTGCCGGACTCTCCCGCAAACGCTCCAACGCCTGCACGCCGTCACAAGCCTCGACTACCGCATACCCCGCTTCGCTCAGAATCGTCGATAACATCTTTCGAACCGGCGCGGAGTTTTCTGCCACCAATACCGTCGGCCGGCCCGCTTTCGCCGGTCCCAGCACTTCGCGAACCCTGATGGCCAACTGCTCCGCGTCGAACGGCTTCTCGATCAGTTCCACACCCTCCGCCAGCGCCCCATGTGACGCCATGACGTCGGCCGTGTAGCCCGACATGAACAGCACCTTCATGCCGGGCCGGAGTTTCTCCAGCCGTTCCGCTAATGCCTGGCCACTCATGTTCGGCATCACCACGTCGGTCACAAGCAAGTCGACATGCTCCCGCTCGCCGAGCAGGAGCGCCTCGGCGCCATCCGGCGCCACCATCACGCGGTAACCGTAACCCTCCAGCGCCGCGGCCGCAAATGCCAGGACTTCGGCCTGATCGTCGACCACCAACACCGTCTCCTTGCCCCCCGTCGCCAAGGCCGTTACCACCCGGCGAGTTTCGGTCTCCGTACCTTCCACCATCGGCAGATAGATCTTAAATGTGGTTCCGTGCTCCGGTTGGCTGCCGACCTCGATGTAGCCGCCGCTCTGCGCCACGATGCCCTGGATCATCGACAGCCCAAGCCCGGTGCCCTGACCCGATCCCTTCGTAGTGAAGAACGGTTCAAAGATGTGTTCCAGCGTCTCTTTGCTCATCCCCATGCCGGTGTCGCCCACCGCGAGCATTACGTAGTGCCCCTCGTCCGCCCCAGGATGCGATTGGGCTTGGCTTGGACCCCACTCGACGACATCCGTCTCTATCGATAACTTGCCTCCGCCTGGCATCGCGTCCCGCGAATTCACCGCGAGGTTCATCACAACCTGCTCCAACTGATGCCGATCGGCGTGGATCGTGGCGCCTCCCGCACGAAGGTCGACGTTCACCTCCACATCTTCGCCCACCAGTCGCGTCAGCATCGGCTTCATCTCCCGCAAGATGCTGTCGAGACCGAGCGTGCAGGGCTGCAATACCTGCTTGCGGCTGTAGGCTAACAATTGTTGAGTCAACCCCGCCGCCCTGTGCCCGGCTTTGTGGACCTCCTCGACCATTGTCCGTAACGGATCGTCCGCGTGCATTTTGCGAAGCAGCATCTGGCTATACCCGTTGATTACGGTGAGCAGGTTGTTGAAATCGTGCGCCACCCCTCCCGCCAGGCGCCCCACGGACTCCATCTTCTGCGATTGCATGAACTGCGCCTGTAGTTTCTCGCGCGCTATCGCCTCCCGCGTGCGGGCCAGCGCGACCCCGATGCTGGCGCCCAACCCCTCGAAGAAATGGATCATCTCCAGCGTAAATTGGTTCGGCCGGTGGTCGTTCAGTTGCAACAGTCCGATGATGTCCGCGCCCGCCTTCAGCGGAATCAGCGCAACCGATTCGTATCCCTCGCTATTGCAGCGGTTGCGCGTGAATGCTTGGCGCTCCGTCTCGCTCGCGGAGGAACGCATTTGAGTGGTGCCGTTGGACCAGAAACTGCCTCCCTCGGTGAAGAACGGCATCGCCGGGTCGGTCCGTCCGCGGAGGACGTTCCCGCACATGCATTCGAGCACCGGGATCCCCTTTCCGTCCCGCAGGATTTCTCCCGCCCGGTCCCGCGCGCACAGAAACCGCTCGGAGAGCACGAACTTCTCGGAAAAGCCCTGGGGCGCGTAATA